>Ga0075421_100009653_pt1 | contig 11902 bp, 10 predicted proteins | sample SoiMetdeltSBSDD5_FD_75292 | JGI IMG/M metagenome (GOLD analysis project Ga0075421, IMG submission 75292) | Bulk soil microbial communities from a Populus tree surrounding site in Tennessee, USA - Soil MetaG P. deltoides SBSDD5 | ecosystem: Environmental > Terrestrial > Soil > Tree plantation...
GAGTGGGTAGTACAAAAGAGGCGCGCCCACGGCCTTGCCCCCTCCAAAGGGTGGGGAGATGGAGCAGTTGACCGGGTTTTTGGGCCGATGGAATTATCCGCAGTGGAGAGGTACACGACCTCCTGCAAGAGCAACTCCCCTTTGAGCCGATAGAGCTCCGCTTCGTAGTACCGCTCCCCCGTTGTGTCCATGATTGCCAGCGCTTCCACCACGGCGTCGCGCCCTTGGGCCGCCTGCCCTGCCCAACCGCAGGCCTCGGCCAGCAGTGCCAGCCAGGACGGTTGCTGCACCTGCGCTCCTGTGCCTCGGAAGGTCACTCAACCCTGGCGGATCTGGGCTATCCCTTCTTCGATCCATCCTTGTGCAGCGAGGGCCCAGCCCCACATGATCGACCCTGAGCCATCCCAGAACGGAAGGCCCTGTTCACGTGACAGCATCGTGGCCGCCGCCGCCCACTCCTGGGTGGCCTGCGCTTCACGGCGAAACTGATGCACCGTGGCGGTAAAGTGCCGGGCGATCGCCACGCTCAACGGGTGGGACAGCTCCTCGGCCAGGGTCCGTGCCTCGGCACTGCGCTGGAGCGCTTGGTCTGGATAGCCCAGAAGCCACAGGGCCCAGGCGGCATAGGCCAGGCAGGGCACGGTAGGGGTCTGCACCGCATGGGAGCGGTGCTGCTGAGAGGCGTACAGGGCGATACCCTGCTCGAGGTGGGCGTGAGCGGGGTGCAATTGGCCGACGTGAAGGAGGATCTCCCCAAGCGCCGCGTGTGCCCGCAGCCGCCACACAGGATCGTTGGCGTGCTCGGCCAGGGTGAGGAGCTGCTCGCCCAGTTCGCGGGCCATCCGTAAGTCTCCCCGCACGAAATAACAATTCCACAGACCCACCAACACTGGGAAGAGTTGGCGGGTGTCTCCCGTCTGCTGGCACAGGGTCTGCGCCCGCGTGTAGGCGCGTTCAACGTCTGGTGCGGCGTAGCCTTTGGCAGCCGTGTATGCTGCACCCAGCGTGGCCTGCAACAGTGCCTCCTGCTGAGCGCGCGCTGACGAATCCGGCACAGCCTGGAGCAGCTCGAGCCCTTTCGTGAGATGGCTGATCGCTTCGCTGTGGGCCGAGCGCTCATAGGCACGCCGGCCGGCGCGCTGCCAGTAGCTCATGGCTTGTTCGTGACAGCCCGCCTGCGTGTAATGCTGCGCCAGTAGTTCAGGTTGGGTCGTGACGGTGTCAGCGAACTGTGCCTCCAAAACTTGCGCAATCCGCTGATGATACTGCTGCCGTGTGCTTTTTAAGAGTGACTGATAGGCTGCGTCCTGTATTAAAGCGTGCTTGAACGTGTAGGTGGCCTGCGGTGGCACCCCTCGCTGGTAGAGCAGCTCGGCCTCCACTAATCGCCCCAGTTCGCGCTGCAGCATGGCCTCGTCGAACGATGACACGACCTGGAGCAGCTCATAGGTGAACTGCCGCCCGATGGTGGCGCCCAGTTGCGCCACCGTTTTGATCGTGGCCAGTCGGTCCAGCCGTGCCATCAGTGAGTCGTGGAGCGTGGTGGGAATGGCGAAGGCCGGCAGGGAACCCGTCAGCTCGTAATGGTCCGTGCAGTCCCGCAACCAGTCCGACTCCAACACCACTTTGGTCAGCTCTTCCACAAACAGGGGCACGCCGTCCGTCTTCGCCACAATCTGCTGTACGACTTCGGCTGGTAGGGGCTTGCCGCCCGTCATCCGCGGCACCATCTCTTCGACCTGGCGCCGTGTGAAGCGGGTGAGGGTGAGCTGGGTGAGATGCGAGCGGCTGCCCTAGGGGGAGTGAAACTCCGGGCGGAACGTCAACAGGGTGAGCAGCCGGGCCGTCGGGGGCTGATCCACCAAGAGGCCGAGTACCTCTAGCGAGGAGGGGTCCGCCCAGTGGAGATCCTCCCACACCACGAGGACGGGCTGCCGCTCAGCCTCTTCGAACAACCACGCCAGTAATGCCTCCTGCGTCTGCTGTTTCTGCCGCTCGGGACTGAGGCGCAGCGGAGGATAGCCCTCAGGGTGGGGCAGCGACAACAGGGCGGCAAACAGCGCGATGACCTCTTGCTGGGCAAAGCGGTACGTCCGCAGCACCCGCTCCAGCTTCGCCAGCTTGGTCTCCGGCGCCTCGTTGCGGTGAAACTGCAGGACCTGCTGTAAGTGCTCGAGCACGGGATACAAGGCGCTGTTTTGGTGGTAGGGGGAACAGCGAAAGGCAATCCGCGTCGCTCCCTCGTGCGTCACCCACTCGCGCAGCTCCTGGACTAGGCGGGATTTCCCAATACCCGCCTCACCGCTGAGCAGCACCACCTGCCCATACCCTTCTTTGACTTGCTCCCACCGCCGCTGTAATAGCCCTACTTCCTCCTGGCGCCCCACCAGGGGTGTTAAGCCGGTACTGACGGCGACCTCGAAGCGGTTCTGTGCCTCGCCAGTGCTCAGGACGCGGTACACCGCCAGCGGCTGGTCGACACCCTTGAGGGTGTGAGCGCCCAGCGCGTGGCACGTGAACAAACCCCGCACCAGCTGGTACGTCGCGGCACTGACAACTACCGTATCGGGTGTGGCCATGCCCTAGAGACGGGCGGCGATGTTGGGCGTCTCGCCGAGGGCCAACTGTTCCTGACGGCTCCCGCCACCCATCCCGCCCACGACCACCACCCCAGTGTGGATGCCAATACGGACTGCCAAGCGTATGCCTTGGTGCTGCGCCAGACGGAGATTGAGCGCTCCCAGCGCCTCCACTATGCCTAAGCCAGTGCGCACGGCGCGCTGCGCATCATCTTCATGCGCCTGCGGATAGCCAAAATACACCAGCAGGCCATCGCCGAGATACTGGGCGATGTACCCATCAAAGCGCTGGATCACCGTGGCGCAAGCCTCTTGATAGGCCCGCACGACCTCACGTAAGTCTTCGGGGTCGAGCTGGCTGGCGAGCGGGGTCGAGCCGACGAGGTCACAGAAGAGCACAGTGAGCTGGCGCCTTTCCGCCTCTGGCGCGGAGGATACAGCAGGGGGCGGTACCGTCTGGGACAGCGCAGCCCCCTGGGTGGCGGGCTGGGGTGTCTGCGGCACGCAGGAGAGTGGCGCGGATGGCGGCGGATCAGCCCCCACCTGTCCAGACGAGGACGCGTCCTGCTTCATCCACGGCCAGGCGTTGGCCGTACACGAGCTCATCCTTGAGGGCCTCGAGGGCGACCTCATCCAGCTGGAACTGGAGCTGGAGGGTCCGATAGGTCAAGCGGCCCCGCTGACGCAGGAGGGCGATCGCCTGATCCACGACCGCGACAAAGTCCATCCCGTTTTCCTTCCCACCTTGTGTGCAGCCTCCATGCTCATGAGTGAGTGCATCATAGCATAGGTGACAGGGAGCGTGTGAAAGGAAGCGCAGGTGTGGTTACAAGTGTTTGATTTAGAGTGTATGAAGACTGACACAATACGCCTGAGACACTTTGCCACATAGAGTCTGTGTATCGCACCGACATGGCAAAGATGTGCCCGTACTCGTGTGGACTGGAGTCAGAATTGAGCGTTGTGTCACGCGGAGTGTTGTCCCTACCGCATTATCCCCCGAGTTCTTCCAAAAGCACCTTCGCCTCTTGAAGGTCGGCCGTGTCAAATCCTTCGGTGAACCAGCTATAGACCTCGGCCAGAAGATGCCGGGCCTCGGCATGCTTGCCCTGGCGTTGCCACAGCCGACCCAAGCTGGTCGCAGCCCGCAATTCCAGCGCCTTCGCCTGCTGCGCGCGGGCACGCTCGAGGGCGGAGCGAAAACAGGCTTCGGCCTCCACGGCCCGCTCCGCTGAGAGCCTGAGCAGTAACTCCCCCTTGAGTCGTTGCAACTCTGCCTCCCACCAGCACTCCCCCGTGGTGTGCACGTGGGCCAACGCCTCGGCCACCAGTGTCAGGCCTTCCGTCGCCTGGTCGGTGTGACCGCAGACCTCAGCGAGCAGTGCCAAATAATAGGGCAGGCGCAGTGAGGCCCCTGTGGCGCGCAAGGCGGCCAGTCCGCGCTGCGTCTGGGCCATGCCTGCCTCGCCTTTGCCCTGCATGACGCATGCCCAGCCCTGCATGGTGGTCCCCCAGGCGAGGTAGTACGCAAACCCCTGCTCCGTACACAGCGAAATGGCAGCCTCTGCTCGTGTATGGACGCCCGGCGGTTCCCGCCGGAATTGCTGGAGCATGGCGGCATAGTCCAGAGACGCCGCCAGGCTGAAGGGGTGGGACAGTTGCTGGGCGAGCGTCACCGCCTCGCCGCTTAGGGCGAGCGCCTGGTCTGGATAGCCGAGATGCCACAGGGCGTGCGGGGTCCAAAAGCGACATAACACACCAAGGTCCCAGCCCCACAAGAAGGTGAGGCTGGCGTGCCGCGCGGCGTCCTCCAGGGCGAGGCTTTGGTCCCAATGGGCGCGGGCCCGGACAAACTCTCCCAGGCAGAACAACGCACCCCCAAGCGCCCAGTGTGCCCCGAGGAGAGAGAGGGGATCCTGGCTCTGCTCGGCGAGGGTGAGCAGGTCCTCACCCAGCTCCCGCGTGGTCTGCAACTCCGCTCGCACCAGATGATAGGCATAGAGCCCACACAGAATATGAAACAGGCGTGAGACATCCTCGACCTGATGGCACAGCTCCCGCGCCCGCCTATAGTTGGCTTCCACGTCCGCGGCCGCAAACCCCTTGGTGGCCATGAGTGGCACCCCGAGGGCGATGCGCAGGGTGAGTTCATGCTGCGTCCGCGCAGGGGTGTCGGGCAGGGCCGTGAGTAACGCGAGCCCTTGCCGAAGGTGGCTCATCGCTTCCACATGTGCCGAGCGCGCGCTGGCATGCTGCCCAGCCTGCTGCCAGTAGGGAATCGCGTGCTCCACCAGACTCGCCTCTGTGTAGTGATGCGCTAGCACTTCGGGTTGGGCCGCGATGGTCTCGGGAAAACGCTCCTCCAGGACCTGCGCGATGCGTTGATGGTATTGTTGCCGCGTGCTCCGCAGCAAGGACTGATAGGCGGTGTCCTGGATCAGCGCATGCTTGAAACGGTAGGTCGCGTGGGGCGGCAGGCCCTGCTGATAGAGGAACTCTGCTTCCACTAACTGTTGCAGGCCACGCTGCAAGGTCTCCGCGTCCCAGGGCGAGACAGCATGCAGCAGCGCATAGGAAAACTCCCGTCCCAGGGTGGCTCCGAGTTGCGCCAGGCTCTTCACCGTCGCCAGACGATCGAGCCGTGCCATGAGGGAATCGTGCAGCGTCGTAGGAATCGCCAGCGGGGGCAAGGGGCCTGTCAGCTCATAGTGCCCCTCACGCTCCACGAGCAACCCCGACTCCAACACCATCTTGGTCAACTCCTCCACAAACAGTGGGACCCCATCGGTCTTGGCCACGACCTGTTCGACCACCTCCGCCGGTAGTCTCTTGCCGCGTGCCACGCGGCCAGTCATCTCGGTGGCCTGACGACGTGGCAAGCGCGGCAGGGTCACTGGGGTGAGATGGGAGCGTCCCATCCAGGGCGGGCTGAAGTCGGGCCGAAAGGTCAACAGCGTCAAGATCCGGACGGTGGGGCATTGCTCGACGAGGAGCGTGAGAAATTCTAGCGTCGAGGGGTCCACCCAGTGCAGGTCTTCCATCACAAACAGCACGGGCTGCTGGGCGGCAATGCGCAGCAAGATCGTCAGGAGGGCGTGGAGGGTCTGCTGCTTCTGCTGTTCGGACGATCCTGTTAGGGGCGGATAGCTCGCCTCCAGGGGGAGGGAGAGGAGAGCAGCGAAGAGGGGCACCGCCTCCGTCAGCGGTAGTCCATACTGCACCAAGAAGCCCTCCAATTTGCTGAGCTTCTGCGGGGAGGGCTCCTCCCGCTCGAAGCGGAGCGCGACCCGCTCCAACAGGTCGATCATGGGGTACAAGGCGGTGTGCTGGTAATACGGCGAACACTGGCACGGCGTCAGCCACGCCTGGGGTTCGGCGGCCGCGTGTTCCTTTAACACCTGCACAAGACGCGATTTGCCAATGCCCGCTTCCCCACCGAGCAGCACCACCTGCCCCAGGCCGTCCTTGACCTGTGCCCAGCGCTCCCGCAGAAGTCCGATTTCCTGCTCGCGGCCCACCAGTGGCGTGAGGACTGTGCTGCCGGCGCCCCCCAGGCGACTCCGGGCCATACGCTCATACAGCACCTGGAAGACCTCCACGACCTGGGCGAAGCCGCGCAGGGGGGGTGTCCCTAAGGACTGACAGGCAAAGAAGCCGCCGAGCAGGTGATAGGTCGCGGCGCTGATCACCACGGTATTGGGCGCTGCCATCCCCTGGAGGCGCGCAGCCAGGTTGGGCGTCTCCCCCAGTGCTAACTGTTCCTGGCGGGTGCCACCTCCCATGTCGCCCACCACCACCAATCCGGTATGGATCCCCAGGCGCACGGCCAAGTGTACCCCACGCTCCTGCCCGAGGTGGGCATTGAGTTGACCCAAGGCCTCTACCATCCCCAGCCCCGCCCGTACGGCCCGCTGGGCATCGTCTTCATGGGCCTGCGGATAGCCAAAGTAAACGAGCAGACCATCCCCGAGATACTGGGCGATATGCCCGTCAAACCGGGCAATCACCTTAGCGTACGTGTCTTGATAGGTCCGCACCACCTCACGGAGTTCTTCCGGATCCAGCTTCGTGGCGAGCGCGGTCGAATCCACGAGATCACAAAACAGGACGGTCAGCTGGCGGCGTTCCGCCTCAGGGCTCTGAGGGGCGGGGAGAAGGGGCGTATCCTGCGTGAGTGGTTCACGCAGCGGCACCGGCCACGGCGCCGCTGGGGAAGGCGTGGGGCTTGGCGTGCGTGGCACCTCTGATGCCCCTGTCCATACAAACCCTCTCCCATCATCGAGCACCTGGGGGTAGGCGTAGAGAAGCGCGTCTTTGAGATCCTCAAGGTAGTCGTCATCCAGGGCAAACTGGCGCTTCAACGCCCGGTACGAGATCCGTTGGTCCTGCTGGAGCCAGGCGAGCACCTGGGCCATCACCTCTTTGAAGGTCACGGCGCACCCTCCGCGTGTCGGTGTGCACGATGCGATGTCCATCCTTGCGTGCATCGTACCATAAGTGCCGAAGTGGCTCCATATCTCGGAGGGACGCCACGTGTGTCAGCCCCGCAGGCCTCTTCAAAGCGTGTGTGACACAATGCCGCAAAAAGTCTCTGCGAACGGCGGTCTTTCGTCGCCTGGGGCAGTGTGGCGTATATTGTAAATACAGGAGTTAGCGCTCTCGCATCGGTGCGCTGCTCCGTGCTGTGAGCCATTTCTCATTGGCAATCTGCCCAGGCGCCTGTTTCCTCGCTGCTCTGCGCGTGTTGCTCCCCAACGCGGTATGCCCGTGATGTTGCCTGTCCCCCGTGTGCACGCGGTCAGGAGTGTGGGCATGGGCAGCAGGAGCCTGTATGGACGACGTAGGATGGCCAGTTGGGTGACATCTACGTGTGGTGACGTGCATGACCACGCCTCGCCGGCACACGGCGGCTGACCTCCCAGCAGCCGGCACACCTGGCCGTGGTCCACTCCAGACTGCCGGCGGGAGCTGCGTCTTGAGGATGTCAGCTATCCATCCCCACACACCCTCTCGAAGACAAAGAGATGACGTAATATGTGACGACTTTTGGTGGTGGTGTGCCTCTGGAGAGGCCTGTCACGTAACCGCCCGTTTGCGAGACAACCCCATGCTTCTTGGCTATGCCCGCGTCTCCAAAGCGGATGGCAGTCAGGTGCTTGACCTGCAGCGCGATGCGCTCCTCGCCGCCGGCGTCAGCCCGGAGAACATATACGAGGACAAAGCCTCCGGGAAAACGGACGACCGCCCGGCCCTCGCGGCCTGTCTGAAGGCGCTACGGAAAAGTGATACACTCGTCGTCTGGAAGCTTGACCGCCTGGGACGCAACCTCAAACATCTGGTCGATACCGCCCAGGCGCTCACGCAGCGCGGCATCGGGTTGAAAGTCCTGACGGGCCAGGACGCTAGCATCGACACCACGACGGCCCGCGGCAAGCTGGTCTTCGGGATTTTCGCGGCGTTGGCAGAATTTGAGCGGGAGCTGATCCGGGAGCGTACGATGGCAGGCTTGCAGGAGGCGCGCGCCCGCGGCCACCAGGGCGGCCGGACCTTTGGCCTGACGAAGACGCAAGTCCGCCTGGCGCAGGCCGCCATGCAAAACCGAGACACCACGGTCCGCGAGCTCTGCCGGGAGCTGGGCGGCATCACGCGTGCGACGCTCTACCGCTATGTGTCCCCGACGGGCGAGCTGCGCGACCATGGCAAGCGCGTCTTGGAGCGATGACCCTCTCGGACCGGCACTCCCCGTCCTTGGCCTCTCGTGTGAGAAACACGATGGATGTGCTTCCCGTTCTCTGGCCCACTATGCCCGTATCAACGGCTTGCGACGACGTGAATAGTCCACATGCGTCTGCACCGTGCGTGGTGGTCCCCCTCGCCTTCTTCCGCTGTTGGTGACGGCGGCGCTTGTGCACGCCATGGCGTCTCTTGTTGCTTCTCCCTGTTTTTTGCAGGGGCCGCATGGTGTTCAGCCACTCGGGATCATTGGTGACGGCCATGGCTCTTCCTTCGGGTCAATGGCTGCACGGTGGCAGCGCAGGGATGCTGCGGCACGCCATCATGGGCCGGCGTGTGTGCAGCGTCAGGGGATGGGCTGCTTTGCCGTGGCACGGACATGTTGTATCGAGAGGGCCATGGTGATAAGGACAAAGCGCGCATCAATCGAGAAGAGACTATTTACCCGACCTCAACCGGATTATCAACAGGAACGCGGGGCCGGCCGGCGCGACGCTCAACGCTGCCACTCCCAGAGCCCAGGGTGGGAGGAGGGTTACATGAGAGACGGATCGCGTAGAGTGACGAGCCCGAGGCCATCACGGCCTGGGTGGGGGAGCGAACGAGAATAAAACAGACGCCAGACGCGTTTGGTAGGCATGCGTAGCTGCTACCACGCAGCTGGAAGACTCTCTCGCTGGCGATCCGCACCGCTGGTGCGCACCCGCACGGGCAGTTTCGCGCGCGATGTACCTGTATCCGTAGAGGCCCTGACGATGGCGCACCGGAAGCACGACCCCGTTTCGAGCCCACCTCCCCAGCGCCGGCGCGTCGACCGGGCGGTGGAGGAGCGCCGGCGCGTCATTGTGGCGCTGCTCCGCCAGCATCCCGGCGGGCTGACGGCGCGGGAAATCGGTGAGACCACCGGCATGTCCAGGAACTTGACCGCCAGTGCCCTCTCTGGGCTGTTTACCCGCGGCGTCCTCCACAAGCACGGCCACCGCTATGTGCTCGCGGCCCCAGGATGAGGCCATCGACCGCTCCGCCAGAGGCTGACGGGTGGCAGGTCGTCCAGGAGAAAACGCTTTGGATGGTGCGTAGTACCGCCACCTCTTGTGACCGGCTCCGGCACAGTCAGCGTGTCGAGCGTCTCACGCGGCGCCTCGAGCAGTGAGGGTCCGCGGTTCACCTCGAACCCCGTCCGGTGGCTGCGTCGGGGAGATGTGCAAGGGAATCCGGGGGCATCTGCGTACGTGCACCCTCTGCACCGGCTCGGGCCATGGGCGTCTCCTCTTCGCCGGGGCCCTGCGCCTTGGCCGGGAGGCGGCGCGCATGCGCTTCGGTACTATGGTGGTGCTGAGGGCAGCGGCGGCCGTCCCCGTGTGCCGCGGCGAGATCTCTCCTCGGGCGCCCGCGGCGCCCGGCTGACGTCGGAGCCGGGGCCTGCAGCGCAGGGACGGGAGGAGGATCGATGCTACGTGCGCACAGCCGGTGGGAGACCCGATGCGGCGGGTGGTACACGGTTATAGGCCTCGTGCTCACCCTGGGGGTCCTGGCGTTCCTCGTCTACCGCTTGGACCTGCCGGCCTTGGGCCATGCCCTGGCAAGCGCGCAGTACCTCTATGTCCTGCCCTTGCTGGCCACGACGGTCCTCCTCTACGGTGTGGGGGCCTTCCAGTGGCATCTGGTGCTGCGCCCGGTCCGCTGGATACACCCGCTGTGGGTGTTCCGGGCCCAGATGGTGGGCGCGCTGGCCCAAGGCCTGCTGCACGTGCCGGTGGGAAAGCTGGTGCAGTCCTATGTCCTCGCCCGGCGCGTACGGGTGAGTATGAGCGCGGTCCTGGCCACGACCCTGGTCGATCGGCTGGTCGACGGCTTTGCGTTCCTGGGCCTGGTAGGGGTCGTCCTCACCTGCACCGACCTCCCCGTGGGGACAGCCCCGGCCCAGACGGCCCTGCGCGCGGCGGGGTGGACCAGCCTGGGGCTGTCGCTGGGCCTGGCGGCACTGGTGGTCGTCCTCAGGGCTTTCCCCACGCAGGGAGCCGCTCTCGTCGCCCGCGTCCTCGGCGTGCTGGCGCCCCGGTGGTCCCAGCCGGCAGCGGCGCTGTACGCCCGCTTCTGCCAGGGGCTCGGCGTGCCGAGCAGGTGGTGGGAGCGTGGCCTGCTGGGGGCGTGTGCGCTGGGGAGGAAGGCCATGATTCCCTGGCAAGTCTACTGGATGGCCCGCGCCTTTGCCCTGGACCTCCCCTGGACGGCCTACCCGTTCCAGGTGGTCGTCCTCGGCTTCCTGCTGTTCCTGACGGGTGCCCTGGGGATCCGCGGGACCTATCAGGCCGGGATGGTGGTGGCGCTCGGGTTCTACGGGGTCACGAAAGAGGTGGCAGTCGCCATCGCCGTGCTGGTCGAGGTGGTGGGCCACGGGACCGCGCTGGTCCTGGGGCTCGTCAGCCTCTGGCTGGAAGGGGTCACCCTGGACGAGCTCAGGGCCCTCCGTGCCCGGTGGCGGACCTCCCCCTCCTAGCCGGGTGCGGCACGCGTGCAGGACGGTATGAGGGAAGCCGGGATGGGTCCAGGCCAGTCCTAGGAATCGTGCCAAAGGACGCTGCGGAGATGAGGTCGAAGATGGAGTTTGCTCAGGATACGTGTATCGCTCTTATTGGATTCCGGGGGCTTATGCTCCCAGGTCGCTCAATTTCTCGCCGTTTGTAGGAGCGTAAAAACCTCCTAAACATGTGAGAATCTCCTATCCACTGCAGAACCCGTTTCACGACCCCAGGAGATGCTCAGCCATGCCGATGCTCTCGTACGTCCACCAGCTCTTCAACGTTGACCAGTGTCAGGCTTACATCCATACGCTCCGGTGGAAAGACCGCCCGCTACAAAGTCCGCGCTGCTAGAGCGATCACATTGGCCGCTGGGCCACGTACCAGTATCGACCTTGCTGCAAACGCTACTGGTGTCACGGTTGCAAGCGCACCTTCAACGACCTCACCGCGACTTTGCTCCACCAGACCCAGCGGTCACTGTCGCACTGGATTCTCGCGACGTTTCTGCTCTGTCTCGCCTGCTCGTCACGGCGCATTGCCAGAGAAGTGGGCCTCCATATCCGGACGAGCTATCGCTGGTGCTGGTGGCTACGCAATGCCGCCCTGTCCTACGAGATGCATCGCCAACTGGAAGGGACTGTGGAAGCCGATGACCTCTACCACACTGCTCGGGTCAACCGAACAAAGGTACGTAAAGTTTCATAGAGACCCCGGAAGTTGTCCAATGCGGTCTCAGAGGTCTTACCCCGGCTGGCGTTGGGAAGGCTGCAGCTTGCGAGTGCGAATGAAGTGATCGAGGGTCATGGGAGAGACCTCGACAATCCGTGCAATGGATGCCTTGGAGACCTTTTTTTGCAGGAGCAGTGTGATTTCCGCTTCCTTGCCATTGAGCTTCGATTTGCCCAAGGCTCCCTTGGGGCGCCCAAGTCGTCTGCCTTTGGCCTTTGCCGCTGCTAGTCCTTCCTTCGTCCGTTCCGCAATGAGGTCACGCTCTACCTCAGCAAACAGTCCAAAGAGCGCAATCATGGCCTTGGTCTGCAAGTTGTGTTTGCCCTCGAAACGAAT
>Ga0075421_100009655_pt1 | contig 11900 bp, 10 predicted proteins | sample SoiMetdeltSBSDD5_FD_75292 | JGI IMG/M metagenome (GOLD analysis project Ga0075421, IMG submission 75292) | Bulk soil microbial communities from a Populus tree surrounding site in Tennessee, USA - Soil MetaG P. deltoides SBSDD5 | ecosystem: Environmental > Terrestrial > Soil > Tree plantation...
GGCCACAACGCCGCCACCGATCAGTCGCGCTGGTCCCCGGGCGTCAACGTCGGCAAGCCCATCGAGCTGTCCGACAACTGCTATCTGATCCGTCATGGCGCGGAGTGGCTGCTGTGGGACACCGGCTATCCCGATGCCGTGGCGGAAAAGCCGGTGAGCACGCCGGTCGGCACCGCCACGCGGGCCAAGACCCTGGCCGCGCAGCTCGCCGAGATCGGACTGAAGCCGTCGGACGTTCGGTTCATCGCCGTCTCGCACACCCACGGCGACCACGTCGGCAACGTCGACATGTTCCCCGAGTCGACGCTGCTGATCCAGAAGGCGGAGCTCGACTGGGCGTTCGCGCCCGACAAGCGGCCGCCCTTCAAGGCGGAGCGGCCCATCCGCAAGCTCGACGGCGATCTCGACGTCTTCGGCGACGGCAGCGTCACCATCATCTCGACGCCGGGCCACACGCCGGGCCATCAGTCGCTGCTGGTCCATCTCCCCAAGACCGGCTGGGTCGTGCTCAGCGGCGATCTGGCGCATTTCAAGGACAACTGGGACAATCGCCGCGTGGCGTCGATGAACACGAGCGCGGAGCAAACGCAGGCGTCGCTCAAGCGCGTGGCCGATCTGCTGGCGCAGCGGAACGCGCAGCTGTGGATCAACCACGACAAGCCACAGAGCCTGAGCCAGAAGCACTCCCCGCAGTACTACGACTGACCCGAGCCGCCGAGCCGCACTCACGGGAGGATGCGATGGACGTCGGTCTGCAGATGGTGTTCGCCAGCTACGGGTGGAGCGGCGTGTCGGACGAGCAAGTCTGGGACGAGGAGCTGCGTCTGGCTCGCCTCGCCGCCGATCTCGGCTTCGACGTGCTGTGGTCTGTCGAGCACCACTTCAACGACTACTCGTTCTGCCCGGACAACCTGCAGCTGATGTCCTATCTGGCGGCCGTCTGCCCGGACGTCGATCTCGGCACCGCCGCCGTGATCCTGCCCTGGCACGATCCCCTGCGTGTCGCCGAGCAGGTCTCGGTGCTCGACCACTTGAGCCGTGGCCGTCTCCGGCTCGGCATCGGCCGCGGCCTCGCGCGGCGGGAGTTCGAGGCGTTCCGCGGCACCATGGACGAATCGCGCGAGCGGTTCGACGAGGCCTCGGAGATGATCCTGCGCGGGCTGCGCACGGGCTTCATGGAGGGGGACGGGCCGTTCTACCGGCAGCCGAGGACGGAGATCCGGCCGCGGCCGACACGGAGCTTCGCGGGCCGCGTGTACGCCGTCGCCTCGTCCGACGACTCGGTGGTGTCGGCGGCACGGCTGAACGCGCACATGGTCATGTTCGCCGACCGGCCCTGGCCGCTGCGCATGCCGGCCATCCAGAAGCACCGCGAGCTCGTGCGCACGATGCATGGAGCGGAGGCGGCGCCGCCCTTGCTGGCCGACTTCTGCGTGTGCACGCCCACCCTCGACGGCGCGGAGGCGGTGGCGCGCCAGTACATGGGCAAGTTCGTGGAGAGCAACTTCTATCACTACGAGCTGCTGGGACCACACTTCTCCACCGTCAAGGGCTACGACGCCTACGCGCAGAAGATCGCCATGGCGCGTGAGATCGGCATGGACGGCATCGTGTCCGCGTTCATGGAGGCCGCGGTGTGGGGCACGCCCGACCGCATCTTGAAGAAGCTCGACGAGCGGCGGGCGATCGTGGGCGACTTCGAGCTGGCCACCTCGTTCCGCTTCGGCGGCACCCCCTGGGAGGTGGCCGAATCCGGCCTTCGACTCTACGCCAAGGAGGTCATGCCCGTGGTGCGAGCCTGGACGAAGGCGGGCTAGCCTCTCGGCTCCGCCACGAAGACCGGGATTCGCCGGGTGGTTTTCGCCTGGTAGTCCGCGTACGGCGGAAAGGCGGCGACGGCGAGCTTCCACAGCCGCTCCCGCTCACGCTCGTCGCTGACCTCGCGGACGCGCATCGGCTGGACCATCGTATGATCGCGGATCTCGACGTCGGGGTTGGCGCGCAGGTTGTAGACCCAGACCGGGTGGCTCGGCGCGCCGCCCACCGAGCCGACGAGGACGTAGTGGGCGCCGTCCTTCACGCGCATCAAGGGAGTCTTCCGGACGGCGCCCGTCTTGTTCCCGGTGTGCGTCACGATGATCACCGGCAGGCCCGTGTCCCGGAGCGTCGTCCCCTCCCGGCCCCCGCTCCGCTCGTAGAGCTCCACCTGGTCGCGCACCCACTGTCTCGGGCTGGGAATGTAATCCGCCATGTCATCTCCTCGGCGCTCGGTTCGCGGCTGCCCCTCTGGGGCCAATCCGGCGTCCTTATATATGGAGGGCGCGGCGCTGATCGTCAACCGGCGGGCAACCCGGCCGGCCGCGGCTCACCGGGGCCACGCCGCGTCACAGCAGTGGCGAGAAGTACATGCGGAACGCCCGCATCGGACCCACGCTCGTGTTGTAGACCCGGGTGGACCAGAAGCGCCGCGCCGCCGGATCGAACTGGATGGTGCCGGGGACGCCCGGATCGTTCGGGTCGTAGACGATGAAATCGATGAGCCGGTCATTCGCGCGATAGGCATAGACGACCACGGTGTGGTTCAGCTCGAGGCGGGGCAGGTTCGTGATGAGCCACTGAACGGCGCGGCCCGACTGCAGCTCGGCCAGCGTCTCCCGCGCCACCGCCTCCTGTTGCGCGCTGAGCACGGGGAGGACGACGCGCCAGTTGGTCCAGTGGATCCAGCTCCGGAAACGCCCTTCGAGACCGGCCTTGACCGCGCGCTCCTCGGTCCGGGAAAACTCGTTCAGCGCCCCGTAGCCGGGAATGACGATCCGCTCGCCGGGCGGGAGCGCCGCACGCCACGGGCCGAGGGCGGTGATCCGGCGGACCCGCGCCGCGTACTCGTCCGCCGTCAGGCGTGGCGCGGCGGGGTCGAAGCGTGCGAAGCGGTGGAACTGGGTGATCGCACGGGCCATGACGAAGCACCAGCTCGGATAGAGATCCGGCTTCCCGCGATAGATCGTCCGGTTCTCGTTCGCGAACGCGAAGGTGTCGACGCCGAAACGGATGGCCGGCGGGGGCGCCGCCGCCCGCAGGGCGACCTCGAGCGCAGGGGCGGAGATCCAGTAGGCGCTGACGAGGGCCGTCGCGATGGCGGCGGCGGCCAGGACGAGCGCCACGCTGGCGAGGATGCGCCGACGTCGGGCCACGAGGGGTCCGATTTTACGCCACTCGCGACCGCGTTGACCTCGCCTCCCCGACGGTTGTAGGTTATCCCCGGATGTCGACGGGCAATTCGTCGGCCGGGATCGAGCAGGATGCCGTCGCCTCCGCCCTCACCGCCTTCGTCAACGCCAACATCATGGCCCGCGGTCGCTCGGTCCAGCCCGACGACGACTTCGAGCTGATGGGAGTCGACTCCATGGCGATGCTGAAGGTGCTCCTCTTCGTGGAGGCGGAGTTCGGCTTCTGGATGCCCGATGAGGACCTCGTGGAGGAGAACCTCACCTCTCCGCGGGCGCTGGCGCACTACATCTGTCGCCGAAGAGGCCTCTCGTAGGGATCGGCGCCGCGGGACCGCGGGCACGTCGGCTCCCGCTCCGGGGCGCCGATCTCGTCCTGATGGCGCTCCATTCGACTGGCAAGGTCGTGTCCAGCAGCAACGCCGTGCTGGTCGTCCAGTGCGACGGGGCGATCGATCCCGAGCGCGTGAGCCGGAGTCTCGATCGGCTCCTGCGGTTCTGCCCATGGCCCGCGGCGCGCCTGCGGCGGCCGTTCCCCTGGGGCAAGCTGCACTGGGCGGCCAATGGCGGTGGCGCTCGCCGACGGCCGCCCGTGCGCCGGCGGGCCGTCGCCACGGCCGAGGAGCTCCATCAGGCGATCGATGCGGAGCTCAACACCGCGATCGATCCGCGACGCGAGCCGCCGCTGCGCGTTCTGGTGCTCGACGGCGCGCCTGATCTCGTCGGCGGCGCCGGGGTGCTGGTGCTGACGTGGTTTCATCCCCTCATGGACCCCCGCGGAGCCCAGAACCTGCTTCACCATCTCGTGCACCTCGATCGCCACGCGAGCGAGGCGCCCTGGGGCGACGCGGTTCCGGTTTTCGTGCGGGGCGCCGACCCGCGGCCGTTCAAGGAGCGCGGTCGGCTGGCCCGCAAGAGCCTGGAGTACATGCGGACCCTGCCGCGGGTGCAGCCGGTCTCGTCGAGGAAGGGCGGCGCCGGCCGCGTGCGCTTTCGGCAGGTGAGCTTCACCGAGCGTGCGTCCGCGGCGAAGCCCTGGCGCAATACCCAGGAGATCTGGTGGCGCGTCGCCGTGGTCGGCAAGGCCATGCGCAGGCTGTGGGAGCAGCAGAGCGTCCCCGACGTCCCCTTCCTGCTTCCCATCGCGGTGGACTTGCGACCGAAGGGCGACCTCGGCCCGACCTTCGGCAACACGCTGGCGTTCCACTTTGCGCGGTTCAAGCCCTCGGATGCGGCGGACGTGCCGCGACTGGCGAGCGCGCTGCGCGCGCAGCTGGCCGACGCCGTGCGCGGCGGGCACATCGAGGCCAACGACGCGGCCATGGACTTCCTGCAGTATCGCCCGCTGGCCATGGTCCGACGCGCCTTGCGGTGGACGGGCGGCGAGACCTTCTCGTTCAACTGCGCGGACGTCACGGACTTCCCCGCTGCGCTCGATCGATGCTTCGGCCGTCGGGTCGTGAACGCCTTCCATGTGCCCGCGGTTCCTCCGCGGCCGGGGATCGGGGTATTCTTCAACCGCTGTGCCGCCCGGAGCAACCTCGTGGTGGCCTGGATCGAGGGCGTGGTGACCGACAACGACGTGACGCGCATCGTGGAGACGGTGCGCGAGGAGATGGGATGGATCGAGACGTCGTGAATTACGACGTCGTGGTGGTGGGAGGCGGCGCCGCCGGCCTGGCCGCCGCGGTGGCGGCCGGCCGGGCGGGCGCGCGCACCGCCCTCGTCGAGCGCTACGGCTTTCTCGGAGGCATGGCCACGGCCGGGATGGTGAGCACCATCTGCGGGCTCTATCACGGGTCGCCGTCGGGGAGTCCGGAGCCGCTGAACGAGGGCTTTCCCGAGACGTTCGCGCGCCGGCTGGCGGGCATGCCCGGCTGCCAGAAGCCCGTTCGCCGGGGACGGACCTTCGTCCTGCCCTACACGCCGTTCGCCTTCGCGTGCCTCGCGGACGAGCTCGTGAGATCCGTTCCGCACGTCGACGTCTTCCTCCACGCGTACCTCGTCGGCGTCGACGCGGGGCCGCGCCGCATCGAGGCGCTCCGCATCGCCACCTCCGAGCGGACGGTCGAGCTCCGCGGGACGGTGGTGGCGGACACGAGCGGCGACGGCGTCGTCGCCGCGCGGGCGGGGGCGGCCACGGAGAGCGCTCCGGTGTCGGAGCGACAGCTGCCGGCGCTCGTCTTCGTCCTTCAGCACGTCGACGGCGACGCGCTCGGCCCCGGCGCGCGCCTGGCCGTCCTTCGCACGCTGGTCAACGCCGAGCGTGACGGGCTCTTGCCGAGCGGCGCCTCGAATCTCACGCTGGCGCTCTCGTCGCAGACCGGAGAAGTCATCGGCAAGCTCGCCCTCGCCGGTGTGGCCGACCATCTCGGTCGGGGACGCGACTTCCTCACCGCCGCCGAGCAGGAAGGCCGCCAGCGCGTGCTCGCCGTCACCGAGTTCCTGAAGACGCTGCCGGCCTTCGGGCGCGCCTTCGTCTCCCACGTGGCGCCGCAGGTCGGCGTCCGCGAGAGCCGGCGCGTGGTCGGACGCTATCAGCTCACGCGCGACGACGTCCTCTCCGGCCGCAAGTTCGAGGACGCGGTGGCGCGGGCGAGCTGGCCGATCGAGCTGTGGCAGGAGGGATGCCTCGGCGCCACCTATGAGTATCTCGAGGACGGCCAGACCTACGACATCCCGCTCCGCAGCCTGCAGGCGCGCGACGTCGAGAACCTCTTCGTGGCCGGCCGCTGCATGAGCGCCACTCACGAAGCGCTCGGATCGGCCCGCGTGATGGGCACCTGCCTCGCCACCGGCGAGGCGGTGGGCCAGGCGGCCGCCCGCATGGCCGGGGGAGGCTGACGGCGTGAACCTGGTCGAGCTCGTCCACGCGTCCGCGCGACGCCACGCGCACCGACCCGCCGTGACCGACGCGCGCTCGGGCCACTCGCTCAGCTATGCGGACCTCGTCCGCGAGATCGAGCGGGTCGCCGAGTTCCTGATCGGCGCCGGCGTGGAGCCCGGCCAGCGCATCGGACTTCTCGCTCCGAACGCCACCGCGTACTTGCCGGCGGCGTTCGGCCTGCTCGCCACGGGCGCGTGCCTCGTCCCCATCGCGGCCAACCTCACGCCGTCGGAGATCGCGACGATCGCGACCGAGGTCGAGGTGAACGGCTGCCTGGCCTGGCCCGGTGCCGAGCCGCTGTCAGCGTCAGCCGAGCGCCAGACCCTCGCGACGGGCGAATGCGACGGGTTCAGCTTCCAGTGGCTCGCCCGGGACGCTCCAGGTCCCGACGCGCTCCGACGCCTGAACCCCGCCTTCATCCGGTTCACCTCGGGCACGACGGCCGACCGCAAGGGCGTCGTCCTGTCCCATGAAGCCACCGCGGCCAGGGTCGAGGCGTCCGATCGGGTGCTGCGCTTCACCGAGGACGACCGCATCCTATGGGTGCTGCCGCTCGCCTATCACTTCGCGGTGACGATCGTCGCCTACGTGCGTGCGGGCGCGCACATCCTGCTCTGCTCCGACACGCTGCCGGCGACCATCGTCGACTCCGTCCGGCGGCTGCGCGCCACCGTGCTCTATGCGTCACCGCTCCACTTCGACCGCATGAGCAATCTGGCGTCGGGCGCTCCCCTCGCCGACGTCCGGCTGGCGCTCTCGACCAGCGCGCCGATCGCGCCGGCGGTGATGGAGCGCTTCGAGTCGACCTACGGCGTCCCGGTGGGGCAGGCCTACGGGATCATCGAGGCGGGCCTGCCGTGCATCAATCGAGGGGGCGAGGAGCTGCCGAGCAGCTCGGTGGGACGTGCCGTCCCCGGGTACGACGTGGCCGTCTTCTCGGACGCGGGCGAGCCGCTTTCTTCCGGCGCGTCGGGCGAGATCGGCCTGCGCGGCGACGGGCTCTTCTCCGCGTACTACACGCCCTGGCGGCCTCGCGAGGAAGTCGCGCGTGACGGCTGGTTCCTCACCGGCGACATCGGCCGGCTCGACCCGACCGGCGCGCTCTTCCTCCAGGGCAGGAAGAAGGCGGTCATCTTCGTGGCGGGACTCAAGTTCTTCCCCGAGGAAGTGGAGGAGTGCATCAACCAGTTTCCGGGAGTGAAGGAGTCCCGGGTGTTCGGGACGCCGCACCCTCGTCTCGATCAGGTGCCGCAGGCCGAGGTGGCCTTCGCCACACCGAACCCGGATCTGGATGCGCTCAGGGCCCACTGCGCGCGCGCGTTGTCCCCGTACAAGGTCCCGGTGACGTTCACGATCGTCGAGGCCACTCAGAAGACGCCGGGCGGCAAGATCCTCCGACGACCGGGCGAGACCCCGGTGCCCGCGGAGCGCTCGTAATGCGCGTGGCGATCGTCGGCGCCGGCCCGGCGGGATCGGCGCTGGCCATCTTGCTCGCGCGCGAGGGCGCGGACGTCACGCTGTTCGACGATGGCCGTCGCCCCGAGCTCCTCGTGGGAGAGTCGCTGGTGCCGGCGGTGATCCCGATTCTCCAGCGCCTGGGCCTCGAGGGGGACACGGCAACCTGTGGCCGCGTGAAGCCCGGCGTCACCTTCCTCTGGTCGCCGACGACGCGCTTCAGCTTCATGTTCAATCGCTTCGCGCCCACGGTGTACCCGTACGCCTACAACATCGCACGCCCCCAGTTCGACGACGCCGTCGTCGCCAAGGCCGTGGCCGCCGGGGTCCATCGCGTCGTCACCCGCGCTCGACTCGAGCCGTCCGGGGCGGGAGGAGGACCAGAGCTCGTACTCGATCGTGACTCGCTGGCCGCCGCGCCCACGCTCGGTGGTCGACAGCCGGATCTGATCGTCGACGCGACGGGCCGGGCGCGCCATGCGGCCCACGTCCTCGGCATCCCCGCCCGCTATGGGCCCCGCAAGGACGTCGCGCACTTCGCCCACTTCGAAAACTTCCGGTGGGAGGAGCCGCCAGGACAGGTGGTCATCACGCGGGGCGAAGCCGGCTGGAGCTGGTGCATTCCCCTCAAGGATCGGCTGTCGGTGGGTATCGTCCTGGGACAGGACGACGCGGCGGCGCTGGGACGCACCCCGGACGAGCGCCTGCAACGCGCCATCGACAAGAATCCGTGGGTCTCGGAGATCCTCACCGATGCCAAGCGCGTGACCGGAGTCGCGACCTACGCCAACTATCAGCTGATCTCGCAGCGCGGCTTCGGTCCCGGCTGGGTCATGGCCGGTGACGCCTTCGGGTTCGTCGACCCGATGCTCTCGCCCGGCGTGCTGGTGGCGCTGCGCTCGGCCGAGCTGATCGCCGACGCGCTCACGCCCTTCCTCAGGCGCGGAACGGCTCCCGCCGCGACCGAGCTGCACTCGGCGCTTCGCTCGTACGCCGCGGCTCAGACGGAGATGCTCACGGCGTGGCTGGAGCTGGTGGCCTATCTCTACGACGGCCGCCTGCTGGCGCTCATGGAGGCGGGACAGGACTGGGCGAGCGGAGGGGCCGGCGTTCTCAAGACCGCGGTGCAGAATCACATCGAGCGGCAGATCGCCCTTCAGGCGACGGGGACGGCCACCACCGCGCGGTACGGTCGCCGCCTCCTTCGCGTGCTGAGCCGCTACGGCCTGCGCGGGGTCGAGCCGGCGCCTCGGGCGATCAGATGAGCCGGTCGGGGCGATTCAGCGGGACGGTTTCCGCGCGACGTACTCGCTGAGAAACCCAAAGCGCATCCGATGCTCGACCTCGGCGAACCCGGTGGTCCGTAGCGCGGCCACGATGGTCTCGGGCGGGACGCACTCGGCGATCGTGTCCCAGTAGTACTCCATCAGCCGCGGAGCATCCGGGTTGCGCGTGGCCATCCGGATCAGCAGCGGCAGGACCCGCTTCAAGTAGACGCGCATCGCCCCGCGGGTCACCGCCGAGCGTGGGCGCGACATCTCCAGCAGCAGCACGCGACCGCCAGGCTTGAGGACGCGCCGATACTCGGCGAACGCGGTCTCCAGGGTGGCGACGTGGCGCAGCGCGAAGCCCATGCTGAGCATGTCGAAGACGTCGTCTCGGAGCGGCATCTCCTCGGCCCGCGCACGGACGAGCGGACCCGAGTGCGCCCGCCGCGCCTCTTCGAGCATGCCGGCGCTCGGATCGAGGCCGACGACGCCACGCGCATCGCCGAGGAGGCGCGCGCCCTCTCGCGCGACCTGCCCGGTGCCGGTGGCCACGTCGAGGAGCCTCATCCCCGGACGCAGACCGGCGCGCCGGAGGGCATCCCGGCGATAGTGCGGCCCCGAGCCCAGGGCGAGCACGTGACCGACCCGGTCGTAGTATCTCGCCGCGCCGTCGAACAACGCGGCGACGAACGAGTCGCGATCACCCTCGCGCCGGTAGTAGCGGTCGAGCACCGGGTGCGGTGGAGTCGCCATTGACATTCTCGTCGTCTCCTCAGAGCGGGCGCGCCGCGCCGAAGGCGGCGACGTAAAAGCCTGGGAATACCTCGCGAATACGCCGGACGTCGGGCAGAACCCGCACGTCGTGGAACCCCGCGCTCGTGAGCGCGCCGGTCCACTGCTCGGGCGTCAGGAAGCCGCCGTTCGGCCGATAGTCGGCGTGCAAGGCCGGGGACCGGAACGTCTCCAGCAAGTTGAAGACGAACTCCGCATAAATGGTGTCCGCGGGCAGCGGCCGGACACACTCGGACACGATGAGCTGACCGCCCGGCGAAAGGACGCGAGCGATCTCGCCGAGCGTGAACGCCAGATCGTGGGCGACGTGCAGCGTGTTGACGGCATACACGATCGACACGCTCTCGGGGGGAACGCCCTGGTCGCCGAACGGTCGATTCATGTCCAGGGTGGCGAACGTGAACGGTGGGCCGTCCGCGAACCGCTCCTCGAGGATGCGCTGCCCTCGCCGCAGGAATGCCGGGACCAGCTCGGTGAATCGGTAGGCCTGGATGTCGCCGCGCCGCCCGGCGCGGGACAGTCTCTCCAGCAGCGCGGACGCCGCGCTGGCCAGCCCGCCGCCGAGCTCCATGATGGTACTCGGCCCGTGCGGCATCCACGCCTCCACGGCGGCCGCCCCCACGTGATTGTTGACGGCATAGAGGCCGTTGTCGTTGGAGAAGTAGCCGATCCAGAGCGGCAGCCGGGTGGGCGCGAACAGGATCTGCTCGCCAGTGGCGCCGCCGCGGAGAAACGACGGGTACTCACGCGCGGCCGTCTCGGCCAGAACATAGGACGGCAGGCAGGCGGGATCGTGCTGGCGCTGCTCGGCGACAATCGGCGCCGGATCCGGCGCGCTGAGGCTGCTTTCGGCGCGAAATCGCGGTCCGTGGCGTGCGTCCTCGCGCGCGAGAATGCCGCGCCGGGAGAGATGGCGAAGGAGCCAGCTCACCGGCACGGCCGCCCGGCGTGCATCCAGTCCCGCGCGGCCGGCGGCTTCCTCGACCGTGCCCCATTCAGCGAGAGCCTTGTCGAGGCCGGTGCTGCGCACCACGCCGAGGCTGAGCCGGTAGACGAACTCGTCGAACAGCCCACTGGACCGTGCGAACCGCGCGTCGAACACCGGGACGAGCGACGATGGCAGGTGCGGCGCCACGATGGCGGCGACGCGTTCGGCCTCCTTCGGCTCGACGGCGGAGCGTTGCATGTGGTCCTCGTGGCCCGTCGTCATGACTGCCCGCCGGGTCTGGTGTCCGGCGCCGGAGAAGACGGACCGAACGGGCTCCACACGTCGAAGAAGTTGAACCATTGGGTCGGATGCTCGCGCACGACGTTCTCGAGCAGGGCCACCCACGCCCGAGCCGCCGCTTCTTCCTCCCCGCGCTCGACGGTGATCGGCGTCGCGATCCTGACCGAGTAGCGATAACCGGGACCGAGAACGCAGAACGCGGGCACCACGGGAACGCGGGCGGCGCGAGCCAGGAGAAACGGCCCGAGGGGAAACGGCGCCGGCCGGCCGAAGAACGGGATCCACACGTCGCCTCCGGTGCCCAGCGCGCGATCCGCCTGCAGAGCGACCACCTCGCCGCGCCGGAGCGCCGCCAGCAGCTCCACGCCGACGGCCGGGTGAGAGCGCGGCACGAAGCGCATCCCGTCGCCGTCGCGGCGCACCCAGCGGCCGAGCTCGGGTGCCTCCTCCGGCGACACGACGACGTGCGTGCGACGCGCCATGCGACCGGCCAGCAGGCGCCCGGCCAGCTCCCAGTTCCCCACGTGCGCCGTCGCCGACACGATGCCGCCGGGCATGGCCCCGAATTGCTCGGCGCCGATCACCGAGCCGACGAGACGGGACAGCCGTGCCGCCGATTGCCGATTCGTGGAGACGAGGTCGGCGAAGCACATCGCGAAATCGCGGAAGAGGTCGCCGGTGAGCTCGTCCAGTCGGCCGCCCGAGGCCCCGGTGATCAACCCGAGCGCCGTCTGGATCGCGCGCCGCTCGGCGGGCAGGAAGCGCGGCGCCAGTCGGCCGACCTGCCCGGCGAGCGCCAGTCGGAGCCGACGCGGAACGACACCCAGCATTTCCGCCACTCGGTACAGCGCGGCGCGATTGTAAGGATGCCCGTGCCAGCGCGGCCGCCCGGACACCGGCTCCGTGAGCTTGGCGTCCATCGCCGTCGTCATCCCGCCGCGCGAGACCGTTGCCTTCCCAGACATGTCGCCCAGTATAGACTCCGCTATGCCTTCCGGACCGGAAGTGGTGCGACGCGCCCTCGTGACCGGCGGCAGCCGTGGTCT
>Ga0075421_100009656_pt1 | contig 11900 bp, 12 predicted proteins | sample SoiMetdeltSBSDD5_FD_75292 | JGI IMG/M metagenome (GOLD analysis project Ga0075421, IMG submission 75292) | Bulk soil microbial communities from a Populus tree surrounding site in Tennessee, USA - Soil MetaG P. deltoides SBSDD5 | ecosystem: Environmental > Terrestrial > Soil > Tree plantation...
CACGCGACGCCGATCAGGTCATCCGCGCGGTGACCGACGAGTACGATCGGACTCATCGAGCCGCCGCGTCGCTCGCCTCCATCACGACCTTCATCGGAGCCGGCGGCCCGCGGTTCTGGTTCTCGGTGCGTCCGGAACCGCTCGCCCCGAATTACGCGCAGCTGCTGCTGCAATTCAGGCAAAGCGAAGACACCAATCATCTGGTCGGCCCTCTTCAGACGGCACTCGCGTCGCGTGTCGCGGGGGCGAGAATCGACGTGCGCACGGTCGAAACGGGTCCGCCGACGATCATCCCGGTGTCGATGCGCATCCTGGGTGACGATCCCCGCGTGCTCCGGGGAGAGGCGGAGAAGCTGCAACGCATCCTGAAGACGTCGCCGTTCGCGATCAACGTGCGAGACGACTGGGGCAACGACGCCATTCGAACGCGACTGGAAATCGATCACGACCGTGCGGGCCTTGCCGGTGTGTCGAGTCGCGACATCGCAATATCCATGTACTCGGGCGTGGTCGGGGCACCGATCGGGTATTTGCGTGAAGGGCGCAAGAACATCCCGATCGTTCAGCTGATGGAGTACGAGCAGCGCCAGACCGTCACGGATCTCGGCCAGCTGTACGTCTATTCCAGCCAGGCACCGGTGAGATTGACGCTCGGCCAGATCTCGAAGCTGACCTACAGCCCGGAGATGGCGGTCATTCACCGCGTGAACCAATACCGCGCGATCAACGTGGCCGCCCTGCCCGCGCCGGGTCGCCTCGCCGACGACGTGACAACCCCTCTGATGCCGCGAATCCGCGAGTTCGAACGCCAGCTACCCGTAGGCTATCGATTCGAAATCGTCGGGGAATTGAAGGAACAGATCAAAGGACAACAGCGTTCGGTGATCGTCATGATCGCGTCCGTGATCGCGATCTATCTGGCGCTCGTCTTCCAGTTCAGGAACGCCGTCAAGCCATTCATCGTGTTCGCGGGCATTCCCTTCGGAGCGGTCGGCGCGTTCGCCAGCCTTTGGCTGATGGGGATGCCGATGGGGTTCCTCGCGATCCTCGGCATCACCAGCCTCATCGGCGTGATCGTGAGCCATGTGATCGTGTTGTTCGACTTCATCGAGGAACAGCACGAGCACGGCGCAACGCTGCGGGATGCCTTGATCGATGCAGGCATCCGCCGCATCCGACCAGTGCTCATTACGGTGGGCGCCACCGTGCTGGCGCTGTTTCCTTTGGCGCTCCACGGCGGACCGCTGTGGGAGGCGCTGTGCTACGCGCAGATCGGCGGCTTGACGCTGGCGACGGCCGTCACGTTGTTTCTCGTCCCGGTCTTTTACGCCGTCTTCGTGCTCGACCTTCGCATCGTTCGGTGGGCAGCGGATTCGTCAGTCAATCCAACCCATAGCATTGCGCTGAAGTAGGGCTCGACATCACGGCCGCAACAGCGTACGCCTACGATCACAAGCGGCCACCTGGCGGAACCTACCCATCCTCCTCCCGCGATGCAGCAGCTTTTAGCCGCGCTGCGCGGCAACCAGGAGGCCACGAACCAGTTCGATGCGGCAATAACCGGCTCCCTGCCGTTGCCGGCGTTCATGAATCCCGAGAACATCGGTCGCATCGTCGCTGCGGGGATAGCGTGAGGGACGCGCTGTCCTGAGCCACGGTGTCGGGGGGCCACACGTGCATGACTCGTACATTCCTCGTCCTTTCGATCTGCCGGTTGCCCCGGCAGGTCGAATATGCGACGGAGGCATCTGTGCCGCCTTCGGCGAAATCACCCAAACTCGTCATCAATAGGATGTACGACTTCACCTGTGAGCGACGGCGTGGTCGGTGTCGGGCGCAGGCCTTTACTTGCCGGGGAACGGCGTCCGTGCGATGGCCGCGTTGGGACTGGCCGACGCTCTGATGGCTCGCGCCGTCCGCATCTCGCATCAGCGGATTCTCGATCACCGTGGACGGCTCCTGTCCGAGATCGATCTGCGGCGCGTGTGGAAACACGTCGGGCCATGCGTGGGTATCCGCCGCGCCGATCTGCACCGAATACTCCTGGACGGCGCCGCAGGCGTACCCATTCGTCTATCGAAGACGGTGACCAGCGTGACGCAAACGGCCGAGAAGGTTTGCGTGCGCTTCGACGATGGACGAACCCGCTTCTTCGACCTCGTGATTGGGGCTGATGGCATCAACTCATCGATCCGACGACTCGTGTTTGGCGACATTCAGCCGCGTCATGTCGGCCAGATCAGCTGGCGTTTCATCGCTCAGGAAACTTACGGCGTCACGGCCTGGACTGCGATGCTCGCCCGCGGCCGCACGTTCCTGATGATTCCCGTAGAAGCGGACGCGCTGTACTGCTACGCGGATCTGACGGCGAATGGAACCGAGCCTTGCGATCGCGTTCGCGAACGCGCCGCGCATGCGATCTCGCCGAACATGGCGCAGGGCGCGTCGATGGCGCTGGAGGATGCGCTGATCCTGACTGGCGAGCTCACCTCGGGACGTTCGCCGATCGATGCACTCGCGGCATTCGCCGCGCGGCGGCGTAAGCGCATCCAGTGGGTGAGACAGCGGACCCACCGACGCGATCGCATTCGCCGTCTGCCGACGTTGCTGAGGAATCTCTCGCTCCGCCTCATGGGATCGGCGATTTACGAAGCCGATTACCGGCCGCTCTTCGACGAGCCATGAAGCTCTCTACCGCTTTACCTGCATACGAGGGAGCGCACGCACTCAGTGCGAAGGGATGCCGAGCTTCTTCATTCGGCTTCTCAACGTATTCGGATGCAATCCGAGGATCGCCGCCGCTCCCTTTCCTCCGCCTACGACGCCGCCGGTGGTCTTCAACACCGAGATGATGTGAGAGCGCTCGACCTCGTCGAGTCTCTTCTTGTCGGTGGGTCCGGCCGAAGTCGTTGGTGATGCCTGGGAGTCACCTCGGTACGCAGGGGATTCGCTGGCAAGCAGCGACCCTTCGACGTCGAGTACCGGTCCGGGGGACAGGATCGCGGCACGCTCGACCACGTTCTGCAGCTCGCGGACGTTGCCAGGCCACGAGTAGCGAAGCAGCCGCTCCATGCTGCGCGCGTTGAATCCCTTCACCGGTTTGCCGAGCTTTCGCGTGAGACCTGCGGTGAAGAAGCTCACGAGCAGACCAACGTCTGACAGGCGCTCGCGCAGCGGCGGAACGTGAATCGGGAAGACGTTCAAGCGATACAGGAGATCCGCCCTGAATGTCCCGTCGCGGACAGCTTGATCCAGGTCTCGATTGGTGGCAGCGATCACGCGGACGTTCACGCGGATCGTGCGGCTGCTGCCCACCGGTTCGAATTCCTGTTCCTGGAGGACACGCAGCAGCTTCACCTGGGCGTCGAGCGGCAGCTCGCTGATCTCGTCGAGGAAGATCGTGCCCGCGTTCGCCAACTCGAACCGCCCGATCCGCTTCTCTACTGCGCCCGTGAACGCCCCCTTGACATGTCCAAACAGCTCGCTTTCAACCAGGCCAGGCGGGATCGCGCCACAGTTCACCTTGACAAGAGGTCGCACGCTCCGTTTGCTGCGGCTGTGCACGGCTCTCGCGAATAGTTCCTTGCCGCACCCGGTTTCCCCGACGATGAGGACCGTCGAGTCGGTGGGCGCGACGAGCTCCACCTTGTGCAGCGCGGCCAGCAGCGCCGGACTCCTCCCGACAATTTCATCGAAACGCTGCTCGGTCCGAAGCTCCTCCTGCAGATACACGTTCTCGGCTTCGAGCCGGTTCTTGAGCGCCTGCACTTCGCCGAGCGCGGCGCGGAGCTTCTGCTCCGCGTGTTCGCGTTCGAGTTCCACGCCGACGCGGGCCGCAAATGTCCGGAGCACTGAAATCCAAAGAGGGTCCTTCTCAATCGCCTTGACGTCGGTGACGACGAGGTGGCCCAGGACCAGTCCAGTCGAACTCACGGCGGGCATACCGAGGTAGCTCTCGCCGCCAAGGTCCGCCAGGACCCTGTTGGTCGGAAACAGCGCTCGGACCTGCTGAGAATAGATGCGCTCGTGACCCTGCACGACCTCGCTGCACGGCGGTTCCAGCTCGTACTCGAAACTGTCGCGGATCCGTCCCTCTTTCCAGAATGCCCGCACGCGGACGCGGTTCGGTGGCTGACATTCGGCGACATAGACGTGGGCGACCTCCAGCGACGTGGCCAGAAGCCGAACGAGCGATTCGTGGAACGCGGCGCCCGTGACCGAAGCCGTTCCCTCGGTGACCGCGCTCAGAAGCCGTTCCGTTCTCCTACTTTCGGTCACGTCGCGCGACAGGGCGAGCAGCGCTTTCGGCCGGCCGGCTCTGTCGAGAATCGCGCTCACCGCGACGTCCCGCCACTTCGGCGTCCCCGTTGTCGTCGGGAAATATCCGACGAAGCGGGCGAGCCCGCCGCACCGCGCGGTCTCGACCGCGCTGCGCACCATCTCCCGCGTTTCCGCTGGCCACATCTCGGACCAGACCGCGCCGCGGATAGGTTCGAAGTCCTGGATCTCGAATGCCCGCTTTCCTCCTTCGTTGACCGACAGCAAGCGCCCGTCGAGATCGAGGACCCTGATGCAGTCCTGACTGCTCTCGATCATGCGCGTCATGAACTCTTCGCGATCGCGCAGGGCTTCCAGCAGCGCGTCCAGATCGTTCGTTGCGCTGCCGGCGGTGGCTGGGCTCGAGGACGGCGTATTGAGGAGGTCGATCGGTAAGGTCTTCATATCGACCGGACCGAGCGCGAATCGTACCACAGGCCCTTCGCAAATGTGACGTCCTACGACACTTCGTGCGGACACGAAATGTCGTAGCGGACATCAGAACCGCCCACTCACCGCAAGCTGCTGACAGTCGGAGAGATATCGACGAGCAACCCGATGGCACCGCGGGTGCACCCTGCGCGTCTGACTATTTATGAAAGTCGCAGCGATCTGGCGGTATCCGGTGAAGTCGATGGCTGGCGAACGTCTGAGTGGCGTCGAGATCACCAGCGCTGGCCTGGTCGGGGATCGAGTCGTCCAGGTGTACGACGCGCGCGGCCGGATCGTCACCGCGCGGCAGTTTCCTCGCCTGCTGCGGCTTCGGGCGACGCTCGGCTCCGACGGCGAACCCGTCGTGGACGGACTGCCGTGGCAGTCACCCGAAGTGGCCGCGCGCGTTGAATCGGCAGTTGCGCCAGGCGCGCGGCTGAAGCGATTCGACGGCGTCGAGCGATTCGACATCCTGCCGCTGCTCGTCTGCACGGACGGCGCCGTGTCGATGTTCGGCCGCGATGTGCGTCGGCTGCGTCCGAACCTCGTCATCGGAGGCGTGGACGGCGCGGCTGAGCGCCGGTGGATGGGCGCGACGCTGAGACTGCCGCGGGTGGAGATCGGACTCGCCGACCTCCGCGGACGCTGCGTCATGACGACCTACGATCCGGACACCGGCCAACAGGATCCCGGAGTGCTCCGCGACATCGTCCGCAGATTTGGCGGGCGGCTCTGTCTCAACGCGCACGTGATCCGTCCCGGGTCCGCGGAGGAGGGAGACGCCGTCGAATTCCTCTCGCACGCGAGTGACCACCAACACGCGTTCTGACCTCAACGTTGTCTCACGTTCAAGGAGATCTCCAATGAACACGAAATGGTTCGCAGCTGTCCTCGTCGGCTCGCTCCTGAGCCTGGTCTCCGTTGCCTCGTCCGAGCGATCTCGTGGCCCAACGACATCGCCAGCGGCCGTCCGCGTCCAGCACAAGACGGTCACACTCGACGGCCTTGACGTCTTTTACCGTGAGGCCGGCCCTAGCGGCGCGCCGGTCGTGCTGTTGCTCCACGGCTTCCCGACGTCCTCTCACATGTTTCGGAACCTGATACCTGCGCTGGCCGACAGGTTCCGCGTGATCGCACCTGATTACCCTGGCTTCGGCCACAGCTCGATGCCGACATTCGATCAGTTCGACTACACGTTCGACAACCTTGCGCTCGTCATCGAGAAATTCACCAGGCGACTCGACCTGGCACGCTACACGCTATACGTGCAGGATTACGGCGCACCGATCGGATTCCGCCTGGCGGCAAAACACCCGCAGCGAGTCGAGGCGCTCGTGATTCAGAACGGCAACGCGTACGAGGAGGGTCTGCGCGATTTCTGGAAGCCATTCAAGGCCTATTGGCGCGATCGCAGCGAGGCAAACGCCGCGGCGCTGCGACAATTCCTCGAGCTCGACGCGACGAAATGGCAGTACACGCATGGTGTACGTCAATTGGAAGCGATCAGTCCTGACAATTGGCTCATCGATCAGTCTCTCCTCGAACGCCCCGGTAATAAGGACATCCAGCTACAGCTCTTCTACGACTACGGATCGAATCCGCCCCGCTATCCGGAGTGGCAGGCGTATTTCCGTCAGCATCAGCCACCGACGCTGATCGTGTGGGGCAAGCGCGATCAGATCTTTCCTGCGGACGGCGCCTACCCGTACAGGCGGGATTTGAAAAACCTCGAGTTCCATCTTCTCGACACGGGGCATTTCGCACTCGAAGAAGACCATCATGTCATCGCCGGGCTGATGAGACGTTTTCTGGAGAGCAAGTCGAACAAGGTTCAGAGCAACTAACAGTCTCGCCGGCAACGATGCGGCCGATCCGGACGAATCGGTGGTTCACGCCCGTCACCGACTTGTGAGCGGCTCTGTTACAACTTGGAATCGTCCTCGTACTGTCCTGTTTCGGACGGATCGACGTCTTCGGCAAATGAATATCGACTATCGCGAATGGCCACCCTGCGCCGCCCTCAGCGGCGTCATCTTGGCCTACTGGCGCGTCGCTGGAGACGGCCGAACCGTACCGTCGCCGACGATCCTGCCCGACGCGTACGTGGAAGTCGTGATGAACCTTGGTGCCGAAGTGACGCTCGAGGGGCCGCAAATGCATGGCAGCCAACCAGCGAGAGCGGTCGTGGGACTGCTCGAGACGGCGATTGAGATGCGGTATCCGGCGGATGTCTGCACGTTCGGCATTCGGCTGCATCCTGCGCGCGCCGCCACCTTTCTGGGTATTCCACCAGCCTCGATCGTGAATATCGTGAGTCCGCTTGGCCTCGTCTCCGAGGCGCTCGACGACCGTCTCGCGGAGGTGGTCAAGACACATCCGCGAATCGATTCAGCAGAAAGCCACGAGGCCATCGAGAACGTTCTCATCGAGCACTCCCGGCGTGCGCCGGCCACTGACGATGTGATCGTTCGCGCAGTCGATCGACTCCTCGGCGCCGACGTACCCATCGCCGTTTCCGACCTCGCGGGGGAATTGGGCGTGTCTGCTCGACACCTGCATCGGCGGTTTCTCGACGAAGTTGGCGTGTCGCCGAAGCGACTCGAACGACTCGCCCGGTTCGCGCGGGCGTGGCGGCAGGCGGTAATGGGCCCGCCACTAACGTGGGCGGACCTCGCACTCGCAAACGGGTATGCCGACCAGTCGCACCTCGTGCGTGAATTTCACACCTTCGGCGCACGCCCTCCGGCGCACCTGTTTACTGCCGAGTGGTATGACGCGACGAACGTCACCCGCGAGGACGGTTCCCCGAACGATGTCCGATCCGTTCAAGACCGACCCGATCAAAGAGGGCACGATGAGCGCAGGAGGAAATCATGACCATGCGTCTCGCCGTGTTTACGCTGTTCGTGAACGATCAGGATCAGGCACTTCGGTTCTACGTCGACCGACTCGGCCTCGCCGTGGCGGAGGACAACCGAATGGGCGATTATCGTTGGCTACTCGTCACCGCGCCGCAGAGCCGAGAGGTCGCCATCAACCTCGAGCTGGCGCGGACGCCGGCTCAGCGCGCGCTCGTCGGGACACAGGGCGGCGGAAAGCCCGTTTTTGCTCTCGTGACCGACGACTGCGCACGCGACTTTCAGTCGTTGAAAGCTCTGGGGGTGACGTTTGACGGCGAGCCGCAGCGGATGCCGTACGGCACAGGCGTGACCCTGAAGGACCTGTACGGAAACAGCATCTATCTGAACGAAGAGAAGGAACGCGAGTTCTGATGCGCGACGCCGTTCAACGTCTGGCGGACCTTCCAGGGTCCCTGGGTGTCGCGTGAGGCGCACCGGGTCACGATGTAAATATCCACTTCATCGTGACCCCACCCGATCGCACGATCACACGGTCTCGTGAGAGAAGGTACCTGTCAGAGGCTCTTCAGAAACTCGACGAGATCCTCCCTTTCTTTCGCGAGCGCCGGCAGCTTGGGCGTGACGAGCGTGGAGAAGGCGACGATCCGACCAGGGCGTCATCGGCGCCTGCGAGCCCTTGCCTTGCGTCGTGCGAACAGAAATGCCCATGCCGCAGCGATTGCGGTCGGAATCGCGGGCCAAAGGACATCGCGCGACGGCCCGTACGACTGCACGACGTCGCGAGTGTTCTGCCACCACGTTCTCGGAAGTGCCTCTACCTCAACTTCACGATAGAAGGTGGACACATCTCGCACGCCCTCAGTTCGTTCCAGATCGATGATCGCCGTCAGGATTACGGTGAGCCGGTGCTTGCCAGGTTCCGTCGCACGCATGTCCCAGGTCCACGTCGTATCCTCGTCGGCATCGATCAGTTGCTCGACGCTGCTCAAAGGCATGAACTCAAAGCCGAATCCGCGTAACTCTGCTCTCATGCGCGACGACAATTTCGCCGGTTCGACAATCGGATGTCGGTCGCCTCGAGTCAACGACGCGCGGAGTTCCTGCATGGCTTTCTTCGCAGACACACGCAGATTCACGTCGGTGCGATCACCGACTTTCATCTTCGGCGGGTAATCGAAGCCGACCGCTCCGTCGACCAATTGCCTCGAGTACTGTCGAAACGGATCGAGATTGGGTGTAGGCGCCGGTGTCGGAGGTGGAGCAGGAAGTGGTGCTTGTCGTGGAGGAGCAGCGCGACCCGAAGGACTTGGCCGAACAGTGTGTGATGGATCGAGAGGGCCCGAAGGCGTGGGCGCAGGACGTGGGGGCTGGGTGGGAACTTCGGTGTGCTGAGAGGGAGGAGACGACCTTGGCTCAGGAGCGTACGCCAGTTCGACGATGGCGAACAGCGCGACCAGGGCGATCACTGGCAGGCCGACAAACGCTAACGATGCGATGAGCCACCGCCGAGCGGCAATGACGTGAGCGAGTACCCACCCCCAAACAAGGCAAAACAGAATCTCGCCAATCACATCGCTGAGAGAGCTGATTGACGCCTGCGTTGTCAGGAGGATCAGCAGGAGCACGGGCGGCAGGAACCCGACGATTGTCGCCCCGCGGTGGCGTTTCCAGAGTTGAACGGGACTCCACGGAATAGTGGCGCTCATACTGTCCACCTCCGGTGCGGACATTATGCGCGCGAGGCAAACCTCAGTCGCGGCTCCGTCGCCGTCTGCTTCGACAACAGTCCGACGAGCACGAGCATCGTGACGATCTGGGCGAAAATAACCGCCACCACGAGCCATGGACGCCCGGTGAGAAGCTGTTCGGGCCCGGGGACGCTCGCGAAGAAGAACGAGACGTTCGCCAGGTTTCCCGTAACGATCACCGCGAGAAGCCCTTTGCGACCGCGGTAGATCCACCAACACAGCACACCGTAAGCGAATTCGATCGCGAAGGCGACCGACGGCGCATTGCTGTACAAGCCCGTGCCCAGCATTGGAGCCGTCAAACCCGGCCAGAGCGCGATATCGCGAGCATGGGTAGCGACGTCGAGCACCAGGTGCGAGACGATGCCAATGGCAACGGCGCGACCGAGCAAGCGCCGTCCGAGACCGCGCTCGATCGTCAACCACGTCAAGACTGCTGCGGCCACGGACGTGGCAACGGAATGGGAGTACGGGATCGAGGCGAGGTGAATGTCGGCAACGCTTCGCACCGTCGCGGCCGTCGTGGTGTGCTCGACGCCGAGACAATTGAACGCCACCCACGCCAGCTCCATCGCCTGCACGGAAATGAGGAGCGGCGGCATCGGCACCGATGGGAATCGGCGCTTGATCAACAGCGCGGTTGCGGCGTGATCGACGGCAAACATGTTCTCCTCCGTTGATCGAATTCTGACGAAGGAGTTCGCCGGGCGATGTGACTTTGGTCACTCCAGGCGCGACCACAGCTCGGAGCTCATCCTGACGGGATCGAGAATCTCTATGCGGCCTGGTGAGGTGCGGACGAGTGATGTCGCGCGAAGCTCGTGGAGCACGCGAGCCACCACTTCGCGCACGGATCCGACGCTGTTGGCCAGTTCCTGCTGATTGACACGCGCGGTCAGCAGACCGCCGCTGCCTGGCCGCGATGCCGCCAAATCGAGGAGGTGGCGAATGACCCGCTGTCGAACGGTGGCAAACGTGTTACCCGCAAGTTCCTCGAGAACGTCGTACAAGCGGTCAACGGATTCTTTGGCGAAGATCCACGCCACGGCTGCGTGGTGCCGCGCGAGGTCCCGCACGTGCGCCAGGTCCATGAAGTACGCAGTGCTGTCGGTGAGCGCCTGCACGAAGACCGGCGCGGGACCGCCCACAAGCGCTGGCGCTCCAAGCAGCTCGCCGCGTCGCACATATCGAACCGTGACCTGGCGACCGTCGCTCGTGTGCATGTACACACGGAGCAGGCCCTGGACGAGAATACCGAAGCGCTCCGCATCGGCCTCGCTGTAGATGGTGACTCCGGCCGCAACGTTGAAGGTGTTCCCACCCGTCGCGAGACGTTCCACCATTTCGCGTGAAAGCGACGCGCATGGTCCATCACGGAGCAGCGCAACGGCTTCGCGTTGTGAGTGCTGGTCGTCGAGCCTCGGCATCCGCGCCACCCCGACAGCTTATTGCGACTTCGGACGTCGTCACTTGATTCATGAAGGACATTCACAACTAGTGCTCGATCCGATAGCTCAGGAAGACCGCGCCTGCGTTCAACGACCTCGCTGTGAGAAGCGTCAGCGCATGACGCTGCTTGACGTCCTTGAACAACGGCTTGCCACCGCCCAGGACGATCGGCTGCACGACAAGTCGGATCTCATCCACTTGTCCCTCGTTCATCAGACTCGATACCAGAGTCGCTCCACCAACGGCATGCATATCGCCCCGGGCACCTCTCTCAACCGGCGAACTTCTTCGAGGTCACGAACGATTCTGCTGTTCTTCCACGAGACGGTGTGGAGTGTCCTCGACACGACGAAGTGCGTCGTCCTGGCGGCGAACTCGGCGTATTCGACTTCCCCTGAGTGGCCGGTCTGCAGGTGAATGGGAGAATGCCGCACGGATTGTCCAGAACGTAGTCATATGCACCCCGGTTGACTGTCCTTGCATGACTGCCTGCGCGGTGGCGCTCGTCAGACACCGGGCGTTGACCGAACGCACCACAGAGCCACAATCCAGAACAGCTGCAGCGGCAAGCGCCAGAGAAGCGGCGTCGCGCGGCGACCGGCGATCGTCAGCCCCTGCCGCGCGGCGTGGACGTTCGCGGGGAACATCGCCAGGAGGAGCGCCATCAGGCCATAGGCAGCCACGTGCTTCGCTGGCGGCATCAGCAAACCGATGGCGCCGAGAAGCTCGAGGACGCCGGTTGCCGTGACCAGCAGCGCGGGCACGGGCAAACTGGCGGGCACCATCCGGATCAGATCCGGCCGGGTGCGAGGATGGAAGTGCGACACGGCCGTGAACACGAACATCGCCGCCAGGCCGAGGCGGAGCGCGCCGTTCCACGAGTCTGCCTGGCCCCAGACACCGGTGAATCCAATCGATCGGGCGATCAGCGCGGCAACGAGCATGACGATCAGCGGTGCCATGGGCGTATCTCTCCAAACTGCGGGCGCGTCGTGGCTGTCGCGGTGCGATGCATCACGCCCACGAATGTATTGCGCTGATCCGGGACTGTCTTGAACGAACTGGCTGTCTTCGACGCGCGTCATCCGCAGGC
>Ga0075421_100009657_pt1 | contig 11899 bp, 13 predicted proteins | sample SoiMetdeltSBSDD5_FD_75292 | JGI IMG/M metagenome (GOLD analysis project Ga0075421, IMG submission 75292) | Bulk soil microbial communities from a Populus tree surrounding site in Tennessee, USA - Soil MetaG P. deltoides SBSDD5 | ecosystem: Environmental > Terrestrial > Soil > Tree plantation...
AGCGCCGCGAGCGCAAGGAGCCTCATCGTGCTCCTGGTCATCGTCAACACCTCCGTTGTTGAGAGTGTCCGGCGCGCGGGCACGGGACGGAAATCGGACTTTGGCGCAAGAACGATGCGGCGGATGGGTGGGTCGAGCGAGACAGCCGGGAGCGCGTGGGCCGATTCACTGGGCCCGGCAAGAGGCTGGCACGATTCTCGTGGCTGTGCGAGACTCCGGCATCGAGCCTCGATCGAAGGATTCCAGTTCACCCTTGCCGACGAACGGGCGCTTGGATGATTGAGACGGAACGAACGGTTCGGCGGCGCCAACGGCGGCGTCCCCGGTCACTTTGCGCGGATGGGACGGATGGTCCACGGCACGGACGCCGTGGCCGCCCGGAACGTCAGTCGGAAGCGGGCCGGCCCGGCCCGGCGGCCACGCCGTCAGTGGTCGGCGATGAAGCGCAAGCACCCCGTGCCCCGCGACGCCGGCCGATCTCCGTCGTCGATGACGATGAGTCGATACGTGAGGCGCTCGAGAGTCTCTTGAGGTCCGCTGGCTTCGAAGTCGACGTCTTTTCGTCCGCGGAGCAGTTGCTGAATTCGGGACGTCTTTCCGAGGTCGGATGTCTGATCGTCGACGTGCGCATGCCCGGAATGACCGGCCTCGAGCTGCAGCGGCGGCTGGCCAGCTCCGGCTCCCGCATCCCGATCATTTTCATCACTGCCCATGGCGATGAGGCGGCGCGCGAGCAGGCGCTTCGCGCGGGCGCCGCTGCATTCCTGCGCAAACCGTTCAGCGACCAGGCACTGCTGAACGCGCTCGAGGCCGCTCTCTAGTCGCTGAGTCCTCCGAGCGGTCGCCACCGACGCGCTCGATACCCGTCCCACCGCGACAACGGCAAGGCCCATCGAGCCAGGCCAGACGCGAGTCCCACAGCGCGCCCCACACAATCGTGGCGACGGGCCGGGCGTCAACCAGCAACACCGCGGCCGCCAGCTCTGTGTGATCAGCGTGAGTGGTTACGGCTTCGCGGAGAAATCGAATGAGAACGACGTGACCGCGACGTCGTAGGACGTGCCGATCCCCGGAACCTGCACGTCGAAACGAACGCGGCCTTGCCCGGGCACGCTGTCGATCACCAGGCCGGAGACACTCGAGATCGCCTCGCCGGCGGTGCCAACCGCGCCGATTCGCAGCTGCACATTGGACGCCGTCTGCGCCGACTGGTTATAGACATACCCACTGATCCGGGATCGCGCCGCCGCGCCGCCGCTCATTGCCCATTCGACACGGATGAGCCGATCCGAGTCGGCCCCGCTCGCGGGCACGAACGCCGCCCGGATCTCGTCGTCCTCGGCGATGCCGGCCACACACTGACCTCCACGCCACGCCGTCACGAGCACGGTCACCATCATGATCATCCGCACGATGCGCCACACGTCGTTGAGAGGGCGGAGAGCTGTCCATGGTGACACCGCGTGTGCATTCGTGCGGGTGCCGTCACCAACCGGATACCCGCCCCATCTCAACAGCAGAGTCGCGTGCGACACGAGGCACGCAGGGAAACCAAGGAGGGATCATGAAGTTCTGGAAGATTGTCGGACTCGGGGTGCTCGCGCTGATCGCCGGTACGGGCTGTGCGACCACCAAGCTTCGCGCGGAGACGGACGCCGATGCCGCCGTGCAGGCGTCACCGGCCACCTCGACGGACTACTCCACCAACGACTGCGTACTGGACGGCGGCTGGAACACCGAAGGTTTCTGCGAGATCGAATCCCCGTAGTCGCGATCGCGATGACGATCAGGCATGAATGAGCGAGGCGGACGATGAGCGAGCGATCGCTCGGCAGCGCCTCGTACGGCCCGCGGTGGCCACGCATCTCGACAACACGACGGCCTCTGGAAGGCCTCGTGAGGAGGCGGCAATGCGAATCACGATGGTCGGCACGCTGACATTACTCATGACGCTCATCGGCGCGGCGGGCTGCGCCACGAGCCAGGAGATGGCCACGTGGCGTGAGCACGGCACGCACTTCGCGTCCGGCACCCATGCGCTGTTCTCGATGCGGAACGACACATCGTCTCGGCCGAAGGTGACCCGAACCGATCTGAGCCGCGCCGGCGCCGAGTCATGGTGGGGCGACGCCGTGACCGTCAGTCCCGACCAGATCGTCAGCCGCTGACCGACGGCGATCGGCGGCCATGGCCCACGTCGCTCATTCGCCGGTGCTGCGACCGCTGTACGCCATCGTCGGCATGCAGCTCCGCGCCACGGATGGCGACGTCGGGCACGTCGCAACGACATCTCCGTTGGACATCGACTGCAACCAACACCACGCCCGCGGCTTCTCAAGAGCATGAATCGTCCATCGGGGGCACAGCCATGAAGACGTTGCCGGACATCGTTCATCTTCCTCCGGGCGACGCATCCGTCGCACCGGTCAGAATTCTCGACGCCGACGGTTCCGTCGTGCGCGTCGTCTCCGCCGAAGAGTTCCGACGCATGCATCCGAGGCAGGCGCCATGGGCGTCGGCGCCCAATAGCCGCCGACCGCGCGCGCACTGACGCACGCCGGTCGTTCGCGGTAACGGCGGGGCGCCGTCCCTCGAGGTCGGTCGTCGGATATGTGCAGAAGAGCCATGAAGGTTACCCGCCCGGTGGGTCGGATCGCGCTCATCGACGACACGCGTCGTGCTGCACGACCTTGCCACGCTCGTTCTCGACGTGGCGGCGATCGAGCGCGACGACCACCGGCCGGCGGCGACGGCCCATCGGGTTCACGTCACGGTGGCCACGGAAACCTCGCGGCTGCGGGATCTGCTCGGCCTCCGCTCGTGATCGCGCGGACTGCAACGATCGTCACTCGAGCAACGTCCTAATGGCGACATCGACGGCGACCATGAGCATCGCCGTATGTGGGGGGAAGTCACGATGATTGCAGAGACTCTCGATCGCGGTCGCCGCGCTCGCGGCCTTCTCGCTTTGGCGGTGGTGCTCGCCGTGACCGGCTGCGCGAGCATCCGTCGGAACGAGGCCGCCAGCACCGAGGAACTCCTCGCCGCCGCGGGGTTCCAGATGCGACCGGCCGACACTCCGGAACGGCTCGCCGAGCTCAACTCGTTGCCGCGCCAGAAGTTCGTCACCACGATCAAGGACGGAAACGTCGTCTACACCTACGCGGATCCCGACAAGTGTCACTGCCTGTACGTGGGCGGACAGAGAGAGTACTCCGTCTACGACCAGTTCAAGATCAACAAGGAAATCGCCACCGATGAGGCCGAGGCCACGATCGGCTACCCGTGGTCGAGCCCGTGGTGGTGGTGAGGGGTCACGTGTCACAACGCTGGAGCCACTTCTCGCGCCACGCGCGACAACGAAAGGGATGACGCCATCATGCGCACCATTGTCCGAGCGACCACCCTATGCGCTCTCGTGCTCACCACCGCTCTCGTGGGATGTGCACGGCGCCCCAGCTTGACGGCGATGGCGGCGCCGCCACCGAGCGCCCAGGCGACGGCCGTCGCACCGTCCGCCCCGGAAAGCCCCGCCGCCGCGCCGCGGACGCCGGAGACGGTCGTCATCGAAGAACGCCGGGAGGTCCTGGTCGTGGAGCGACCGGAGCCGGCGACCTTCACGGAGGCCGCCGACGTGAAGCCCATCTACTTCGATTTCGACCGGTCCGACATTCGACCCGGCGACGCGCGCATCCTGGAATCCAACGCGACGTGGCTCAAGACCAACGACGTGTTGGTCCTGATCGAGGGGCAGTGCGACGAGCGTGGTACCGACGAGTACAACTTGGCGCTCGGTGATCGGCGGGCGCGGGCGGCGATGAATTACCTCGTCGCGCTCGGCGTCAAGGCGGACCGCATCAGCACCGTGAGCTACGGCAAGGAGCGACCGGTCTGCACGGAGCACGCGGAGGAATGCTGGGCACTGAACCGCCGCGCGCACATGCTCGTCAAGCCGCGCGGCTGAGGCGAGGGCGCCGGTCAGATCGCGACCCCGAGGAATCGCTTCGTCAGCAGCGCCAGAACGTAGGTGACGGTCACCGCGAATCCGGTGATCGCGACATTGAGCGTGATGCGACGGCGCACGTTCATGCCGGAGAGGAAGGCCACGATCGCGGACACGGCGACGATCATGGTGCCGCCGGTGAGCGCGGTCGGCCACACGGTGCGCGCCCCGAACAGCACGGGCAGCACTGGCATGACCGCCCCGACGAGATAGCCGATGCCGACGATGAGGGCGGCGGCAAGGGGACTGCCCGCGGTCCCGGTCGTGACCGAGTCGCCCGTGAACCGCCGGCGCGCATCCTCGGTCTCGCGGAGCTCGGTCTCGGCGCCCGCGCCGATGTAGGCGCCCGCGGCCATTGAGAGTGCGCCCGCCACGCCGACGGTGAAGCCCGCGGTGGCGACGGCGGCCGTGCTGCTGAATGCGGCGAAGAAGCCGCTGACGGCGCCGAGGATCTCGACGAGGCCGTCGTTGAGGCCGAGAAAGACGTTGCGGACCGTCTCCGGGCTGACGCGGCGATTCGCCCCACCCATGACGACGGCATCTTCGTGCTTGAACTCGTCCTCGAGTACTTCGCGGACGGCGGCGCCGAGCGGCCCGTCGCCGTACCGCTGCCACACGTCGAGGTACTTCTTGACGCCGTGGACTTCGATCGCCTCCAGGACGACGTGGATCGCGGCCGCGCCGAAGAGTCGGCACGCGCCGATGATCACCGCCAGGCGCAGCCGGCGGCCCACGTCGAGCTCGGTGACGTGCTCGAGGCCGAAAAACTTCTGCCAGAAGGCGACGTGGCGCGTCTCGACGGGTATGAGCGTCTCGAGCGTGCGGCGCAGATCCGCCGGGGCCACCGCGTGCAACGCCCGGTAGAGGGACAGGTCGAAGATCTCGTCGCGGACGAGTCGACAGCCGAGCCGCGCGTCGGGATCGGTCGCGACCATGGGACCGTATGGTAGCGCGCGGCGCGCCGTCGGGTGCGGCGGGGCGGGCGCGGCCGGAATGGCGGTCGGCGGTATCATCTCGATGCCACGTGAATCGGTCGAAGGAGTCGACGCATATGTCGGAGCGGGACGACGTTCGGGCGCGGCACGAGCCGCCGGCGCCGCGCGAGATCGCCGCGGTGTTGCGGTACGGCCTCGCCGTCGTCTTAGTCGCGATCGGCGTGATCGCGACGCTGCCGCTGGGTCCCCACGCGTTCCGAGGACCGGTGTTTTTCTTGGCCGTCATCCTGAGCGCGTGGTTCGGCGGAGGCCGCTCCGGACTGCTCGCCACGCTGCTCTCGACGCTTTCGCTCGCCTACTTTTTCTTGCCGCCGACGTACGACCTGCGCGTCGATTCGCCGAACAGGATTCCGCTGCTCCTGTTCCTCCTGTCGTCGCTGTTCGTCAGCTGGCTGAGCGCGGTGACGAAGCGATCGCTCGTCCAGCTTCAGCGAGCGCGAAACGAGCTGGAAGCCAGGGTTCAGGTGCGGACCGCGGACCTCGCCGCCGCGAATGAGCAGCTCCGCGCCGAGATCGCCGACCGGATGCGGGTCGAAGCGACGCTCCGAGAGCAGACCGCCCTCCTCGACCTCACCCATGACACGGTCTTCGCACGCGACATGAACGACGTGATCACCTACTGGAACCGCGGCGCCAAGGAGCTCTACGGGTGGGACAAGAGCGAGATCGTCGGGAAGACTTCACATGACGTGCTGAAGAGCATTTTCCCGGGCCCGCTCGCCGAGATCAATCGGACGTTGCTCGAGACCGGCCGCTGGGAAGGACACCTGATCCACAGCAGGCGCGACGGCCGCCAGCTGGTGCTGGCGAGCCGGTGGGCGCTCCAGCGCGACAAGGATGGTCAGCCGGTCGCAATTCTGGAAACGAACAACGACATCACCGAGCAGCGGCGCGCCGAGCGCGATCTGCGCGACAGCGAGGCGCGCTACCGGAACATCTTCGAGGCCGCCGGCGTGTCGATCTGGGAAGAAGACTTCTCGCAGGTCAAGGCGGCCATCGACGCTCTCAAGGCCGGCGGCGTGAACGACGTCCGGGGGTACACGGCCGCCCACCCGGAATTCGTGCGGCGCGCGATTCCGATGGTGAAAGTCACCGACGTCAATGAGGCGACCGTCAAGCTCTTCGCGGCGAAGAACAAGGAGAATCTGCTCACCTCCCTCGACCGGGTCTTCCTGCCGGAGACGGAGGAGGTGTTCAGGGAAGAGCTGATCGCCATCGCCGAAGGGCGGACTCATTGCGAGTCCGAAACCGTTCTGCAAACCCTCACGGCCGACCGGCTGACCGTGCTGTTCACGATCACGTTCCCGCGGCCGCCCGCGGAGCTCGACCGCGTGCTGGTGACCATCGTCGATATCACCGAGCGGAAGCGCGCCGAGGAAGCGCTGCAGAAGGCGGAGGCTCAGCTGGCGCACGTGACGCGCGTGACCACCATGGGCGAGCTCGCGTCGTCGATCGCCCACGAAGTGAACCAGCCCCTCGCGGCCGTGACCACCAATGGCAACGCCGCGCTCCGCTGGCTCGCCGCCGACCCGCCCAGCCTCGACGAGGTGCGCGCGTGTCTGAGCCGTATCATCCGGGACGGGGTCCGCGCGAGCGAAGTCGTGGCGCGGATCCGGGCGCTGGTGAAGAAATCGACGCCGGAGAGGGAACGACTCGATGTGGTCGAGGTGATCCAGGAAGCGCTGACCATGGCACACACGGAGGCACGCCGACACCGGGTGGCGGTGCGGACCGACTGCGCCGCCGACACGCCGGCGGCATGGGGCGACCGCGTCCAGCTGCAACAGGTCATTCTGAATCTCGTCATGAACGGTATCGACGCCATGAAAAACGTCACCGACCGTCCGCGAGAGCTCCTCGTTCGCTGCGGTGGTGGCGAGCCCGGCACGATGCTCGTGAGCGTCCGGGACTCCGGGGTGGGGCTCGATCGGAACAGCGTGGATCGGATCTTCGACGCGTTCTATACGACGAAGCCCGATGGCCTCGGCATGGGACTCTCGATCAGCCGGTCCATCGTCGAGGCGCATGGAGGCCGGCTCTGGGCCAGCGCCAACGACAATCACGGAGCGACATTCCAGCTCACCTTGCCGACGAACGCCGAGCGCAAACACGGCTGACGCCTGACCGCCGGGCGCGAACGTCGTCGTCGCGGCGGTCGCATGTCACGCGACGTGACTGCCTCCGACGCCCGCCACCGACAGATGGCCGTCCAGCCGCTTCCTCAAGAACAACCGGGCGCGGTGCACGCGTGTCTTCACGTTGACGACGGTGAGCCCGACGGCCTCGCTGATTTCCTGGGACGAGAACCCCTCGGCGTCGCGCAGGAGCACGACGGTCCGGTAATCGTCCGGCAAATCGTCCATGGCGGATTCGAGCACCATCCGGAGCTCTGTCTGGCGGGCGGGATCATCGACGCTGCTCGACCAGTCGGCGACGGAGGCCACGTGCCCCCCCTGCTGATCGAACGCGGGAAGAAGATTGTCGAGCGAGACATCGCCGCTGCGGCCGCGCCGACTACGGAGACGCTGATAGGCAGCGTTGACGACGACCCGAGAGAGCCAGGTCCCGAACGCTGACTCTCCGCGGAACGTGTCGATCTTTCGGAGCACGGACCAGAACGCGTCCTGCACGGCTTCCTCGGCATCCTCCGCGTTCCCCGTGATCCGGGTGGCGAGCCGGCACGCGCGGTCACCGTAGGCGGCCACCAGACGGTCGGCGGCCGTCGGGTCCCGCCGGCGGAGAGCGGCCACCAGCGCGCCATCCCCGTCCCTCCCATTGACGCCTTCCATCACGAACCTCATCGTCGCAGCGATGCCTCGACGGCTTCGAGCAACGTTTCGGGGTTGAAGGGCTTGGACAGCACCGCGATCGCGCCCGCCGCGAGCGCCCGCGCCCGTGTCGTGTCGTCGGCATGCGCGCTGAGGACGATCGTCGGGATACGATGCGCGGCGGCGCGCATCCGCCGCTGAAGCTCGAGGCCGGTCATGCCCGGCATGCGGACATCGACGATCAAGCAGTCCGTCGTTCGTGCGGTCGCGGACGCCAGGAAAAGCTCGGCCGAGGCGAAGGCGACGGCCTGGCGACCGGTTGACGCGAGGAGCGCCTGCACAGCCTCACGGAGAGGTTGGTCGTCATCGACAATGGAGATCAGCGGTTCGTGAGTCTTCACGAACTCTACGGTATCGGCCCGTGAAGGCGCGGCCTAGATAGACATTGGTAGCCGCGACGTAAAACGTTCGTATAGGGGGGAGAGGCCGCGGTCGATACGTTCGTATAGATCCGCTGACCCGGACGGACGAGTCGCGGTGTTACTGGGCGGCGGCGACCGGTCCCAGACGCTGTGCGAGCTTCACCAGCTCCGCCAGTGAGTCCGCCTTCATCTTCTGCATGACGTGAGCCCGATGGACCTTCACGGTCACCTCGCTGGTCCCGAGCTTGGCGCCGATCTGCTTGTTGAGGAGCCCCGCGACGACGTGCGCCATGACGTCCCGCTCGCGCGCCGTCAGGGAGTCGTACCGTCGCTGCAGCTCGGCCAGCTCCATCCGGCGGCGGCGTTCGGCACGGTCGCGCTCCATCGCTTTCTGGATGGCGTCCAGCAGTTCCTGGTCGCGGAAGGGCTTCATGAGGAACTCGATCGCGCCTGCCTTCATCGCCTGGACGGACATGGGGACGTCCCCGTGGCCGGTGACGAAGATGATCGGAATCGACGTGCTGGTCCGGGCGAGCTCGCGCTGGAGATCGAGGCCGCTGAGACCGGGCATGCGCACATCGAGGACCAGGCATGCGGGCGCATCGGGGCGCGGGCTACGCAAGAACTCTTGCGCGGTCTCGAAGCAATGCACGCGTAGACCGACCGACTCCAGGAGGTTCCCCGTCGCCTCGCGCACGGATCGGTCGTCGTCGACGACGTACACGACCGCCTCGTCGCTGCTCGCGGCCGCACTCGCCGTCCGCGCCTCCTTCCGCGTTCCCTTCTCCGTGCCACCCGCCACGGTGGAAAGTGTAACCGATTGCTGGAACTGGTGTGTGGAACCTCGCGCGACGAGGACGTCGATCGAGGAAGGCGTGTGAGGCGGCGAAGGACGCTCGAGGGCTCAGGCGGGCGGCCGGTCGGTGTCCGGGAGCAGCAGATAAAAGGTGAGCCCGTGATCCGGGTTGCGGCGGGCCCAGAGCCGTCCGCCGTGGTCCTGAGCGATGGCCCGGCCGATCGACAATCCCATCCCGAGGCCGTCCCGCTTGGTCGTGAAGAATGGATCGAAGAGCCTCTCGAGGTCAGGCTCGGCGGCGCCGATACCCGCATCCTGTACGGCAACGACGATGCCCTCGCCGCCGTCGCCATGCCCACGCTCGCACGAGATGCAAAGACGGCGCGGGCGCGTGGTGACGTCAGCCATCGCGTCGATGCCGTTCATGACGAGGTTCAAGACGAGCTGCTGGAGCTGGATCCGGTCTGCCAGTATCGGGACGCAAGCCTCCGCCACGGCCTCCTCGACCACGATCCGGTGCTCGGCCAGCTCGGACTCGACGAAGGTCAACACCTCACGAATCATCCGACCGACATCCACGAGCGATTTTTCCCCGTTGTTCTTGACGAGCGCACGCGCATGCGCGATCACGTCAGCGGCCCGATCGGCATCCCGGACCACGAGCTGCATCGCTTCCCGGGCGTTATCGATGGCGGGGGGCGTGCGCGCAAGCCAATTCCGGCTCGCGCTGGCATTGGCGACGATGGCGGCGAGGGGCTGATTCACCTGATGCGCGAGCGATGCGGTCAGCTCACTGATCGTGGTGAGCCGCATCACGTGGGCCAGGGCCTTCTGTGCGTCCTGGAGAGCCGACGATGCCTGCCTCTGCTCCGCAATGGCCGCCTCGAGCTGTGTCGTCCGCTCGACCACCCTCTGCTCGAGCTCGCGGTTGAGCCGGGCGATCTCGGCCTTCGCTTGCCGGAGCGCCGGCGTCTCCACGACTTCCCAGCGGCCCCGGCGTTTCGCGACGGCGAACTGATGTGTGCTCGTGACGTCCAGGAACTCGTTGGCGCTCGTCGTCATGAGCGGGTAGGTGCAGAGGACCAACATGGACTGGTCCCGGATGCCCTGGTTGAGCGCCGCCTCGTATTCCATGAACTCCCGCCACTGCTTCTGCTCCAGCCAGGCGGTATTTCCGCTGACCCGGATGCCGGGATAGCCCCTCGACGACGCTGCCTTCAGCTTGTCGCGCCAGTTGCTGATGATGCGATGAAGATCGATTTCTCCCCCGGCGAGATAGACGTCTCGCGCGTTCAAGACTTCGATGCTGTGGTTGGACACGTAACCGTCGAAGCCCGGAATGGCGCGGTCGAGTGCCGCCCACACCGCGGCCTCCGTCAGAGGCTCGGAGACGACCCATGCACAGAATTCGTTGCTTTCGAGACCGGCCTTGAAGAAGGGGAGGAGCGTTTCCAGCAAATCATCGCTGGTTTCGTAGAAGTGGCAGAAGTGCGTTCCCCACGGCATCTCCCCGACGGGCTCGATTCCCGTATTCCGAAGCGCGCCTGTCATGCTTCACCTCGCGAAAATGACGCGGTCGTCCCGACGCGCCAAGGATCTGCCCCCACACGCTGATGGTCAAGTGTCTGCCGTCCAGGCGCGCACCACGGGCAGAACTTCCTTGGCGTACAGACGAAGCCCGGATTCGGCGACATCGAACGGAGTGCCGCCGAAGCGGAACGAGGTCGCGAGCTCGAAGTCACCGACGATGGCCCGGCGCTCCTCGAGCTTCGTCAATATGCGGTCGGGCGTGCCCCATACCGCGGCCTCCATGAAGGCGGAGACGATCCCGTCCATGCCGATCTCGCGCGCCAGCGCGATCTTCTGCGCGTAGGCGTCGTAGCCCTTCACGGTGCTGAAGTGCGGCCCCAGCAGCTCGTAGTGATAGAAGTTGCTCTCCACGAACTTGCCCATGTACTGTCGCGCGATCGCCTCCGCGCCGTGGGGCGTGGGCGTGCAGACGCAGAAGTCGGCGAGCAACGGCGGGCATGCCTCCATGCCATGCATCTCGCGCACGAGCTCGCGGTGCTTCTGGATGGCCGGCATGCGCATCGGCCACGGCCGATCCGCGAACATCACCATGTGCGCGTTGAGCCTCGCCGCCGCCACCACCGAGTCGTCGGACGAGGCCACTGCGTACACGCGACCGTCGAAGCTCCGCGTCGGGCGCGGGCGGATTTCCGTCCTCGGCTGCGGGTAGAACGGTCCGTCGCCCTCGATGAACCCGGTACGCAGCGCGCGCAGGATCATCGTCGCCGCCTCGTCGAACCGTTCCCGTGATTCGTTCATCGTGCTCCGGAACGCCTCGAACTCCCGCCGGGCGAGACCGCGACCGATGCCGAGGCGCAGACGGCCGCCGCTCAGATGCTCGAGGACCGACACCTGCTCCGCCACGCGCAAGGGATCGTGCCAGGGCAGGATCACGGCGGCCGTCCCGAGATCGACATCGGGGCACAGCGCCGCAAGATAGGACATCAATTGCAGATTGTCCGGACAGAACGAATAGTCGTTGAAGTGGTGCTCCACGGACCACAGCACGTCGAAGCCGAGGTCGGCGGCGAGACGGGCGAGACGGAGCTCCTCGTCCCAGACCTCCGTGTCCGATATGTTGCTCCACCCGTAGCTGGCGAACACCATCTGCAGACCGACGTCCATCGCATCCTCCCCGGAATTCTCGCGCAGTGCCTGGCGTCATGATTTCACGCCTGCGCTCCGGCCACAATCGGCGCACGTTGTCGCGCGGTGTTGACCGCGCTATAAGTGTTCACCGCGCCCGACGCACGATACAGGAAAGCTCGCGGCGCGGGGACCCGAGGACGGGAGGCGATGATGCGGAAGACGATCACCGGCACCGGCGGCATGCTGCTCGTCCAGAC
>Ga0075421_100009660_pt1 | contig 11896 bp, 9 predicted proteins | sample SoiMetdeltSBSDD5_FD_75292 | JGI IMG/M metagenome (GOLD analysis project Ga0075421, IMG submission 75292) | Bulk soil microbial communities from a Populus tree surrounding site in Tennessee, USA - Soil MetaG P. deltoides SBSDD5 | ecosystem: Environmental > Terrestrial > Soil > Tree plantation...
ACCGATCCTGAGATCGTCCAGCCTTAGTCGCAAGCTGTGTGAGGGCACAACGATGACCAGAAGCGAAGCAGAACCCAGGGATTCCGGCATGTCGACGAAGCTCGTAGCACCCAGACTAGGCGACTTTTCCATCACGACCGTCGAGAAGTTGCGCTTCGCCGATACCGATGCTTAGCGATGACGAACTGGGTATTGCGTGGGAGCGGGACTCGCTTGGGATCGCAAAGGAGCTCCATGCGTGCCGACTGGCAGCAGACAGCAAAGACAGTATTGGTGATGTGGCCGTTACGAAGCGTCCAATGCGCTCGACGCGCGTGCCGATTTCGACCGTGCCAGGCCAGTGCATCTCTGCCCGGAACTCCAGCACGAGCTCAAACGACCGCGGTCAGCTGGATTGTGAGCCGAGCGGTCGATCTCGAAGATGTGAATAGCCACTGCCGGACGACTGATCGTCAGGGAAAACACCGCCGCCAGACCGATGCAGAGCATCGCCGATGCGCTTGCGGCAAGACGCCAACCCAGCGCGTGGTTGCGGACGAGCTCCACATGTTCTGTCCACGCCGACGCCGCACGTGTGTAAGGGGTCATCGCTGTCACCGGCACTGCATGGGCCACTCGAAGGGATCGGCTCACCGCACGGACCATCGTTGGTGCCGGCAAGCGCCGCGGCGTGGCAAACCAAGCGAGCGCGGACAGTTGCAGGGCGAGCGTTGCAGCCATCGCCACCTGGTGCGCTTCGGCTGGATAGGTCCCATGCACCTCGGGCCACTGCTCGATGATGAGGCCGGTTGCGGACTGCAGGACGAATGCGCCACCGACGTGCAGCAGGTTGAGGGCCGCGTTGGCGCGCCCGGATATTTCTTTCGGGAAATACTCGGTGAGGATACCGAAGCTCAACACCGTCGCGGCCCCCGCGGCGGCAATTGTTCCCCAGAGCACATAGGACGGCAGCGGCCATTGCAACAGCAAGCCGACCTGAGCCGTCATGGACACGCCGAGCGTCGAAACCAAGACCAACTCGGTTTTGACGCCGCGCCGGCGAAGGCGATCTGCGACAACACCGAGCAGTAGCGCGCTGACGCAGACAGCAACCGCCATCACAGTGAGATGCCGAACCACGGCTGCGCGGTCGAGCCCTTCGACGTCGCGAAGCCACGGCGCGGCCCAGAGACCTTGTAGCGACCAGGAGGTGCCTATGCCGATAGACGAGAGCGGCGCAACGCGCCAAAAGCGACGGTCGCGGTAGATCGCCAAGAGGCCTCCTGGCGGTGCGTCTCCCATGGTCGAGCTCGGGTGGGTGCGCTCCGGCACGCAGATGAGAACCACGAGCGCCGACAACGCGGAGAGGCCGGCCAGAACCGCGAACAGCCCGCGCCAGCCAATGGTCTGGACTGCAAGCTCGGCGGGCGCGGTTGCGGTCACGGCGCCAAGTGCACCCAACATCACCAGCCAGCCGTTGGCGAGCGCCAGTCGTTGGGGCGGGAACCAGAGTACGATGGCCTTGAATCCCGCCATGAGGGCCAACGCCACGCCAAGCCCGAGCAAAGCCCGGCCGATCACCAGACCGACCAGACCCTCGGCCAACGCGAACACGAGGGCGCCGACACTTGCCAGCAGCAGGAGAGCGCTTTGGATGGTTCGCGGCCCGTAGCGGTCGAGCAAGGCCCCGAGGGGCAACTGGACGGCGGCGAAGACAAGAAAATAGACCGAGGTCAAGAACCCCAGATCGGCGGCGCTCAAACCGAGCTCTGACGTCAGATCGCCAGCGATCAGGGCATTGATGGTGCGAAACAGATAGGAAAGGTAATAGCCGGCGGCGAAGGGCAGCAGCACGCAGACGATGAGACGCGGGCGCGACACGGGACGGACTCCGGCGATTGGGTTCGATCTGATGCGGGTAGTTGGTCGGCGACCGAGGTCAGCCCTCGTCTTTTCTCTCGCGGCGCCAGAGCAAGCGTGCCACGCCATCCTCGGTGGCCTCCAGCAGGGCGCCCCAGATCGGCTGCGGCAGGGTGGGATCATCGAGCTTGACGCGCAGATAGGTCTCTTCGGAGCCCTGCTTGGTCTTGCGCCAGGCGGCCCAGGAGTGCTTGCTGCGCTGCATGAGTCTCCTCCTGGCAGATTTTGTTGCAAAAGTCGCTCTGCCGTCTGATAGAGCGTATGGCTGATAGAATCGCATGCGGGATCGACGGCTCTCTAAGGAATCTTTGTTCGCCGACGGACCCGGGTAGGAGTCGAATTCTGCAGCCGCTCTCGCAGACAAGCTCCAAAAAGACTTTTACAACAAAATCGGCACTCAACGGAAAGTCTCTGGTCGCGCAAAGACTTTCCGTTGCTGGGGGGCTGCCGTGACGGCAGCACGGCCGGCACGGAGAAACCTGCACCATAGCAGTCCTGGCTCACGCGAGCTTCGTCGCGTTGCAACATTGGCGTCACGCAAGAACGGGCGCGTCACTAGTTTTGCTGCTGCGTTGAAAATGCGATAAATGCCTGCAACGTCTATCAAGTCTAGGTAGAGCCCTCATCCAATCGGACCACAACGCCGCTGGCCGGCATATCGATACTCCAGAACAGACCGCCGGGCAGGTACTCTAGCGTGACCGCGGCATCGAGCTCATGTTCCGGCAGGCTCGAGATCAGCTCATGGCCGAACCCCGTTCTCTGTGGCGCAGCGACTGCGGGGCCGCCGGTCTCGCGCCATGTTATGCGGAACCGTCGGGGATCGACCAGTTCCTCATCAAGCTGCCAATCGACGGCTATCCTTCCCTCGGGTTTTGTCAGCGCGCCGAATTTCGCGGCATTGGTCGCAAGCTCATGGAGCACGAGGGATAGGGTTTGAGCCGCATCCGCCGTCAAAAACACTTCGGGCCCATGCATCTCCAGGCCAGGTTGGTCGGCTATGAATGGCTTGAGGCTCTCACGTACGAGATCGGCAACGGCTGCTCCCCTCCAGTCGCCTGCAAGGAGCAAGTCATGGGCTTGCGACATAGCTCGAAGGCGTTCTTCAAAGCGCTTAGTAAAATCTTCAACGCTCATGCTTCGCTGTGCCGTCTGGGTCATCGTAGTCAGCACGAGGGCAAGCAGATTTTTGGTACGGTGAGCAAACTCTCGACTAATCAGCAAGGCATGTCGGTGCTCCGTGATATCGCGAATAGTTTTGGAAATGCCGATTGGCACTCTTTCGGCTGACAGAATGGGAGCGGCGCTGATAGCCACATGCACGAGGCTGCCGTCCTTGCGTCGGCGCACGCTGTCGGAGAATGTGACCTTCTCGCCCTGCCGCACCCGCTCCAACAATCCCTGCTGCTCGTGTTCTGAGCCCTCTGGAGCCAAAACAGAGATGTGGCGCCCCATTATCTCTTCGGACGTGTATCCAAACGTGCGTTCGGCTGCTCCGCTCCATGCACTGATCACGCCCTCGACGCTCATGCTAACGATGGCGTCTTCGGAAGCGCGCGCGAGAGCGTGATACCTTGCCACCTCCGTGCCGGCGGCAAGCGCAATTTTGTTGATATCCACGAAGGTGACCACCACACCATCAACACGATTATCGACGGAAAGATAAGGCCGGATACGCATCAGCAGCGTCAGTTTCCGGCCATCGTGATCGATCCTCACCTCGCGCTCGATCATCGCCAGTGTGCGCTGGACCGTGCTCAGATCTGCGGCCACGTCCACATCGATCAAGTTGCTTACGATCTGGGTGAGGGGCCGGCCTCGATCGGTGGCACGCAAGGGAAAGATCTGGGCAATGGTGGGTGTGAAATTCTTGATGCGCAACTCCTGATCGAGAAAGACGACAGCAATCTGGGTGCTATCCATCAGGTTTTGCAGGTCGCTATTGAGCTGAATCAGCGAATCGTTCTTACTCTGCAGCTCGGCATTGACAGTCTGCAGCTCTTCGTTGACGGACTGCATCTCCTCCTTGGCGGTCTCAAGTTCCTCGTTCGCGGATTGCAGTTCTTCGTTGACCGATTGATACTCTTCGGTGGCGGAGCGAGCCTCCTCCATGTGCAGCTCCATATCGCTTATCGCACCCTGTAGGCGCGCCTTTGTCTCGCGCAATTCCTGCTCAAGCGCTTGGACGTCTGCATTGCCAACTCGCGGCGTCGAGGCTGAGGCGGTTGTGCTGCTCTGACCCGTGTCGCGAAATGCTACGACACAAGGACCGCCTCCACGTTTGTCCCCGATTGGTTCGACGATTAACGTGCCAGGTCGGTTCTGGCCGTCGATGCTGAAGATCAGGTTCTCACGCGCTACGCTCGAATGCTGGGCGCGTGCCTCCTGCAGCGCCTCTCGCACCCACTGTCGCAGATCCGTACGCAGTAGGGCGAACAGATTGAGACTTGGTGGGCCTGATGATGGTTCCAGATAGTGGCGGGTTTCTGCGCCCGAGAAACGGATGATTTCATTGCCCGCATCGATCACGAAGTAGGCTGGTGAATATGGTTCTAGGGCGCGGCGCACGCGCTTGTCGACTGCGGTGTCGGAGATCGAGGGGCGCACCCCCATCGATTCGTTCGGAGTACTTGGGGCATCGACGGCCGAAACTGGAGGCAGGGACGCTACAGTGTCGAGCCGTTGTAGGATGCGATGCTTCTTGTCGACGACAGCAAACAGCTTGGCATCACGCGTGGCACTCTCCGACGGCCCAAGAAACAAGAAGCCCTCGGGTTTAAGCGCATAGTGAAATATCTGCGCGGCGCGATGCTGCAGACCGGTGTCAAAGTAGATAAGCAGGTTGCGGCAGCAGATCAGATCGAGTTTCGAGAAGGGAGGGTCCTTCACCAGGTTGTGCACGGAGAACACGCACAAGTCGCGAATTTCCTTGGTCGGGCGATATTCATCGCCTTCTTTACTGAACCAGCGCTCGAAACGCGCTTGTGAGAGGCCGGGCGGCAGCTTGTGATAGTGACCCGCTCGAGCAGACGTCACGGCTTTGGGGTCAATGTCGGTGCCGAAGATCGCGACTTTGGGCGACGTTCTCGCGTCCTTCGCTTCGCGCATCATAATGGCGACGGAATAGACTTCCTCCCCGGTCGAGCAACCCGGCACCCAGATGCGAACGTGACTATCGGGACCCTTGTCGGCGATCACATTGCGCATAACCGCCGCCAGGGCGTCGAAAGCGTCCGGGTCCCGAAAGAACTCGGTCACGCCAACCAAAATCTCGCCGAACAGCAAGTCGAGCTCGTCTGGAACGGCTCTAAGACGCTCGAGATAGGATGTGATGTCATTGATCTGCAACACCTGCATGCGCCGCTGAATGCGGCGCCCCAAGGTGCTGCTCTTGTAGCCGCCGAAATCGTGCCCGGTTCGAACACGGAGCAGCGCGATGATTTGCGAGAGGTGCTCTGCCGCATCGAACTGCACGCCATCTCCATTCTTACGCTCGGAGACCTCATTGAGATGGCGCTGGTACCCAATCAACTTTGCGGGCATGGCGTCGATCGGCAACACGAAATCCACGAAGCCGGTGGCGGTCGCGCTCCACGGCATGCCACGCATTGCCTCGTCATCGGCCTCGGCCTGGGCAAGCGTAAGGCCGCCGTTCTCCTTGATGGATTTCACGCCCAAGCTGCCGTCGCTGCCGACGCCAGAAAGGACAATTGCCACTGCCTGTTCGCCTTGGTCCGCGGCTAGGGCGGCAAAGAAAGTATCGATCGGGCGCCGAAGAGAGCGTTCTGGCGCAGGCGTCACTACGTGTAGGACACCGTTTTTGATTGTCAGCGTCGCGTTGCGGGGAATGACATAGACGCAGTTCTCGGCAACGGCCGTGCCGGCGCTGGCCTCTACAACAGGCATCGTCATTCGTGGTCGCAGCAATTCAACCAGCAAGCTCTTGTGTTGTGGGTCGAGATGCTGCACCAGCACGAACGCCATGCCCGTGTCCGGCGGCATATGCTCAAAGAACTTCTTAAAAGCATCGAGCCCACCCGCAGAGGCGCCAATGCCAACAACAATGGGAACAATTGGCTTCGCTGGCGGCATCATTCTCTCACGGCTCCATCAAATGGGGTAATGGTCGCAAGTCCCCCGAAATGACGCTCACTTCGTGACAAAGACACGCCGCATCGGGCCCCACGGCGGTGCATCGATCGGCGAGAGCATGCCTTCCCGCATGGTTTGCCCGCAATGGCACAGAGCTTGAGCCATGCTTCAAGGGGACCTCGATCATGCCGACTGCATCACTCGGCGCAGAGTTGCTGTCAGCTCAACTGTGGATAATGGCTTCTGGAGAACGGCAGCCGCGTTCGGTATTGACTCCCCCGGTGCGGCATAGCCCGAAACCACGACAACGCGCGCGCCCCGATCGCGCAAGCGATCAATCAGATCGTAACTCAATTCGCCCTTGAGATTGATGTCCATCACGGCCAGATCAAAAACTTGTTCAGCGATCAGCCGCTTGGCAGCGGCTAGGGTAGCTGCCGGTTTGGCGACGACCATTCCCATCTCATCAAGTGCGGATTTGATTGCTCTGGCGACGTGCCAACTATCTTCTACGACCAGGACACGCAGACCCTTCAAGGTCGATCCTTCCCGTCTGGCTCGTTCTTGTTCCTCTGTTCCCAAGAGATGCCCTCATAGGTACTGCTGCACTTTGTGTCAGTGGCGGGACGCCATCGATCTTCTCATAGACATCGAGCTGTCGATTGATCCGGAAGCTGGCGAGCGGCTTGAGGCAGTGCATCAATCGACCGGCACTGTTGCATGAACGGCGGTGCCGTTAGGGCCAGAATCAATATGAAGTTTGCCACCGAATTGCCGCATCCTGGCAACCATCCCCGGGATGCCAACTCCCAAGCGGAACGGCTTCCCGTTCTGGTGTCCTGAGGTTTCCTCAGCTCTTTGTCCGTCATCGCTGATCACCAATCGCAGTCTCTTGCCCACACATCTGAAATTGACGGATACGCACGTCGCGGAGGCATGGCGATACACGTTGGTCAATGCTTCCTGAACAATGCGGAGCAGCGCTTGTTGAAGCGGCAGCGATAGTTGGTCGACGCTGGGGCATGAGTTCACCGTGATCTTCAGTCCAGTCCGCGTGCCGAACCCCTCAACGTATCGCCCGAGCGTACCCGACAATCCGTCCCTTTGCAGGTCAGGTGGGTGCAGGAGATGGGTGAACGCGCGCAGCTCCCTCGTGGCTTCCTCTAATGATTCATCGATTTCGTCCAGGATGTCGAGTGTCTTAGTCCCTCCAGCAGCATCTGCTCTTATCCTCATCAGGTTGAGGCCGATCGCCACCAAATGCTGTGCGGTCGAGTCATGCAGCTCATTGGCAATGCGTTGGCGCTCTTCGTCCTGAAGAGCGACCAGACGCTCGTGCTCCGCCTTCTTACGCGTGCTGATGTCCCGCGCGATCTTAGACACGCCCGTGACCTTGCCTGCAGCATTCCTTAGTGGGGCCACCGTCAACGAAATATCGACCAGACTTCCGTTCCTGTGGCAGCGGACAGTGTCATAGTGTTCGACCTTCTCGCCACGTCCTATGCGCTCAAGAATTGCGCGTTCCTCCTTCTGGAGATCCGGTGTAAACAAACTAGGGACAGACTTGCCGACGACCTCATCGGCTGTGTACCCGAAAAGGCGCTCGGCTCCAGCTGAGATTATGCCATTGAGGTCCTTGCTGACGATGGCGTCATCAGAGGACTCGACGATAGAGGCGAGCAATTGCCTTAGCTGCTCTGCGTGCGAGCGTTCCGTGAGATCAACCAGCATGTTCACGGCACCGACGACATTGCCAGACGCATCATGCAGCGGCGTCGGGTAAGGCATGAACGGTACTAGCGTGCCATCAGGACGCTCTGCAACGGCTTCCACGCCTCTGACGGGGCGCCCAGTTCTCAGGGCGACTGCCATTGGGCATTCGTCGTGCGGCAGGGGCGTTCCGTCAGGCCGGTAGAGTCGCCAAGTCACGCACCATTCATCGCTGCCGATCTTGGGCCTCCGCCCAGCCAGCTGAACTGCGGCCGCATTGTAGTACGTTAGCCGGCCAGCGGCGTCGGTGGTGTAAATGGCGGCGGGCAACGCATCAAGGAGTTCGCGGCAAGGTGACTCAGTAGCCAGATTCCTTTGCATCCATCTTCCATCGGTGAGAGTAATCGGTCAGCGCTTCACCGGACATCTTGTGCCCACAGAAGCCTTTGCGGCCAGGAGTTCAGTAACAGGTTGCGGTGCCAACCGGGATCGGGCCTTCCCCGGCTACAAATCGGGGTTATCGCCGAGGTGCGCTCGACGGCCAAGGCCTCGCTATCTTGCTCTGACGGCACAACAATCGCCGGCCTTTCGCCAACTGGCTAGCCGAACCCTTGGGGTGTCATGCCTGGCGTCGTGCTTTAGGCCTGCTACAGCTGCATCTGCGTAATAGTGGCCGGTATCGCCAGCTCCAGCTCGGTAACCGCCACCCGCACTCCGCGAAGCACTCGGTGGTCGACCGCTAGCCGAGCCGACCTTGTGGCACACAACAACTTCCGTCAGAGAGTTCCGGTTCTCACTCGAGGCTGCCATAGGTCAGCCGGTGCATCTCGTCGACGTGCTCGATCGAGTACGTCGTGGAGCAACGCCGCGATAAGAACGTCCATGTCGCCGCCCTCGACCGACGCGACTAGGTCGAGCACTTCGATCAGGTGGCTTATGTAGGGCTCTTGGCTTGCCCCTTGCGACGCTAGTTTCGATTGACCTCGGCGGCGAAGACCAAGGCTTTCGTCAGTCGCCGCACCTCACTCGTCATGACGCCTCGCACCCGTTTGCGATCAGTTACCTTATGTCGACCACCCCACGCCCGTGTGGAGGCGACTGCCGAGAGAACCCGCGGATCAATCCGACCCTTGACCAACTGTCAACGTTTCACTTGCGCAGCGTGGTGGTGCATCGTCAATACCGGGAAGACCTAGCTTCACAGCAGATGGTCGTCGGGCCAAACAGACTAGAGACGGGCATACCGGTGCTTAAAGAAATCCGTCACAACCCCCTGCTCTGGCTGCTGGCCTTCGTGCCTGTGGTGTTCGTCGCTCACAAGGTCAAGCCAGAAGCGCACACTCTTCTTTTTGTGCTGTCCGTCCTGGCTATCGTGCCGCTAGCCGCGCTGCTGAGCCACGCCACCGAATCCGTGGCGGCCAAGACGGGCGATACCGTCGGTGGTCTGCTCAACGCTACGCTAGGTAACCTCACGGAATTGGTCATCGCGCTGGCCGCACTGCGCGCGGGGCAATACACGCTGGTGAAGGCATCCATCGCGGGGGCAATTGTCACCAATGCATTATTCATGTTGGGCGCGTCGTTCCTGCTCGGCGGACTCAAGCACCACGTGCAGGAATACAACCGAGCCAGCGCTCGTCTGCAAGCGGGCCTACTCTTTCTGGCCACGATCGCCATGTTGATTCCCTCGGTGGTCCCTGGAGCCGATTCCGCGGCGGGGACGGCGTTCGCCGAGAAGTTGAGTGTGAGTCTGTCTGTGCTTCTTATTGCTGCCTACGCACTGGGCCTGTTGTTCTCACTTAAGACACATCGCGAATTTTTCGGGAGCGCAGAACAAGCGGAGACCCGCGAAGCGCCATGGCCGTTGGGCTTGGCCCTGGCCACGCTCGCCGGCGTCACAGTACTGGTCGCGCTAGTGAGCGAGGTGTTCGTCGAGTCGGTGCAGCAGGCGGCGGTGGCGTTTGGCATGACCCCGGCGTTCGTGGGTTTCATTGTCGTGGCATTGGTTGGAGGCGCAGCGGAGATGGCCTCAGCGTTTTCTGCGGCGCGCAAGGATCGGCTGGACTTGAGCGTGGGCATCGCGCTGGGGAGCGCATCGCAAATCGCGCTGTTCGTCGCTCCTATTCTGGTACTGTTGAGTTACGTCATAGGCCCGACGCCGATGGACCTGCAATTCTGGCCGGGCGCGGTGGTAATGATGCTTATCGCCACCATGACCGCGTCCCTCGTGACCAACAGCGGGCGGTCGGCGTGGTTTGTCGGGGTACTCATACTGATGGTATACCTGATTTTCGCCATGACACTTTACCTGTTGCCACCGCGGCTCCAATGAAAGGGCCTCCTCCCTCGAAACACAGCTGAGCGCTCGCATGCTGCGCCAATTTCTCCTCGGTACTGCCGTCAGTGTCTGCAACATTGCGATTCATGCAATGGTGATGGTGGCCTTGATACAGGTAGCGCGCATGGCGAGTGAAAGTGCAACATCGCGTCAGTCTCTTCGATTGACCGCCGTCATGAGCGCAACCGCATCGGTCTTGATGGCCGCGCATCTTGTCGAAGTGCTGGTTTGGTCATTTGCTTACTCGCTCATCAGCGTTGCACCTCCTGGCACTGATCTTGTTTATTTTGCTTTTGTAAACTACACAACGCTTGGTTACGGCGACGTGACTCCGTTGAAGCGCTGGCAATTGCTTGGGCCAATGACGGCAATGAACGGCGTGCTGTTGTTTGGCTGGTCCACCGCCGTCATTTTTGAAGTGCTGCGGCGAACATTGACGGCATCCCGCAGCGAGCAGGCACAGCGAGAGCCGGAGCAATGCGCTCGCCAAGAGTGAGCTCCCAGCGTTGATTGGAGCAAAATCGGCGCGGCGATCAGCGGATTGAACTCGATGGAATAGCGCTCAGCTTACCCAATTGCGTGCAAGAAATTGTTGCATCTGCTCACGGTTGCACTGAGCAGGAGCACCGACATGTCCGCTCGGCGATCGGGGGGCAAGCGGACCAACAGTGAGCAGAGTATCAAATCTGGCGTTTTCGATCCGTCGGCGCATCATGCTGCGTTGCATGAGTCAGGAATTGTGAATGCCGGCCCATGCGACGGGTGAGGCAGGCACCGGGGCCGCCGTCCGAAAGCCTCCAGGGAGGAACCCGCGAGTCATGAGGCACGCCGGTGCCGCGAGCGCTATGGGGATTTTGCGGTAGTGGGATGGTGGCCAGGCCGAGACGAGCGACGCCGAACAGGGTCGGCTGGACCGGTGATGGAGCGAGGCTGCATCGCGAGGCCGGGTTGGCCACTTTGATCTGCCGGTGATTGAGGCTCTATGCGGCGGGAGGCGTATCGCATCGGACAACCGCCGTCGCAGCCGGCCCCTGACCAGCGCCAACGGCGATAGGCACTTCGGGAGTTGCCCGATGGAACCGTCATGACGTGTCGATCCTAATCGTCGGGGCGTGTCTTGGTTGGCAGTCGGCGGCGAAGGTCTTGATGACGATCATGCGGCCGCCGCAGCAGGGGCACGCAGTGGTGAGCACGGCTTGAGGTCCGTCACCGACGGCAGCCTCATTCTCCGGGATCGGTTGCGGTGCCTGCGGCGGCGTCCAGAAGCTGGCGCGCCTGGGCGATGCTGTCGTCACGCCTGCCGCCAGCGAGCAGGCCGTGGCCTCGCGGCGAGGGGACTCGCTGGCTATCGTGTCTGGAGTTACCTGTCACTGCTCGCGCCTGCCTGGTTCTAGGCTGCCCTCGACGAGGCGCGGCGCTTAGCTGACCGCGCGGTTGAATCGTCTCAACGTTCGCCCCGCTTCGGTGCCCATGTGCGCAGCGCGATACTGCTGGCACGCAACCTCCTGCAGGTGGTGATCGGCGCACCGTTCTGGCCGACCAAGAGGGCGAGCCGCTGGACGAGGAGCTCGACGCCGTACGCAAGCCCAACGGCTCGACAATCATATGCCGACGCCTCGATCTAATTACGCATGTGCCACCCGCAATCGGAGTGAGCGAATCGCCGGTCAAGACATTGGTTAATGAAATCTTAAGTCAAGCGAGTTGGATCAAGAAATATCGTGCTGGAACATAGGCTTGCGGAGGGAGTTCCCTGGATTACAAACAAGGGGGACGGACCATGCGCAGCCAGAAGCTCGATAAGGACTCGCGCGACCGAGAAACGAATGACATACGCGACTGGTACTTTATTGGCAT
>Ga0075421_100009661_pt1 | contig 11895 bp, 17 predicted proteins | sample SoiMetdeltSBSDD5_FD_75292 | JGI IMG/M metagenome (GOLD analysis project Ga0075421, IMG submission 75292) | Bulk soil microbial communities from a Populus tree surrounding site in Tennessee, USA - Soil MetaG P. deltoides SBSDD5 | ecosystem: Environmental > Terrestrial > Soil > Tree plantation...
CCGGCAGGCCGATCTACGTCCAGCGTCGGGAGCTCGACGACGCGCGCAGCGAGGACGACTACACCATTCGCGAGTGGGTCGAGGCGCCCGGCGTGCGGTACGTGCCGGTCGACGGCGAGCACGAGCTGCTTCCCGGCATCCGGCTCGTCCCGGCGCCGGGCCACACACGCGGCATGCAGGTGGTCGTCGTCGAGACAGGCGGGCGTCCGGTCGTCGTCGGCGGCGACGTGGCGGTCTGGTTCGGCGAGCTCGACGAGCCGCACACCGAAGGCCAGCTGCGAGTGCGCGCGCTCGACCCCGAGCTGGTCTGGCTCGCGCACGCGCACGAGCCGTGGCGACCCCGCACCGTCTAACACTACTTTGTCACCTTCGCAGCGGCGCGCTACGGCGGAAGCTGTCGAGCGTGCCGAGGAGCCGGCGATTGTGCAGGATGTAGAGCAGGCGGAGGACTTCGCGCACCCAGCGCGTACGATCGGCAGCGTCGGGCGCGGGGCGTCGGGCTGACGTGCGCGTTCGATCTGTAAGAAGGTGAAGGCGACGGCGGCGAGCACGACGTGATGCGTCCAGCCCGGATAGGTGCGGCCTTCGAAGTGATCGAGCCCGAGGTCGTCCTTGAGCTCCGCGCGCACGAGTTGTTGCGTGACGTCCCGATCTATGACGGACCAGCAGCGGATCCCCGAGCAGGTCGCGCAGCTTAGCCAGCGAGTTGCTGACGGCCGACGGCTTGACGTGCAGCCTTTCGGCGGCCCGCCTCGTCGAGGAGGCCCACCTCGATTACACAATCCTGACGTCGCTCGCGGCGGCGACGCGCCCCACTCGTTGGCCTGCGTCGCGCGTGACGCTGCTCGGCGACGCAGCGCGCGCGATGCCGCCCACCGGCGCATTGGGCGGTAACACGGCGTTGCGCGATGCGGCGCTGCTCGCTCGGCGACTGCAACAGGCCGGGAATGGCGATCTCTTCGAGGCCGTCAGGAGTTATCAGGAGGAAATGATCTCCTACGCGTTCAAGGAAGTGGATTCGTCGGTGGCGATGCTTGCAAGGACCTGCGCGATGCATCCACTCGCGCGATTCGCGATGTTGCGCACGGTGCCGTGGTTGCGATCGCTCGCTGGCCAGTCGCTCGTGCCGGCCTCGCCGATGACTGCCTGATGCCCTGGCGACTCCGTGAAAAGAAACGCACAACGAAAGTGACCTTCACGCGTGGACAAACGGAGAGGCGAAGTCTCGAAGACGTTGACGTCGCGAGGATCCCTTGGGGGGTACGACCGACATAGCTGGGATCGCCGCGGGGCGACAGCTACGCGCGATGCGGTCGTGGCCGATCAGCTTCACGCCCGGAGTAGTCCTTCGCCCGTGCCATCCTGCTCAACGGAAGACGAAGCGCCACCTCGAGAAAAGCGGATGACCGTTTTTGAAGGGTCTTTGCTGCGGCCAGCCCTGACCGAAGTGAACGTCACGAAGATTCAACGGGAATCGTCGCCCCGACGTGATCCAGAAAGCCGAAGTTACTCTGCACCAGCGCAACACTAACAGCACGCGCAAACCAGCGGCCGATTGCGGAGTGGCGCAATTCTTGGAGATGCTTCGTGCATGAGAGTGTCGCTCTTGTACAACAAGAATGCTGGCGACGGCATGCCGCTCGACCATATCTGCGACACGATTGAGCAGCATGGCCACGAGCTTGTTCGCGTGGGACGCGCGTGTCAGCCCTCGCCGTAGCCGTGACAACGGTCTCGAGACCGCGGACAGCGGCAGTAATTCAGCGCAATACAGAACTGTTGAAGGGAGAGGTGGTACGACGGCCTGTAGCTGGGATCGCGGCCGACGGCTACGCGGCGATGTGGTTGTAGCGGTGGTGTAGTCCGCCGACTTCTGGAATGGCAACGATCCGACCGGCTGACGGCGGTATGACCGGGCGCGGGTTGGCGTGTCCTTGCCAAGCGAGAGATTTGTTCGCGGGCGCATTGTGGCACCGTACCGAACACGTCTGGCGATGATACCGTGTACACCAGCCATCATCGAGTTGGTTGGCAGCCGCGCCGCGGAACTCGTTTGCGGAGTACAGGTGTCGGAGGGCGAGAATGTCGACGTGCTGCGCCGCGCGCGAGCGAACCAGCCAGCGTAGCGGCAGGAGTACGGAGACGACGATGGGCATCACCGATCGAAGGCTATTCGACGGGCGCGAAACCCTCAAAGAATTCCCATGCACGGGCTTCTGGTAGGGACAGGTTCACTGAATGTTGACTCATGATGAGAAAAACGTGTCGGAACGCCTCGAGCACTGGCGGAGTCGAGTCGAACGCGTCCGACAGATGTTCAAGCAAGGCGGCGGGCTCCACGAAGATCCAGAGACTGTCCGATCGGCCTACGCGAGCCTTAAGCAAGACCTCAAGGACGAGAGTCGCTCGCTTAAGTACCGTCGCGGCGATCCACTGCCGACCGAGGCGGAACAGCGATGGTACGACCGCCCGATCCAACACGCGAGCGCCCACCTCATCGCCTCGACGAACGCACGGCTTACGAACATACGCGTGTCGGTGTCAGAGGCGCACTCGGACATCGTGCTTGGCATCAACAGGTTAAAGCAACAGGAGCGAGAGTGATGGCGCAACGACGATCCCCAATGAGCCCCACACGCGCCGCGTTCCACCAGATCCGCGACTGCCGGAACCACTAGAAGACGTCATGACAAAGCACGCCCGTGTTTTACGTCCGCTCGCACCTGCCGTCCAAGGCGCGTGACGTGTTGACTTTCGCGGTTCAGGCTCACCGCGAGCATTGGCCGCGCGGACGGTCAGCGTCTGGACTGGATCAAGAACGGCAGCGTGCTGACGTCAGTGGCAACGTGACCCTCGATGTCGTTGCCAGCAAGGGCGACTGGTTCAGTCTCGTGCTCAGTGACCAGGCCGGCCCCACGCTGTACAGCAACGCGATCTACACGAACTAGCCAAGGCCTCGACATTCGTCCCGTGCTCTTGACATTCGCATCGAGACTATATAACTATACGGTTATTGAACCGATAGGCTATGCAAAGTCAAATATCAGATCGCCTTGATGCCACGTTTCTCGCGCTGGCCGATCCCACGCGTCGCGCCATTTTGACTCGGCTCGCGCGCGGCGAGGCATCGGTGACGGAGCTCGCCGAACCGTTCGCGATCAGTCAGCCTGCAATCTCGAAGCACCTCAAAGTCCTGGAGCGCGCCGGGCTGATCACGGTCGGTCAGGATGCACAACGGCGACCTCGCCGTCTCGAGGGGAAGCCGCTTGCCGAGGCGAATGCCTGGCTCGAGCGATATCGCGCGAGCTGGGAAGCGAGCTTCGAGCGCCTCGATGGTGTTCTAGAGGAGTTGACTCGGTCCGCGTCAACACGCGGGCGGAGGCGCCCGCCTTCGCAAATGCTACGGCGGGCAGGGACGAAACGGTAGCGCGGAGACGTGGGGAAGGCACGAAGGAGGGCGACATGCCGATGACGATGGCAAAGGCGCAGGTGACGCTGCCCAGCGATCGCGAGGTCAAGGTCACACGATCGTTCAAAGCTGCCCGGCCACTGGTGTACAGGGCGTTCACGGAACCGGCGCTGGTGCAGCGCTGGCTTCTCGGTCCACCCGGATGGTCGATGCCGGTGTGCGAGATGGACGTGCGCGTCGGTGGTCGTTACCGGTGGCGCTGGCGGAGTGACAAGGACGCCAGCGAGTTTGGCTTCGCCGGCACATTTCGCGAGGTCGAGCCACCGTCGAGGCTCGTGCACACCGAGTTCTACGATCCTGGAACAGTCGGCGACGCGCACCCCCAGGGCGAAGCGCTCGTGTCGGTGGCGTTCACGGAGGAGAGCGGCGGCATCACGACCGTGACCACGCTGATCGACTTCGGGTCGAAGGAGGCGCGGGACGCGGCGGTGGCAACCGGTATGACCGACGGCATGGAGCAGAGTTATCAGCTGCTCGATGCGCTGCTCAGCGATCGAGTCTAACGGCGGCCGGGAGTGTCGAGAGCTGCACCAGCACGACAACTGAGGGGAGAAGGACGATGAAACCAATCACACCGCATCTCTGGTTTGACAAGGAAGCCAAAGAAGCCGCGCAATTCTATTGCTCGGTCTTCCCGAACTCGAAAATCACCAGCGTCAGGACACTCCGCGACACACCCTCGGGCGAGTGCGATGTCGTGGCCTTCGAGCTGAACGGACAACCGTTCATGGCGATCAGCGCAGGACCACTCTTCAAGTTCAACGAGTCGATCTCCTTCATGGTGTCGTGCGAGACGCAGGCGGAGATCGACCGCTATTGGGAGAAGCTCTCCGCCGTCCCTAGCGCGGAGCAATGCGGGTGGGTGAAAGACAAGTACGGGCTGTCGTGGCAGATCGTACCAACCGCGATGAACGAGATGTTGGAGAAGGGGGCGCCCGAGCAGCTGGCGCGGGTCACACAGGCGTTCATGAAGATGAAGAAATTCGACATCGCGCAACTGCAAGGCGCATTCGAAGGAGGCTCGCGCGTCGAATTGTCGCGCTGACACCGAGCTCAGTGCCATCGTGGCAACAAGATCAGTGCGATATCGCCGTGGGTGGTCGGATTCAGCCGTTTTCGCTCAACTGGCAATGCGACCGCCCCCGAGAGCGTCGGTGAGTCTGGTCGTTCCCATCCGGGACGCGATGGCGAGCAACCGTTCGCGTTCCTGCATGTAGTGCGCGTGGAGACGGCGGCAGTCTTCCTCGAGCGCGCTGATCAACGATGCCAGGTGATGGGAGCCGGCGAAATCCAACGCAGGTCCCGACGCCTGCAGACAGTTTGCGCGCGCGAGGAGTATTTCCAGATCGTGAAGGTGGCCGAGCAAATCCTGCCCCGATCTCAGGGCATCGATGTCGGGGGTCGTCCGCTGATGTCGCGCCTCGGCCAGGAGCTCGGCCGCGTACCGGAGTTTCTTCAGCGCAATGCGCACGTCATGAAGACGCTGCGGAACATAGGACGTGCTGGCGATGTCGATGGTCGATCGGACAGCATTCGCGCGAAGAGCCACGCGCGCTTCAAGAACCGAGAGCCACGCGCGCTTCGGCCCGTGGACGCGTCGCTGCCGGCTCCTGTCGTCGTTCGATTCCACGAGCTTTGCCGCCCGCCGAAGCCTCTTCACGAGCTTATCCATCTTGCGGCGCGAAAGCTTCGTCGCCAGCTGTTCGCGCGCCGCCGCTCTCGCTCGTGCGACGTCGGCACCCACGTCCATGAGTGCCCGCGATGAATACCGGTCGTCACGAATCAGCTCGTCGATCGTCAGCATCAACACGTCCAACTCGCGGACCTGGCCCAGTCGCCTGGTGATTTTGCTGAGACGCTGGCTGAGCTTGCTCGAGGTTTCGGGATCCAGGCCAACAAGCGGTATCACTTCTCGCAATCGTCGCGATGCCACGCGAGTCTGGTGCACCGCCTCGACAGTACCCTCGTGCATGTGTCGGGCGCTGCGGACGAACCCATCAAGACGCTTCAGAAAGGACGCGGAACGCTCAGCCGTCAGGAGCATCCGCCCACTGTAACTGAAACGTAAACAGTATGAATAGCCGCCAGCGTTTCCAGAGTTGCCATCTATGGGCCGGTATAGCCAATTCGCTCGAAGTACGCGTCGAGGTCGACGCTTGATGTCATTGGGTTCCTCCGGTCTTTCATCCAGCGTCGACCTTCAAGTGCACTTGAAGTCAAGCAAATTACTCCTACGCCACTTGCGGCCGACCACCGGAAGCCTTGCCCGCCGCCAGGAACTGCAGCGTCGCGAAGACCTCGACGACCAGAGCGACCACGATGACGAGGAACCGTGCAATAGCCGCGAACTCGGGCCAGAAGAGCAGCAGGACGATGGCGCTTGCGACCACCCACAGGACGTCGGCGACGGTAAAGGCCAGCAACGCCTGGCGGGTGACCGGCCGGCGATTCGCCGCGCCCGCCAGCATCCCGGCGTACGCGAGGAGACCAACGGCGAGCAGGTCAAGAAGCGCTGGCCCGTCGAGACCGAAGAGCGCAGGCAACACGCCGCGCGCGGCGAGCATGCCCACGGCGCAGGCCGCGGTCGAGATGGCGTTCAGTTGAAGGATGCGATGTGACGTCATGGTGTGAACTCCTTTACGAGCGTGTTCATGACGAGCATCGCTTCGCGAGGGACGCGCCGCAATTACGTGGGAGGTAATGGGCAGCGTTACACGTACCGACGTAGAGTGGGTTCATGCAGACGACCACAGCGACATCCGATCGGCATCACGGCAGCGATGTCGGACATCTTCTTCGCAAGTGGAGGACGGCCCGCGGAATGAGCCAGCTCGATCTCGCAATGCATGCCGGCTTCTCGGCGCGTCATGTCAGCTTCATCGAAACCGGTCGAACGCAGCCAAGCCGTCAGGCGTTGCTGGTATTGGCCGAGACGCTGGAAGTGCCGCTGCGCGAGCGCAATCGGCTCCTCGAAGCCGGCGGCTATGCGCACATGTACCGGCAGACACCGCTGGCCGCGGACGAAATGGCCCATATTCGCGGCGTTCTGCAGTTCATTCTCGACCGGCACAACCCGTATGCCGCTGTCGTTCTCGATCGCTATGCGAATTGCCTGATGGGGAACGGCGCGTCTGCGCAATTGGTCGCTGCTCTGGTCGATGCGTCGCTCCTGGGCGACCACATGAATTACCTGCGCATACTTTTTCATCCGCTCGGAGTGCGGCGATGGATCATCAACTGGGAGGAAGTCGCGCGAACGATGCTCGGACGGGCAGAGCATGAGCTGGGGCAATCGAAGGACGACCAGGCTGCCGTGTTGCTTTCAGAAGTTCGCGGCTACGCGGGCCTCTCGACGCGCGAGCGCTCCTCTCCGCTCAGCGTCGCGGATCTGCTGTTACCGATTCATATCCGGAAGAATGATCTCGAGCTGCGTCTCTTCAGCACCATCATGACGTTGGGCACGCCCCAGGACGTGACGCTACAGGAACTCAGAATCGAGACGTTCTTTCCAGCTGACGCCGAATCGGAACGCAGTTGGAGCAAGGTGACGGGCGATCAGTAGACGCAGGCAGGCGTTGCCTTTCAGAGACTGCTGAGGCGGACGAGAAACAGCACGAACGCCGCAATGCTCATCACGCTGCGCGTGGCATGAAGCCGCCCCCAGCGAGTCAGAAGTTCACCAGCTTTTTTGCCATGTGGGTCGAGACCGGGATCCAATAGTCGTTTGTTCGTTGGCAGGATCACCACCAGCGTGAACGGAACCACGGCGACGAGGAGGATGGCAGCGACGGCCAGCCAGCCATCGCTGAACCGCCACGCCGACCACGAGCCCGTGAGGCAGCCGGTCACCGCCAGCGGAACCTGCATCAAGGTAGCCCGGTGATAGCTGGGTGCGAACTCTCGAATGGCCAATTCGGTACCGCATGAAAGCCGTGCGGGATGCTCAACCGCGTTGATGTAGATCGCGGCGCCCGCAAACAGCCCCGCGCAGGTCGTTGCAACGATCAAAAGCCACATAACTTGACGTGTCGCTGAAACGCACGGGGGAGGTTCACGGGCGCGACACCGCGCGTTCGACGAGCACCATGGCCAGGCTCGTCCACACGCCGATGCTGAAGTAGACAGTCATCCAGGGGACCTCATCGCGCCAGACCAGCGACGCACGTGCGCGCATTTCCTCCATGGTGCGGCATTGCGTTTTTGCCGTGGCACCGCGAGATCGTCAACCGGCTGGAGGACATGCTGCGCGGCGTCGATCCGACCGTCTCGCTGCACTTTTGGGGTTGGAATACGGATCCGTCCAACACCAACGGCGTGAGTCTGATGACGGCCACCGGAGGTGCGCGGGCGCCGGGGCATGTAGCGACCAACCGTGCAGGTGAGAGCGTCAGACCGAGCTCGAGCCGGAGTTCAGCTGCGATGCGCTCTTCGCCCCACGTGCGAATGGCCGTCGCTCTGCGCGGCACCTCGAGGCGCGGCACCTTGATCACCGCATCGAAGGTGAGGAAGAGGACGCCGAGGGCGGTGACCCCCTCGCCGTTCAGAGCGCGCCGCGGCTCACTTCGCCCCCTTGACGATCTTGGCGCGGAGCTCGTTCTCCTGGGCGGCGATCTCGGGACCGAAGTCCTCCGACTCCCAGAGCGGACGGATCTCGAGGTCCGACGGACCCGGCATCGGGTTGGGGCAGCGCTTCGCCCACTCTACCGCCTCGTCCATCGACCGCACCTGCCAGATCCAGAACCCGGCCACCAGCTCCTTGGTCTCGGCGAAGGGGCCGTCGGTAACCGACCGTTTTGTGCCGTTGAAGTGCACTCGCTTCCCGAACTTGCTCGGCTTGAGCCCGTCAGCGGCGAGCATGATCCCGGCCTTCACCAGCTCCTCGTTGTACTTCCCCATCGCCTCGAACATCTCGGCGGCGCCCTCGACGTCGAACGGGTTGTCCTCGGCCTCGGCTTCTTTCGTCGCCTTCACGATCACCATGACGCGCATATCGTCTCCTTATAGGGATAGGGTTGGGAGCCCGTCAAGGGGCTCTACCAGTACGTCGAACGGGGCGAGCTGATTTCGACAGTCAGTCGTCTCGGTGCCGCGTCCGGCGACTGGGTGCGCGGCGGCGAGATGCCGGAGCACGTCGGATCGGCATCTCTCAGTCGACGATCGATACGCTGAGCTCACCGAGCCGCGCCGGATTGCCGATGACCTCGGATCTCGGTGATCTTGCCGTTCGCAATCGTGAAGGCAAGCGCTCGGGACAAGCGTCCCCGCGGCGCCATCACCAGACCAATGGCGCCATTGACGCGCGCGGGCTGCACGCCCCGCGCCATGTGCCCATAGGCGACGGCCCCCCTTGCCCAGATCGCTGCGCCGCGGACCTCGGCCGGCGCGCCGGGCATATCCGCGCGAACCACGACCACTCATCGAATTGGCCGGAACTACCAGAGGGCTCGCCTTGTCCGGTGGACTGACCCTGCTGCTGCCGATTGCGGCACTGGCCGTTCTCAGGTGCGCGTCGGCGTCGGTCACACTTCGTCGTTGCGTTTCGTCATGGTCGTGACGCGGGCCACGCCTGCGAATGGGAATTGAGAGGGAACCTATGAAGATTGCTGAACGACACCTGTCGGCAATCTCATTCAGCGCGTCCAGCCTCACATTCAAGCGGCGGCCGCCAACATATCTGTAGGTAAAACGAAAGAGGAGAGAACCAGATGAACTCGCACATAAGCGCGGTCTTGCTTGGCGTCAAGGACATGGAGCGCTCCAAGCGCTTCTACACCGACCTCGGCTGGAAGGTCCAGAACGATTACAAGATCTCCGTGTTCTTCGTTCCACACGGTGGTTCGCTCGTGGGCTTCTATGGCCGCGACGGGCTCGCAGAGATGGTCGGCGTGAGCGCTGACAGCAGCGGCTTCAGCGGCGTCGTCTTCAACTACATCGTCCGTCGCGAAGGGCGCGTTGACGAAGTCTTGGACGAGGCCAAGAAGGCCGGCGCAAAGATCCTCAAGCCCGCCGCGAAGCTCCAGTGGGGCGGGTATGGCGGGACCTTCGCGGACCCCGACGGCTACATCTGGTCGATCGGCTACAGCGCGCAGGGAAAGGACCAGCAATACGCCGAGTAGCGCGCGACGGACGTCGTGGAGGCGCTCGGAGGAGGCAAGCGGCCGAGGCCGATCATCACGATCGACGGGACGGAATGATAGCTTCTGCGAGTTCCTCAGTCGCTGCTAGTCGGGGAATCCGAGATGTGCGAAACGCCTCCGCCACCTGCGGCAGGCTCAGCGGCGCGTACGCAGTGAAGCCTATCTGCAGGCAGAAGAGCGCGGTGACGATCCTCGAAGCAAACGCGCGACGCTCCAGTCCAAGATGATCAAGTTCGGCATCGAGGGGTCTCACGGCCGCCCTCGTCTGCGCGATATGCGCCTCACGGCAGCGTGATCCTGGCGTTTCGCCGTTCATGACCTCGCGCATTGCATTTGAACTCCTAGTATGTTCTCAGCTTCTGAACACTAATGCACCGCGTCAGTGGCAGACAGTCTTTCGATGCAATACGACTAGGCCGGCTACTGCAAACCAGCGCCGTGAATGTGGCGACTATGCGTTCGTTGGCGACATCCCGATCGGCGTAGCGTATATCTCGGATGGTCGCTTCACGTCGTCAACGATGCACACGGCGACGCGGTGTACAAGATCGACAACGCCAGCAACACGGTCGTCGGAGAACGATCAGCACGGCCGACGATACGCGAGCCGAGGGGGCCAAGACGGTCCCCCTGGCGCACCTCGGCTTCGCGACGAAAGTAGTATCAGAGCGGCGTCTCCGCCGCGCGTACGTTATTCCAAGCGCTTCTTGAGCTCCGCCGCGGCATGGCGGGAGAGAGACCTGGTTGCGGATTCGTTCGCGAGTCCGTTCAGCAGACCGAAATCGTGGATCATGCCATCGTAGCGAATCGTGGTCACTTCGACACCGGCTTCGTCCAGCCTGCGTCCGTATGCCTCGCCTTCGTCGCGGAGGATGTCGTTCTCGGCGACCTGGATGAGAGCTGGCGGCAATCCCTTCAGCTCCTCGATACTCGCCCGCAGCGGCGAGGCATGGATGTCCTTTCGTTTGCCGGGGTCGGCGATGTACATGTCGTACATCCATTTCATCAGGGGCGTCGACAGGAAGCGGTCGCGGCCGAACTGCTGGTACGATTCCGTTTCGAAGTCGGCATCGACGATCGGCCACATCATGATCTGCAGCTTGATCTCGGGTCCACGGTTCTCTTTCGCCTTGATCGCCGTTACCGCGGTCATGTTTCCGCCGACGCTGTTGCCGACGACGGCGAGACGCCTGCCGTCGACATTGATCGTATCGCCGTGTTCGGCGACCCATCTTGTCGCGGCGAAGATCTCATCGATCTGCCTCGGGAAAACGGCGTCGGGTGTGCGAGTGTAGTTGACGAACGCGGCGCAGTAACCCGACTCGACTACCAGGTCGCGGACGAGGCGCCGGTGCGTCGGGTAATCGCCAAGCACCCAGCCACCGCCGTGAATGAACATGAAAACTGGGAGTTTCCTGGTGACGTCCTTCGGGCGGACGAGGTTCAGGATGATCTCGAATCCATCAACGGTGATGCTCTTCTCGCTCTCGGCGATCCCGGAATAATCAACGGCGACCGACGCTTGCGCTGTCTCGAGGACCTTTCGTGCCTGGAGTGGCGGGAGCTTTTCGAGCTCGGGTGGCATCGGCGAGTTGAGCGCTTTCAGGAATGCTCGTGTTCCGCGCGACAGTCGCCGGTCGGTGTTGAAGTCGATGATCGTGCTTGTCTGTACAGCTTGCATAGAGTCCCCCTTTCCAAACAACAGGGTCCGAAGCAACTCATGTCATGCGGGCGTTGGTTTGCTTGTTGGACATTCGCACTTCGCCGCCGAGCTGCTTGACATCAATCCGACGACCTTGCGGCGCGTCTGCGCGCCCTCAAGATCACACAGCCGAAGCCTCGCTGAACGCGCGGCACTGGCTCCATCGATGAGCATCCGAACCTGCCCTGGCTCGCGCCCGGCCCTGCTCAAAGGTATGCTGCCGCAGGATTACTCCATTTTCAAATCCTCTGGACACCCGTAGTGTCTGAAAAATCGGGCGACACCTTGGCGTAGACTCACTCGGTGATTCCGTGACAGATGCTCCTCGCGGCGGTGCTCGGACGGCTTGAGCGCGAGCAACGCGATGTGATCGCGTTCCTTCGCGAGGAAAACCGCACGCTGAAAACCTAACGTCTGGACGCCGGCTGCAGGTAGACGATGCACAACGTTCACAACCGAAGTGTGGATCTCGCGCGCGTGATTCCGTTAGGCGAGCGGCATCTTCGACGCACACTCGCGAAGTTCGTTTCTCACTACCATGGCGAGCGGAATCATCAAGTCATCGGTAACGAGTTGATTCAGCCAAG
>Ga0075421_100009662_pt1 | contig 11894 bp, 10 predicted proteins | sample SoiMetdeltSBSDD5_FD_75292 | JGI IMG/M metagenome (GOLD analysis project Ga0075421, IMG submission 75292) | Bulk soil microbial communities from a Populus tree surrounding site in Tennessee, USA - Soil MetaG P. deltoides SBSDD5 | ecosystem: Environmental > Terrestrial > Soil > Tree plantation...
TCCTTGTTGATAAGTTCGATCTGATCGAGGAAGCCATCGAAGGAGTTCTCGAGTGTGGTGTGCGCGTGCATCGGAAGGCCCGCCTTCGCGATCTCGCGTGCCACCCGACCCCACTGCTCGAGATTCTCCGACCGCTGCTTGCCCCCGGCGTTGACCATGTTGTCGTGCGCAGGTGTGTAGTTGGCTTCGCCGTAGGCGAAGTAATCGATCCAGGGATCGCCCTGGAACAACCGGCTCCGCAACTCTGCGATAAGCGGCAGGTTCTTCGTCACGGCGTCCGGGTTGTTGCCCATCGGCGCTGACACGAGGCAGAAGAAGCGCTTGTTGAGGCGTCCTTCGCGCGCCATCGCACGGAAGATCGGCAACATCGCCGCCGGGCACGATCCGCCAGACGCCGTCAGTCCCGATGCATTCAGCTCGCGAATCATCGCAAGGCTGTTCTTCTCGACCAGCTCGGACGTCGGCTTGGGAATGACTCCGGAGACGCGGTTGGCGCCGGCGGCATCAACCACGCCGGTGGGACGGCCGCTCGCATCACGCCGAATCCACGGCTCGGTCATCTTGTCGAGACCGATCGCGTCCACCGCGCGGCTATTGAGGTACGTTTCCGCCCGCGTGAACTGCAAGAGCACCGGGCGGTCGGACGCGATCGCGTCGAGCTCTGCGCGCGTGAACGGCCTCTTGTCGTCTGTGAATTGGTCGGGCGACCAGCCGCCGAGTGTGTACACCCACTCACCAGGAGCGAGTGACTTCGCCTTGGCGCGAATCATCTCGATCGCCTGTTTTCGCGTCTCGACGCCATCGAGGCGCAGCTCCGAGCCCCACAGAACGCCTTCCTCCATGTAATGCGCGTGGTTGTCGATGAATCCGGGAGTCACGGCGCGGCCGCGCAGATCGATTCTTTTCGTGTTCGGGCCAGCCAGCTTGCTGATCTCCTCGTTCGTTCCAACAGCTGAGAAGCGCTCATCCCGAATCGCCACCGCCTGGGCGATGCTGAAGCGGTCGTCGACCGTGATGATCTTTCCGTTGAACAGAATCGTGTCGGGCGCAATCGTCCCTGCCGCGCCGGGGCCTTGTGCGGAGGCGGGCTGCTGCGCGTGCACCACCGAGGCTCCCGCGATTACCAGCAGCGCGGTTAGCACGGTGCCGATCGACATCCTTTGTGGCATCGCGGCCTCCGGGCTCAGCGTGCTTCGTCAGCCTTGCAGGGCGTTGGATCCCAGCCTTGGCGATCGGGGATCTTCTTGAATGGAACCGTCGATGTGTACGGTTGCGTGAGGTAACGCGGATCGGTCACCACCGACGACACGAGGAGCCATGTGTCGCCGTTGGGCTCCGTGAACGTATCGAAGTACTCATCGAGGATGGCGCTCTCACTATAGGGGACGCCATTCCTCCGCAGATACCCGCCACTCATATTGGTCGTCCGCACACGCAGTTGACCGGTGCCCTTTGCCGGGGGACCACCGCGGCCGCGCGCGCCGAGAAACTCCCATGACGCCGCCGAGTAGCCATGCAGCTGCGGAGCCTGGCCTGCCGGCGCCGGTGCACCGAACTTGAACGTGCGAGTCTGCGTGCCGGAGTCAGTGTCGAGTTGCAGCGTGTTGTCGTCGGTCCAGTGGATGTTGAGACGACCCGGTACGCGCATTAGCGCGGGTGGACCGTACGCCTTGCACTGATCGGGCTCGGCCTTCGCCTTGGCGAGGTCCCACGAGTCAGCGATCTTGCGGCCCTCAGGATTGAGGGGAAGCATGCTGTAGTCACCCTTTGGTGGGACCAGCATTCGCAAGTGCCAATGCTCGGTGACGATCGACACCCAGTACCCAGTGAAATCCTTGGGCGCCGTCGACCGAGCCGTTGGCGGCGGGCCAGCTGGGGCGGCGCCTCGACCGCGTCCTTGTCCCTGTGCTTGTGCGAGCGCGTCGCCACCCGCGAAGAGGCCGATCACGAGGGCAATGGCCGCCGCGCGACGGGAAATGGTCTGTGGACTCGACCTCATTTCTTGGGGCTCAAATTGGCAAAGACTGCTTCGACAAACATGTCAGTGGTCCAGGAACCGGTCGTGCTTCCAAATCGCGAGTCCCAGTCCCGGGTGGGTTTCGCTGCCTTCACCTGAGCGAGCGTCATGCCCCTGGAGATCATGTCCTGGACACGATCCCGAATGATGTAGGTCATGTCGCGGTAGTAGGCGACCTCGGCGTGATCGGCGATGCGTCCGTGACCGGGAATGACCAGCGTGCCGCCGGCACCATGCGATTCGGGCACGCACAAGTCGATCAATTTGTTCAGGCTGGCTACAAGGGCCTGGATGCTGCCTCCAGCCTTGATGTCGATGAGCGGATACCGTGTCAGATCGATGAGGTCGCCCGTGCTGATGACATCGGACTTCCGGAAGAACACGATGGTGTTGCCATCGGTATTCCCCGGAAAATTCATCATGACCACCGGCTCGTCGTTGAAGTAGAACCGCTTCTGATCGATCGCGTACGTGTTGTCGGGCCATGCCTCAGGAGGTGTCGGAGATTTTTCGCCCGTAGGCGCCGACATTCGGTTGAGGACGTTCTGATGCGAGACCACAGAGGCTCGGTTGTAGTTGATAGTCCCCTGCGGACCGGCAGTGTAGTTGGCCTCGCGGAGCGGCACCGTCTGCCCTTTCGCCGCAATCACCGCATTCCCACCGGTGTGTTCGGGATTCTCGGTTGTATTGATCACGTAGCGAAGGACTTTGCGTGGCGGCGCGATCTTCTGGACGGCGGCCCACACCTTGTCGCTCATCGACGCGACCCCGGTGTCCACGAGCAGAATGCCCTGCTCTCCTGTCTGCACCGTGACGTTGCCACCGGCCCCCATGATGACGTGCACGTTGCCGCGGACGGGCAGGATCTCCACTTCGCCCGGTGCCGGCTCTTCTAGCTTGGGTGGCCACGCTGGCCGACGAGCGGCTGTTTGAGCGGCCTGTGAAAACACACGCTCCGGGACCAGGAGTGCCAGAGCGATGGCCACAGGTAGCCAGAGGAACACTAACTGTGGAGAGTCCGAGCGGACGCGATGACGTGGCTTCAATTTCCCCCGCCACCTCCGCGGCCCAGATCGCCGCGTTTCAGTCCCTCAGGTCGAGGGAACGTTTTCATCTTGGCGATGTACTCGGGAAACATCGTTTCCACGCCGCCGAGTCTCGCCTCGTACGGTGTGCCGAACCGATCGGTCAGCTTGGGATTCAAGCCAGGCAGGAGGCTCTGCCCGGGAAGGAAGTGCCGCACTTCGCCTCGCGGTACGGCGACCTCCGTCGCTTCTTCGCAGGGATACGGCGCCACGACGAGCGTGGGATCTTCGATCCACGTCATCGTGGTCCGAATGTACGGTTGCGCCATCAGGATCGGGTCGTACAGGATCGATGTGATCTGCAGGTAGTCGCCCATGCGGCGCCACCGTGAGCGCACGATCGATCGGTCGCTGCGCATGAGGCCGGAGCGACGGATATACGTTTCCTTGAGATGGGTCGTCGTCGTCACCAGGACGTCGCCTTCCCATTCCCCGGTCGTGAATCCGCTCCAGGTGTGCAGAGCGTTGGCGGGCGGATGGGGCCGACCGTCCATCCAGACGGTGGTCTCCTGCTCCTGTTGATTGAGATGCCCGTGGTAGGCGACGACTTTCTGCGTTGCCGGGTCCACGTCTGACCAGACTCGCATCTGTGACAATGGACCTTCGAGGGAGTAATCCCACGCGTGTGGACGGCACGCGTACTCCGCGAGATCATAGTCGTCCGGCGACCAGGTCTCGGCTCGCCACCGCCCAGCCTCGCTGATGGGAACGCCGGCGTAGTCGCCGATCATTCCGCTCCCGTCCTGATTGCGTGGCTGAGGACGCCAAAAGCCAGTGATATCGGACTGGGCGAGGATAGTGTGACCGGCCATGGTCACTGCCACGACCAGGAAGAGGAACAGCCGCAGGACGATGCGCGATGGATTCATTCGGCTGTCCTCTCGTCTCCTCGAGGCCCACGGCCGACCGGGGTCCCCACGGCGCACACTTGCGCCGTGGCGTTTAAAGCACGGGGCATCTTACGTTCGCGACCATAGCGCGTCAACGCCGGATCCTACTGCCCGCCTCGTCCGCGCCCGCCTGGCCGCTGCAACGCGAAGTTCACGACTGCGTCCGCCTTGGCCGTAGGTTTCGCATACGCCACCGTTCCGCGCGGAACGGCATCGCCAGCGGGAGTTCCCGAGAGCGTGATCGTGAAGTTCTGATGTTCATGCGCGGTCAGTTTGGGGAGGCGCCACACGGCCACGTCGGCGTTGGCTTTCTCGTCTCGCTTGGCGCCCTGGTATCCGGTTCCCGTCGCTGATACCGCCTTGGTGCCGGCTGGGAGGACAACCGAGATCGTGACGTCCTCCGCGGCGACGCCCTTGTCTTTGAGTCCCTCGTTCTCGACGTCGAGGTTGTAGGTGGTACCAGTCCCCGATGCTGCCCCGCCGGTGAGTCGCGCGACGATCGGCACAACCATTCCCAAATCGCTCATCCAGGTCCAGATTTCCTGGAGCTGCGATTCGGGCACGCGCTTCGGAGAGAAGTTTCCCATCCGCACGCGGCCGCGCGACGCTTCGCTATCGAGCTGTTTCCACTGTTCGGGCATCGTCGTCGCATGGCTGTAGACCTGCTTCTTGAACCATTCGAAGTCGGCGTTCATCCCAGCAGCGCCGTGACGCGGAGTGCTCATCGTGTTCCCGTGGCATTGACCGCAGCCAATGATGTTCACGGCAAGTTGCTGTGCACGCGGTCCGTCGGCGGGCGCCTCGTTCCTCCACTTTCCGATCGTCTGGGCGACCGGCAAGGTGTCCCAGTAGGCGACCATGTCGAGGATTTCCTTGTCGCTCAGCTGCGAGGGAACAAACGCGGGCATCCTCCACGTCGGATTCCGGATGGCCTTGATGGCCTGGTCGTACGTGATCTTCCTCCCGGCGAGATCCGGTCCCCAGCCTCCTTGCCCTTCGAGGCCGTGACAGTTCGTGCATGAGGTATTGCCGAAGGCGAATACTGCCTTGCCGTTGGCGGGATCACCGGCACCCTGCGGCGCCCCACCCTGAGCTGCGCCAGAGCCACTCGAAGCAATGGTTATCGCGAGCACGAGGATGGCGAAAAGAGATGTACGCATAGGTTGTCGCCTCAGCTTGTTTTGACGCGGATTGCGCGTTCGCGCACCGGAGCGTAAAGCACCCCGGCCGGGCTGTCAAACAGGCATGTCAACTCGCGGGAATCGGGGTTCGGGATTCGGGATTCGGGGTTCGGGATTCGGGGCTCGGGGTTCGGGGCTCGGGGTTCGGGGCTCGGAACGTGGGACTCGGACTCGCGACGGGGCGTGGTCCTGACGGCGTTTGCGGCGGCCGGCGGCCGGTGCGATTATGAGCCGCCGCCGTGAACGCACGCGGCGCCGGGGTCGCTATCGAGCGAATCGAACCCGCCTGAGTGCGAATGAAAGATCCGACATGGACCTGACGCGCGGGACGTTCGTCGGCTCCTACGAAATAACAGGCTTGCTCGGCGTGGGCGGCATGGGGCAAGTGTATCGCGCGCACGACACCAAACTCGGACGCGACGTCGCGATCAAGATCCTTCCGGCGCATTGGCTCGACGATCCCGAGCGCCGACTGCGGTTCGACCGGGAGGCAAGAACACTCGCCGCGCTCAATCATCCAAATGTCGCGGCAATCTATGGCGTCGAGGACAGCAATGGGATACCCGCGCTGGTGCTCGAGCTCGTTGATGGCGTCACGCTCGCCGAGCGAATCGCGCTGGGTCCGATCCCGCCCGGTGAGGCAATCACACTCGCCACCCAGATCGCCGACGCGCTCGACGCGGCACACGAGCGCGGGATCGTGCACCGCGATCTGAAACCAGCCAACGTCAAGGTCTCGAACGATGGTCGCGTGAAGGTCCTCGACTTTGGCCTGGCAAAAGTGGTCGAAGACAGCAAGACAAGTGCTGACCTGACTCAATCGCCGACGATTACCCAGGGGGGAACCGAACAGGGTGTGCTGCTGGGGACGGCTGCGTATATGAGCCCCGAGCAGGCGCGCGGCCTCTTCGTAGATAGGCGAACGGATCTGTGGGCGTTCGGCTGCGTCCTCTACGAGATGCTCACTGGCCGCGCGGCGTTCGCGCGTGGGACGATCACCGACACTCTTGCAGCCATCATCGAAGGCGAACCGGACTGGAGCATGCTGCCGGCACAGACGCCGTCCGCAGTGCGCCGGATCCTCGAACGATGCCTCCAGAAGGATTCGAAGCGGCGCATTCGGGACATCGGCGACGTTCGAACGGAACTGTCCGAACTGACGGCCGGACTGGCAGGACGATCGTCGCGAAGCCACGACAACGCGACGATGCGCTCACGTACGCTGATGGCTGCCTTTGTCGGCATCGCGCTAATTCTTGTAGGCGCGGCCGCATGGCTCCTTTTTTACAAGCTCCGATCCACGCCTTCGCTTCCGCCGCGAATCGAGCCGATCACGGCGTTCAGTGACTACGCTGTCCAGCCGTCCTTATCACCCGACGGCCGGATGTTGACATTCATCCGCGGACCCGAGAGCAATCTCGGGACAATCGGGCAGATTTATGTGAAGCTCCTCCCGGCTGGCGAACCGATTCAACTCACCAACGATTCCAGGTTGAAGATGATGCCGGTTTTCTCGCCGGACGGCTCGCGGATCGTCTACACCGTGATCACGGGCAACTTTTCCTGGGACACGTGGACGGTACCGGTTCTTGGCGGCGAGCCGAAGTTATGGTTGCCAAACGCGAGCGGCCTCCAGTGGACAGATTCGCGCCATCTGTTGTTCTCGGAAATCGAGAGCGGGATTCACATGAGGCTTGTCGAGACTACCGAGGGCCGGACCGATACCCGCATCGTCTACGTTCCCGAGTCGATCAGGGGGATGGCCCACCGCTCGTATCTCTCGCCAGACAGGAAGAACGTCCTGGTGACCGAGATGGACAACGCCGGAATGATCCCGTGCCGGCTCATTCCCTACGACGCGAGTACCAAGGGCCGGGTCGTGGGTCCCGACACTGGACAATGCACGCACGCCGCATGGTCTCCGGATGGTGAGTGGATGTACTTCACATCGAACGCCAGTGGAAGCTTTCAGATCTGGCGCCAGCGTTTTCCGAACGGTGCGCCGGAGCAACTAACAAGCGGCCCAACGCAAGCCGAAGGTCTTGCAGTAGCCCCCGACGGGAAGTCCCTCCTCAGCTCTGTCGGACTCGCTCAGCGATCGATTTGGATCAGTGAAAATGGCGAGGAGCGGCCGGTGTCGAACGAAGGCAATGCGCAGTTCCCCGCGTGGGGAGACGGCTTTCCAACGTCGGTCTTCTCCCCCGACGGGCAGAAGCTGTACTACCTCGTCGGGAATGGTCCGCGTCGCGGATTCGGAAGCGGCGAATTGTGGATAGCCGACTTGTCGCGCAGGTCGAACGAACGCGTGCTGCCTGGAGTAATCGTCACAAGCTACGACATCTCGCCGGATGGAGAGTCTGTCGTGTACGCATCGGTGGATGCCGCTGGCAAATCGCGGGCCTGGCTCGCTCGACTCGATCGGCGAACGCCGCCGACGCAGTTGCCCCCGCCCGAAGTGCTCGGCCCGGTGTTCGGGGGTGACGGCGACGTGTTCTTCCGCGGGCGAGAAGGCGCTCTTTGGTACATTTACCAGCTCAAACTCGAGTCAGGGCAGATACGCAAGTTCACAGAGGAAAGCGCCGTGAACTCCCCCGTGATTTCGCCTGACCGGCGCTGGATCGTTTCGTGGGTGCCGAATGCGGGCAAGGACACAACGACGGTCGTCAAAGCATTTCCGACTGACGGCGGGCCGCCGGTCACGATCTGTTCGAGTTGCTATCTCAAGTGGCCGCGCGATCAGAATGCGGTGTTCCTTTCGTTCGCCGGAAACGGCGACGAAGGAGGCACCACGTACGTATTACGCCTCGCACCGGGTAAGGCACTGCCGGATTTTCCGTCAGGTGGCGTTCGATCAGAGGACGAGTTGAAGCAGATGCCGATTCTGACCACTGTCAAACGACCGCTCGTGTTCCCGGGAGCGACGTCGTCCGTGTATGCATACGATCGCAGCTTCGTCCAAAGGAACCTGCACCGAATCCCGATAGCGGAGTGATCCAGGCTTCTCTGAGAAGCAGAGGTTAGGCTGTCGAACAGACATGTCACGCGTGTGGTACAGTCCGGCCTGTAACGGCCGCCTTCGCGTGATGGAGGAGCACATGACTGCCGGGACATCAAGGGCGTGCGCCCTGACTGGTTTCATTCTCGCGTTCGGCGCAATCACGGTGATCGCACAGGCACCGCAGCCGACGCCGCAGCAAGGCGCGCGTGCTCCGCAGCCACCGCGACTTCGTCTGACGAGTCCCGCCTTTCGCGATGGTACCAGCCTGCCGCTGCAGTTCACGTGCTACGCGGAAGGCAGCACGCCCGGGTCTCCGCCGCTTCAGTGGACGAACGTCCCCAAGGAGACGGCAAGCTTCACGTTGATGGTCAATGGTCCGGACAACCATCCGGCCAAAGGAATCACCGAGGAGATGTTCTGGGTGTTGTGGAACATCCCGCCGACGACGACAGAGATCAAGGCGACAGTACCCGCTGGTGCGAGCTTGCCCGACGGCAGCCATCAGGTTGCCGGTGGCCGTGGCATCGTCGGATATCGGCCGCCGTGCGCTCCTGCCGGCGTCGGCCCGCTCCACTATCAATTCAAGTTGTATGCCCTCGATCAGATGCTGATGCTTCCCGCGGACGCCACGCGTGCGGACGTGATGAAAGCGATCGACGGTCACATCGTTGGCACGAGTACCTACTATTCGTTCCTCGAACGGACGCAGTAACCATGACGCGGGGCTGAGTCCTTGAATTTGTCAGCCTCGAGTCTCGTCGGAGTGCTCTTCGCGGGTACGCTTCTGGCGACATCCGTCTCGCCGACGCGCGTGACCGGACAGACGGCCTCGCCAGCCGGCGTGTACTCACCTCCGCGAACCGCATTCGGGCAACCGGACCTGCAGGGAGTGTGGCAGGTCGTCAACACCGCAGCATGGGATGTCCAGGACCATTCGGGACAGCGTTTCCCTGGACTACCTGCACGGTTCAGCGTGCCCGCTGGCCAGGGTGTCGTCGAAGGAAACGAGATTCCCTATCAGCCCTGGGCGCTCGCGCGTAAACAGGAGAACCACAATAGCCGGCTGACCGCCGATCCCGAAGCACGTTGCTACCTGCCAGGTGTGCCGCGCATCACGTACATGCCCTATCCGTTCCAGATCTTCCAGTTTCCCGATCGCGTGGTGATCCTGTACGAGTATCTGCATGCCACGCGCGAGATCTACACGGACGGGAGTCGACACCCGGACATCCCAGTCGAGTTCTGGCTGGGCGATTCTCGCGGTCGCTGGGAAGGCAACACCTTAGTCGTCGACGTGACGCTCTTCACAGGCGAGACGTGGTTCGACCGTGCGGGCAACTTCCACAGCACCGATCTGCACGTCGTCGAGCGATACACTCGTACCGGTCGCGACCACATGCTGTACGAGGTGACGATCGAGGACCCGAAAGTCTTCACACGACCGTGGAAGATCCGCATGCCGCTGTATCGTCGCCAGGAACAAAACGTTCAACTGCTCGAATTCGAGTGTTATGCCTACGCGCGGGAAGGGCCCGATGCGGACGCCAAGTGACAGCGACTCGGCGCTCGTAGGAAAAGGTCTGCACTGGCGCCGTGCGCTGTGGCTGCTCACTCTTGGTTCGCTGTTGATCGCTCCCTTCCTGCTGACGTCGGCAGCGCAGACGCAGACCGGCTGTCCCGGCGAGTCGGCACTGTTTCACCCATGTGCGGTGGCCAGGGCAAAAACATTTCGGCCGCCTCGAACAGTCGATGGTCGACCCAACATGCAGGGATTCTGGCGCGGGCCGGCCTCCGGCACCGAGAACGTCGAAGAACATCCCATGACCGACGATGACAACGGGGGCAAGAGCCTGATTGTCGACCCGGCCGACGGGAAGATCCCGTACCAGCCGTGGGCGGCGGCTCTGCAGAAGGAGAACCGCGCGAAGTACGTCGAACCGAACGTACCGTGCTTTCCGTCCGGCGTGCCTCGCTCGATGTACGTCCCGACGCAAATCGAGATTCTTCAGTCTCCTGTCAGCGTGCTGATCCTCTTCGAACGCGCGCACACCTATCGCATCATCCCGACATCCGTCCGTCCGCACGTGGGCGCAAACATCGGACTCTGGATGGGGGATTCACGTGGCCGCTGGGAAGGCAGCACCCTCGTCGTGGACGTGACGAATCACAGCGCGAAGACCTGGTTCGACCAGGTGGGTAACTTTCACTCAACGGACGCGCACATGGTCGAGCGCTTCACGCTCGTCGACTCCGACACCATCCACTACCAGGTCAACATCGTGGACCCGACCGTGTACACCAGGCCCTGGACGATGGCCTTTCCGTTGCGGCGGAACAAGGAAAAGGGATTTCGACTGCTCGAAGAAGCCTGTCATGAAGGCGAGCGAAACACGGATCCGCTCATTCGCGCGGGACAGCGCATTTATCCTGGCGTTGCCGAGAAAAAATGAAGCAGCAGAACAGTATCTGTGCCCAGGTCCTGGGCAATGAGGGCACGCTGTGGAAGCTTCAGAAGCTGCGGTTCGCGAGTTCATTGCACGGATCAACGGGCACGACGTCGACGGGATCGTCGCGCTCTCCACACCGGAACATCGTTTCGTCGACGGTCTGGGGCAGGTCCTGACAGGACACGATCCGCTGCGTGCAGCCTGGTCTGCGTATCTCAAAATCTTCCCGGATTACCGAATCGAAATCGAGTCGCTGGCCGTCGCGGGCGCGTTGGTTCTCGCCGCCGGCTCGGCATCAGGCAGCGTGGCGCCGGGAACACCACAAGAACAACATTGGCGAATCCCCGCCGCCTGGCGCGCACAGGTGAAAGGCGATCTGATTGACGCCTGGCAGGTCTACGCAGATAACACGCCGGTCTTCGAACTCTTGAAGCGGAACCAGAGTAACCAGCTCGATGGCCTTTGATGGGAGGCGGCGCCGTGAGAACGCCAAGACTACATCGCTCAATGAACTGCCTCTGGGTGGTTGCCTGGTGCGTGGTGTCTCATGGCGGCGATGTCGTAGCATAAAATGCCGCGCCGGCGCCCTTGCCCGTCGTTTGGGTGCTGTCCACTGGCGGAACGATAGCGGGTCGCGGCGAAGCGTCCACCAGTCTCTCGACTTACAAGCCCGGCTCGATTCTTGGAGAGGAACTCGTCAAGTCTGTTCCCGAGATCAAACAGCACGCGACCTCCTGAATGCTATCCGTACGGCCGCTGCGCCCGAGGCCCGCGGCAAGGGCGTTCTCGTCGTGATGAACGACGAGATCAACAGTGCACGCGATGTGACGAAGACCAGCACCTACCGCGTCGAGACGTTCCGCGCACCCGAGCTCGGATTCCTCGGGTATGTCGACGCGGACAGGGTCAGCTTCTATCGGGCTTCGACGAGGCGCCATACGTCGCAATCCGAGTTCGACATCGCGACGGCGAGGACCCTTCCCAAAGTGGACATCCTGTACTCGTACGTCGAGCCCGACATGTCGCTCGTCAAGACGTTGGTCGCCAACGGGACGAGGGGCATCGTGTTTGCCGGCGCCGGTGCTGGCGCTCTCTCCGCCGCGGAGCGCAGGACATTAAAAGAGTTGCTTTCGAGAAGCGGATGTTCGAAGAGTATTGAATTTGTGGGTAAGAAACTCGAGGCCGCGATCGCGCTATCCTCGTACGATGACCTCTCTCACCGATCGCACTCGAGTTTTTCGACAACTCCACGAGGCCGGCTGCTTCGTCATTCCAA
>Ga0075421_100009663_pt1 | contig 11894 bp, 10 predicted proteins | sample SoiMetdeltSBSDD5_FD_75292 | JGI IMG/M metagenome (GOLD analysis project Ga0075421, IMG submission 75292) | Bulk soil microbial communities from a Populus tree surrounding site in Tennessee, USA - Soil MetaG P. deltoides SBSDD5 | ecosystem: Environmental > Terrestrial > Soil > Tree plantation...
TTGCGGGGGACGAGGTGGTCCGGGTGCATCCCGGTGTGCGCCAGCAGCCCCTTGAGCTTGTGGTAGAGGCGCTTCGCCGACTCGTGGTTCGTCTGCGTGTAGCTCAGCCTCACGTTCCCGTCGCGATCCAGGGTCACCCGGTTCTCGGGCCGCGGAAGGTCCTCGGTCGAGAGCCAGAAGTCGACCGCGTGGCGGGCCATGCTCTCGAGCGTGCGGTGCGGGGCCAGCTTGGTCTCGAGCGGCTTCTCGCCGCGGTACATCGGCGCGGACGACTTGCCGACCATCTGGATGTTGCCGAGCGGGTAGTCGTAGTCGTCGCTGCCGAAGTAGAAGTCGTTGAGGCCGAGAGTCTTCTGGAAGACCGTCGGGTTCTCCTCCTTGGAGAGGGCGAGCACCGCCTGGCTGTTGTGGAACGTGTAGTTGCGCCCGAGCTGGTCGGATCGGTTCGAGAGGCCGTTCGGATGCTTGTCGGTAGCCGAGGCCAGCAGCAGCTTGGCCGAGTTGGCCGCTCCGCAAGACACCACGACGACGTCTGCGCTGAATGTCTCGGTGCTGCCGTCGCGCTCGACCGCGACCTCGGTCACGCCCGTGCCGGCCGGGTTGGTGTGGAGCGCCACCGCCCGGGCGTTCCTCAGCAGTGTGACGTTCGAGTGCTCGAGCGCCGGCCGGAGCGCCAGGACCTCCGCGTCGGATTTCGCGTGCACGAGGCACGGGAAGCCGTCGCACGTCGGACAGCGGACGCACCTGCTGTAGGCCATGTCGGCCTCGTTCAGCATGACCCCGCAGGGCGCGTGAAAGGGATGGTGACCTGCGGCGGCCAGGTCGTCGGCGAGCTGCTGGATGCGCGGCTCGTGGGAGACCGCCGGGAACGGGTAGGGCGCGCTGGCCGGCGGCTCGGTCGGATCCTCGCCGCGTGCTCCGTGGACCTGGTAGAGCTGCTCGGCCTGCGTGTAGTAGGGCTCCAGCTCGTCGTAGCCGATCGGCCAGGCGGGAGAGATGCCATCGTGGTGGCGCAGCTCGCCGAAGTCCTCCTTGCGTAGGCGGTAGAGCGCCGCGCCGTAGAGCTTCGTGGCGCCGCCGACGAAGTAGTGCACCTGAGGTTGGAAGGCCTTGGCGGTCTCCGCGTCGTACCAGGTGTCCTCCGAGATGTAGCGGTTGTCGATGAACACGTCGGCAGCCGACCAGTTGTGGGGCTCGCGCGGGAGCCAGTCCCCGCGCTCCAGCAGGAGGATGCGCTTGCCGGACGGGGCGAGGCGGTGCACGAGCGTGCCGCCGCCGGCGCCGCTTCCGATCACGATCACGTCGTAGGAGCTCACGACGCCACCCACGGCCCGTGCCAGCCCCCGTGGTCACGGACGAGGTCATCGGCCGCGGCCGGGCCCCAGGATCCCGTCGCGTACCCGTGCACGGGCGGAGGCGCGTCGAGGAGCGGCTGCATCACTCGCCAGCATTGCTCGACGCTGTCCTGTCGCTTGAAGCGCTTGCTGTCGCCGATCATCGCGGCGTGAAGAAGCACCTCGTAGGGCGTCGCGCCCTCGCCTCCCTCCCGGCCGAATTCCATGTCCAGGTTGATCGGCTGGGGCTCCATGCCGTCGGCGCGCTTGGCATCCACAAGCAGCCTGATCCCAGTCGTAGGGTCCAGCTTGACGACGAGCTGGTTCGGTACGGGGCCCTCGGGCCTCACGGCACCGAAGCCAAGCCGTGGCGGGTCCTTGAAGACCAGCCTCAGCTCCGTCTGCGTGATCGTCAGACACTTTCCGGTACGGATGAAGAACGGGACGCCGGACCAACGCCAGTTATCGATCTCCAGTCGCAGGGCGGCGTAGGTTTCCGTCGTCGAGTCCGCGGCGACGCCGTTGATCTCGCGATACCCGTCGTACTGCCCACGAACGTAGTGGGCGGGGTCGCCGGTGGGCATGGCCTGGAAGACCGAGACGATCGAGTTCTTCAGGGTCGTCGCATCCCCTGTGGCCGGGGGTTCCATCGCGGCGGCTGCGACCACCTGCATGAGGTGGTTCACGACCACGTCACGAAGGGCGCCGACCGGATCGTAGAAATGACCGCGATCCTCGACCCCGAAGTTCTCCGCCATCGTGATCTGGACGCACGAGACGTAGTTGCGGTTCCAGATCGGCTCGAACATCGTGTTCGCGAACCGCAGGAAGAGGATCTCGACCAACCCCATCTTGCCCAGGAAGTGGTCGATCCGGTAGAGCTGGGACTCGTCCAGGTGCTCGTGGACCTCATCGTTGAGTGCGCGCGCCGACGCGACGTCGTGCCCGAAGGGCTTCTCCACCACCACGCGCGCCGACTTCGTCAAGCCCGCGCCCGCCAGCCCCGTGATCGTCATGCCGAACAGCGACGGCGGGATCTCGAGATAGAACACGGGGCTGCGCGCGTCCTTGATCGCGGCCGCCACTCGACGGTAGGTGTCGTCGTCGCCGAAGTCGCCGGCCACGTACGACAGCCGGGCGGCGAAACGCTCGAAGACCTCGTCGTCGATCTGCTCGCCGCAATCCGCGATGCAGGTGCGGGCGTGCTCACGCAGGTGCTCGACGGTCCAGTCGTCGCCCGCCACCCCGACAATCGGACAGTCCAGCAGCCCGCGGCGCTCCAATCGGTACAGCGAATGGAACGTCATCACCCTCGCGAGGTCTCCGGTGATGCCGAAGATGACGAACGCGTCGGCGGGGGCGGGGGCGCCCGTCTCGCCCTCGGCCGCGCCGGTCCGTTCGCCCGGTCGTACCGCCGTGCTCATAGGCAACCTTCCTTCGGGGAAGCCTGCGGATTGTCTGGCGGCGGCCCCTCGACCGCATCACCCGGTTCGGGTGATTCGACCATCGCCGCCGGGCCGTACGCTGCACGCGTGGACATGACGGCCAGGGAGTTTCGCGATCTGTTCGACGCGGTCTCCAACTGGGGTCGCTGGAGCGAAGGGGGAGCGCGGGGGGCACTGAACCATCTCACGCCCGATCGGATCACCGCCGCCGCCGGGCTCGTACACAGCGGGACCACGATCACGCTCAGCCTGCCGCTTCAGACCGAGGCCCGGCTCGACGTGCCCGAGCCCGCCGACCATCACATGACGTTGATGCCTGAAGTCGATATCGGATCGGGTTCGCTGGGCTTCGCCAAGGACTACGTCGGCATCGACTACCACAACGACGGGCACAGCCACATCGACGCGTTCTGTCACGTGGCGTTCGACGGCTCCTTCTTCGACGGGGCCCCGGAGCGATCGGTTACGGAGGCGGGCGGGCAGGTGGGCACGATCGAGATCCTCAGGAGCGGGCTCGTCGGCCGAGGCGTGCTCCTCGACATCCCGCGCGTGCGCGACGCGTCCTGGGTCGAGCCCGGCGAGCACATCTTCCGCGAGGATCTCGAGGCCGCCGAGCGCGCCCAGGGAGTCGAGGTGCGGCCGGGCGACATCCTGCTCGTCCGCACGGGTCACACGCGGCGTCTCGTCGAACTCGGACCGTGGGATACCCAACAGGCGAAGGCGGGTCTGCACCCAAGCGTCGCAACGTTCCTCGCGGACCGGAGCATCGCCTCGCTCGGATCGGACGGCAACAGCGACACTGCTCCGAGCACCACGGAAGGGGTCGCGTTCCCGATTCACGTCCTCGCGCTCAACGCGATGGGCGTCCACCTACTGGACTACCTTCAGCTCGAGGACGTCGCGCAGCACTGCCAGGCCGTCCGCCGCTGGGAGTTCCTGTTCGCCGCCGCTCCCTTGCGCATCGTCGGGGGGACCGGCTCGCCGATTAATCCGACGGCGGTCTTCTGAGGGATGCTCCATTTCAGGGTCTACGGTCCTGCCGAGTCGCTGACCCGGATTGGCGAGGCGCTCGAGGACCATGGCGCCGCTCGGAACGTGGCGCTCGCGCCGGGCGTGCGTGCCGGCAAGGTCCTGCTCACCGCGGAGGTATCCGCCGGGTGGGCCGACAGCGTGCTCGAGCTGCTCGTCGAGCGAGGCGTGGACGAGGACGACATCCGGCTCGCCCGGCTCGACGAGATCGGGCCGATCCGGCCCGGACGCTCCGCGCCCCTGATCTGGGCCGACCTGCTGGGGCGGGCGAGGGCGAACGCGCGCCCAGTCGCCCGCTACCTCGTCTTCATGATCGCCGCCGGCGTGATCGCGGCCTTCGGCGTGATCGAAGACAACGAGATTCTGATCGTCGGCGCGATGGCGGTCAGCCCGGACCTACTTCCGATCACCGCGGCGTGCGTCGGTTTGGTCAGTCGTCGCGGCCGGCTCGTCGGGCGCGCGCTGGTGACGCTGGCGGTGGGGATGGGCGCGACCTGCCTCACCGCGGCCCTGCTCGCGGGGGCTCTCGACGTGCTGGGACTCCTGCCGTCCGGCTTCGAGGTCGGCGAGTCGACGCTGTCCGGCCTGGCGACCGTGAACGACGCGACCATTGGCGTGGCGCTCGCGGCCGGAGTCGCGGGAATGCTTGCGCTGGAGACGCGTGCGAGCGCAGCCGTGGGCGTGGCCATCTCGATCACCACGATCCCGGCCGCCGCGTATCTCGGGGTGGCCGCAGGCGTGGGGGAGGCGGACAAGGCACTCGGCGCACTCGCCGTCCTCGCGGTCAATGTGGCGATGCTGGTGGTAGCGGGCACCTTGACGCTCGCCGTTCAACGCCGGCTCGCCGGGGTGCATCCACACGAGGTGCTGGGCTGACCGGTCCCCGGCCGCCGGGGAGGGCGAGGCGGGGTCAGGCCTGGGCCCCGACCGTTGGCCAGGGCCCGGATCGTCTAGACCAGGGGCGAGGGCGGCTCGCGCCCCGCCAGGACGGCGATCACATTCTCGACGCAGAGCCGCGCCATCGCGTCTCTCGTGGCGTTCGTCGCCGAGCCGAGGTGGGGTAGCAGCACCGTGTTCGACAGCCTGCGCAGCTCGGGCGGCACATGCGGCTCGTCCTCGTAGACATCCAGGCCGGCGGCGCCGAGGTGACCGGAGCGCAGGGCGTGCATGAGCGCCTCCGTGTCGACCACGGCGCCGCGGCTCGTGTTCACGAGGATCGCCCCGCGCCTCATCTGGGCCAGGCGGGTCGCGTCGATCAGGTGTCGCGTCTCGGCTGTGAGCGGTACGTGAACGCTCACGAAGTCCGAGCTGGCCAAGAGGTCACCGAGCTCGCGGCGCTCGGCGTCGTGTCGCTCGCGGGGTTCTGAGCGCGAGGCGAACAGCAGCCGTACCTCGAAGCCGCGCAGAAGTTCGGCGACACGCCGGGCGATGCGTCCGAAGCCCACCAGGCCGACGGTCGCACCGGCGAGCTCGCGCCCGAGCAGCGACTTCTCGGCCGGCCACCCGCCGTCGCGGACGAGCGCGTCGGCCTCGGCGATCCGTCGGGCCGCCGCCAGCATGAGCGCGATCGCGAGCTCCGCGGTGGCGCCCGTGAGCACGTCGGGCGTGTTGGCGGCTCGGATACCTCGCTCGCGGATGGTGTCGAGGTCGAGGTTGTCGTAGCCGACCGCGAAGTTGGCGACCACCTTCAAGGAGCCGCCCGCTCGATCGACGAGCTCGGCATCGACGCGGACGCTCGGGTCGGCCACGATCGCGGCAGCGCCGGGCACGTGCTGCCGGAGCCAGCTCAGATCCGGGCGCCAGCCGCCGGTCTCGACGACGAAACGCTCCCGCAGCAATCCGACCCCCAGCGCCGGGAGCGCGCACGCCACCACCACTCTCTGTCCGGTCGCCATCGCGAGGGCGCCAAGCGTACGCGCCGAAGAGGGCCGCTGCGCGGCTCGGGTGTAGCCGCCCGACGCGCGGGAGGGTAGTCTCATTCGTTTGGCGTCCGATCCCATTGAAAGCGGCGCGGCTCCGCAGGGGGGCCGGGTCACCCTGCTCGCGGACAACCCGCGCGAGCCCGAGCTCGTCTTCGACTTTCCGTTCGACGAGGATCTGAACGAGGCGGTCAAGCGCCTCCCCGGCCGCTGGTTCGACTGGCGGCGCAAGCACTGGCGCGTGCCCGCCGACGCGCGGATCGCCAAGTCGGTGGAGGTCCTGCTGGCGCGCTTCAGCCAGCTCGAGGCGGACCCGGCGGTGCTCGACTGGCTCACCGACTCCGACCGCTTCCGCGCGCTTGTGTCCGTGCTCGCGCGCGAGGGCGAGGGCGTGTTCGTGATGCGCACCATGGCGGGCGAGCTGCCGGAGGACCTCCCGGACGGGACGGAGGTGGCGGAGGGCAGGCACGTGTTCCCCTTCAGCGCCGAGGCGGCCACCGAGCTCTTGCGGCTCCAGGGCGCCCAGCTCGACGACCTCGCGCGTCTCTGCGCCCGTGAGCTCCGCGCCGGCCGTGAGCCCGCGGGGGCGGAGCTGGCGCTCGAGATCTCCGACGAGGGGGAGCCCGAGCTCGCGCTCTTCACGATCTGGGATCAGGGCTGCGTGCGCGACTTCAAGCGGCTGCCCGAGGCGCATCCGATCGGGCGGGCAGGACGATTCTTCACGCGCGACGCGTCCTGGGGCGTGGCGGTGCCGGGCGATCCGGCGCTCGCCCTGGATCTCGACGCGTTCGTGCGCTCGCACCCGAGCGTGCTGGTGGAAGAGCCCGCGACCGAGCTGCTCGGCGAGCTCGTGGCCGAGCACGAGCGTGCGGCCACCACGGTGGCGCTCTCCTACGCCGACGACGCCGAGCTCGACGGGCTCGTGCTGGGTGGCGAGCTGCATCCCTTCCAGCGCGCCGGGGTGCGCTACGCGCTCGAGCGGCGGCGGACCTTCATCGCCGACGAGCAGGGGCTCGGCAAGACCGTGCAGGCCCTCGCCGCGCTCGAGTCCGAGGGCGCGTTCCCCGCGGCCGTGGTCTGCCCCGCGAGCATGAAGCTCGTGTGGCAGCGCGAAACTCGCCACTGGCTCCCGGGGCGCAGCGTGGAGGTGCTCGACGGTCGCATCGACTCGACCTGGAGCGAGGAGGCCGAACGGGCCGACCTGGTGGTGCTCAACTACGACATCCTCGACGCCCACCTCGAGCGGCTGGCCGGCCGCGGCCTGAGCGCGCTCGTGCTCGACGAGTCGCACTACGTGAAGAACCCGCGCGCCCAGCGCACCAAGGCCGCGCTCGAGCTCGCGGGCACGCTGCCGGACGACGCACTGCGGCTCGCCCTCACCGGCACGCCGGTGCTGAACCGGGCCGAGGAGCTGATCAGCCAGCTGCGGGTGCTCGGGCGCCTCGGCGAGTTCGGCAGCGGCGCCCGCCTGACGCGCCGCTTCCGCGGCGCCGGAAGCGACGACCGCCTCCACTGGAACCTGCGCGCCACCTGCTACGTGCGGCGGACGAAGCAGCAGGTGCTGCCCCAGCTGCCCTCCAAGCGCCACGACACCGTGCCGGTGCTGCTCTCGAACGAGCAGGAGTACCGGCTGGCCGAGCAGGACGTGGTCGCCTGGCTCCAGAGCCTGCCGCTCGACCTGGGCACGATCGACGCCAAGGTCGCCGCCGCCCTGCGCTCGGAGCAGCTCGTGCGCCTCAACAACCTGCGCCAGCTCGCCGCGAGGGGCAAGCTGCCCACCGCGCTCGCCTGGATCGACGACTTCCTGGCCTCCGGCGAGCCGCTCGTGGTGTTCGCTGAGCACATCGCCATGCAGCGCGCGGTGATCGAGCGCTTCCCGGGCGCGGCGCACATTCTCGGCTCGGACACGACCGCGAACCGCCAGCGCGCCGTGGACGCGTTCCAGCGCGAGGACGGCCCGCAGCTGATCGTGTGCTCGCTCAAGGCGGCGTCCCAGGGGATCACGCTCACCCGCGCGTCGAACGTCGCCTTCCTCGAGCTCGATTGGACGCCTGCTCGCCACGACCAGGCCGAGGACCGCCTGCATCGCATCGGGCAGGAGAACGCGGTAACTGCGTGGTACCTGCTCGCTCCCGACACGATCGACGAGATGATGGCGTCGGTGCTGGCGCGCAAGCGCAGCCTGATAGGCGCGATCACCGACGGCCGGGTGCTCGACGACGAGCGCGTGGTCGACACGGTGGTGCGCGAGCTGCGCGGACGGCCCTACCGGCATCTGCGCGTCGTCGCCTGAGATGGCTCCGGGCGCGGCGCCGCTCGTGGTCGACGCGATCTTCGAGGAGCGCTACTGGTATCCGGACGAGGGCGGGGTGGTCTGGCTGGCGGGCTACCAGCCGGTCGACCCGGCCGACGGGAGCTACCTCTCCCGCGACGATCCCGAGCTGGCCGGCCGCGGGCTCCGCGTGGCCGCCGTGGCCGGCGCCGCCCGCTTCCACGCGGAGGCGCTCGGATCGGAGCAGGCCGCTCCCGGCCGGCCGCTCGAGCTGCGGCGCGACCGCGACAACCCGCACGATCCGAACGCGGTGGCGGTGCATCTTGCCGGCACCGGCGCCGAGCAGGTCGGCTTCGTGCCGCGCGAGCTGGCCGTCGAGCTCGCGCCCGAGCTCGACGAGGGAACGGAGTGGTCGGCGCTCTGCCTGCGGGAGCAGCGGCGCTCACCCCGGGAGCCGCGCACCGGACTCACGATGCTGCTCGGGCGCAGCGCGAAGATCGAGCTGCGCGAGGTCAGTCGCGCACGGCCACGCTGAGCCTCACGGCGTGGATCTGGCGCTGGCCGTAGGAGCCCTCGAAGACCGGGCCGGCGGCGCTCAGCAGGTCGCCCCGACCGGGCAGCGGGGAGGGCCGTAGCCCCTTTCGGACGTCGATCACCGAGATGCCCGGCGCCGTGATCGAGTGCCTCGAGGCGAGCACGAAGTGAGCGTCGCCGTCGCCGTCGGGGTCGACCCGCTCCACGTAGATGATGCGCCCGCTGGCCCTGCGGCAGGCGCTCTCGGAGGCGCGGCAGCGCACCTGCCGCAGCCTCGGAGCCGGCCGCTCGGCACGCGTCGTGCCTGGCTCGGGCGGCGTGCTGCGCTCGACCGCCGGAGCGGCCTCGTCGTCCCCGCAGCCGGCGGTCAGGGCCGCGGCCGCGATGACGGCGACAAGAGCCGAGCGCCTCACTCCTCTACCGGGACCACGTCGAGCGTTCCCGCCGGCCGCGACTCGTCGCCGGCGGCGGGGGTGAACGTGAGCTCGTAGCGGCCCGCCTCGGAGGGCAGCACGTCGAAGCGCGCGGGGGTGAGCGGCTCGGCGGCGGCGCTCAGCCCGAGCAGCGGGATCTCCACCTGGCCGGGCTCGTCGACGTTCACCTCGACCGTCGCGGGGCGCCCCTCGTCGAGCTCCTCCACGTCGTCCTCGGCCGCGTCGAAGGCCAGCTCCTCGGGCGCCGCCGGGGCCGGAGCGGGGGAGGCCTGGGGCGTTGTCGGCTCGCCGCGGGGCGCCGTCTGGGGCTTGAGCGGGTCGTCCTCGCCAGTGCGCGAGAGCGACGCCGTCAGCGCCGCGAGGCCCAGCACGATCGCGAACAGGAGCAGAGCGCGGCGGACGTGCACGCTCTCGACGATAGGGGAGCTCCCCGATCGGCGGTAAAGCTCGCGCGGCCTCCGTCCGATAGCGAGTGCAGAGATGCCCCCTCCCGCCATACCGCGGGCGCGCCGGACGCTTCCTTCGCTCGTAACCGCCCTCACGCTGCTCGCGGCGATGCTGCTTGCCGCGGCGCCCGCGCACGCGCAGCAGGACGCGCTCGTGCCGCAGTCGGTGGTGCCTCCCTCGCCGACCGAGCCGCCGCCCGGGTTCGGGGTGGCCCCGAACGAGGCGCGCGCGATCGCGGACCGCACGCAGGCCGTGCGGGACGCGCGCCGCGAGCACCCCGGCCTGCGCGCCACCGTCGCCGTGCCCACCGCGGGGGGCGATCCGAGCACCTACCAGGTGGGCTACTTCACGCCGCTCGAGCGCTCGCAGTACGGCAGCGATCTCCGCGTGGAGGTGGTGGTGAGCGGCCTGACCGGCGATGTGCTCGAGGTCTGGACAGGCCCGCAGGCCGCCACGCCGCTCGCGCGCGGCGGCGAGCCCTCGGTGGGCCGCTCGCTCAACAAGCCGTGGGTCTGGCTGCCGCTGGCGGCGCTCTTCATGCTGCCCTTCATCGATCCGCGCCGGCCGCTGCGGCTCGTGCACCTCGACCTGCTGGTGCTGCTCGCCTTCGGGATCTCACAGCTCTACTTCAACCAGGGGCGGATCGACGTCTCGGTGCCGCTCGTCTACCCGTTGCTCGCGTACCTGCTGGTGCGCGCCCTGCTGGCCGGGTTCAGGCCGCGGCCGCGGCGAGAGGCGCTCGTGCCCTGGCTGCCGATGCGCTGGCTTGCGGTCGGGCTCGTGCTGCTCGTGGCCTTCCGGGTCGGGCTGAACGTGCAGGACTCGACCGTGATCGACGTGGGCTACGCCAGCACGGTCGGCGCCGACCGGATCGCGCACGGGGAGGACCTGTACGTCCTGAACGACGTGTACGGCGACACCTACGGGCCGATTACCTACCTCGCCTACGTGCCGTTCGAGGCGCTCCTGCCCTGGGACGGGAGCTGGGGCTCCGTGCCGGCCGCGCATGCCGCGGCCGTGGTGTTCGACCTGCTCACGATCATCGGCCTGATGCTGCTCGGCTCGACCCTCCAGGCGGGAGCTGCCGGCAGGCGGCTCGGCCTCGCGCTCGCGTTCGCCTGGGCGGCCTACCCGTTCTCGCTGCTCGTGCTGCAGGAGAACACCAACGACGGGCTGGTTGCCGCTCTGCTCGTGTTCGCACTCGTGGCGCTGCGCTCTCCACCGGGGCGCGGAGCGCTGCTGGGGCTCGCAACGGCGGCCAAGTTCGCGCCGGTCGCTCTCGCGCCGCTGCTGGCCTCCGGGACGGGGGAGCGGCGCTCACGCTCGTGGCTCGCCTTCGCGCTCGCGTTCGTCGCCGTGATCTTCGCCGTCGTGCTGCCCTTCGTGCCCGACGGCGGCCTGCGCGAGGTGTACGACACCACGATCGGCTTTCAGCTCGGCCGCGGCTCCCCGTTCAGCCTCTGGGCGCTTCACCCGTCGCTCGACTGGCTCCAGCCGCTGCTGAAGGCGGGCGCCGCCGCGCTGGCGGTGGCGGTCGCGTTCGTACCGCGCCGGCGCGAGCCGCGCCAGGTCGTGGCGCTCGCGGCGGCGGTGATCGTGGCCGTGCAGCTGCCGGCACCGAACTGGTTCTACTTCTACCTCGCCTGGATCGCGCCGCTCTTCCTGGCGGCGAGCTTCTCCGCCTACTCCGCAGCCGCTCGTGGAGCTGAGTCCAAGGCGCAGCCTGGACGTTTGGTCTAGGCCGACTCGGCGTTCTGCTAAAGGGACCGCCACCCCGGGTCGATCTCTCCCGGCAAGAGCCAGAGTCCGGTGAAAAAGGCAAACCCGTCGCGAGGCGGGGACGCAAAGCTCCGGGGCTCCCAAAGGGGAGCCGGCCGAGCTACCGCCGAGCGAAGTCTTGGGGGCAGGCCGCGGCGACTGGCGCCAGACCAATAACCAGTCCTCTCAAGGAGGAGACAAATGCTGCGGATGCTCCGCGAGCGCATGCACAACGAGGAGAAGGGCTTCACGCTCATCGAGCTCCTCGTCGTGATTCTCATCATCGGCATCCTGGCCGCCATCGCGCTGCCCGCTTTCCTGGGTCAGCGTCAGAAGGGTCAGGACTCCGAGGCCAAGTCCAACGCGCGAAACATCGTTTCGCATGTCGAGTCCTGCTACACGCAGGAGCAGAACTACCAGAACTGCACCAACTCGGCGCAGGACCTGCAGGACAGCGGTATCCCGCTGGGCGGTAACGGCGGCGAGGTCAACGTGACCTCCGGCGCGGCCGACTCGTATCAGGTCGTGGGTACCTCGAAGTCGGGTAACCACTTCACGATCACGAAGACCGCGGGTCAGTTCGTGAAGCCCTACACCTGTGACACCGGCGCCAAGGCCGGCTGCGGGACGGGCGGTAGGTGGTAACAGCGGTTCCACGCTGAACCTCGAGAGGCGGGCCTTCGGGCCCGCCTCTTTTCGTTGGCGAGGTTCGGCCAGAATCG
>Ga0075421_100009664_pt1 | contig 11893 bp, 10 predicted proteins | sample SoiMetdeltSBSDD5_FD_75292 | JGI IMG/M metagenome (GOLD analysis project Ga0075421, IMG submission 75292) | Bulk soil microbial communities from a Populus tree surrounding site in Tennessee, USA - Soil MetaG P. deltoides SBSDD5 | ecosystem: Environmental > Terrestrial > Soil > Tree plantation...
TCCTGGTGGCGGCCTCGCAGAGCCGCGGCGGCTTCCTGGCGGCGCTCGGCACAGCCGCCGTCGCGTTCGCCTACCTGCCCGCGGGCAGGCGGCGCCGGCTGGTCTTCTCTGTCACCGCCGGCCTGCTGGTGGTGCTCGCCGTCGTCTGGACGCTCGACCTGCGGCTCCACGGAGAGCGCCGCGACGTGTCGTTGCAGCAGGTCACGGCCAACCTGGCCAGCATCACGGGGAGCACGGACAACGAGGAGCTCTCGGGCACGGTGCAGTGGCGCGAAGGGTTCTGGCAGCAGGTCCTCAACGACCTGCTCAGCTCCCAGGCGTGGCTCAACGGGCTCGGGTTCGGTCCGATCCTGCCCGAACGGTACGAGGTCGACGTCGGCAACACCAACAACGACCCCAACGTGCAGCCACTCCGCAGCGTCCACAACTCCCACCTCACCATCCTCGCCCGAGTCGGGTTCCCCGGGTTCGGCCTGTGGGTCCTGCTCTGGCTGACGCTGGCCGTGCAGCTGATCCGCTGGGTCCGGCGACGACCCGGGGGAGTGCGCGACCCCGACGCCGCCCTCGGCGTCTGGTACCTGGCCAGCGTGGTCGGGTTCCTGATCGGCGCCTACTTCGACCCCTCGCTCGAAGGCCCCCACGCCTGCATCTGGCTGTTCACCCTGGTGGGGCTCGGCGCCGCCCACAGCAGGGTCGCGCGCGTCCGGACGGAGGCGGCCACCCCGGCCCTGTGGCCCACGGCGGTGTCGGCCCGGCTGGCGGCCGTCTCGCCGGTGGCCGTGTGGACGCGTGCCCGGCACCTCGCCGGGCGGCTCGGCTGGGGCATGGCCGACCAGGCGATGTCCAGCCTGACCAACTTCGGGGTGAGCGTCTATGTGGCCAGGACCCTGGGGACGGTCGAGTTCGGGGCCTTCAGCCTGGCCTTCGCCACCTACCTGATCGTCCTCGCCGCCTCGCGTGGGCTGGCCACCGACGCGCTGGCCGTGCGGTACAGCGGCGTGGAGCCCGAACGGTGGCGCCGGGCCGTGGCCAGCGCCAGCGGGACGGCCACCACCGTCGGCCTGATCGCCGGGGCCGGCTGCGTCATCGCCGGCCTGGGGCTCGGCGGGTCGACCGGCGCGGCCCTGCTGGGGCTCGGGCTGACCCTGCCCGGCCTGCTGCTCCAGGACAGCTGGCGCTTCGCGTTCTTCTCGGCTGGGAAGGGCCGGCTGGCCTTCGTCAACGACCTCACCTGGGCGGTGGTGCTGGTGCCGGCGATGGCCGTCATGGTGGCGAGCGGGCATTCCTCGGTCGGCTGGTTCATGCTCGCCTGGGGCGGGTCGGCCTGTCTTGCTGCGGTCGTCGGCGCGTTCCAGGCCCGGCTGGTCCCGCGGCCCACCGAGTCGGTCCAGTGGCTGCGTCAGCACCGGGACCTGGCCATCCGCTATCTGGGTGAGAGCCTGAGTCTGAGCAGCGCCTCCCAGATCCGGCTGTACGGGCTGGCCGCGATCGCGGGCCTGGCCGCCGCCGGGTCGCTGCGAGCGGCCGAGCTGCTGCTCGGGCCGCTGAACACGGCCATCATGGGGATCGCCATGATGGCCGTGCCGGAGGCGGCCGTCCTGCTGCGCCGTTCGGTGCGCCGGCTGCGGCCGTTCTGCCTGCTGCTCAGCTGCCTGGGGGCGGGGGGCGCGCTCGCCTGGGGGATGGTCCTGCTGCTGCTGCCCGATTCCGTGGGCCAGCAGATCCTTCACTCGGCCTGGTACGCGGCGTCAGCGCTGCTCGTGCCGGTCACGCTGGCCGTGGCCGGCTTCGGCTTCTCGGTCGGCGCCTGGGCCGGGCTGCGGGCGCTGGGCGCGGCCTCCCGGAGCCTACGGGCCCAGGTGATCGGCTCGGTGGTCTACCTGACGGGGGCGTTCGGCGGCACGGCGATCGGCGGCGCTGCCGGCGCGGCCTGGGGCTCGGCCGCCGGGACCTTGATCGGGGCCGGCGTCTGGTGGTGGGAGCTCCATCAGGGCGTGCGGGAGGCCGAGTCGGCGGAGCGGGACGCCGCCGAGCCGGCCGGGCGGGAAGCCGAGCCGGCCGAGCTGGGATGACCGTCCGGCTCAACCCGCTCGAGCCAGATCTCCCTCCAGTAGGGGTAGATGCCCCTCGGGCAGAGGCGATGGTAGTCGCTGGTGCAGATCACGTCCTGGAGGATGATGCAGGGGTTCTTGAGATGGAGCATCCTCCCGGTCTTCTCGTCGATGATCCGGTCCACCCGGCGCAGCACCCGCGCCTGCCGGCCGCAGTATTTCTTCATCTCCGGGTCGAACGTCATGCCACGGTTGCGGTTGTTGGTGTCCAGCGTCTCGACGATCGCGTCGATGGGCTTGATCCGCACCAGCTCTCCGGGGCGTAGGTCCAGGGTCCCCTGGGGGGTCTTGCGCTGCTGCCCCTGGATGAACGGGAACCGCCTGCCGAACCGGATGCGCAGGGGCGCGGGCAGGTGCCGCCGGCTGAAGTCCTGGTACTCGTTGAACGCGCCCACGAGCACGCTCCGGACCGTGGCGCCCAGGCTGGCGTTGCCCGAGCGCACGTCGAGCACGTACTGCCTGAGGTCCCAGGGCGGGACCCACTCAGGCGCCGCCCGCGGGAGCTCGGTCGCCTGGCAGGAGTAGATCTCCTCGCCCGGCGCGGCCGGGTCGGCGGGCTTGCGGGTCGTCGCCAGCAGGTCGAGGGGGACCCGGCCGGGCGGGAGGAGCGACGACGGATGGGGCTCGGTCTCGGCGACGTCGCCGTCGACCCGCTTGAGCCAGGCCTCCTTCCAGTAGATGAAGCAGCCGGCCTGGCAGCCGCCGTGGGCCTGGCCGTCGCAGCGCACGCCGGTCAGGTGCACCGCGTGGCTCATGCGGTACATCCCGGACCAGTTGATCGTGTCGCACAGCTTGACGACCAGTTTGTCCACCCGGAACCGCCGGCCACAGAACTGCAGCATCTCCGGCATGAACGGCAGCGCCTCGAGCTCGCCGCGCTGGTCGAGGGTGGCCAGGATCTCGTCCTTGCCGCGGACCTCGACGATCTCTCCGACTCGCAGGTTGAGCACGTCGCTGCGCGGCATCGTCTGCATCTGTCACACGTCCCTATGGGGTCTGGGTTCGGCTGGTTTCCGTGCTCCCGCCGTCGCCGCCGTCAGCGCGACGCGCACGGGCAGCCACTTCGGCGAGGCGCCGAGGTGGCGGATCTCCGGCAGGTCGAACAGTCGTAGCACGTCCCGCGCCTCCGCGCGCTGCCGCAGCCGCAGGCTACGGTAGGCGCCGCCGAGTATGAACTGGTGGAAGAAGTCGGCCTCCCAGCGTCGGATCGACCGCTCGGGTACGACACCACAGGCGACAGCGCGGTCGAAGATCTCGCACGCAGCCCGAATTGTGTCCGGTCGCCACATCGCGGCCGTGGCCGCGCCCTGGTGCGTGGTGTAGGCGCAGGTGGTGGCGGGCAGGCAGCGCACGCCGTGGCGGGCGAACAGCCGCACCCACATGTCGGTGTCGCAGGGCCCGCCGAGGGTGGTGTCGAACCAGCCCTCCTCCTCGAAGGCCGCCCGGTGGACCACCGCGGCGGGCATCCGGACGAACGAGGAGTTGCGCAGGACCTGGCGCAGGGCCGCCGCCGGCTCCAGGTAGCGCTCCTGGCGTAACCGCTGCCGGCGATGGGCCACCCCATCGGCGTCGACGATGTCGACGCCGAAGAGCAGGATCCGCTCACCGGCCGGGGTGCGGCGGATCGTCTCCAGGATGACCTGGCCCGCGCCCGGGCGAAGGTAGTCGTCGTCGTGCAGTTGCAGGATCCATTCGCCGGTCGCGAGCTGCATGGCCCGGTTCATGTTCCCGGGCAGGCTCAGCGCCGGCCGGTTGTGCACGTACCGGTGCCCGCCTGGCCAGTCGGCCAGCAGTCGCCGCGCCACCTGACCGCTGGCGTCGTCGTCCGACCCGTCGGACACCGTCACCTCGACCTGTTCGGCCACGGCCGTGGTCGCCTCCAGGGCCGAGCCGAGCGCGCGCTCGAGCAGCTCGGGGCGGTTCCGGGTCGGCATGGCAATCGATAGACGGGGCCGTGCCGGCTCACGCCCTCCCGTCGCGCCATTCAAGCCGGTCAACATCCTCCAGTCTTCCGCGATCGAATTGCCGGCCGCCGTTGACGGCGGCCGGCTAATCCGCCGCCACCCGCAGCCGCTCATCCAGCAGCCCCTGGTCGAGGAGCTGCCGGATGTGGGCGATCCGCTGGTACCGGGGGCCCTCGAACTCCTCGGTGGTGAGCCCGATGGCCCGATAGGCCTCGTACAGCTCCCCGGCGCCCCGCCGGGCGTCCCAGGTCGTGGTGTAGCCGAGCACGCTGGCCGCCTTCTCGCAGCTCACCCGGTAGTTGCGGGTGTCGGGGGATGCGCCGGCGGCCAAGCCGACGCGGCAGCCGGGCACCGTCTCGGCGACGATCTCGGCGAGCTCGCGCATCTGGTAGTTCGCGCTGGTGGACCCGATGTTGAACGCCTGGTCGTGGACCAGCTCGCGCGGCGCCGCCAGGGCGGCCAGGAAGCCGCGGGCGATGTCCTCGATGTGGACCAGGGGACGCCAGGGTGTGCCGTCGCTCTTGAGCAGGACCTCCCCCGAGGTGAACGCCCAGGCGGTCAGGTTGTTCAGCACGATGTCGAACCGCATCCGCGGGGAGACGCCGTAGGCGGTGGCGTTGCGGAGGTAGACCGGGCTGAAGTCGTCGTCGGCCAGCTTGGCCACGTCCCGCTCGACCAGGACCTTGGAGGCCCCGTAGGGGGTCACCGGGTTGAGCTCGGCCTCCTCGTCCAGCAGCTCCAGGCCGCCCGCGGCGCCGTAGTTGCTGCACGACGACGAGAACAGGAACCGCTGGACGGCGGCGTCGCGGGCCAGGGAGGCCAGCCGCACCGAGGCCTCGTGGTTGATCTCGTAGGTCAGGTCCGGCTTGAGGTCCCCCAGCGGGTCGTTGGACAAGGCGGCGAGGTGCAGGACGGCGTCGACGCCTTCCAGGTGGTCCCGGGTGACGTCGCGGACGTCGGCCGCCACCGTCGGCACGTCCGCGATGGCATCCTCGGGACCGAAGGTGCACCGCCGGTACAGGTCGGTGTCCACGCCGAGCACCGTGTGGCCCGCATCGAGCAGCATCGGCGTGAGCCGCGTGCCGATGTAGCCGAGATGCCCGGTGACCAGCAGCCTCATGTCAGGATCCTCTCTGATGGGAAGAGGTCGAGTGGTGGGTCGGTCGCCGGGTCGGTCCAGACCGCCCAGGGCGCCCGCCCGCGCTCGAACAGGGACTCGAGCTCCTGGCGGTCCCGAAGAGTGTCCATCGGCGCCCAGAAGCCCTCGTAGGGATAGGTGATCAGCTGTCGCTTGGCGATCAGCCGCTGGAACGGCTCGATCACCAGCTCGTCGCCGTCCTCCATGTGGTCGAAGATCTCCGGGCGGAGGATGAAGTAGCCGCCGTTCACCCACAGCCCGGAGTCTCTGGGGGCGGTGATCGCCCTGACCAGCCCATTGTCCTGTTGGGCGATGAAATGGCCGGGCACGGCGGGCCGCACGCTCAGGAACGAGGCGACCTTGCCCCGGGGCCGGAAGTCCTCGATCAGGCGGGGCAGCGGGGCGTCGGTGACGCAGTCGCTGTAGCTGGCCAGGAACAGCTCCTCGTCCTGGACGTGCTTGCGCACCGCCATGAGCCGCTGGCCGATGTTGGCCTGCAGGCCGGTGTCGATGAAGGTGATCCGCCAGTCGTCGATGTCGCTGGACAGCAGCTCCAGGTTGCGGCCGCCCTCCGACAGCACGAAGTCGTTCGAGTGCGCCTCGTCGTAGTCGAGGAAGTAGTTCTTGATCGCGTCCGCCTTGTACCCGAGGCAGAGGATGAAGTCCTTGTGGCCGTGGTGAGCGTAGTACTTCATGACGTGCCACAGGATCGGCCGGTAGCCAACCGACACCATCGGCTTCGGAAGCGACTCCGCATGCTCGCGCAGGCGCAGCCCAAGGCCGCCGCAGAACAGCACAACTTTCACGGCTCGTCTCCCCCGGCATGTACAGCTTCCAACCGAGGATAGTCGGACCGGAAGTCGGTGACTTCAAGCGGACACCGTAGGTCGGGGTACGGTTTCTGACCTGGGCCGGGGACACTTCAGTAGAAATTCACGCAAAGTCTACGGTCTCCTCAGAGCCGGTAATTTGGAGACCTTGACCCGGCCAGCCGCCGCCCCTAGGCTTCGGGCCGGGACGTCGTGGGTCGGGGGGCGCCGGGATGAAGGTCGTGCTGTTCACGGGAGGCAAGAGCCTGCGTCTTCCCGGACAGTCGGACGAGGTCCCCAAGCCCATGATCACCGTCGGCTACCGGCCGATCCTCTGGCACGTCATGCGCTTCTACTCCCACTGGGGCTACCGCGACTTCCTGCTCTGCCTGGGGTACAAGGCGGACGCCGTCAAGAGCTATTTCCTCCGCTACAACGAGGCGCTGTCGAACGACTTCGTGCTCACCAAGGGCGGGCGCCAGGTCGAGCTGCTGAGCACCGACATCCAGAACTGGCGGATCACCTTTGCCGACACGGGCCTGAACGCGAGCGTCGGCCAGCGGCTGCTGGCCGTGCGGCGGTACCTGGAGGGCGAGGAGCTGTTCTGCGCCAACTACGGTGATGCGCTCACCGACGCCCCCCTGCCCGAGCTGGTGGCCGACTTCGAGCGCCAGGGCAAGGTGGCGGCCTTCCTGTCGGTCCGCCCCCGCTACTCCTTCCACATGGTCTCCCGCGACCCTGAGGGCATCGTGACCGACATCTCCGACGTCCACGGCACCGACCTGTGGATGAACGGCGGCTACTTCATGTTCCGCCGGGAGGTCTTCGACTACATCGGCGAGGGAGAGGATCTGGTCGCGGAGCCGTTCCAGCGGCTGATCGACGAGGACCAGCTGCTCGCCTACCGGTACGAGGGATTCTGGATGCCGATGGACTCCCTCAAGGACCTCCAGGACCTCCAGGCCCTGCACGACAGCGGCGCCCAGCCGTGGGCTCCATGGCTGGCGGGCGAGGACGGGCGGCAGCGGCGGCCGTCGGGCCGCCTCCACCTGCCCGGCTAGGGCGCCGGGTCGTTACACCCGCACCTCATCGGCCCGGGCGCCGGCGGCCACCGAGCCGTCCTCCGCGAAGTGCTCGTACTGCTCGGCGCGGAGCCCGTCGGCGAGGCGACCCCGTGGGAGCTCCACGTCGTCGTAGGTCAGGACCGCGTCCTTGGGGATGTCCCGCTTGAGTGTGCAGCCGGCCACCAGCCCCTCCGGCAGGTAGCGCTCGCGGCGCATCTCCTCCGAGTTCACCGCCTCGCCGTAGGTCATGTACATGCCGTAGTCGTCGAGCACCTCGCCCTTCTGGAGGTCACGCTTGGCGACCGCGCACACCTCGACCAGCGGCCCGCCCAGCGGGATCCCGGCCGCGTCGCCGAACAGGACGACGCGGGCGACCGTGTTGGGCACCTCGAAGTGGCACAGGTGCCAGGGCGTGTAGAAGCTGTACAGCGGTCCCTCGCCCAGCTTGTACAGGTTGAGGTAATGGCGGTGCTTGGGATCGGGGTGCTCGGCCAGGCAGTAGATCCCGGGGTTGGGCGCCGCCCCGACCACGTAGTCGACGATGCCGCCCAGCTCGCGCAGCATGTCGAGGTCGTACATGGTGGTGAGCTCGTCCACGTGCCCGTGGTGGTCCCGCCCGAGCATGCCCCGCCTGGGCACCTTCAGCCCGCAGGCGTTGGCGACGATCGACTGCTCGAACGAGACCTTCGAGCCGTCGGCGAAGCTGGTGACCATCGTGGGGTTCTGCCCCCAGCGTTCGGCGAAGCCCTGCTGGGTGGTGGGGTTGCGGTAGGGGTCCTGGAGCCCCTTGATGTTGCCCATGACCCGGGGGGTCAGCCCGAGCCCCTTCACGTAGCGGAACAGGTTGATCTCGACCCCGGGCTGGTCGCCGTCGCAGGCGCTGAGGATGACGCCGGCCTTCCTGGCGTACACCTGGAGGATGGGCCCGATGGTGGCGTCCAGCTCGGCGTTCATCAGCACCACGTGCTTGCCGTTGCTGAAGGCGTCGGTGACCATGTGGGCGCCGAACTCGACGGCGCCGGTCACGTCCACCAGGGCGTCGATCTGGGGGGAGCGGGTGAGCAGGGTCCAGTCGTCGGTGACGGCCGGCCGGTCGTTCGCGATCGCGTCCTCAAGATCGCGTTCGTGCTTCACCACCACCGGCTCGACCCCGGCGTACCGGTAGGCCTCGACCGCCTTCTCGAGATGGCGGTTGTAGACGGCCACCATGCGCTCGCCGGGGACCGAGTGGACGATCTGGTTCAGCAGGCCGCGCCCCATGAAGCCGGCGCCGATCATGCCGACCCGGATGGGGTCGCCGGCGGCCTCGCGGGCCTTCAGGGCGTTGTCGACGATGATCATGGTCTCACCTCGCGACCTCGACGCTGAGGGTCATCTCCTCCCGCAGTCGCTCCTCCCACGTCTCCAGCAGGGGAGCGTCCTTGTCCTTCTCCGAGATCACCGTGACCGGCAGCGGCCACTCCAGCCCGAGGCGCGGGTCGTCGTAGCGCAGGGCCCGCTCGTTCGGTGGGCTGTAGAACTCGCCCACCTGGTAGCTCGTCTCGGTCCGGTCGGTCAGGACCTGATAGCCGTGGGCGAAGCGCTCGGGGACGAACAGCGCGCGATGGTTGTCCTCGTTGAGCTCCACCTCGATGTGCCGGAGCCAGGTCGGGGACTCCGGCCGGAGGTCCACGATGATGTCGAGGATGGCCCCGCGGGTGCACCGCACGAGCTTGGTCTCGGCCGCCGGCGGGACCTGGAAGTGCATGCCCCGGAGCGTGCCCCTGCGGTGGTTGAAGGCCACGTTCGCCTGGGCGATCAGCGGCTTCAGGCCGTGGTCGGAGAACTCCTCCTGGCAGAAGGCGCGGGCGAAGAACCCGCGTTCGTCCTCGCGTCGCTCCAGGTCCAGAATGAAGGCACCCTGAAGCTCGGTCTCGTTGAAGATCATCGCTCCCCCTGCGACGGGAATGCGGTCGGGTCCGACACGCCGTGACCCGCGAAGCCTACCACCCTGTCCCGGCATGCTCCCTGCCAGCGGAGGGTGGTTGCTTGGATTGATGCGTTGTATCCTCCGCTCGGCCGCCCGGTCCCGGCCACAAGGACGTGTTGCAGATCGCTCGACCAGTGAGACCCCCCAGTGCCCCCGACCCGACCTCGGCCGGCGGTCCGTCCGCGGGCCCCGACCGGCGGTTGCGGCTCCACGGCTGGCACGACCCGGCGATCCTCGCCACCGGGGCGCTGGCCGCGGCCGCCGGCTTCGCCCAGTTCGGCGCGACCTCCGCCCTCGCCGACGTGGCCAGGTCGTTCGGGAAGCCGTCGCCGACCGGCACGTCGATCGCCGCCGAGGTCGGGCTGTCGTTCACCATCCTCGGCGTCGGCCTCGGGACCATCCGGCTGGCCGCGCTGGGCAGCCTCCCCCTGGCCGCCCTGGCCGACCGGGTCGGCCGGCGGCGGGTGATGCTGGGCTGCACGGCACTCGGGCTGGCGGTCACCGCCCTGGCCGCGCTCAGCCCGAGCTACTGGTGGTTCGTGGCCCTGTTCGCCCTCGGCCGGCCGCTGCTGGCCGGCACCAACGCGATCAGCGGGGTGATCGCGGCCGAGGAGACCCACAGCCGCGACCGGGCCAAGGCCATCGCCCTGGTGACGGCCGCCTGGGGTGGCGGGACCGGCCTCATCGCGGTCGTGCGGGGGGTGGCCGGCACCGCGCTCAGCTGGCGGGGCCTGTTCGGACTCACCCTGATCCCGCTGCTGGCGTTGCCGCTGCTCGGCCGGCGTCTCGAGGAGCCCGACCGGTTCGAGCGGATCCGGGGTGCGGCCGGCGTCGCGGTGGCGCACAGCCGCCACCTCCTGGGCCGTGCCCCGGCCGCCCTGCGACGGCGGCTCTGGCTGATCTGCCTGCTCATCACCATGCTCGGCCTGGTGACCGGCCCCGCCAACGCGTTGCTGTTCGTCTACTCCGAGAGCGTGCTCGGGCTCCCGAGGCTGGCCACCGCCGCGATGGTGGTGGGCGCCGGCATCCTCGGTCTCGGCGGGCTGGTCGCCGGACGATGGGCGGCCGACCGCCTGGGTCGGAGGGTGACCGCCGGGACGTCCCAGGCGGTGATCGCGCTCGCCGCCATGCTGACCTACAGCGGCTCAGCGGCGGCCGCGATCGCCGGGTACCTCCTCGCCGTGGTCGCGGCGTCGGTGTTCGCCCCGGCGATCGGCGCGCTCGCCGCCGAGCTGTTCCCGACCGGTATCCGGGCCACGGTCGCGGGCTGGATGAGCGTGGCCGGCGTCCTCGGCGCGGTCGGCGGCCTGGTCCTGTTCGGCGTCCTGGTCACCGCCCTGGACGACTTCCTGGTCGCGGCGGCCGCGGTCGCCCTGCCCGTGCTCGCCCTCAGCCCGCTGTACGCCCGCTTTCCCGAGACCCAGGGCATGGAGCTCGAGGAGTCCGCCCCGGACTGAGCGGCGGTCGAGCAGCAGGGCGGCGCCAAGGGTCACCGCCACCCCCGTCGACACGCCACCGACCACGTCGGTGAGCAGGTGCGCCGTCTCGGTCAGGCGCGCCCAGGCCATCAGCGACACGAGCAGCGCCGCGCACAGCCCGACCAGCGCCTTGACCCGCGGCCGGGCCATGGTGGGCCGGAGGATCAGCACCAGGCTGAGGGCCAGCGCGGTCGCGACCGCCACATGGCCCGAGGGGTAGTGGAAGATGGTTGACGCCGGCGCCCGGCGCGCCACCAGCGGCTTCAGCAGCTTGTCGACCGCGAGGGTGGCGGACGGCGCCAGGATCGCCAGGGCGACCGCGTTCCACCGCCGCAGGGCCGTCCAGGCGATGAGGGCCGTGGCCACGATCCCGCCAAGGGTGAGGGCCCGCAGCCCGGTGGCCACCTCCGTGGCGAGCCGGAACTGCCGCTCGCCATCGTGGGCGCCGAGCAGGTGCAGGACCCACGCGTCCAGCCCGGGCAGCCGCGTCGAGTGCCAGACGAGCCCGGTGACGACGACGGTGACAAGGATGGCGACGGCGGTCGCGGCCGGCGTCCACGATGGAGCCAGCGAACTGGGGCCGGGCGGGGCGGGGGCGGCTCGGCGGCCACCGTTTCCGTCACGCCCGACCATGGGACCGACGGACCTGCATGCTGCCCCCTGTGACCTACGGACCGGAGGAGGAGCATATCCGGACGGTCGGTCCAATCCAAGCCAAGCAAATCTTCCTCATGCCCGACTTGCCCAAGCATGGCCCTCTGGGCGGGCGATGGCGTCGGGTCATGGCCCATCGCCCTCCCCGGGCCGGTCCTCGTCCGGCTCCTGCCCGACGACCTTGAAGCTCTGGTCGAGGGTGACCTCGACCTGGCGGCCGTCGGGGAGGCGGACCTCGACGCCGTAGGCGGCGCCGTCGTCGCCGGCCTCGGTCTCGGTCACGGTCCCGCCGCCGGTGGCGGCGAGGGCGGCCGCGGCCGCCCGGTCGCGGGTCGCCCCGGTCAGCTCCTGGTCGGCGTCGCCGCCGGCCGCCGCGGCCGCGAGCCCACCGGCCACGGCCACGGCCAGGCCGGCGCCGGCGATCCATCTGGTCCTGCGCCGCATCCCGCTCCTCCTCAATCCTTCATCGGGTGGGTCCGCTGGCAGCATGGGCGAGCGCGCCTGAGCAGAGGCTGAACCCCGCTGAAGGCGCATTCAGTCGCCGGGGTCGGCCAGCCGGGGGAGGCGGACCTCGACCCGGGTCCCCCCGAGGGGGCTGGCGGCCGCGGCGACCGTGCCGCCGTGGGCGGCGGCCAGCTCGGCCACGATGGCCAGGCCGAGGCCGCTGCCGCCGCCGTCGCGGGCCCGGGCGTCGTCCAGGCGCACG
>Ga0075421_100009666_pt1 | contig 11892 bp, 12 predicted proteins | sample SoiMetdeltSBSDD5_FD_75292 | JGI IMG/M metagenome (GOLD analysis project Ga0075421, IMG submission 75292) | Bulk soil microbial communities from a Populus tree surrounding site in Tennessee, USA - Soil MetaG P. deltoides SBSDD5 | ecosystem: Environmental > Terrestrial > Soil > Tree plantation...
TTAGGCCTCCCTAACTCACGCCTGGAGGCTGGCGATGTCGTTCACCGAAACCGTTGTGCTGGGCGCGTTGGCCGGGTTTACGATCTACCTAGGGCTTCCCGTCGGTCGGTTGCAGCTGCTGAGCGCCCGCGCCCGGGTAGGGCTGGCGATGTTCTCGGTAGGCATCCTGGTGTTCCTCCTCGTGGACGTGCTCGGCCACGGTTTCGAGATCGCCGAGGACGCGATCGCAGAGTTCAAGGACGGGAAGAGCAGCTTCGGACACGCCGCGGCTCTGGCACTCGTGTTGGTCGGCGGCTTCGGTCTCGGTAGTGCGGGCCTTGGGCTGCTCGAGCGAAGGCTTCGCCCTAAGAGGCAAGGGCCCCCGCCGATCGCCGGTGGATCGGTCGAGGCACTGCCGGCGGCCGACGAGCAAAGGCTTGCGGCAGCCGCCTCCGCCGCCAGGTCCACGGCCCTCCAAACCGGCCTTATCGTTGCCACGGCGATCGGACTGCATAACTTTGCGGAAGGCTTGGCGGTCGGGGTGTCAGCGCGCGCGGGCGAGATTGGCTTGGCCACCGTGTTGATCATCGGCTTCGCGCTTCACAACGCAACCGAGGGCTTTGGCATCGTTGGTCCGCTGGGTGACGTAAGGCCGTCATGGCGCTGGCTAGCTCTGGCGGGCCTCATCGGTGGCGGCCCTACGTTTCTCGGCTCAATAGTCGGCTACAACGTCACCAGCACGCCGCTCGAGCTCCTCTTCTACGCGGTCGCCGGCGGCGCGATCCTCTACGTCATCGGCGAGATTTGGAACGGTATGCGCCGCTACGGTCACCGCGAGCTTGGACTGGTGCTACTTGGCGCCGGCTTCGCGGCCGGCATCCTCACTGACCTGGTCGTCGCCTACGGCGGCGGCTGAGCCGCAGCGGCAGTTCGACGTCGGTCGAGAGGGCGCGGGGCCTCCCCACATCGGGTGAGCAAGCGCCAAGACACCTAGAGCACGAGGAGGTCGCCAACAGCTGGTCACCGGATCGCCCGATGACGTGCTCCTCGCTCAACAGTCGGTGACGCTTACTGCCCTCCGTCGGCGCGCAGCCGGTACCCGGTGCCACGGACCGTCTCGATCGACTCCACCGCGAACGGTCGGTCCACCTTGTCGCGCAGGTAGCCGACGTAGACGTCGACGACGTTGGAGCGGTTCTCGTACTCGTAGTCCCAGGCCTGTTCGATCAGCTGGAAGCGGCTGAGCACGTCGCCGGGGCGGCGCATGAACGCCTCGAGCACGGCGAACTCCTTGCTCGAGAGCTCGATTTCGGCCTCGCCGCGCCACACGCGGTGCGCCGCCGGGTCGAGGCGGAGGTCGCCCGCCTCTAGCACGGTCGGCTGGTCGACCGGCCCGCGGCGCGCGAGCGCGCGCAGGCGGGCGAGCAGCTCCCCGAAGGCAAACGGCTTGGGCAGATAGTCGTCCGCGCCTCCGTCGAGACCGGCGATACGGTCCTCGACTGCGTCGCGCGCGGTGAGCATTAGCACCGGCGACCACACCCCGTCCTCGCGCAGCGCGCGCACGGTGGCGAAGCCGTCCATCCCGGGCAGCATGACGTCGAGGACGATCGCGTCGTACCTGATCGAGCCTGCCATCCAGAGTGCGTCCTCGCCCTTGACGGCGACGTCCGCCGCGAGGCCCTCCTCGCGCAACCCTCGCCGGATGAGGGCGGCCATCTTGACCTCGTCCTCGACGATCAGCACGCGCATGGGACGATCCTCGCAACGCGAGATGAGCGCGGCATGAGAGCCCGGCTCTCATCGCACGCTCATCCGCGGGCGCCACAGTTCGATTCATGGTCAGGCGCGTTCCGATCCGGCTCAAGCTGACCTTGGCCTTCGCGCTGGCCATGGCCGTGGTCCTGGGAGCGGTCGGCCTGTTCGTGTACCTGCGCATGGGCTCCGCGCTAGATCGCAACATCGACCAGAGCCTGCGCTCGCGCGCGGGCGACATCACCGCGCTCATCCAGCAGGCCGATCAGGGGCTCGCGGAGGCCGGGCGCAGCCCGTTGGCCGAGCCGGGCGACGGATTCGCGCAGATCCTCGACCGGCGCGGTCGCATCGTCGACGCCACGCCGCAGGTGAGCCGGTCGCCGGTGCTCAGCCCGGCCGCGCTCGCTCGCGCCGAGCGGGCGACGACGCTTGTGAGGCGCGGGGACGCCCGGATGCTGGCCACCCCGGTCGACGCGCAGGACCGGCACTTGGTCGTGGTCGTCGGCGCTTCGACCCGCAGCCGCTCCGAGGCGCTGGACAGCCTGCTCACGCAGCTGCTCATCGGCGGCGCGGTCGCGCTCGCCCTGGCCGCGGCCGCCGGCTACGGCGTCGCGGCGGGGGCGCTGCGGCCGGTCGAGTCGATGCGCCGCCGCGCGGCCGCGATCTCCGCCGGCCGGCCTGGTCGGCTGCCGGTGCCGCCCGTTCGCGACGAGATCGCCCGGCTCGGCGACACGCTCAATGCGATGCTCGCGCGCCTGGAGGACGCGCTGGCGCGCGAGCGCACCTTCGTCGCCGATGCCAGCCACGAGCTGCGTACGCCCCTGGCTATCCTGACCACCGAGTTGGAGCTCGCCCTGCGCCGCGGTCGCTCGCGCGAGGAGCTGACCGCAGCGCTGCGCTCCGCTGTGGAGGAGACCGAGCGCCTCAGCGGCCTCGCCGACGACCTGCTCGTGCTGGCGCGCGCGGATCGCGGCCGGCTCCCCCTCAGCGCTACCGACGTCGAGGTGTCCGACCTCCTGCGCGAGGTGGAGCGGCGTTACGAGCGGCGCGCGGCGGCGGCGGGACGCTCGCTCCGCGTCGGCGAAGGCGGGCCGCGGCGGATGATCGCCGATCCGGGGCGCCTGGAGCAGGCGCTTGGCAACCTGGTCGACAACGCGCTGCGCCACGGGGGCGGCGCGGTCGAGCTGCGCGCGCGCGGGGTCGACGGCGACGTGGAGCTGCACGTGGTCGACGCCGGCGGCGGGTTCCCCGACGCGTTCCTGCCCGAGGCCTTCGAGCGCTTCAGCCGCGCCGAAGCGGGACGCAACGGGGCAGGCACCGGGCTCGGCCTGGCCATCGCGGCGTCGATCGCCACCGCGCACGGCGGTCGCGCCGGCGCCGTCAACCGGGCCGGGGGCGGTGCGGATGTGTGGATCGCGGTGCCGGCGCGGCGCTAACCGAATGCCAACACGGCGCTCACCCGGGTAAACGGATGGCTCCGCAGTCTCGATGGGGTGGAGGGGCCACGATGAGCCGGGGCGCGCGGGCTTCTTGGCCGGGGGGTTGCGGCCGCCGTCGCTGCGGCGGCGCACGCGAGCGGGGACGGTCACGAGACGGCGGTCGGGGTCGGCAACGCCGCGCAGCGCCTAGCCGTCGGGCCCGTTCAGACCTTCACGCTCGGCCGGCCCGTGCAGGGCCGCGCGATCCAGGCCACCGAGCTGGGCGACCCCGCCGCTCCGCTCAAGCTGCTGGTGGTCGGCGTTATCCACGGCAACGAAACAGCCGGGCGCGCCGTGGTACGCGCGCTCGTGGCCCAGGAAGCGCCCCCCCGGGGTCGACCTCTGGATGGTCGACGACCCGAACCCGGATGGGTCGCGGCCGTGACCCGCCAGCGGCTGCTCCCGTGCATCACGATCTGGTTCCACCAGCCGCTCGGGGTGGTGGACGAGTCCGGCGGCAGCGGTGACGGTCGAGCGGCGCTACGCGCGGGCGATCGGCCTGCCGCTGCGCGGTCTGCCGCGCTACCACGGCAGCGCCCGCGAGCTGGCAGAACACGCGCATTCGCGGAACGACCGCGTTCGTGGTCGAGCTGCCGCCGGGACACCCGACCGCGGCCCAGGTGGCGCGCTACCGGGACAGCGTTGACGCGCTCGCACTGAGCGCGTGAGTAGAGCATCCGGCCCCGCCGCGATGGCGGGGCCGGTGCGTCCGATCCGTTACTCCTCGCCCTGCGCCTGGTGGTCGGCGTTGGGGTTGCCGGGCTCGTCGGCGTGGCCGCCGGGCCCGTCGCTGTTCGGGACCTCGGAGCCCTGCTCCGAGCCTTGCTCGGTGCCCTCGGTGTCCGCCTCGTCAACTTGCTGAGACTGCGACCGGCTCGCGTGCTGCCTGGCCGCGGCGCGCTTATGCGCCTTGGCGTGGTGCTTGGCGCTGTGCTTTGCGTGCGCGCTCGGGCTGCTGCTCGCGGCGCCCGCGAGCGCCGAGCCCGCGAACACCATCGCCGCCACCACCGCGAGTCCAACCAGCACCGTCAGGATGCGATCCCGCATTCGGGCCTCCTGTGGTCGAGGGTTGACGGCGGCGAAGCTACGTCGGGCCGATGAGCCGTCGATGAGACGATGAGGGTCGGGTGAGGAGCCGATGAGATCAGCGTCCTGAGCCCCGCGAACGTCCGGCCCTCGGCGACGACGTCGTACGTGTAGCGCCTGAACGCATCGCCGCGTCGGTGCGTCTCCCGTTCACGCTCGCGGTCCTGTTCCCGGGCGTGGCACTGGTGCCGCAGTTGAGCCTCGTCTTCCTTGGCGAGGTGGCCGGCGGTCGTGGGCTCGAGCACGCGCGGTGGAGTGCTCAGAGCAGCGCAGGCCGGCTCGTTAAAACGGCTAACCCTGGGAGACCCGTAGTCGCTGAGGCTGGCGGAGCGTTCGATGCGCTTCGCGCATCGCCTGCTTAGAGCGGCAGCGAGCGACAAGGTCCAACCGCGGCGCCGCGCCCGTTTGGCTCGGGGGGCCAGGTGCGACCTCCGCGCCGTAGAGCTCGACGCCGTCGCCTTGCCCGCGCCGGCGATCCTCGTCGGACACAGTCCTGCTTCGCCGCTCGTTCCTGCAGGCAATGGGGCCTGGATGTGGGCTGATTTCAAGCTCGTGTTGATGCGCTACGCGCCCGACGTCGAGCTAACGCTGGACGTGCGGACCGCTAATGTCCGATGGTGGTAACCGGCTCACCGAGGTCGACAGCAGCGACGACTGACGTGAACGACTTAACCCGTCGCGTCGACTCGTCAGGCTCGAGCTCCAACACGGCGAGATCGCACCGGCTCGAAGAGAGGACGAGCGAGGACGGGCGTCAAGGATTCCTCGCCAAAGCAGTGGTTGACGCGCAGCTAATCGACGTCGTGGTCTCGAATGCAGTGTGCGGCACCCTCTCAGACCCACCCGCCAGCGGCGCGCGAGTGCGGAAGGCGAGCTCGAGGTAGCGCGCAGTCGTCGCTGTGGCCGCGGCGAGCATCGGCAGCGCTCAGTGCGTCACGCTGATCAGCTTGAACTCCTCGTGGTGTCCCTTGACCACCCGCTCGGCGACTTCGCCGACGCCAGGCGCGTAGTACTTCTGCTCGGTCTGGGGCTCCAGCGGACTGCGCTCACTCGTGACCAGCAGCCGCTTGAAGCTGCCATCGGGCACGGTCAGCTTCCCGCGAAGGCTGAGAACGCGCGCTTGGTCGAGGGCCCGGCCCGGTGGGTAGAACTCCTGCCGGTATGCGTCACCGGGCCGGGGGTGCGCAGGCATGATGATCCCGGGCTGCGCGCCGTTCACGCCCGACTTCCAGGAGTCGCTGGCCTTGACGAACCTCCCCTTCTTGAGGTCGAAGGCGTCCTCACCCATGTACCAGACGTTGCCCTGCTTGTCCTGCGCGTACCAGTCGTCGGTGCGTTCGACTGGGCGGCCGTGCTCGGACACGGTGTCGCGGACGACGGTGGAGGTGACGCCGAGAATCTGCACGGTCCGATGCAAAACGACCTCGTGATCGGTCTGTGGGGTCCGCCCACGGACGCCCACGAACTGGAAGTGGGTGCCAGGCTTGTAGGGCTGGTAGCGGTTGTCGATCGTCGCGACGAAGTTCGCCGGGTCGATCTTGGGTGCGTAGGTGCCGTGAATGGGGGCGAGCGCGCCCGGCGGAGGCGATGTCGCCGCGCCTGCCCCGTGTCCGATCACGAGCAGCCCCAGCGCCGCCGAGGCGGCTGCCCCGCACACGAGTCGTCCGGTCATCTGCTTCTCCCGGTCTGGTGGGCCATCGCACCCGTTGTAGCCAGCGGATGATGAGACGACGATGAGTGCCGACGCCAACTCATGCGGCTTCCTCTCATCGTCGTCTCAGGATCCCGCGGCTAGCTTGCCCGCCTTCTGGAATCGACCGAAGGAGAGATTCACATGAGCGGCCCAGTGCGCAGGGCTTCGGTGGTGCTCGCTGCCGTGGCCGTCCTCGGGCTCAGTGCGGCGGGCATCGCCGCCGCGAGCGGGCGCGGCCCCGCCGGCGCGCAGTCGTCCCGCGTCGACGACGGCAAGGACCTGCTGCCGCACGCGACGATCAGCGAGGCGCAGGCGATCCAGGCCGCCCAGTCGGCGGCCTCGGGCGATCTGAACGAGGTCGACCTCGAGCATCTCGGCGATCGCCTCGTCTACAACGTCGACGTCGGCGCCAAGGACGTGAAGGTCGACGCCGGCACGGCAAAGGTCGTGCGGGTCGACGCGGACGACTAGGTCCGCCGTTCTTCTCCTCCGAGAGAAGGGGCCGCCAGCACGCGGCCCCTCTCTCATGTTCCTCTCAGTACGCACCCGGTACTCCTCGGCTCGACCACAAGGAGATGCCGATGATGCGCAAGCTCGTACTTCCCCTGACCGCAGCCGCCGTCCTTGTCGCCGGCTGCGGGTCGAGCGACAAGCCCGCGCCGACGACCACGGCCGCCGCGCCCGCAACGGGCACCACTCCCGCCGTCGACACGTCCTACAACCCCAAGATCGTCCCGTCGCAGTTCACGTCCAACGTCACGAACTCCTACTGGCCGCTCAAGCCGGGCACCAAGTGGGTGTACACCGGCACTAAGGACGGCGCGCCCCAGCAGGTCGACGTCACGGTCACCCGTCAGTCCAAGACCGTCCTAGGCGTTCGCTGCGTCGTCGTGTCGGACATCGTCACCAGCAACCAGACGCTCGTCGAGAAGACGACCGACTGGTACGCGCAGGATCGCCGCGGAAACATCTGGTATTTCGGCGAGGACACGAAGGAGTACGCGAACGGCGTCGTCACGAGCACCCACGGGACCTGGGAGGCCGGCGTCGACAACGCGAAGCCGGGGATCGTGGTGCAGGGCACGCCGCGCCCGGGTGGCTTCTACCGCCAGGAGTACCGCCCGGGCCAGGCCGAGGACAAGGCCCGAGTCATCACCGTCACCGGCGTGGGAACGGTGCCGGCGGGCCGGTACAGCAACGTCCTACTCACCAAGGACATCGATCCCCTCAACCCAGACAAGGTCGAGCACAAGTGGTACGCGCCGGGGGTGGGGCCGATTCAGGTCATCCGGATCGGGAGCGCCCACCACGAGCAGATCAAGCTCGTCTCCAAGCGCGGCTGATCGACATGAACGAGGACCTGGTCATCGACGCGCGCGGCCTCTACCACATCTACCGCGGGCGCGAGCTCGAGACCGTCGCCCTGCGCGGCGCCGACCTGGCGCTCGAGCCGGGCAGCTGGACCAGCGTGATGGGGCCGTCGGGCAGCGGCAAGAGCACCCTCCTGCACGTGATGGCGGGGCTGCTCGAGCCCAGCGGGGGAGCGGTGATGATCGGCGCCGATGACATCACCCGTCTGCCCGCACCCGAACGCGCCCAGCGCCGGCGGCGGCTGATCGGCGTCGTCCTCCAGCGCGACAACCTCCATCCGCTGCTCGACGCGGCCGGCAACGTCGCGCTCCCGCTGCGCATCGACGGCCGACCGCGCGCGGAGGTCGGGGCGCGCGTCGACGCGCTCCTCGCGGACGTCGGGCTCGCTGATCGGCGGCAGAGCCTTCCCGGCCAGCTCTCGGGCGGCGAGGCCCAGCGAGTTGCGGTCGCCGTCGCCCTGGCCAGCCGCCCGCGCGTGCTGCTGGCCGACGAGCCCACCGGCGAGCTGGACGAGACCGCCACCGCCGCCCTCCTCGACCTTCTCGACGCGCTGCGCGCCAGGGACGGAACAGCGCTGCTCACCGTCACCCACAACCCCGATGTCGCCGCCCGCGCCGATCGCAGGATGACTATGCGCGACGGGCAGGTGCACGATGCCGGCTGAGGCCCCGGCGGTGCAGGCGGTCGCGCTGTCGCGAACCTACGGGACTGGCGCGCGCGCCGTGCGCAGCCTCGATCGAGTCTCGCTCGAGGCGGAGCGTGGGGAGGTGGTCGCTGTCATGGGCCCGTCGGGCTCCGGCAAGAGCACGCTCCTGTTCCTCCTGGCCGGCCTCGACCGCCCCGACGCGGGCACCGTGCGGGTAGACGGCGTCGATTGGCAGACGCTCGAGGGCGTGACCCGAGCGTCGTTCCGCCGGCGTGCGTGCGGGTTCATCGTGCAGGGCTCGGGCCTTCTCCCGCAGGCCACGGCGGCGGAGAACGTCGAGGTGCCGCTGCTGCTCGACCGCGTGGCGGCGGGCGAGCGCAGCGGCCGCGTGGCCGCCGTCCTGGAGCGCGTGGGTCTCGGCGAGCACACGCCCAAGCTGCCCGACCAGCTCTCGGGCGGCGAGCAGCAACGGGTCGCCATCGCCCGCGCCCTCGTGGGCGACCCGGCGGTCGTCCTCGGCGACGAGCCGACCGGCAGCCTCGACTTCGCCACCGGACAGAAGGTCACGGCGCTACTCGTCGCCGCCGCACGCGAGCGCAACGCGGCGGTCGTACTCGTCACGCACGACCCCGCAGTCGCCGCGCATGCGGACCGCATGGTGCGGCTCCACTCCGGCCGGCTGGACGGGCAGGTGGTCGGGTGACCCGCTGGCTGGTCGCAAACGCCATCCGCCGCGCGCCGCGGCGCCTCGCGCTGGGTGCGATCGGGGTTGCCTTCCCCGTCGCCATGCTCGCGGCGACGCTGCTGTTCGTCGACTACGCGGTGCACACGATGACGCGCACGGCGCTCGCTCCCGTCCAGGTGGAGATGAAGGCGCTTGCGACCTCGCTGAACGTCGACATGGAGGCGATGAGCCGCAGGCTCGCAGCGGTGCCCGGCGTGCGCCGGGCCGAGCGCTTTGCCGCCGCCGATGTCGTGGTCGGCGCGCAGGGGACCAGCGGTCGGGCCACGGCGCGCCTGTTCGCGGTCGACCCCTCCTACCTCGCCCACCACCGGTTCCCCCATGTGGTCAGCGGCGCGCTCGGGCACGGCGCCCTGTTGAACCCGGCGCTGCACGGCTCGCCCGGGTTCGCGGCGACCAAGCGCGTGTCGATCGAGCTCCCCGGGCAGGGGCAATCGATCAAGCTCTCGCTCCCGGTCGGGGGCGTCGCCGACCTGCGCTCGGCAACGAGCTGGTTCGAGATACCCACCGGCAACGTCCAGGGCGACGTCGCCATGGTGCCGCGGGGGATCGTCGTGGACTACGCCACCTTCGCCCGCACGGTCCTCCCCGCCGCGCGGGCACGGCTCGGAACGACGACGCCGGTCCTCAACCCCGACCTCGCCGACCTTCCCCCGGTGACGCTCGAGTCGCACGTGAGCGTCGACCACCGCACCTACCCGTCGGACCCCGGCAGCGCGGCCACGTGGTCGAGCGCGCTGCGCCACCGGCTCGAGCGCCAGGCCCCCGGTCAGATCGTCGTGGCCGACAACGCGGTCGAGGTCCTCACCGAGGCCAGCGTGGACGCGGGCGACGCCAAGATTCTCTTCCTGCTCCTCGGCATCCCCGGGGCGCTCGCGGCGGCCGCGCTCGGGTTGTCGACGGAGTCGGCGCTGGCCGAGGCCAACCGCCGTGAAGACGCCTTGCTGCGGCTGCGCGGGGCGACGGACGGTCAGGTCGCGCAGCTCGCGACGGCGAACGCGGTCGCCGCAGGCATCGCGGGGACCGTCCTCGGACTGGTGGTCGCGGCCGCGGCGGTCAGCGCGGTCATCGGCCATCCGGTGTGGCAGGAGGCGTCCACCGGCGGGCTGGTGACCTCGGCGCTGCTCGCCACGCTGGCCGGAGCGCTCACGACAGCGGCGCGCCTCCTCCCGCGCCTGCGCGCCTCGCGGCGGGCCGACCTCACCGAGCAGCGCCGGGTCCTCCAGCCGGGGTGGCGGCCGCTATGGCTGCGCGCCCGCCTCGACCTGGTCGCCATAGGTGTCGGCGCGGCCATCCTTGCGATCAACCTCGCGTCCGGTGGCCTGCGCCAGACGCCGATTCAGGGGCCCTCGGTGGCGCTGTCGTTCTACGTCCTGCTCGCCCCGATCGCCCTCTGGATCGGGGTCAGCCTGGTGGCCGTGCGCGGTCTGCTGGCGCTCTCGGCGCGGAGGTTCGCTCCCGCGCGCACTCGCCCGCTGGGGACCTGGCGGGGCGCAGCGTTGCGATGGCTGGGCCGGCGCCCCGCGCGAACCGCGGTCGCCATGCTGCTCGGGATCCTCGCCGTGGCCTTCGCGACCGAGGTGGTCACGTTTGTCGGCACCTATCGCGACGCGAAGACGGCGGACGCGCACGCGGCATTCGGCTCCGACCTGCGCTTGGTGCCCCAGCCCAGCGACCTGCCGCCTCCGCCGCCCCGGGGCGGGCCGCACGTGGCCGCCACGACACCGATCCGCTACGTGGGCGCCCGCGCGGACACCGACCGCAAGACCATTCTGGTCGTCGACCCGTCGTCCTACGACGCGGGCACCTCGGTGGCCCCGCGGATCCTCGCCGGGCAGGGTCTGGGCGCGCTTGCCCGCAACCCGAAGGGCGTGCTCGTCTCCAAGGAGATAGCGACCGACTTCGAGGTCAAGCCCGGCGACCCCTTGCCGCTGACGCTGTTTCCGGACGACGAAGAGCTCAAGCGCAACGCCACCCTTCGCGTCCTGGGCGTGTATCGCTCGTTCCCACCGGACTCTCCGCCGTCCGAGCTGGTGATGAGCACGCGGAGCTTTGCGCCGTTCCTGCTTCCGCCACCCGACTTCTACCTTGCACGAACGCTGGCCGGTCAATCGGCCAGCAGCGTCGCAAGCGAGCTGCGCTGGCGCGGCCTCAGGCACACGTACGCGATCGCGACCAGCGGCGAAGCGAGCCGCGCGGGCCAGCGCACCCTCGCGGCGCTGAACCTGACCGGCCTCAGCCGTATCGCGGCAGTGGGCGCGGGCCTGATCGCGGCGGTCGGCATCGCCGTCCTCGGCGCGTTCGTCGTGCTCGAGCGCCGGCGCGAGTTCGCGATCCTCCGGGCCGTCGGCGCCGACACCCCGCAACTCCTGGTGTCGCCCGGTCAGGAGGGCGTCATCGCGGCGCTGGGCAGCCTGGCGCTCGGCGTGCCGATCGGCGTGGGCCTCGGAATCCTGTCCGTTCGCGTTCTCGGCCTGTTCTTCACCCTGCCCCCGCCCCTCGTCGCGGTCCCGGGCGGCGCGCTGGCGGGCCTCGCCGCGCTGGTGGTCGCGGCGTGCGCGCTCGCACTGGGGGCAGCGCTCAGCGCCGTAACACGGATCGGGCCCGCCGAAGTCCTGCGCGAGCCGTAGGACTTCATCGTGCTCTCATGAACGGCGTTCCATACTCCGTGCAGATGCGCATCCTGCTCGTCGAGGACGAGGCCAAGATGGCCGCGGCGATCGCGAAGGGCCTGCGCCACGAGGGCTACGCCGTCGACACCGCCGTGTCGGGCGATGACGCGCTGCTGCAGGCGCGCGTGTACGAGTACGACGCAATCGTGCTGGATGTCATGCTGCCGCGCACGAACGGCTTCGCGGTGTGCGAGACGCTGCGGCGCGAGGGCCGGTGGGCGCCCGTGCTCATGCTCACGGCGCGCGACCAGCTCGGCGATCGCATCCGTGGCCTCGACGTCGGCGCGGACGACTACATGGTCAAGCCGTTCTCGTTCTCCGAGCTGCTGGCCCGGCTGCGCGCGCTGCTCCGCCGGCGTCCGCGCGAACGTCCGGCGGTGCTCGAGGTGGGGGACCTCACGCTCGACCCCGCGACCCACGCGGTGCACCGCGCCGGTGAAGCGGTCATGCTCACCGCGCGCGAGTTTGCGCTG
>Ga0075421_100009667_pt1 | contig 11891 bp, 14 predicted proteins | sample SoiMetdeltSBSDD5_FD_75292 | JGI IMG/M metagenome (GOLD analysis project Ga0075421, IMG submission 75292) | Bulk soil microbial communities from a Populus tree surrounding site in Tennessee, USA - Soil MetaG P. deltoides SBSDD5 | ecosystem: Environmental > Terrestrial > Soil > Tree plantation...
GGCCATGCGGCCGTAGCCGCGTTCGGTTCGCTCGGCGGCCTCCATTCGCTCGGCTAAGACTGTTCGCTCGGCTGAAGCCATCGCGCCGCGCGGGGCGCCGATGTTCGCAACGCGCGCGAGCCCGAGGCTGCGCAGCGTCGACAGCTGAAGCGGCACCTGCTTCGCGATGTTGCCGAGCGTGTCGCTGCCCTGATCGCCGTACGCACCCGCATCGGGCAGCTCACCGGCTCCGACGCTGTCCATGACGATGACGATGGCCCGTTTGAACGTCACGACAGTTGCTGGATGCTAGGGACTGGATGCTGGAGGGACAGGATGGGATTGCAGCTGGCAGCTGGCAGCCAGCAACCAGCCACCGGCATCTACTGGTGCGAAAAGTAATTCGACACGGCTTTCGGCGTTTTGATCGCCGCGATCGCGTGCTTGAAGATCATGTGATCGGTGCCGGCCTGATCCAGCACCAGTGCGAACCGATCGAAATTCTTGATGCGTCCTTCGATCTCGCTACCATCCATCATGCGGATGGTGACGGTCAGCTTCTCGCGGCGCACGTAGTTGAGGAAAACGTCCTGGATGTTGGGCTGGGTGGACCTGCTGGTGTCAGGCGCGGGCGGCATAGTGGTCAATCAGACGCTGTACGGCGGCCACGGTTCCCGCAGACTCGCCCGGTCCGTCGAACCAGCTTAGATTAGGCTCTTTACGGAACCAGATCAACTGCCGGCGCGCGTAGCGGCGGTTCTCCTGCGCAATCAGCGCGCGCGTCGCGGGTTCATCGCGAACACCGTGCAGGTGCTCGAGCGCCTGGCGATAGACGAGGCCGCCGAACGGCCGCGCCGCTTCGGGAACGCCGCACGCCAGCAGTCCCCGGACCTCATCCAGCAGCCCGCGCTCGAACTGCTCGTCGACACGCCGGGTCACGCGCTCGGAGATCTGCGCCGCCGGCAGCCGCAGGGCGACGCCGATGATGTCGAAGTCGGGGAGCGGCGGTACCGTGTCCGCGAAATGGGTCGTCAGCGGCCGGCCGGTGAGGAAGAAGACCTCGAGCGCCCGGACCAGACGCTTGAGGTCACGCGGCTGTATTCGCGACGCCGACGGCGGATCGACCCGCTGCAGGATGCGGTGCAGGAACCCGACGCCGCGGCGTCCGGCAATGGCCTCGAGCCGCTGCCGCAGCTCGGCATCGCGGCCTGGTCCGGGAAACAGGCCGCGCGTCAGCGCGCGGAAATAGAATCCGGTGCCGCCGGCAAGAATCGGCAGCCGGCCGCGCGCATGGACGTCGCGGACAACAGCGGCGGCGTCGCGCGCGTACTGCGCCGCGGTGTACTCCTCGGTCGGATCGACGATGTCGATCAGGTGATGCGGGATGCCTCGCCGATCGGCGATGGCGATCTTGTCGGTACCGATGTCGAAGCCGCGGTAGACGGCGGTCGAATCGCAGTTGATGATCTCGCCGCCGTAGCGCTCGGCCACCGCCAGCGCCAGCGCGCTCTTTCCAGTGGCGGTTGGTCCGAGGATTGCGACGGCCGCCGGTTTCATCCGACGCGTGCGACGACGTAGACCATGAACGCCAAGAGGATGATGAGGAGACCGAGCTGCTGCGCGCGGGTCACCGGGGCGGGGTTTCGTTGTAGAAGAAGGTGACGGTGAAAAACGCCTTGTCGGACGGATACTCGGGCGGCAGCGGCTGCGTCGGGTTGGATCCCGACAGCGCGCCGAAGGCCGCGTTGTTGAACGCATCCACCGCCGACGGCCCGACGACCGTCAGGTCGGTAATCGATCCGTCCTTGTGCACGTTGAACTGGATGACGACGTGTCCCTTCATCGACATCGCCGCATAGGGGATGAACCAGTTGCGCTTCACCTGCGCGATGAACCGGCGAATCCACGGGCCGAACTCGACCCCCTTGGTGTCGAACTGAATCTCGGGGCCGAACTGCCCGCCGGCGCCGCCCTGGTTGTCGAAGGTCTCGTTCTGCACGTAGCGCTGCAGGTTGCGCAGTGCGTCGCCCAGCGATCCGCCGCTCGTCGCCGATCGACCGCTGGCGCCGTTCTGCGGCGCCGGCGGCCGCGCCGACGGCAACTGCAGCGAGGATTCCGCCTCGGCCACCTTCGGCGTGTTCTGCTCGGGCGGCGTCTCGGTTGGGCGTCCCGCAGCCGGATCCGGATCCGGGCCGCGCCCGCGTGCCACTTCGCGCGGCAGTTCCTCGACGCGTTCGGGGCTGTTGCCGCGCGCGTAAGGCAGCGGATTGGTTGGCCGCTGCGCGCGTTCGCGCGCACGCGCCATGCGGTCGAGGTCCGAGGCGTCGGCGCGATCCGGCGGCTTCGGCACCGGTCGCTCGATGCGCGGCTGGACGAAGACGAATCGCGTCTTGTCGGCAGGATTTTGCGGCACGACCACCGCGGCGCGGCGCGGCGGCGCCGTGAGGAACGGGAACCACTTCGGCGCGACGAGGATGAGGATGACGACGCAGAGATGCGCGATGATCGAGAGGAGTACACCCTCGCGCCATGAGATCGCGCTGCCGACCGGAGTTATGTCCGGGTGGTAGTCCTCGAAATCGAAATACATCAGGTACTTACAGCAGTATACAGAATGACGCTGCCGAAGGTCAGACCCTTCGCCGAAATCGACGAAAAGCCTGCATCCCGGAGGATTCTGACGAACTCGGCCGGGCTCGAAAACGCCCCGATCGAGGCCGGCAGATAGCCGTAGGCCGCGTTGTGGCGCGACACGGCTCGGCCGATGCGCGGCAGGACGTGATGCAGGTAGCCGAGGTAGAGCCTGCTGAGGCCGGGAACCGTGGGGACCGCGAACTCGAGGATCGCCAGACGGCCGCCGCTGCGCAGCACCCGGCGCATCTCGCGGCAGGCGGCCGCGACCTGATCCACGTTGCGGATGCCGAACGCGATCGTCACGGCATCGACGGAGCGATCGCCCAGCGGGATGCGTGTCGCGTCGCCGCGGATGAGCGTGACGCGGCGCAGCCCTCGATCGCGTTCGATCTTTTTCTTCCCGACCCCCAGCATCGCTCCGGCGAAATCGATGCCGACGACACGCGCCGCCCCCGGCTGCGCCCGCGCCGCCGCAATCGCGAGGTCGGCGGTTCCGGTGCACAGATCGAGGACGCACTCCCGCCCGGTCAGCTGCAGCGACTGGATCGCGCGCCGCCGCCAGCGCCGATCGATGCCAGCGCTGAGCACGTGGTTGAGCAGATCGTAGCGCGCCGCGATCGCGTCGAACATTCCGGCGATGCGCTCGGGTGACTTGGAGATATCAGTCAACGTGGGTTCTCTATCGCGGCGTTTGAAAGGCGGCCCTGCAGGGCGCGCGGTGGTCGGCGGCCCTGAAGGGCCGCCCTACAAGAGGCCCGACCCCGCTCTCAGGGCTGCCCCACTTGCCCGGTCCACGGCGGGTAGAGATCGTGTTCGAAGCCGAGCGCCGAGAGAATTTTTCCAGCCATGAAGTCGGCGAGATCGTCGAGCGTCTTCGGCATCTGGTAGAACGCCGGCATCGCCGGCAGGATCATCGCGCCGGCCTCGGCGCACAGCACCATGTTGCGCAGCTGCGGCAGGCTCATCGGTGTCTCGCGCGGGACGATGACCAGGCGCCGCCGTTCCTTGAGCATCACGTCGGCCGCGCGCTCGATCAGGTTCCGCGACAGCCCGTGCGCGACCGCCGCCATCGTCTTCATCGAGCACGGCACAATCGCCATCCCGCCGCAGCCGTGGCTGCCGCTGGCGATGGTCGCGCCGAGATCGCGGTTGCTGTGGATGGTCATCGTGCCGGCGCCGACACCGGCGCCGTACTTGCCGGCCAGGAACGCGAGGAACCGATCCATCGACGCTTCCTCGCCGAGCTCGTCGCGCAGCAGGCGGCGGCCGTAGTCGGAGACGATCAGCTCGACGTGGACGGCGCGTTCGAGCAGCGCCGCGACCGTGCGGGTGGCGTAGATCGCACCGCTCGCGCCGGTGATCGCGATCGCGACCGCCGGGCTAGGCATAGAGCGCCACAACCAGCACGAGCAGGTACAGGATGCCGACGTAGCCGTTGAGATCGAAGGCGCGCTTCACCTGCGACAGATCGTCGGCGCGGACCAGCGACTGCTCGTAGACGAGCATGGCCGCCACCGCGGCGACGCCGGCGAGATAGACGCGGCCGAGCGGCGCGACGAACGCGAGCGCGACCAGGCAGGCGACGGCGATGAGGTGCATGCCGCGAGAAATCGCCAGCGAGGCGGGGACACCGAAGCGAACCGGGATCGAGCGCAAGCCGTGGGCGCGATCGAAGTCGAGATCCTGGCATGCGTAGAGGACGTCGAAGCCACCGACCCACGTGCCGATTGCCGCCGCCAGCAGCCACGGCTCCCACCCGCCGCGGCCGCCGGCCGCCAGCCAGCCGCCGACCGGCGCAACCGCCATCGCCAGTCCGAGGAACAGCTGCGTCCAGGCGGTATAACGCTTGGCGAGCGAGTACCAGAACACGATCGCCAGCGCGACCGGCGACAGCGCGAAGCAGATCGGGTTCAGCTGCCAGGCCGCGAAGACGAACGCCGCCGACGCGACGGCGATGAAGATCGCGGCTTCGCGCCGGCTCATCGCGCCCCGCGGCAGCTCGCGGTTCGCAGTGCGCGGGTTCAGCGCGTCGATGCGCGCGTCGGCCAGGCGGTTGAACCCCATCGCCGCGCTGCGCGCCGCGACCATCGCGACCAGGATCCAGGCCAGCCGCCTGAGGCCCTCGCCCACGAGCCAGCCGGCCGGGTTCGCGCCGTGCAGCCGCTGCACGGCGAGCAGCGCCCCGGCGAGGGCGAACGGCAGCGCGAACACCGAGTGGCTGAAGCGGACGAACGAGGCGTAGACCGCAACGCGTTTCAACATCCGCTTCGCACCACAATCCTCAATCGACACTACAGCCAATCGAACGCAGAGGCCGCAGAGATCGCAGAGAACGACCCTCTCTTTGTCTCGGCGCCCTGCGACCGCATATGTCTTCTAGCTCCCCGAGTCGCCGTCCTGGGAGTCACAGAGAACACGAACATCTGAGCTCTCTGCGTGCTTTGCAACCTCTGCGTTCTATAGTTCGTCGAGCCAGCGGATGTCGCCCGGGCCAATTCCGCCGACCAGATATTCTTCCACATCGTCGGTGCGCGCTGGAATGTCGACGACCAGCAGCCGCGCCAGCTTTCCCGGCTCGATCGTGCCGTAATCGGCGTCGAACCCGAGCGCGCGCGCGCCCTGCCGCGTCGCGCTGTCGATCAGCGCGCCGGCGGAGACGGTTGGCGCCAGCGCGCGGAGCGTCGCGAGCTCGGCGAAGACGTTGAGATCGGGCGCGCTCGCCAGGCTGTCGGTGCCGACGGCGACGTTGACGCCGTAATTGTAGAAGTCCTCGATCGGCGGCGCGCCGGCGCCGGTGTGGCCGTTGCTGCGGGGACAGGTGACCAGCGTCGACCCACGCGCCACCAGGCGATCGAGATCTTCGGTGGTCATCTGGACACCGTGGACGGCGAGCACGCGCGCGTCGAGGAATCCGCTCTCGTCGAGAAACTGCACCGGCGACCCACCGGGCGGCAGCCAGCCCGGATCCCACGCGCCGATCTCCTCGAGCAATGCCCGCCACGGTCCACCGCCACTGCGGATGAACTCGATCTCCTCCGCCGACTCCGAGAGGTGGACGCTGCACGGCGCGAACGGACGGCGATCGATCTCGCGGCGGATGGCGCGCAGGACGAGCGGCGCAACGGAGTACGGCGCATGGGCCGCGAGGCTGGCGCGGACGCGATCGGTCGGCTCGAGCGCGTCGATCTCCCGGGTCGCCTGCTCGACGAAGCCGGCCGGATCGGGCGCGTTGAACCGGATCAGCTCGTAGAACACCACCGCGGCGAGCCGGCTGCGCGCCAGCGGGTCGAAGGTCACGAGCGTGTTGCTGATGTCGCCGACGATCGCGGTGCCGCAGGCGGCCGCCTCGGCGAGCGCGCGCTCGACCGCGTCGATGATTTCGGGGCTGCGCGGATCGGGATGGCGCTGGCGCGCGGCGATGACGCCGCGTATCCAGGTGACGAACTCGGAGGCCGGCGGCACCTCGTCGCGCAGGTAGGACAGCTCGAGGTGCGTGTGCGCGTTGACGAGTCCTGGCAGGATCGCGACCTGGCCAAGATCGACGACGCGCGCGCCGTCGGCGAGGACGCGCTTTCCGGCCGAGCCGAGCGCGACAACGCGGCCGTGGTCAATCGCAATCCAGCCGTCGCGGACGGGCGGCTCGGCGATTGGCAGAATCCACCTGGCGTGATATCTGATCATCGCAACGCGGGAAGGCGGGAAGGCTGCAAGCGGGAAGGCCGGCGGCTACGGAGTCCGCGCCTCTTTCCCCGATCGGCTTCGTGCCGGATAGAAGCGCAGCTCCTCCGGCACGCTGGTGTCGCCATCCGCGCGCGCGGTGGCGAGCTCCAGCATCCGCGGCACCTCGCGCTCGCGGAAGATCGGATCGCCGAGGATGTCGTAGTGCATGTTGCGCCGCTTCGCGCTGAAGCCGGCGTCCTCGATGTTGCGCACGATCTCGACCTCGTCCATGCAGTAGCTGGCGCCGGCCGCGCGGACGACGTTCTCCTCGATCATCACGCTGCCCATGTCGTTGGCGCCGTACGCCAGGCTCAGCTGCCCGACCTTGCCGCCCTGCGTCACCCACGACGCCTGCAGGTTGTCGAAGTTGTCGAGGACGATCCGCGCGATCGCCAGCGTCCGCAGGTAGTCGATGCCCGTGGCCTCCGAGCCTGCCAGCTCGGTGTGATCGGGCTGGTAGCTCCAGGTGATGAAGGCGGTGAACCCGCCGGTCTCGTCCTGCAGCGCCCGCAGCCGAAACAAGTGCTCGAGCCGCTCCTGGTCGGTCTCGACGGTGCCGTACATCATCGTCGCGGTGGTGCGCAGGCCGGCGCGGTGCGCGTGCCGCATGACGTCGAGCCATTCGTCGGCGGTCGCCTTGCCGTAGCAGTGCAGCAGGCGGCGCACGCGGTCGACGAGAATCTCGGCGCCGCCGCCCGGAATGCTGTCGAGGCCCGCGGCAATCAGCCGATCGATCACGCTCGGCACGGGCAGCTGCGACAGCCGAGAGAGGTGAATCACCTCCGGCGGCGACAGCGCGTGCAGCTTGAACGACGGGTAGCGTTGCTTGATCGCCCGGAACAGATCTTCGTACCAGGTGAGCGGCAGGTCCGGATTGTGCCCGCCCTGAAGGAGGAGCTGGACGCCGCCGACCGCGATCGTCTGGTCGATCTTGCGGAACAGCTCGTCGAACCCGAGCACGTACCCGTCCGGCGAGCCGACCGGGCGGTAGAACGCGCAGAAGTTGCACTTCGCGACGCAGACGTTCGTGTAGTTGACGTTGCGGTCGATGATGTAGGTGACGACGCGCTCTGGATGCTTGCGCGCACGCACGTGATCGGCCAGCCGGCCAAGCAGTGAGGTCGGCGCGCGCGTGTACAGCTCCAGCGCTTCGGCTGCGTCGAGCCGCGTGCCTGCGCGAACCTTGTCAGCGAGCGCCGTGATGTTCGGCATGGTAGAAGCGAAGCGCGCCGTCGAACGAGACCAGCCCGAGCTCCGCGGCGTAGCCGTAGAAAGCCCGCAGCCCCTCGAGCTCCTCGTCTCCGAACGTGTAACGGATATTATCGCGCAGGTACCGCCGTGCCACCGCCTCGCGCTCCGGATCGTCCGGATAATACGCCCGCGCGACCTCGCCTGCGTGGGCGGCGCCCGCGTCGCGAGCCTGGAGCAGCGCCTCGGCGTCGGCCGGCGTCAGCGCCTCCGGCCACCCGGCCCAGAACGCATAGACAAACGGCAGCCCGGTCATCGCGGTCCAGACCTCGCCGAGGTCGATCTTCTGGATGACGGCGTTTGCCACGGTCGTAGTGTCCGGCTTGAGCCGGACCGCCGCGTGGTCGAGCATCAGCGCCACGTCGCCGATGATCAGCGCCGCGTCGGCACGGGCGAGCATCGAGTCGAGATCGGGCGCCATCGACACCGCTTCGGCCGTGACGCCGAACCGGCGGCGCAGCATCACACTCGCGAGCGCGACCGACGTCCTCGAGCTGCTGTCCATCGCGATCGTCCGGATGTCGTGCGGATCGCGCGGCGTGTAGATCGCGACCGACGCGACCGGGCCGCGCGAGGTGACCGCCGCGCCCGGCACGAGCGCGTACGGCACGTCGCCGCGCAGGTATTCGATCGACGGGATCAACCCGATGTCGATCGCGCCGGCATGGAGCAGGCGCGCGCACTCGGCGGGGATGTCGTATCGCAGGTCGAAGCGGGGATGGCGCTCGAGCCCGTAGACGAGCGGGCGCGCGTTGAGATAGCCGACGGCACCCAGCCGCACGCGCGTCACGCCGCTCACCGCGCGCGCTCGTCGCGGCGCACGACGTCGAAGCGCCCGTTGCGTTCCACCGGCTCCTGCCCGGCGGCGAGGATGTTGCGCCGGATTTCCTCGAGCGGCGCCCGCCGCCGTCCCTCCGTCGTCTCGTCCTCGGGCGACACGCCGTCCACGTCGTCGGCGCCGACGGTCAGCGCGACCTGCGCGAGCTTCGGGCCGTAGAGCGACCAGTCGACCTGGATCGAGGCGACGTTCTCGACGACGACGCGCGCGAGCGCGACGTGCTTGACGTCGTCGTAGCCGGTGGTCGGCGCCGCCGCGCTGGTCTGGCGCGGCAGCGGCGCGAAGCTCCGGATCACCGCGACCGCGCGCTGCAGATCGACGACCGACTTCAGGAGCGGCAGCGGATCCGGAGACGATGCCTGGTGCACCGTCAGGCGCGCGAGCGCGAGACCGGCGATGTTGACTTCCTCGATCGAGCGCCGAGCGTTCTGCAGCCGATCGATTGGCGCTTCGGCGACGAGCTCGAGACCGGCGGCGCGCAGCTCCTCGAGCAGCGCGCGCAGCGTCACGCTTTCGTGCGCCGCGAGCTGCTCGAGATCCGCGAGCGAGAATGCCGACACCGCGGAGGCGCCGGCCACGGCCGCCACTTCCCTGACTCGCGCGACCGCGGCGGCGCGGCTCGGTGCGACGCCGGAAATCCGCAGCTCTCCAGCGGCCGCCGGGTGCGCAACCGGCGCGCCGACCTCGGCGCCGAGGTCGGCGACGCGCACGAACGTGGTCCGCGTGCCGTGGCGCTGCCGGCGAAGATCGTCGGCAACCATGCCGAGGCTGATGATGTCGTGTGTTCCGGCGAGGGTCGACAACTCTGCTTCGGTCACGAATGGAGCACGGTCAGCGTGTAGGTCACCGGTTCCGGAATGTTGTTGGAGTCGAACACCTGGACGCAGAAATTGCCAGGCGCGGTGATGGTGCCGACCAGCTGCGCGGTGGCGCCGCCGGGTGCATGAGTGAACTGCTGCAGCACCGTGCAACCGACCAGGCTCTGGGCGCCAATGGCGAAGGTCAGCGTCGCATCCGGGTTGATGTCGGAGATGGTGACCGTCAAGCCGCCAACCTGCTGCACGGAAAACTGATGAATATTCGTACCGAGCAGGCCGAGCGTGGCCGTAAACGTTTCGGTAATCGTCGGGTTGACCGGCGTTGGCGCAGGGGGCGCCACCGGGTCGGAGCAGGCCGGCGCCAGGAGCGCCAGGCCCAGAATCATCCAGAGAGTCCGCTGCATCTTCCTAATGATACCTGTCCGAGGGCGCGGGAGTCTCTCCCGCCGGCCAGGGCTCGCGCCCCTCTCGGTCAAGACGCCCCCGGCCCTTTTCCAGTCGATGTCGCGTCCGCTCAGGCGGACCGCGCGAAAGTCCGGCCGAAGCCGGACGCGACGAGCTACACGGAGCAGCCGCTTCTACGACACGGTTGGTCCGAACATCAGTTGCAACGCCACCGCGATGCCGATTGACAGCCCCCAGCCCAGGGCGCACACCGCCACCGCGCGCGCCGTGCTCTGGTAATCGAGCGCCTGGCGGACCGCCACCACCATCGCGACGAGCATCCACACCGCGGTGATCGCGAACGCCGGCCACGTCGCCCCCGGCACGACGCCGAAGACGCGCAGGATTCCCGGCGCCGACGAAAACCCGATGGTGCGCATCAACTGCCCGACGTCCGCGCGCGTGCTGCTTTCCGGCATCAACCGGGTGCCGATCTCGAACGTGATGAGCGCCCACGCTGCCCAGGCCAGGAGCGCCAGCCCGCTCATGAAGAGGATGCCGCGGACCGAGCCGGTTCCCCACCCGAACGCGCCGAGTCCGGTCGCCGCGCTCGACATCAGGACGACGAGCAGCGCCTGCCCGGTAGCGGTGCGATCGTTTTCGACTTCCTCGTAGGTCACCGGGTCGACTGAGATCGCACCGATGAGCCGCATGGTGAAGGGGGTGGGAATGGTTCGGGTAGCCATGCTGGGACCTCTTGCAACGAGTCTGCTAGACCTGAAGCCTTCCTTCTGGATCCCAGTATGCAGCATGGCCGTGGAGGTTCAAACATGGCTGCTGTTGCATCCAGAAGAACACGCAGCGGACCGGAATCTGACGAAAATCGCCGAAGGGTCGGTCAACCGCCTCAGCGACAGGATCGCCGTCGCCATCACGGCGCGACGCGCGTCGCCTGCGATGCCACCGCCAGCCACTTTCCATCGCGCCGGACGAACACGTCCGTGAATCGCAGAACCACCGTCTGCCCACCGGCCGCCGCCGTCGTGCGGCCGGTGACGACCGCCGCGTCGCCGAACGCGCGGACGACGAGGTTGTCGCTGGCGAGCGAATCGATGCGGGTATCCGGCGACTTACACGTCCGCATCGCTTCAGCCTTCCCGATCTCGGCACCGGTGATGTGGATGACGGACCACTCCGGCGCCAGCAACGCGCCCCACCCATCGCAGTCGCCGGACTTGTAGGTCGTCGCCAGGCGCGCTTCGATCTCGGTGAGTTCGCGTGTCGTCGCCGCATCCGCCGGCTGACCCCCGATCAGCGCGACCGTGAAGGCAATGGTGACCATCACGGTCGGCCTCCTTTGTCAGAACCGGAAGCCGACGCCCGCGGCGAAGCGGAAGTCGTGGCTGAAAAACGACTCGCGCCGGTCGAAGTCCCGGTCGGTCGTCGGGCCGGGATACTTCACCAGCAGATCGCCGGCGTCGACGCGCACGAACGTGCGCGGCGTCGCCGAGATTTCGATACCGCCGCCGGCGTCGAACGCGAACACAGTGCGGCCGGCCGCCAGCGTGCACGAGAGCGGCGGCGGGAAGATGGCGATACATCCGAACGGATCCGACGCCTGCTGGAACGTCATGAATCCCGGGCGCAGCCTCGCGAACAGCCGGACGCGTCCGATCCGAGGGCCGACGGTCGCGCCGAACAGCCCCTCAATCCGGCCGCTGCTGAAGGCCGCACCTCCTGGAAAGTCTCTCGGGTAGCCGTCGAACTCCGCCTCGACGCCGAGCCAGCCGGCGCGCCACGCGATTCGGGCGCCGACGCCGACATCGGTCGTATCGAACTCGCCCGAATTCGCCGACGGCACCTGCACGCCGACCTCGAAGCCGCTTCGATCCGTCTGCGCCGCGGCCGGCGTCGCCATGGCCAGGATCAACGTCGCCTTAACCACCGCCCGAACCACGGTGTGCCTGATGGACACCATCGCATCCCTCACGATTCGAGTTTATCGCACGGGTCCCGGGTGAGTCGCGGACGTGCCCTGAGCGGGCTCCACGCTCGTCGCTGGCGAGTCGAGGGGCCTGCCCTGAGCGAGCCCCACGCTCGTCGCTGGCGAGTCGAAGGGTAGAATCGCGGCGATGTCTCTTGTCGACCGATCCGAGATCGCGCGCGTCCACGCCGCGATCGCTCCCTACATCCGCGTCACGCCAATCGTTCAGACGAGCGGCGCCGACTTCGGGCTGCCGCCGTTCGCGCTGACCCTCAAGCTCGAACAA
>Ga0075421_100009668_pt1 | contig 11890 bp, 10 predicted proteins | sample SoiMetdeltSBSDD5_FD_75292 | JGI IMG/M metagenome (GOLD analysis project Ga0075421, IMG submission 75292) | Bulk soil microbial communities from a Populus tree surrounding site in Tennessee, USA - Soil MetaG P. deltoides SBSDD5 | ecosystem: Environmental > Terrestrial > Soil > Tree plantation...
CGGCGGGCGACCTGGCGTACCGGCTCTACCGGCCGCCGAAACCCGGCCCGCACCCGATCATCGTGTACTTCCACGGCAGTGGTTTCGTTGTGGGCGACGCTATTTCGGACGATCCCCTGTGCCGGGACTTTTGCGTGCGGTGCGACGCGATCGTCGTCTCGGCGGACTACCGCCACGCGCCCGAGCACCGGTTCCCTGCGGCGGTCGACGACGCGATGACCGCGGTGCAGTGGGTCGCGGCAAACGCCGACGCGCTCGGCGGTATCCCGGGCCAGCTCGCGGTCTGTGGCTGGAGTGCGGGCGGAAATCTTGCGACCGTGGTGTGTCGGCTCGCGCGCGACATGGGTGGACCGCACATCGTCGGGCAGGCCTTGCTGACACCGTCAACAGATGGAGGCGTGGCACGCGCGTCCTTCGCCGAGAACGCGGACGGCTACGGCCTGACGACTCCGTTGGTCCGGTGGTTCTACGACCACTACATCGACGTGGCCGACCGCAATGATCCGCGCTTCGCGCCGTTACGTGCTGTCGATCTGTCCGGCCTGCCGCCGGCGATCGTCGTGACGGCCGAATTCGATCCCGTGCGCGACGACGGTGACGCCTATGCCGCGGCACTCGAAGCGGCGGGCGTCCCGACGGAACATGTCCGTGCCCGCGGCCACACCCACGACTCGGTGACCATGGTCGACGTCGTGATCTCGGGTGCACCGATACGTGCCCGAATTGCCGACGCACTGCGACAGTTCTTCGTGGCGGCGCGCACGCCCGAACCGGCTTAGCCTTCCTTCGCCCGCTTGGCGTCTATTCCGGATTCCTTGCGCTGCTGCGGTGTGATCGGCGCGGGCGCACCGGTCAGCGGATCGACACCACCGCCCGACTTCGGGAACGCGATGACCTCACGGATCGAATCCATGCCCGACAGCAGCGCGTTGATCCGGTCCCATCCGAACGCGATGCCTCCGTGTGGCGGTGCGCCAAACATGAACGCTTCCAACAGGAATCCGAATTTTTCCTCGGCCTCGGCCTTGTCCAGGCCCATCACACCGAAGACCTTTTCCTGAACGTCTCGCCGGTGGATACGAATCGAGCCGCCGCCGATCTCGTTGCCATTGCACACCACGTCGTACGCGTCGGCCAGCGCGGCACCCGGGTCGGATTCGATGCTGTCCTCGAAGTCCGGCTTGGGCGCGGTGAACGCGTGGTGCACCGCCGTCCAGGCGCCCGATCCGACGGCGACGTCGCCGTGCGCGGTTGCCTCGTCGGCGGGTTCGAACAGCGGCGGGTCGACCACCCAGGTGAACGCCCATGCGTTCGGGTCGATCAGGTCGAGCCGCTTGGCGACCTCGATGCGGACCGCGCCGAGCAGCGCCCGCGACGACTTGGCCGGGCCGGCGGAAAAGAAGACACAGTCACCGGGTGACGCGCCGACGTGGGCAGCCAGCCCATCGCGCTCGGCGTCGGACAGGTTCTTGGCCACCGGCCCGCCCAGCGTGCCGTCGTCGTTCACCAGCACGTAGGCCAGCCCGCGGTGCCCGCGCTGCTTGGCGAAGTCCTGCCAGGCATCGAGCGTGCGCCGCGGCTGCGATGCGCCCCCGGGCATGACCACGGCGCCGACGTAGGGCGCCTGGAACACGCGGAACTCCGTGGCCTTGAAGTAGTCCGTGCACTCGACCAGTTCGAGGCCGAACCGCAGATCGGGTTTGTCCGAACCGAATCGGCGCATCGCGTCGGCATAGGTCATCCGCGGCAGCGGCACCGGCACGTCATAGCCGATCAGGGCCCACAACGCCTTGAGGATCTCCTCCGAGATCGCGATGACGTCCTCGGTGTCGACGAAGCTGAGCTCCATATCGAGCTGGGTGAACTCGGGTTGCCGATCCGCGCGAAAGTCCTCATCGCGGTAGCACCGGGCGATTTGGTAGTAGCGCTCCATGCCGGCGACCATCAGCAGCTGCTTGAACAGCTGCGGGCTCTGCGGGAGCGCGTAGAACGAGCCGGGCTGCAGCCGCGCGGGCACCAGGAAGTCGCGGGCCCCCTCGGGCGTCGACCGGGTCATCGTCGGCGTCTCGATTTCGACGAACTCGTGACGCGCGAGCACCTCGCGGGCGGCCGCATTCGCCTTGGAGCGCAACCGAATCGCCGCACCTGGGCCGTCCCGGCGCAGATCCAGGTAGCGGTACTTCAGCCTGGCCTCTTCGCCTGCCGGCTCATCGAGCTGGAACGGCAGCGGTGCGCTCTCCCCCAACACCGTCAGCGACGTGGCGTTGACCTCGATCTCGCCCGTCGGTATTTCGGGGTTTTCATTGCCCTCGGGGCGGATCTCGACGACACCTTCGACGGCGATGCAGTACTCGGCGCGCAGCCGGTGCGCCTGGGCAAGCACGTCGCCTTCGCGGAACACCACCTGCGATACACCGGACGCGTCACGCAGGTCGATGAAGATGACGCCGCCGTGGTCACGGCGACGCGCCACCCAACCGGCCAGCGTCACCGTCTGCCCGGCGTCGGCGGCCCGCAACGAACCGGCCCCATGTGTGCGCAGCACAAAAACTCCCTGTCAATGACCTGATGAGACGACAGCCAAGTGTAGAGGGGGCCTCTGCGCCGGTAGCTTGGCGATCATGGGTAGCCGCATCGCACTCGTCGGCCCTGGCGCTATCGGCGCGACCGTCGCCGCGTACCTGCACGCGGCCGGTCATTCCGTCCTGGTGTGCGGGCACACCGCGCGCGAGTCGATCGAGGTTCGGCCCGACGACAAGGAGCCGATCGTGCTGCCGGGGCCGGTGCATACCGATCCCGCCGAGGTCGACGGTCCAGTCGACGTGCTGTTCATCGCCGTCAAGGACACCCAGAACGAGCAGGCCGGAGCCTGGTTGGCGCGGCTGTGCCACGAGCGCACGGTGGTGTGCGCGCTGCAGAACGGCGTCGAACAGGTCGAGCGTGTCGGACGGTTCTGCCCGTCGTCGACGGTCGTGCCCGCGGCCATCTGGCTGTCGTCGGAGATCCAGCCGGAGGGATGGGTGCGGGTACGCAACGAGCCGCGGCTGGTGCTGCCCGACTCCACGGCGGCATCGGCGCTCGCGGAGTTGTTGCGCGACGCGGGCGTCACGGTCGAGCTCGACCCGGACTTCAGTACCGCCGCGTGGCACAAGCTGCTGGTGAACGCCGTGGTCGCCTTCATGGTGTTGACCGGTAGGCGCTCTGGCATCTTCCGTCGCGACGACGTGGCCGCGTTGGGCCGTCGGTATCTGGCCGAATGCCTCGCGGTCGCGCGTGCGGAGGGTGCCAACCTGAGCGACGAGGTGATCGACGAGATCATCGGCATGCTGGCGCAGGCCCCGCCCGATGTCACCACCTCGATGCTGACCGACCGCGAAGCCGGCCGGCCGTTGGAATGGGACATCCGCAACGGCGTCATCCTGCGCAAGGCGGCGGCTCACGGCATTGCCACCCCGATCAGCGAGGTGTTGGTGCCGCTGCTCGCTGCGGCCAGCGACGGACCAGGCTAGACAGCGTCCTCTAGGGTGTATGGCCATGAAACCCTGCGAGCGCGTCGGCCTGGGCTTCATTGACAGCGCACCGTTCCGCTTCGTGAGCACCGTCGATCTGAACATCACCCCCGAGCAGCTGTTCGAGGTGCTCGACGACGCCGAGTCGTGGCCGCAATGGGCAACAGCGATCACCAAGGTGACATGGACCAGCCCGCAGCCGCACGGTATCGGCACGACACGAACTGTGGACATGCGCGGCGGCATCGTCGGCGACGAGGAATTCCTGGCCTGGGAGCCCTACTCGCACATGGCTTTTCGTTTCAATGAAGCCTCGACGGGCAGTATCGCAGCGTTCGCGGAGGACTATCGGATAGTGCCGACGGCCAGTGGCTGCCATTTGACGTGGGTGATGGCGATGAAGCCGAAAGGCGTTGCCGCGCGGTTGGGGATGACACTCGGCCGGCCGGTAATGGCGCGGACGTTCCAGAAGTTCCTGTATAACCTGCGCGACTACACCGACAAGCGATTTGCGGCTTAACGCCATCCGGTATGGGTACTCGTCCAAGGAGTCTGACGAACCGTTCGTATGGCGCGATCCTCCTCCCCTCCCGACTTCCGATAGGTCACTGCTGTGCCTCACACACCCGGCCTGCCTCGGCGGCTAGGCAGTCTGAAATGGTGGAACAGTAAGCGTCGCAACACAATCAGCGTTGTACTCGACTGGATTGTCGAAGAAACTTCGCATCACAGAAAGAAGGCAGCCCGCGGCCTCACGGGTATTCAGCGCGACTTCATGGCCGGTGCCCGGGAAGACGTAATGCCGTGAGTTGGATAATGTCTGGGCCGCTTCCTCGGCCAACGGCGGCGGCGTCGCGGAGTCGAAGCTGCCGCTGACGAGCAGGGTCGGCACGTCGCTGTGGGCCAAGTCGAAGACCCACCACGGCGCCGCGGGCACCGACCACTGTTCGCAGTCGCTGAAAAGCGTCGGCACCTGCGCGGGCAGCTTCAAGACGGCGTCGGGGAAATCGGGTAGCGCCTGCTTCCCCACAGCGAGCACCTTGTCGGGACTGGTGCGGGCCACCGCTTCGCGGCACAGCACGCTGTACATCACGCCGTAGCTGAGGATGTTCGGCGGCGTCACCGCCGCGAGCGCCTGGCCCACGTCGGTCGGATCGCCGGTGGCCAACTTGTGAATCATCGCCGGAATGCGGGCCAGTTGGCCCGGTGTCTGAGCGGCCGCCACCACCACGCCGCTGGCGAGTTTGTACCCGTCGATGACGACGTCGGTCGGTGTGCCGCCCACGTCCACGGTGACGCGGATGGGGCTCGCCGACAACTCGTTGACCATGCGCGTGAACTCCGCGCGCGCGTCGGGAAAAGCCTCGCTGCATCCCGGGTCGACCGCGCACGCGTCGAAGATCGCCTCGTAGCTCTGCGCTGCCCAGTCCCAACCTGATTCGGCGAGGTTGGCCGGTGGCGGCAATACGGAGTCCAGCACCACCGAGCGGATGCCGTCTGGACGGTCACGCAGCACCTGCAGCGCTAGGTCGGTGCCGTAGGACAGCGCGTAGATGTTCCACTGGTCGATGCCCATCGTGGTGCGCAGGTCGGCGACGTCGGCGACGCTTTCGGTGGTGTTGTAGGCCGCGACGTCGATGACGTCCTTCGCGATCCGGTCGCGACACGCACGCACGGCCGCCGCGCTCTGTTGCGAATAGGCGGAATTCTCGGCGCCGATTCCGACTGCCTTGACAAGGAATTGGTCCACTTCGGGGCACGCCAGGAACGGGTCGTCCTTCATCGTGCCGCGCTGGCCGAGCAGAATCAGATCGCGGTCGAGTTGCCAGTTGTCGAAGTTGTGGACCATCGGTGTGCCACCGGGGCCGCCCGCGAGATAGAGCACGGGATCGGGTTTTGGGTCCGGCGATGTCGTCTTGCGCGTGACGACAGCGAGCTTGATCTTCCTGCTGTTCGGATCGGCGCGATTCTGGGGCACGGTGAGATAGCCGCATTCGACGTCGGGACCTAGGTCGAGCTGCGGCACCCCGGTGTAAATCGGGTTGGGGCACGGCGCTTTTGCGTACGAGGCGGCGGGCGGCGCAGGCCGCGGTGCGACGCTCGTCGCGCTCGACGTCCCGCCAGCCGGTCCGCCCTGGCCGCATCCCGCGAGAACGACGACGGCGAGCAGTCCGATCACGCGACCAACAAGGCTCATTGCGGCCTCAATACAGGCCGACCCACGCCTCGCGGCGCTCGGCGTCTGGATCCGATACCACCGTGTCGCGGGCGGACTGGATGATGCGGGTGAATCGATCGTCGGTGTCGTACACGGGCCAATCGTGCCCACTGGACCAATGGATTTCGCCGCTCTCCCAGCCTTTGGCCGCGAAGTCCAGCCAGGCGCGCTGCATGCGCCGACCGACGGGCGGCTGCAGCCGCCGCCCCAACGGGTGCAGTTTGCGGCCGATGAACGAGGCATAGCTGTGCTGAATGTGCACGATCTCGCTGCCGTGGGTGGCGCCGAGGCCGAGCACCCGCAGGCTGATCCCGAAGTGGTCGAACCGGTACATATGCGTCGGCGCGTGCGCGCTGTAGGCGTCGGCGAACGCCCAGGCCGGCCCCCCGAACATGACGTCAGACCCGAACGCGACGAGTGCGCGTCTGCGTGGGTAGTCCGGGTACGCGGCGAGCACGCGCTCCTTGGCGTCGGGGGCGACGCGGTTGAGGTAGGCGTCGATTGACGCGGTGGTCGTGGGCAGCATCGGCGGCTTAGTCCAGGCGAACATCGATGCCTCGTGGCTGTTGGTGCCGATGATCAGCGGCACCCGCGCCAGGGCGCCCTCGCGGGCAGCGTCGACCGGGTGTTTCGGCAGCAGGTCGACGCCGTAGGTCAGGCCGTACGCCAGCGTCGGGGTGCTTGCGGCGCTCTTGAGCTGCAGCATGCCCGCGGCGCGGCGCAGCTGCCGCTGGGGCAGCCCCTTGACCTCGGCAGCGGTCACGCCCAGCCGTTTCAGGAAGTCGTGGGCCCGCCGCGCCCGTAACTCGCGGTCAGCGATCAGCGGAAGCGCGGGGCTCTGCGCGATCGCGCGGCGGAACAGGCCGTCGGCCGCGGGACTGGTCAACAGCGCGAGCACCGAGGTCGCGCCGGCCGACTCGCCGAACACGGTCACCCGGTCGGGATCACCGCCGAACGATGCGATGTTCTCCCGAATCCATCGCAACGCCGCCAGCTGATCGCGCAGCGCGAGGTTGTCGTCGAATCCGTCGCCGAGGTCGGACAGTTCGAAGCCGCCGAACACTCCGATCCGATAGGTGACGTTGACCACGACCACGTTTCCGTTGGCCGCCAGTCGCGACCCGTTGTAGAGCTGGAATTGGCCGGCGCCAAATACAAACGCGCCGCCGGGAATCCACACCATCACCGGCAACGAGCCGCTGGTGTCGGGCGACCACACCGTCAGCGTCAAACAGGCTTCGTCGCGCACCTTCGGGTCGTCGCGACCGCCGCCGACGAACGACTTGCCCTGCGGCGGGAGGGGTCCGTGTTCGAGCGCATCCCGCACGCCGGTCCACGGCTGCAGCGGGGCCGGTGCCAGAAACCGGCGTTCGCCGACGGGCTGCTCGGCGTACGACACGCCGCGCCAGACACCGACACCACCCTCGGTGGTGCCGCGCAGATCTCCCAGCCCCGTATGCGCGATGGTCGAATGTCCAAGAAGGACTGCCACGCCTAAATCGTAGTGTGCAAAGCTGGACGGGCCTGGGTCCGAACAGGGTGTGGCGAGCGACGGAGCGGTGCAATGACCTTCAACGAGGGTATGCAGATTGACACGACCAACATCTCGACGGGTGGTGGCCGCGGGCCCGGTCGTGGAATCGCGATCGGTGGCGGGCTCGGCGGATTGCTGATCGTTGTGATCGCGTTGTTCCTCGGCGTCGACCCCAGCTCGGTGATGCCGCAGCAACAGGAAATCGACGCAGGCGGCGTCGAAGCCCCGGGATACGACCTGAGCCACTGCAAGACCGGCGCGGACGCCAACAAGTTCGTCGAATGCCGGGTGGTCGCGACGACGAACTCGGTCGACGGCGTGTGGCAGCAGCTGACACCGGGCTACACGCCTCCGCACACCACGCTGTTTCACGGTGCGGTCCAGACGGGCTGCGGACCCGCCGACACCTCCGTCGGCCCCTTCTATTGCCCCGTCGACCAGACCGCCTATTTCGACACGGACTTCTTCCAGGTGCTCGTCGACCAGTTCGGTTCCAGCGGTGGCCCGCTGGCGCAGGAGTATGTGGTGGCCCACGAGTACGGTCACCATGTGCAGAACCTCAGGGGCGTTCTTGGCCGCGCGCAGCAGGACCCGACGGGCGCAGAGGGCGCCGGGGTGCGCACCGAGCTTCAGGCCGACTGCTATGCGGGGGTCTGGGCGCACTACGCGGCGATCACCAAACAGGAGAGCACCGGCGTGCCGTTCCTTGAGCCGTTGAGCGACAAGGACATTGCCGATGCGCTGTCGGCAGCCTCATCCGTAGGCGATGACCGAATCCAGAAAGAGGCGACCGGGCGGATCAACCCGGAGCAATGGACCCACGGATCGTCGGCCGAGCGGCAGAAGTGGTTCACGGTCGGCTACCAGACCGGCGACCCCAACAAGTGCGACACCTTCGCGACGAACAACCTTGGGTAGGCCACCTACGGCCATCGACGCCGTCGCCGAACGCTACCTCGACACGTTCGCGTCGTTGGACCCTTGCGCGGCAACGGAAATGGGCATCATCGGCCACGATGACGACATCACCGACTACTCCCCCGACGGTGTGACGGCGCGGGTCGACGCCGCCCGCTCGGCGCTGCGGGAGCTCGACGGAACCAGCCCGGCTGACGACGTCGACCAAGTGACGATTGCGGCGATGTGCGAACGACTCGGTTTGCAAATCGAACTGCACGACGCCCGATTGGACATCGGCGATCTGAACGTGATCGCTTCACCGCTGCAGTCGATGCGCGACGTGTTCGACTTGATGGCCACCGACACCGACGAGGACTGGGCGCTGATCGGCCGACGGATGTCAAAGGTGCCCGACCGCGTCGCCGGCTATGTCGAAGCACTGCGGGCCGCGGTGACAGCCGGCCGTGCGCCCGCCGCGCGGCAGGTCGCCCGTGGCATCCAGCAGGCGGGCCAAATCCAACAGCTATTTGTGGACATGGTGGCCGACGCGGCGCCGGAAAACGCTGTGCTGCACGCGGAATTGCAGCAACGCGCGGCGGCAGCGGCCGATTCCTACGCCGCGCTGGCCGCCGCACTGCGCGATGAGATCGCGCCGCACGCCCGGTACGAGGACGCATTTGGCCGCGACGCCTACCGGCTGCTGTCACGGGAATTCCTCGGCACCTCGGTCGACCTCGACGAGACCTATGAGTGGGGCCTTCGTCAATTGGAAAGCATTGTCGCCGAGCAGCAAACGATTGCAGACCGGCTCTATCCCGGCGCCTCGGTCAGCGAGGCACTGCGGCGGCTGGACGACGAGCCGCGCTACCTGGTGCACGGCACCGAGGCGCTGCAAGCATGGATGCAGGACCTGTCGGACCGCGCGGTGCAATCGCTGGCCGATACCCACTTCGACATAGCCGCGCCTCTGCGCACATTGGAGTGCCGGATCGCTCCTACCCACACCGGTGGCATCTACTACACCGGACCGTCCGAGGACTTGAGCCGTCCCGGACAGATGTGGTGGTCGGTGCCAACGGGTGTCGAGACGTTTCGGACCTGGCAGGAAACCACCACGGTCTTTCATGAGGGCGTGCCGGGCCACCACCTGCAGATCGGCCGGGCGGTCGTGTCATCGGACCGGCTGAACCGATGGCGCCGGATGGGCTGCTGGGTGTCGGGACACGGCGAGGGTTGGGCGCTCTACGCCGAGCGGTTGATGGCCGACCTCGGCTGGCTCGACGATGCCGGCAACCGGATGGGAATGCTGGACGCACAACGTTTTCGGGCCGCGCGCGTGGTGATCGACATCGGTGTGCACTGTGGGCTCACCGCGCCTGACGGCGGCGTCTGGGACGCCGCACGGGCGTGGGCATTCCTGCAGTCGCACAGTGCGATGGCGGATGAAAACCTGCGCTTCGAGCTCGACCGCTATCTGGGCTGGCCCGGGCAGGCTCCGTCGTATGCGATCGGACAGCGGCTCTGGCAGCAGCTACGCGACGAAACGCTCCGCCGGGGGCTGTCGCTGAAGGAATTCCACAGCCGCGCACTAGATCTCGGCGGGCTGCCGCTGGATGTACTTCGGTCGGCGCTCATCATCGATGTCGCAGCCAGTTGATGCCCCGTCTCGTTACCTGGCTTCGACGGCAGCCTTGATCTTCGCGAGGGTGGTCTTCATCCCGCCGAGCATTTCGTCGTCGAACGCGTCCTCACCTCCGAGAACGTGCTGGACAATGGTTTTCGACACCCAGGCCGTACCTTTCGGGGGAACCAGCCGGCGTTCGGTCAGTGTGGTTCCGTCGGCGGCCGGCCTGATCTCGAACAGCCACGTGCTGTTGTTCGTCAAGGTCCGAAATGCGATGGCTTCGTTGGGTTCGAAAGATTCGACCTTCGACGCCGTTGGCCAGAACTTCCAACCTTGCCGGTTCCAGTTGACGGTGTAGGAGCCTTCACACACCCTCCCCAGCGGCTGCATGCGGCGACACTGCGGGCTCCACTCCGGCATTCGCGTGAGGTCGGCTAACACGCTCCAGACATGTTCCGGAGCAGCGGCAATGTGGATGCTCGCGTCAAGGTTCTTTTTGGTCATTGCTTCCGCCAGGTAGGTGTGAGATTAGCCCGTGCCTTCGGCAACGCAGCCAGTAACTTATCACCGACCGACCAGTCGGTCAATGACTTTATGCAGCCCGATCAAGCCGTTGACAACGAACAACATCATCCATACAGTTCTGTATTGTACGGATAACAACGGTTCGCGACCTTGGGAGTTGTGGGATGTCAGATTCAACGCGGGGCGCGCTTGAAACGAAGTCGGAGTTTGACGAGTCGCGCGCCAGGGTGCGCCGGATCGCAGTGCCGCCGACCGCCCGGGCACTCAGCACGTTGGCCGACATCGACTACGCAGATGCGTTCCTTGTCGAAACAGGTACAGCGAGTTCCCCCGAGCAGTGCGCTCGAGCCGTCTTGGATGGTGCGCCGCTGGCTGTGAGAGCGAACCTGCAGTTCGGGTGGTCGGCGATCGGGCTAAGGCCTGCAATCGGTCGAGCGCGAAAATCGATCCTCGGTTGGGAGATCCGAGCGAGCACACCAGAATTCGTATTGCTCGGCCGCGATTCCTTGATCGGGATGCCGGGCGAGCTGCTCTTCAAGCGTGAGCGCGACGCGGTCCTGTTCTGCACCTTCGTCCAACACAAGACCATGGTTGCTCGCGCGACATGGGCAGGAATCGAGTCGTCGCATCTCCGGATCGTGGGCGACCTCCTCGAGCAGGCCGCCCACCGGCTGGTGTAACGAACCGCAACGAGGAAAGGAGACCGTCATGCTCGCATTCCGTCGTGCGGTGGAAGCACGTGAGTTGGACGTCATCGCTGAGCTTCTCGCCGATGATGTGGTGCTCCACAGCCCCATTTCGTTTAAGCCGTACCACGGCCGGGAAAATGTGGCAAAGATCATCAACCTGGTGGCCAGCATTCTGCAGGACTTCGTGTATCAGCGTGAGATCGGCGCAGAGTCTGATAATGATCACGCACTGGTGTTCGGTGCGCGCGTCGGCGACTTGTCAATTCAGGGTTGCGATTTCATACACACCGACACCGACGGGCTGATCGACGAGCTGACGGTGATGATGCGTCCGCTGCGGGCTGTGCACGCATTCGAAACACAAATGAGGGCACGGTTCGCCGAGAGTTTCGCCAGTAGCTGATCCGCTTCCCCAGGCCGACGACGGCCTCTTAGCGTGCAGTCATGGAGACACTTCCGCTGACGCCTCAACTGTCCATGCTGCGGATCAACGGCTGGCAGGTGTACGTGTGGCGCGACGGAGATTCGGTGACGCTGATCGATACCGGCGCCCCGGGATCGGCTGCCGAGATTCTGTCCGCCGTAGCGGGTGTCGACCGTATCGTGTTGACCCACGGCCACGTCGACCACAGCGGTTCGGCCGCAGAACTGCACAATGCGACGGGAGCGCCAGTGCTCGCCGGCGCGGGCGACGCGACCGCGATCCAGACGGGCGCGGCATTGCCACCGCCGGTGTTCGAGGATTGGGAAGTGCCCATCTACCAACGGGTCTCGGCCAGCCTGCCGAGACGGCGGAGCCGGTCGCCGTGGATCGTGAGCTGCACGACGGCGACCTCGTCGATTTCGGTGGCGGCGCCGAAATCCTGGCGATCCCGGGTCACACTGAGGGCT
>Ga0075421_100009671_pt1 | contig 11888 bp, 11 predicted proteins | sample SoiMetdeltSBSDD5_FD_75292 | JGI IMG/M metagenome (GOLD analysis project Ga0075421, IMG submission 75292) | Bulk soil microbial communities from a Populus tree surrounding site in Tennessee, USA - Soil MetaG P. deltoides SBSDD5 | ecosystem: Environmental > Terrestrial > Soil > Tree plantation...
GCTCACAAGTCCAATTCTTGCCACCGCCCTATTTGCGCCGCTTGCCTTCGGTTCAGGTGTGGTCGAACCGAGCTTGCAGTCCGTCATCTCGCGCTTTGGCACGGAGCGCACACGCGGCCAGCTTCTCGGAACTTACCAATCCGCTCGGAGCCTCGCATTCATCATAGGCCCCATCTGGGCAGGGTACGTGTTTCAGACCATCAATCCGCAGTCGGTGTACTCTATTAGCGCAATCCTGGTGCTGGTCGCAGCGATTCTAGCCGTGATCCTCAATCGTCAAGTGCTGCTGTCCACACATGCGTCATCTCGCCCGGAGTTGGCGCACCAGCAGATTCCCCTGAGCGACGAAGTTCCCCAGTGGTGCGCGAATCACATTAGCCGGATTGATCAAACAGCCGCTCGCCTGCCCTTACAGGGACGGGGAGTCTGTTCTCAACAGGGGCTAAGGGGCAAACCCATCGGGGATTGTAATGACAGGATGGATGGTAGGCAAAGTTGAAATCGAGGATTAGTACATTATCCGTTGATCCAAGATCAGCGCCCTTGATCGAATCGAGCAGATAGCGGCCTGCACCGTACGTTTCATGCCCACTGGTTGCATCTTTGAAGGGTAGGAACACACCGCCCCCATACCCTTCGATCCAATAGATGTGCAGCACGCCCGATCCTTCAGGCAGATCGATCCGCACTTTGCCGAACCTCCGATAGGTGAATCGGCCATCCGCGCCAACTTCGACGGTATAGGTATGAGGCTCTACGTCTGTGTCAACTTCTGCGATGATGCGATAATGTAGATCATAGTCGAAGTATGAGAGGCCGCGAAAAGCCCGCTTCTGATCTTCATCCAACGCGCTCTGCGGATGGGTTCGAAACAGATCATCGCGCACTGTTCGCCAGTGATTCCATGCGCGTTCGGGATCATCGTCTTCGCGTATCTCGCGATACAGATTTCCGACGCGGCGGCGGTAGTCCAGGAGATCGAGCATCAACTTATCATCCGATCTTGCTGCCGATCAGTAGCCCCAACGCGGCCCCAAGCAGGCACAATCCATTGGTTCCGATTACGTTCCCGATGGCTTGAGCAATGTGACCCGTATCATAGAGGGCGGCGCTATCGACGGCATAAGTTGAAAATGTGGTATAGGCCCCGAAGAAGCCCGTCCCTATGAGCAGCCTCCAGCGTGCATCCACTTCGATATGACTCGCCGCATAGCTCAAAAACACCGCCACCAGGCATGAGCCGGTTACGTTGATGATCATCGTGCCCCAGGGAAAAGTCGGTCCGAACCGCTCGGCAGCGATACCGGAAATCCAGTAGCGCATATTTGCCCCGATAAATCCACCAAGGCCAATCAATAAGACCGCTTCTAGTTGGTGGCGCATCAATAATTAATCGCTCTCATTACGTGAATCGACGCCAAAAATATCTTTCTCGCCCGCCATGCTCATTGTGGCACGAAGCCAGCTCCCTGCCTCGCTTCCCGATTCTTCTCTGCCGCGCCGATAATCGCTCTTATCGATGAACTCTTGCAGTTCATCCTTCAGATGTGTCCACATGCTTTGTTGAATCGCAATGATTTCTCTGGCAAGGATGGGATCATTGGCTTCCCGAATCACCATTCGGAAATGGGGCACACACAGTCCATTCGACCCTTGATAGGCCGCCCGCATACGCGCGTCTCCGATATGATGATTCAGCGCATGGACATAGCGCCGCTCTGACTCTTCTACTGCATCACAAGCAACGCAGTGACCTTTTGGCCCTAAGCGTGCCGCCAATGAGAACAAATCCTTTGCCGTGTTAAATAACTGGCCCAGCCCTGATTTCTTGGCAATAGGTTCTGCGGATGTCTGCTTGATCTCGGTGAGGATTTCGTCAAGGACAGTCTTGTAGAGAATGGCAAGGCTAACGGAACTACCCTTAAACTCAATAGCGCGCTGGCTGTGTGTGCTACACAACCCTCGCCGCCTGCGCATGGCCGTATGCGTTTCCTGTTCCAGTACCCTTTCGTACAATAGGTTATCCAGGAACTGATCGGCTGCCTTCAGCAGCAGGTTGCAGATGACGCATCCAGGCTGAGGAAATGTCTCGATCAAATCGTAATAACTTAGAGGGATCACGCCTTGACTTTTCATGGCTAGGGTCGATCTCCAAAATCAAAGCCTCTACCAGATGAATTGTACTGGTAGAGGCTATTAGTCCAAGCAGAAGACGGTTCGGCCAACATAGGCACTAGCGAGCCTCATCGCTGGCCTGCATTATAACGCACTCGCTTAGGTTCTCGCGATGTCGCGCCTCCAAATAGTCTAACCCTGACGAATGGTCTAATTCCATCATACTTCGATAGCACCTCTCTCTGTTGAACAACCACGCCAACCGCGTTCCGACGCAAAACTCTGTTGGGTTAGGCTGACAATTTTAACAAGATTCCAGTGCTATTAGAAGAAAAATGAGGTAGGAATCACACGACAACAAGTACTTGTCTAGGTGTAAAAGTGGGGATTCTCCCACTCGTAAGTGAAATTTGCACGTCTTAGAATTACAATCTGTTGAAAAGAATTAGATTGGTGTAAGATATTGCCGCGCTTTGATGCGGGTTTGTTTTATCATCACGTTAGGCGGCTCAACACGTGAGGTTGAGCTTATCGGAGCCTGAAAAAGATGTTCGAACCATCACCTGCACCAATTCCCGGAATCGCAACCTTAGCGGGCAGTAACCTAACCGAACGGATGAGGGTCAGCAACAAGAAGCATTTACTCTGGGGGGCGCGTGGTGATAGGCGAACAGCTATCGTGTGGCTGCTGCGCGATACTCGCCGCCCAAACGCACCACTTCTGAGCGGGGCGCGCGTGGAGATGGTCACCGATCTGGAAGACGGGGTTTACACAGCCGAATTCCGCGACACCCGGCAAGGGCGGTCGCTACACTCGGAGTTTATTTTTGTAGACAAAGGCATTGTGTTCCTAGAAGTGCCGGAGTTCGATAGCCCCGTCAGCGACGTAACAGTACTGATTCGAGCGATGTAGCCCCCTTCTTGTAAACGCGCAGGGCATTGGTCGAGCAAATGCCTATTTTTGTTTATCCGCCCCATCGATTCGGGTAATACCCGAAAACATTGCAGCGTTCACCACACGGTAAGCACATCGCCTTGACCGATCAAGCAAAACCTCATAAGTATCCCGGCTACGAGTTCGGCGGAAATGGCCCCTTGATGCATCTCGCAATTGCCAATGGATTCCCGCCGCCGACATATATCCTGATGGTCGAAGGGCTGCTCGATCAATATCATGTATTTACGCTGCCGCCCCGCGCACTTTGGACTCCTACGCCGCCATATCAGGAATTCAAGTCATGGCGGGAGATGGCAGCCGATTTGCTGGCTGGTCTGCGTGAGCGTGAGGCTCAGGATGTCATTGCGGTGGGGCATTCTTATGGAGGAGTCGCGTCGGCACTAGCTGTACTCGCTGAACCGCAGCGTTTCCGAGCGCTGATACTACTCGACCCAACCTTTCTTCCGCCGCGTACCCTGAGACGGTTTGCTATCCTGCGATTGCTTGGATATGAGCAGCGCCACCCGTTGAGCGTCGCTACGAAGCGACGCCGGGATCGCTTTGAAAGTGTCGAGGTGGCATATCAATATTGGCGCGGCAAGCGGCTGTTCGAAGATTGGCCGGACGCAACCCTGCGACTTTATGCTGGGAGCATGACCAAGCCCGCGCCTGATGGCGATGGCGTCGTGCTGGCGTGGTCAAGGGAATGGGAAGCCCGTTATTACGAGAAGCTCATGACGGACATCTGGAAGGATGTTCGTAAATTGCGCGGCTTGCTCCCAATTCTCGCCATACGGGGCACAGAGTCTGACACGTTCACCGAAGACTCATGCCGCACATTCCGCCGTTATGTACCCGAGGCAGCCGTCGTGGAGATTGAAGGGCGTGGGCATTTGTTCCCCCAGTCTGCCCCTGATCACACTCGCCACATCATCGTGGATTGGCTGAACCATCTGCCAGTCCATTAAACGGATCAAAATGCCGCCGGGCAATCCGCCCGGCGGCTCAATAGCTAAGATTATGCGGTCAAATAGCGCCGTCTCTACTGTACTGTTTGGTCTAATATCTCGATGGCTTTGAGTAGTTGCGCGTCTTCGCTATCCTTCACCTGATCTGCGCTGAGGCCACGCTCCGCCTCCGGACCGAGCAGGGTCGCCGTGAGGGGGACAGGGACTTCGATGTCAGGCACAATCCCCTCATGCCAGATTACCCGCCCGCTAGGTGTAAGCCATTCGCTGGTTGCCAGCAGCAGCGATGAACCGTCCGAGAGCGGGAATTCTTGCAGCACTGTCCCTGTTCCGAACGTCTTTTCGCCAACTAGCTTCGCACGACCTGCATCCTGAATCGCCCCGGCTGTAATTTCGGAGGCGCTGGCCGACCCTCGATTAATCAGGACAACCAGTGGCATACCCGTCGCAACGCCGCCCGGCTCTACCGGAGTCTCTTTGGTCTTGCCCTGAGCATCACGCTCGATCAGGACGTTGCCTTCGCTGAGAAACTGGCTGGTCACACCAACTGCCTCGTTGAGATAACCGCCGGGGTTGCTGCGCAGATCAAGGACAATGCCCTTGATACCCTGATCCGTCATCTCGGTAAGTGCCTTCTTCAAATCCTCTGTCACATTGTTGCTGAACTGCGAGACGCGAAGGTGCGCGTAATCCGTACCGGGGATGTGTGCCCATGTCACATTCCGGATGTTGATCACCGCGCGGGTGATGGTCACGTCACGAACGTCACCCGTCTCCGGTGTAACGAGCGTCAAAGTGACTTGTGTTCCCGCAGGCCCGGTGATCAAGTCAATAATCTCGTTCAAGTCTTTGCCTGTCATATCCTCCCCATCGACGGCAAGGATCACATCACCCGGCTTGATTCCTGCCTTCTGTGCTGGTGTTCCATCAATGGGCGAGACAATGACCGCATGTCCGTCGCGATAATCGACATACGCGCCGATTCCCTCGTACTTCGCTTCAAGGTTAGCAGTCTCCTGCGCCCGCTCGTCCGGCGACATAAAGCGGCTGTGCTCCGTATCGCCGAGTGCATTCACCATACCTGTAACTGCGCCATAGATCAACTTTTGTTGATCGACCTCATCCCAGGCGACATAATGCTGCTGCATCAGGTCCCATGCTTGGTTGAGAAGTTGGAAGCGATTGCCCCCGCCTGCTGGTAGGATGTTCACAAGAACTTGGCGGTCGAAGACAATACCACTCAGGATTCCAACAGTGAGGACAACCAGGAGTAAAAACAGGGTTCCCAGCCGTTGCCACAGGCTCATAATCTCTCCAAAAGTTTGACGTTTCTAAATGCTAGGGAGAGTGTATCCCGCTTTGGGCTGAGATGCCTGTGTGGATTTCGCCTATGGAGAGTACGCCAAGCTCATCCCATTCATTGGATACATGCTGCACGGATGGCATCGGCAAGTTCGAATCCGCGTACATTCTTGGTGATGTAACCAACTGCCCCGGCTGCCAACGCCTCCGCCGAATCATCTTCATCAGCCAGACCGGAGAGGATAATGATCTTGATGCCGGGATAACCCTTACAGATGGTACGTGTGGTGTCAAGGCCGTTGACATCTGGCAAGTTCGAATCCATGAGAATCACGTCCGGGCGAAGTTCCGCACAGAGCCTGATTGCCTCTGCTCCGTTCGATGCCTCGGCAACTACGTCGAGATCGTCAAATACCATCAAGTACAATGCTAGCCCATTGCGAACTACCCGATAATCATCGACTATCATGATTGTGATAGGTTGAGGCATCGGCTTGTCCCGACTCTTCAAGGAAAGCAAAATAGTGCAAACCTGTATCTATCAGCCTACAGAATAATTCCCGCCGAACATGGTGCATCCGGGGAAATTGTCAGAGGGTATTTAGCGCTATTTGTGTTAGTCCAAATGGACTATATTGCGTTGGAGAGCAAGTGTGGCAGCTTCAGTGCGTGTGGCAACGCCCAGCTTTGAGAGAATATTGCTAACGTGGTTCTTCACTGTGAATGGGCTTACCGAGAGGCGTTCCGCAATCTGGGTGTTGTTCAGACCTTCTACCATCAAACTCAGGACTTCGTGCTCACGATTAGTGAGATCATGTCCGGGGGCTGGGGGGCGGGTCGTAGCATTGATCAGTGCGCGGGCGGCTTCCGGGCTGAGGGTTGGCTGTCCCGATTTCGCGGCGTGAATGGCATCGAGAAGCTCACGCGCGGAAACATTTTTCAGCAGATAGCCAATCGCGCCCGCTTCGAGTGCAGCCTGCACTAACTCTTCATCGCCATAGCTGGTCAGCGCGATGATCTGGGTGGCTGGGTAAAGCTCGCGCAGCTTGCGGATGGTCGTCACACCGTCCATTTCCGGCATGATCAAATCCATCAGAACAACATCAGGCTGTGTCCGCGCGCACAGGTTCAGAGCCTCGATGCCGTTGGACGCTTTGCCCACTACGTTGCAGTCAGACACATCTTCCAGGAGCGTTTGAAGGCCCTTTCGTACGATCACATGATCATCGACAATCAGAATTTGGATACGATTATGGTCGGTCATGCAAATGTCCGTGTGCCGTATTATCCCAACGAGCCACTATTTGAGTCCCGGCTCCTGGTTGGGTAACAATCTTGAGTTCGCCGCCGATTTCCATCATGCGCGAGCGCATGATGGAAATCCCAAACCGATCCCCCTTGATTTTCTGTTCCGACAGGAATCCGTGCCCGTTGTCTCTAACCTGAATCTCAACCCCATTTGGCTCAAATGTCAAATTGACCTGTGCCTCTGCCGCACCTGAATGTTTGATTGTATTGGACAATGCTTCTTGTATCATCCGATACAGAGTTATCTGTACCTGCGCGGGGAGGTCGAAGTATTCGCCTGAGATTTGCAGCGAAATCGGCAGATCGGCCCGACTGCTGATCGCGGCGACTAACCGGCTCACCGATTCGTCCAACTGCACTTCAACTAATGCTGAGGGCAGCAGTTCCAATAGCAAGGCGCGCATCTCAAACAGTGCCCCCTGAATAAGCTCCCGCAGCATCTCTAATTTCTGTTCAGCCTTCTCCGGGTTGTGCTTCCACAGACTAGGAAGGACATCAGCGATCAAGCTGGCCGACCACAGAGTTTGGCTCACCGCATCATGCAGATCGCGTGAGAGTCGCTGGCGCTCTTTGAGTACGGCGGCTTGCTGCGCTTGTTCGTAAAGGCGTGCATTTTGAATCGCGATGGCGGCCTGATCTGCGAACGCTTGCAAACGCTCCAGGTTCGCGCCACTGAAGAAGCCGGGCGTCGCGCTGTCAAGGTTCAGGAAACCAATAATCGTTCCCTCGACTCGAATCGGCGCACCCACATTTGATCTGATCCAGCTTAGCTCCGGCGCGTCTCGCCAGTAGGAGAACGGCAGCAGATCGATCCCTGCATGATCCGGGCCAGCCAAGTCATCCTTCAATGGGAAACGCAGCGACAGCATGAAGTCGCGCAGCCCGTAGGCTTCGTATCCCCGGCTTCCGGCAACGCGCACCATTCCATCATCGACCAGCATCAGATTGGCGGCATCGTGTGCTTCGACTTGCTGAACGCTCTCCAGGATTCGATCTAGTACGTCGTCAAGGCTGAGCGAGCTAGTCAGCGTCGCCGTGATAGCTGCCAGCGCCGATGCAAAGACCCGGTGCTCTCGCTCCGCCTCCTGGGATTGGGCGCGCTCCAGAAACCCTGCAAGGATATGCGCCATCGATTGTAGAAAACTTTCATCTTCGGGACTGAACGCTGTGGGGGCGCGCGTGTGGACGCACACAGCGCCAAACGGACGTGTCTTATTGGGGATCAGAACGCATAAGCTGGATGTGACTCCAGCGCTCTCTATTAGAGCCGATCCTTGTTTTCCGATCAGTTTCCCATTAGATGTGAGTCCCGCCTTATGGAGCGCCTGATCAAGACTGGCGTTTGCTGTCGGATCAACTATCGTTTCACCACCAGCATCCTTATCCCATCCGCAGCCTCCTCGCAATAGGAGTTGATCATCGGGCAGGAGTTCTAGGATTGAGCAGTAATCTACTTTAAGGGTGTCACAGATGGCAGAGGCGATGTGATCGATTAGTTCATTGCTTGAAACTTCGGTCAATGCGTCTTGGCCCAAGTGCGCAATGATATGCTGCTGTTGGGAGAGGCGATGCACGGTGTCGATTTCCTCACCAGCATTGAAAACCCAGAGCAGCGTTCCGAGGTCGTTTAGCTTCGTGATGGTAGCTGTACCCACATCAAAAAGGCCAGAATTGAGTCTCAGCCCCGCTTCAATTTTCTCGATAGCATCGCCTGGTTCAAGCGTCTTGAGTTGTTCAAGAAGCGCGTCAGGGATGCTGACCACCGCCTCGATTGAGCGTCCAATTAACTTATCGCCATCTTGAAAGCAATCTTTGGCAGCACGGTTGGCTGTCATGATTGTGCCTTCGGCGTTCGTCGTGAGATAAAAATCCTCAAGAAGATCACGCACAGCTACATCATGCTCGTTCTGCTTCAAACGAAGCGAATCAAGGTGGTTATACTGAGGGATCAATCAGCCCATTTTGTAGCGGAAACTCACTGCACGAATGATCCGCAAGAACAGCTATTCCCTCCCACCTGAAAGGAGAGGTTATCGTGTTTGGATCGGAAATGCATAAACCTATGTGGATATGCGAGATGTTTCTAGACGGAAACCTAAATGATGGGCAACCACTAGGGCCACAACCGAAGATAGCAAATATGGATGTGGCCCTTCTGGGAAATTCACTTGGAGGAAGGAAAGTGAGTACCACTTACTGAGGGGCTTTCACCTGGGTTGCGCGTTGGATAATCTGGGGTGTGGCAGTCTTGATCGGGACTGCATTGATGTCTCGCGGCTCAATTACCAGTTCCATTGCGGTACATTCCTTCGCGTCAATTTCTAAATCTGTAAAGAATGGAACCATGCAGATATGGACATCTTCTAGCTCAAGGTAATGACGCGCCAGCGCTGTCGCCTTGATCGCTTGATTGACCGCACCTGCGCCGATGGCGTGAACGGTAACATGATTCTGTTCGCGGATAATTCCGGCGATTGCCCCTGCAACTGCCTTCGTCCGGGAGCGGGCTGAAACTTTGATGATATCCATGGAACTAACCTCCAGACCTTTGCTAAATTGAAGTTGTGACCATACCCTGGTGGTAGGTGTTGCTGCACAGCACATTCATCTTCTAATCGATACCGCTCGCCTCCTCTGGACTGGAATATCGTTACGTGGGATGCTTTCGATGCTATCGGACGACCCTACATCACTCCCCCATTACCAGATGCATGACATGACATCTGGTATTTAGTCTTTATTTAGCCTAAACCAAAGCCGCCAGCTTTCATGATGCTGGGGTGGCGTTCGGTGAGGTCTAATCGTGCTATTCTTGTCTAGTCCATTTGGACTAGACAATCTTGTGATTATGCGTAGAAGGTACTTTTCAGAGTATTTGTGTCGCATAAGAAGATTCAATGACGCCTTCATGGGATATTCATGTTGTTCGGCGGGGTATAATGAAAATATGGTCCTGATCTCAGAGGAGGCGGCGCGTGCCAGCCAGTACCCCCACAAGTTCCAAACCGTCTGCTGCCGATAAGGCATCGCTGCACCCTGGCTTTGATTGGCGAGAGGTGGCGCGCTTGGCTCTATCCTCGCGGATCATGGACGAGCTAGAAGAACAGGAGTTAGCGCCGAAAGGCCATGTGACGTACCAGTTTTCGGCGCGTGGGCATGAGCTAGGTCAGATATTGATCGGCCAGCTATTAAACCGCCCCTTCGATGCGGCAACCGTGTACTATCGCTCACGGCCTTTCTTGCTGAGTTCGGGGCTAACCCTTGAAGAAGCGCTGCTGGCAGGGATGTCCCGCGCGGGGAGCATCAGCGATGGGCGGGATGTCGGCGTGACATTCAACATGCTGCGGCGCGGCAAAGCGCTCGTTTTGCCAATGGCGGGCGATGTCGGGTCTGGGTTTACTCCGACAGCAGGATGGGCACAGTCGATTCGCTATCGTGTCGATGTACTTGGCGAGCAAGACAAGTCAGACAGCATCGCAGTAGCATTCGGCGGGGATGGCTCCGTTGCGTCGAACGGATTCTGGGCAGCGCTGACGATTGCAACCACCCTTGAGCTTCCGATGCTATTCGTGATCGAGGACAACGGCTACGCGATTTCAGTGACAGGCCCTGCGCAAACTCCCGGTGCGAACATTGCCGAGAATCTAGCCTCATTCAAGAACCTGCACATTCTGAGTGGGAGCGGCACGAAACCCGCCGAAACCGCCGAACTAGTGACCAGCGCGGTCGATTACGTGCGCATGGGGAAAGGGCCTGCGCTCCTGCGGCTGACCGTGCCGCGTCTCTCCGGGCATACAGGAATCGATACACAAGCCTATAAGCCCGCCGATGTGCTCGAAGAAGAACGCTCCCGTGATCCGATCCCAGCGTTGAAGGGATACCTCGTCCCTGCCCTGATGAGCGAAGACGATTGGAGGGCGCTGGTTGAGCAAGTGACTCAAGATGTGCGCGAGGCGGTTGATAGCGCGATCAATGCGCCCCTGCCTGATCCTGCGAAAATCACCCGCTTTGCCTTCGCAGAAGCAAGTGAAACCGCGACAGTCGGTGGGCTGGCTGCCGAAGGAATCACCATGCCAGAGGGCAGCGCGACGCCTAATCCGCCTGTGCCGAGCCGGATCGGGATGGTCGAATCAATCCGCCGCACATTGGATTATGAACTCTCGATTAACCCCCGCCTGTTGGTTTTTGGAGAAGATGTTGGGGAGAAAGGCGGCGTACATGCTGTCACAGATGGGTTGATGAAGAAGTACGGGTCGGAGCGCGTTTTCGATACCAGCCTGTCCGAAGAAGGGATCATTGGGCGCTCGGTTGGGATGGCGTATGCCGGGTTAATTCCTGTTCCTGAAATCCAGTTCCGTAAGTATGCCGATCCTGCAACTGAGCAAATTCACAACGCAGGTACGGTTCGCTGGCGTACGGTCAACAAATTCGCTGTGCCGATGGTTATCAGAATGCCCGGCGGATTCCGCAAGATTGGCGATCCCTGGCACAGCGTCACCAGCGAGATTGATTTTGCGCACGCGGTCGGCTGGCGGGTTGCTTTTCCGTCGAATGCGGAAGATGCGGTTGGCCTGCTGCGCAGCGCCATGCGCGGCAGCGATCCGGTGATCTTCTTCGAGCATCGCGCGCTGCTAGATGCATCCTATGCGCGCCGTGCTTATCCGGGAGATGATTTTGTCGTGCCCTTCGGCGTAGCGAAGCTTATTCAATCTGGCGATGATCTCACCGTCGTGACCTGGGGTGCAATGGTCGAGCGCTGTGAAGAAGCGGCAAAGGAAATTGGCGCATCCATTGAAATCATCGATCTTCGCACGATCTCACCCTGGGATCAGGAAGCAGTATTGGAGTCGGTGAAGAAAACTAGCAAATGCCTGATTGTGCATGAGGATATCGAGTTCGGTGGGTTCGGGGCAGAAGTAGCCGCGACGATTACCGAAGAAGTGTTTATGCACCTAGACGGCCCGGTGCTACGGATCGGTGCGCCGCGTGTTCCGGTTCCCTTCAATACCACGCTTATGGATGCTGTTGTACCCACGAAGGATTTGATCAAGGAACGAATGGAATATTTGCTGGCGTTTTGAGCCAAACCGATCATGTGTAAGTGTTGGGCGCACGGATTTCCGCGCGCCCTGTTTGTTTTGCGCATCTGATGATGCTCCGTGCTATCTTTATTGAATCAGTCACCTGTAACTCATGCTCTCAGTTTGAGGAGTCATTATGGCGGATACGGCGAAATTAGCTTCCGCGCTCAGCGAAGA
>Ga0075421_100009672_pt1 | contig 11887 bp, 7 predicted proteins | sample SoiMetdeltSBSDD5_FD_75292 | JGI IMG/M metagenome (GOLD analysis project Ga0075421, IMG submission 75292) | Bulk soil microbial communities from a Populus tree surrounding site in Tennessee, USA - Soil MetaG P. deltoides SBSDD5 | ecosystem: Environmental > Terrestrial > Soil > Tree plantation...
CTGACGCGAATACTTGCGTATCGAGCCTTCGGGTCCTCGACGACGCAAAAGAAAGATGGGCCAGAGAGAATAACAAGAAGGCCGGAGATGAGGTGTATGAAAGCGATATTCGAAGCTATTTCAAAGGAGGAGTACTGCCGAGTTGTGAAGTGGACGGGAAATACACGATCGGGGTCGTGGGTGAACGTCCAAAGTGCAGCATGCCAGGTCACGTGCTTGGTCCGTAAGCGTCACGCCGGAGGACTTCCTTTGACCGAGCAACGGCGGCGTAAGTGTCAAAAGACTTTCCGCGGCCGGAGCGCCGGCCTCCGAACCGGGCTGATCATGCAGCCACTTTGGAACGCGCCGAATCGGAGTTCGGCCCTCCGTTCGCGTGGTCCACCGGGGCGCGCCATCAGCCCCGCGGCCAAAGGCGCAGCCAAAGTTTTTGCGGTGACTGGAGCAATTCCGAAATCAACTCGTCCATGTCCCGTGCCTTCGGCTCGTCAATTCTCCGGCAGAACACGAGGGCCACGACAAAGGCAGCGAGCACACAGAGAAAGAAGAAGCTGAACCGGTTCACTTCGAGCGCCGGCCAGTGGAACCGCCGCGAGCCGAAGGCATCGATGACCAATCCCCACAACACGGGCGACAGGCCCAGGGTCAGGTTGGCGACCACCGAGTAAAGGGCGAAGAAATGGCTGCGGCCCATCGGCGGCACCAGGGCCATGGCCAACCGCGTGTTGTTCATGTTGACGAGGGCATAGGCGAAACCCATGAACAACTCCAGCACCAGCACGATGCCCAGCTTCGGCTGGAGGACTTCGGCGGAAAGCAGGAACCAGCCGAGCATGATCAGAACCCAGACGATCAGGCAGAAGGTGACGACCGGTTTGCTACCCAGGCGATCGGTGCGCGATTCGAAATAGCCGAGGCCCGCCAGGCCACCGAGGAACGCCAACCCCATCACCAGGAGGATGCTGCCGTCGCCCATGGCGGCTTCGGTCTTGAGGTAGTCCACCGTGAAAGCGCCGAGACCGCCATAGGCCACCGACCATGCGACGACCATGCGAAGCAACTTGTGAAAAGGTCCGTAACTCGCGATCTCCCGCCAGGGGACCGGCATGGCGGACGCGACCTCGGCCTCCGGCGGTTGGACTTCGGGGATGCGTTTCAGGAAGCTCAAGCTGATCATGCCCGCGATGGCGCTGAATCCGAACAGCACGGCGAACTGCCACGACCTTGGGTCCCGGCCGAGTGAGAAGGCAGCCAGCGCCAGCGACAGAAAACTGGCGATGTGCACGCACCCGGCTTCGCGAGCGAGGTATCTCCCGCGAACCTCGAGCGGGACCAGCGCGGTGATCCAGGGCAGCCAGGCCGCGCTGGAGATGCCTCGGGAAAGATTGAAACAAAACAGCAGGAAGAGCATGAGGACCAGTTGCGTGGCGCTCTCCAGAAACCCGCCCGTCAGCGGAATGACCGCCATCGCGAAGATGAACATCACCCGAGTCCACCAACCGGCGAACACAAACCTCTTGTACCCGATCCGCGCCACGTGGTTCGCCGCGGGGATCTGAAAGATCACCAGCAACGGCATCATGCCCGCGATGATTCCAAGGACCGTTGCGCTGGCGTCGAGGCTTTTGGCGTAAAGCACCATCGGACTGCCGAGAACAATCTGGAAGGAGAGGGCGTTGAAGATGGCGAAAACAAAGACATTTTCGATGCCTGCGGGAAGGGAGGACGCGCCAGGCTGAGTGTTGGGAGTCACGGAGTCCACTTCAAGGTGCGTTCGGCCCGAACCGGTGCCGGCCAGCGCCTGAACGGGGCGAGTATTCGTGCACTGTCCCAGGACTGTCGAGAAATTTTCGGGAAGCACAAAAGCGGGGCGTCCCCGCACGCGGCGGCTTCGATGGCGCAAAGATTCTGGAATTCCTCGAAACCATCCGTCGCTTTCGGACCCGCTGCGCGCCGGGACGTCGCGCGGTCCGTCAATTCTCGGAGCGCGCCCGCCGGTGGCTCCGAAGACCGCGGATGCAGGAAGTTTTCCAAGCCCATCCGGCTGCGGACGCGCTGCGGCCCGGAAGGCCGCGCTCCGCAAAAAACTCGCCCAGCCGCCCAATATTCCCGGCCCCAGGTCCGCAAATAATACGTGTAGGTAGTATTTATTTGCCAAAGCGGTGGGGCTGCTGAATACTCTCACCAGTTGAAAGCCCTTCCGGCATCGGACGCGCGTCGGCTGGAAGATCTAAACCGTGATTCGTTCATGAAACCAATGCACCGGACAAGCCGGCTCGTGATCGCGGCGATCACTTTCCTGTTGCTGGGCGTCGGCGCCGACCGTCCGGCGGCGGGCTCCGCACCGTCGGCGGTCGGCTGGTCCATGTTCCGTGGCAATCCCGCGTTGACCGGTGTCGCCTCCGACATGCTCCCGGACAAGCCGACGTTGCTGTGGAGTTTCAAAACGGGCGGACCGGTCAAGTCTTCCGCGGCCATCATGGACGGACGCGTGTTCATTGGTTCAGATGACTCGAAGCTCTACGCGCTGAACCTCGCTGACGGAAAGAAACTCTGGGAATTTCCCGCCGATGGCTCGATCGAGTCGTCACCTCTCGTGCTCGATGGCAAAGTCTATTTCGGGTCGTCCGGCACGGGTACGCACCTGTTCGCAGTCGAGGCCGCTACGGGCAAGAAGGTCTGGAGCTATGGCACCGAAGGCGAAATCAAGAGCAGTCCGAACTGGGTGAAGTCGCCGGACGGCAAGTCGCATTGGATCCTCGTTGGCGGATACGACAACCGCCTGCATTGCGTCGATGCGGCAACGGGAAAGACGAACTGGATTTACGAAACGGGCAATTATATCAACGGCTCGCCTGCCGTGTTCGACGGCAAGACGGTCTTCGGCGGTTGTGACGCCATCCTGCACGTGCTCTCCTTGGCCAAAGGCGAAATGGTGAAGGAGGTCGAAGCGGGCGCTTACATTGCCGGCTCCGGCGCGGTTGAGGACAATCGTATTTACATCGGCCATTACGAGAACGAGTTCCTCTGTGTTGATCTCGCGGAAGGCAAACGCGTCTGGGCCTACAAAGACCGGGCGTTCCCCTACTTTTCATCCCCGGCACTGGCGAAGGACCGCGTCGTGTTCGGCGGCCGCGACAAGCGGCTGCATTGCGTGAAGCGCGACAACGGCGAAGTCATCTGGACCTTCAGCACACGCGGGAAAGTGGACAGCTCACCGGTGGTCGTCGGCGAGAAAGTTGTGGTCGGCTCGGATGACGGCCGCCTCTACATCGTCTCGCTGAAAGACGGCAAAGAACTTTGGTCATACGAGATCGGCCAGGCGGTCGGGAGTTCGCCGGCGGTGGTGGAGGGCAGGATCATCGTCGGGAGCGAGGATGGGAGCGTGTATTGTTTTGGTGCGAAGAAGTGAGGAATCGCGAATGGACACGAATCAACACTTCGTCCCGAATTGCTGGCCGCTTTCATTCTGGAATCGCAGGTTGACCAATCCCGGACAAGCCGAAGGCTTGCCAGCCCTTAGCCGGGGGGTGAGCGCAGCGACAACCTTGGATAACCTATGAGCACCACCCTGGCTTCGCCCGACACTCCGAAAGCCCCGCCGCTGGAAAAGCAAACCACGGTCGGCAATTACTTTGTCTCGAACTACCCGCCGTTCTCATTCTGGAAACCGGAGTTCGTGCCCGAGGTCATCGCCGCGATGGACCGGCCTCCCTCAACCCTCAACCCTCAACCCTCAACCGTCCCCCTCGGCATCTACGTCCACATCCCGTTTTGCCGGAAACGCTGCCACTTCTGCTACTTCAAGGTTTATACCGACAAGGACTCGGCGGCGATCAAGGGTTACATCGACGCCGTGTTGAAGGAGATGGCGATCTACGCGGCCAAACCGTTCATCGGCGGGCGCAAGCCGAACTTCATCTACTTCGGCGGCGGCACACCGTCCTATCTTTCCGTCGATCAGCTCAAGCACCTCACCCACGGCATGAAGTCAATGTTGCCCTGGGACGAGGCGGAGGAGGTCACGTTCGAATGCGAGCCGGGCACGCTCACGGATCACAAGTTGAAGGCCATCCGCGAGCTGGGTGTCACGCGGCTCAGCCTGGGGGTGGAGAATTTTGACGATCACATCCTCGAAATCAATGGCCGCGCGCATCACAGCAAGGAGATCGCCCGCGCTTACGCTTATGCGCGCGAAATCGACTTCCCGCAAATCAACATCGATCTGATCGCCGGCATGGTGGAGGAGACCGACGCGAACTGGAAGGAATGTGTCCGCAAAGCCATCGAGCTGGCGCCGGACAGCGTGACGATCTACGAGATGGAGATTCCTTACAACACGACGATCTATCAGCGGATGAAGGCCGAAGGCAAACTGGTGGCGCCGGTGGCCGATTGGGACACGAAACGCGCCTGGGTCAACTACGCGTTCGCCGAGCTGGAGAAGGCCGGTTACTCGGTGGCCAGCGCCTACACCGCGGTGAAGAACAAGAAGAAGACGAAGTTCGTCTATCGCGACAAACTCTGGGCCGGAGCGGATTTATTGTCCGTGGGTGTGGCCAGCTTCGGCTACATCGGCGGAGTGCATTATCAGAACCACGCCGACTTCGAGCCGTACGTGACGCGCGTGAACGCCGGCGAGCTGCCCATCTATCGCGCGCTCACGCCCACGGATGACGACCGGTTCATCCGGGAGTTCATTCTGCAACTGAAGCTCGGCCATTTGAGCCTGTCTTATTTCCGCGACAAGTTTGGCGTCGATCCGGAAAAACGTTTTGCGGAGCCGCTGCAGCGGTTGAAGGACTGGGGATTCCTGACTGTCGAAGGCGATTCCGTGCGGCTGAACCGCGACGGACTCCTGCAAGTGGATCGACTCCTGCACGAGTTCTTCCTGCCGCAGCACCGGACCACGCGTTACGTCTGAACAGAACGATCAACATGGAAGCATCAGTCCCCACTGCCGGTCGAAGTCCGGGCGAGATAGCGCGCATGCTCGCGCATCCGCTGGACGAGTTCTACGCGCAGTTGGGGCTGACCTTGCCGCCGTTGGAGCAAGTGGACGGCGAGGCCGTGCCGCAACCGTACAAGCAATTGCTCGTCCATAATGACGACATGACGCCGACGCTCGAGAAGTTTTACGGGCAGGACATTCACCTGCGCGTGTTCGGGCGACGGCGAAAGGATAATGAATACTTTCGCGAAGTGGTGCTGCTGCTGGACAACAATGATCAGCCGGTTGAATTCGGAGCGATCAAGATCGACCTGGAGCTGTTTTCCGACGAAGCAAGGAAGCAGATTCTCGAAGAACGCCGTCCGCTGGGCCACATTCTGAACGAAGGCGGCATCAAACACAGCAGCCGTCCCAAGGCGTTTCTGCGGGTCGCCTCGGACAAGGTCATTAACGAAGCCTTGCAACTTACGGGTGCGCACGTGCTTTATGGCCGGCGCAACACGCTGTTCGATCCGCAGGATCGGCCGCTGGCCGAGATTCTGGAAATCCTGCCGCCTGCGGCACAACGTTGAAATGACGGGTTGCGTTTGCGCTCAACCGGAATACAGTACGCACACGTATGAATGAATCCGGGACTTTTGACGCCCTCCTGATCGGCGGCGGACCCGCCGGCGCCTCGGCCTCGGCGATGCTTTCCCAATACGGACACCGCGTTCTGTTGCTAGAGCGCGAAAAATTTCCGCGCTACCACATCGGTGAATCGCTTCTGCCGTTCACCTATCAGCCGCTCGAACGGCTTGGCTTGATCGGCAAGATGCGCAAATCCGCTTTCGTGAAGAAATACAGCGTCCAGTTCGTATCGCCCAACGGCAAGGCGTCGCAACCGTTTTACTTCTTCAATCGCTACGACCGCGACACCATCGCCCAGACGTGGCAGGTGTTGCGCTCGGAGTTCGACCAGATGCTGCTCGACAACGCCCGCGAAAAGGGCGCGACGGTGAAAGAAGAAGTCGTCGTGAAGGAACTGATCAAGGAAGGCGGCCGGGTTGTAGGCGTGCGAGCGCAGGCGAAGGACGGCGGGATCACCGAATATCGCGCGCCGATCACGCTCGATTGCACCGGCAAGGAGTCATTCGCGGCCGTGCGCAACAACTGGCGCGTGAAAGACCCTTTCCTCAACAAGGTTGCCGTCTGGACCTACTACAAAGGCGCCAAACGCGACGACGGAATCGACGAGGGCGCGACCACCGTGGCGTTTGTGCCGGAGAAGGGCTGGTTCTGGTATATCCCCCAGCACAACGACATGGTCAGCGTCGGCGTCGTGGCCGAGGGCAAGTATCTCTCGCGTGATGGAGTCAAAGACCCGGAGAAGATCTTCAAGCGCGAGATCGAGCAGAATCTCTGGATCAAGGACCACCTCGCCCGTGGCCAACAGGTCGGATCCTATTTCATCACCAGCGAATACTCTTTCCATTCGCGGTACTGCGGGTGCGAAGGCCTGTTGCTCGTGGGCGACGCCTTCGCTTTTCTCGATCCGGTGTTTAGCAGCGGTGTGATGCTCGCGTTGAAAAGCGGTTGCCTCGCCGCGGACGCGGTCCATGAGGCGCTCGTGACGCGCGACTCTTCACCGGAGCGTTTTGCCGGTTACGCGAGGACCGTGCGCGAAGGCGTCGAGAATATGCGCAAGCTGGTTTACGCGTTTTACAATCCGAACTTCAGCTTTCGCACCTTGACCGACAAGTATCCCGACACGGCCGGGCTGGTGACGGATTGTCTTTCAGGCGATGTAAACAAGGATTTCACCCCGCTTTGGAGCGCCATCCGCGAATTCGCCGAGGTGCCGGAGAATTTGCCGTATGGGCCTCCGCTGACCAGAGCGACGTCTGAATTGAAGGTCGCGTAGCCGAAACGTTGCGGCCGCGGGATCGTGATTCGTTGCAATTGGCGGGGGTCGCCGATCGATTTCCGTACGCCTTTTGGCGGGGCGTCCTTCTTTTTCCGCCGTTCGCATCAATAAGTTTGCCTTCGCCGCAAAAAGCCGATAAGCGGAAGGCAACCTGTCATGAACGGCGCTTCCACACCGGGTTCAGACGAGCATCCCCATCTCCAACGGCGCTTTGGTCTGCTGCAAGCCACGGCGTTGAACATGTCCAACATGATCGGCATCGGACCGTTCATCACCATCCCGGCGCTCATGTCCGCGCTGCATGGACCGCAGGCAATGCTGGGCTGGGCCGTTGCCCTGGTGATCGCGCTGGCAGACGGCATGATCTGGAGCGAACTCGGCGCCGCGATGCCCGGTTCAGGCGGCTCCTACGTTTACCTCCGCGACGGTTTCGGCCCTCGCACCTGGGGCCGGCTCATGGCGTTTCTGTTCATCTGGCAATTCATCCTGAGCGGCCCGCTGGAAATCGCCTCGGGCTACATCGGGTTCAAGCAGTATTTGAGCTACCTCGTCCCCGGCTTGACGTCCGGCAAAGGGCTTCAGGGCGCGTTGATCATCATCGCCATCGGATTGCTGTGCATCCTGATGCTTTACCGGCAGATCACGTCGATCGGCAAAATCACGGTCAGTTTGTGGGTCGGAACCTTGCTGACGGTGGGTGTCGTGATCGTGACCGGCGCGGCCAACTTCAATCCCGGGCTCGCGTTCGACTTCCCGCCAGGGGCGTTCAATTTTTCGATTGGGTATCTCTTTGGTCTGGGTGCGGCTGCGCGCTGGGGCGTTTACGACTATCTCGGTTATTACGACATTTGCTACATCGGCGACGAGGTCAAAGACCCCGGCAAGGTGATCCCGCGTTCAATCATCACCAGCCTCATCGCCGTGGCACTCATCTATGTCGGGATCAACTTTGCGATCATCGGCATCGTGCCCTGGCGCGAGTTTGTCCCGGCGAGCGATCCCCCCGCGCCGGTGGTGTCCTGGATGATGGAGAGAATCTACGGGTCCAAGGTGGCGTCGGTATTCACTCTCATGATTCTCTGGACGGCGTTCGGCTCGGTATTTGCGCTGTTGCTCGGCTATTCGCGCATCCCGTTTGCGGCGGCGCGGGATGGTTATTTTTTCAAACCCTTCGCGCGTTTGCACCCGCGAAAGAACTTTCCGCACGTCTCGCTGGTAGTGATCGGTCTGCTCGCGATTGTTTGCAGTTTTCTGCCGCTGGCGACCGTGATCGATGCCCTGTTGACGACGCGTATTCTGGTGCAGTTCATCGGGCAGATCGGCGCCGTGCTGCTGCTGCGGCGCACGGCGCCGGACATGAAGCGGCCGTTTCGCATCTGGTTCTATCCATTGCCGGCGATTGTCGCTCTGGCCGGCTGGATCTTCCTCTTTTCGACTGCGGGCCCGAGAACGATTCTTTACGGCATCAGCATGCTGTTGCTGGGCATCATCTGCTTCCTGGTCTGGTCGTGGCGCACCCGGCGCTGGCCGTTCGGCCCGGTGACTGAATGAGGCTCGCCATTCAATCGGCAACCACGTCCCTTTTCTGGTGAACCGATGTTGCCGTGCATCCCTTTCGCTTCCGTTGTCGTTCCGGCGATTTGACTTTTGCCCGGTTTTTTGGTTTCGTGACCGGACTCGTAATGAGGAGACTGCCCGGGAGCAATAGGATCCCCTGGAGTGGTATCAAACCAATACGCGTGAAAAATATCAGACTCGCCCGGACCGGCATTGGGGTCCTCACGTTCGGCCTGATGGCGGCAACGAGCCTTGCCGCGCCGTCCATCAGCAGCTTCTCGCCGGCTCTTGGCAGACCCGGAACGCAGGTGGTGATTAACGGGGCAGATTTCGCTTCGACGACGAAAGTCGAATTTGACGCCATGGTTGCGGATTTCATTGTGACGGCGGCGAACCGCATCGTGGCCACCGTGCCACCGGACGCGACCACAGGCAAAATCCGCGTATCCGTCTCCTCGTCCGTCTTTGGAGAAAGCAGCACCAATTTCGTCGTGGCCCCGCGCGTCACGGAGGTCGATCCGCCGCGCAGCGCCACGAACATCTTCGTCACGATCCGCGGTTTCAATTTCACGAACGCTACACAGGTGCTTTTCAGCAACAACCGGACCTCGGTATTTTCGGTCACGGCGGCGACGCAGATCCGCGCCCGGGTGCCGTTCGGCGCGACGAACGGCCCGGTCACCGTCGTGACGACGGCCGGCAGCGCGACAACGACCAACGACTTCGTGGTCACGGGTCCTGCACCGGTGATCGACTCGTTTTCTCCCGCCGTGGGTGCTCCCGGCGCGCAGGTGCAGATACGCGGGATCAACTTCACCAACCTCCTTCAGGTCAAGTTCGGCAACGGCAACGCCACTGTTTTCTCCGCGCCCGCGTCCAGCCTGGTCACCGCCCAGGTTCCGAACACCGCAACCACCGGCAAGATCACGGTGCAGACGTCCGGCGGGATCGCTGTCAGCACAAACGATTTCACCGTCACTCTCCGGCCGGTGATCACGGATTTCTCCCCGACGTTCGGGGTGGCCGGGACGCCGGTGCTGATTGAAGGGATCAATTTCGCCGGCTTTACCGGGGTTGGATTCAACGGAAAATCCGTGTCGGGTTCGGGCACACCCGCTCCCAACCAGATCTCGGTCACAGTGCCGGTTGGCGCCACGACGGGGTTGATCAGCATCACCAACAGTTTCGGGGTCGGATACAGCTCAAACGACTTTGTGGTCACCCGGGCTCCGATCATCGAGAGTTTTGATCCACAACTGGGGAATGCGGGCGCCACAGTGATCATCAGGGGTGCCAACCTGAGCAACGGTCCCACCGTTCTGAAGATTGGCGGTGTCAACGCCTCGTTCACCGTGACCGGCCAGAACGGGATACAGATCCACTCGACCGTCCCCAACGGGGCCACGACCGGCCCGATCTTCATGACGAACGCGTTCGGATCGTTCACAACTTCGAGCAATTTCTCGGTCCCTGGTTCGGCGCCCTACATCACGGAATTCTCCCCGGGACGAGGTCCGCGCGGTGCCCGTGTGACTATTATCGGCGAGAACTTCACGTCGGGGGCGATCGTAAAATTCAACGGCGCGACCGATCCCACGGCAACCGCGACGGCGCTCACCCTCATTCAAGCCACCGTGCCCACAAACGCCACCACCGGTCCGATAACGGTCACGACAAGCGCCGGTACGAGCACCAACGCCAATATCTTTTACGTGCCACCGCGTCTCGCGAGCTTCACCCCGACCAACGGTGTGGTGGGCAGCAGCGTTGTCGTCACCGGGGCCAATTTTTTTGCCATTGCAGAGGTCCTCTTCAACACTGCGGCTTCCACGTTCACCGTCACCGCCTCGAACCGGCTTACGGCGGTCGTGCCCACGAATGCGACTACCGGCCCGCTAACCATCAGCACTCCCGGCGGCGTGGTCATCAGCACAAACAATTTCCGGGTGATGCCGAATATCACCGGCTTCTCGCCCGCCGGCGGTCCGGAAGGCACCCTCGTCACCATCAATGGCACCAGCTTCTTCAATGTGACGAACGTCGCCTTCAACAACACGAGTGCGGCGTTCACCAATGTTTCGTCCACGGAGATCCGCGCGACCGTCCCCTTCAACGCGACCACCGGGCCAATCCGGGTCGGAACACCCGACGGCACGGCGGTCAGCGCATCTAATTTTGTCGCCACGATTCCCAGCGACGTTGCGTTGACGATGACTTCGTCCGCCGCGCTGCTATTGCCGGGCCAGCCGCTCACCTACACGCTCGTGGTCGCCAACACCGGTGTTTCGGCCGCCGTGACGGGTGTCGCCGTCACGAACACACTGCCCGCCGGTGTGAACTTTGTGTCGGCCAGTTCCACGCTCGGCACCTGCATTCACAACGCCGGCGTCGTGAGTTGCGCCATTGGCACGCTGACCAACGCCGCCGGGGTCACAATCACCATCGACGTTGTCCCGCCGGTCGAGGGCGTTTTCGTGAACACGGCCACTGTGACGGCGGCTGAACCTGACCCCGACACCTCCAATAACACGGCTTCCGCCGTCACCACGGTCGTCTCCAACGCAACGCGGACTCTGAGGATCGGGCGGCTTCCCGGGGACAATGTTGTGATCTCGTGGCCAACGTCCGCCGTAACATTCAGCCTCCAGTTTGTGAACTCGCTCTCGTCCTCGAATGTCTGGCAGCAAGCCACCAATACTCCCGCGGTCGTCGGCAACCTCTACACGGTCACCAACAGCGCCACCCATGCACAGCAATTCTTCCGCTTGCGCCGCCCTTAAGGACTGCGCCGTGGCCAGTTTGGAGAACTGCCACGAAACTTTTCGTTTGCCCCAGTTTATACTCCTTGACCGCACGAAACCGCGCCTGAGCCATGTTTAAGTCGTCCCGCAACAATCATCCGCGTTACAGGTCGGCGGCATTCATTGTCCTCCTCGTGGTGCTGGCGCTTCAACCCTGGCGCGCGTCCGCCAGCGGAACGGTTACGAACTGCACCGAGGCCAGCCTTGCCAACGCCCTGGCCGGCGGGGGTCTGATCACCCTCACCTGTGCCGGCCCAATCACTTTCACCAGCACAAAAGTGATCGCGACGAACACGACTATCGAGGGTCCTGTGACCGGCGCAACGATCAGGGGCGGAAGCGCCGTGCGGCTGTTTACCGTGAATCCGGGCGTCATACTCACCCTGAAAAATCTGACCCTGGCCAACGGCAGAATCGCCGGTGCCAGCCGTACCAACGGCGCTTCGGGTGACTCACTTCTGGGCGGCGCGATCTACAACAACGCCGGAACCGTCGTCGCCGCCCATTGTTCGTTCACCAGCAACGCCGTCTCCGGCGGCAACGCGGGAAACGGCGTGGCGCAGCTCAACGGACGCGGCGGAAATGGCGGTCACGGTGGCCACGCGACCGGCGGTGCCATCCATAATAGCGGATCGGTCTTCCTGACGAACTGCGTGTTCACCGCCAACAGCGCCG
>Ga0075421_100009673_pt1 | contig 11886 bp, 8 predicted proteins | sample SoiMetdeltSBSDD5_FD_75292 | JGI IMG/M metagenome (GOLD analysis project Ga0075421, IMG submission 75292) | Bulk soil microbial communities from a Populus tree surrounding site in Tennessee, USA - Soil MetaG P. deltoides SBSDD5 | ecosystem: Environmental > Terrestrial > Soil > Tree plantation...
GCCCGGCCAGCAGAAGGAGCGTGGCGAGACCAATTGCGCTGTTTGCAACTTCTTCTCCGGCTTGCCCATAATACCGGAGATTGTAAATCAACACAGGCCAGGGAGACCGCCGAAATCCGTGAACATCCGTTAAACCCGTGTCATCCGCGGGCCCGCAACGCATACACTCTTTCCATAACGGCTGCGGTCAGTCGATCACAGCGCGGCCCGAGGAACTGAAACGCCGAGGCGGTATCGGCGCCCGTCCGCGCGTAAATATCTTTGCGCAACATGGCACGCGCACGGTGGAGGCGAACCTTGACCGCCTCCTCGCTCAGGCCGAGACATTCGGCGGTATCCGCGGTGCTCATCCCTTCCACCGCCCTCAACACGAAGACCGACCGGTAGGTTATCGGCAGCGCGTCAACTGCGGCTTCCAAAACCATGCCGACCACGCGTCTGAGAGTTTCCCGCTCCGGGTCAGTGGCCTCTGGCGCCCGATTGTCGTCCGCCCGCGTCATAGAGTCTACTCCGACTAATCTGCTGCGTTCCCGCCGTCGCGCGAGGGCTTCATTGACGGCGATCTTGGTCAGCCACGTCGAGAACTTGGCCCTCCCTTCGTACTGGTCGAGGTGAAGGTAGGCGCGCACGTAAGCTTCCTGCACGACATCTTCAGCCTCATGAGCATTCCCCGTGATGGCGCGCGCGGCTCGATAGAGCAGCTGGTTATATCGCCGCATGAGAATCTCAAATAGTGCGGTCTCCCCGTCCCGGACTCGCTCGACTACCTCGCCGTCGGGCATGAGGCCAGTATCAGCGGGCAGCATTTCTTCCTGTTTGCCAGGTTTGCTCGGCATGCGCGAACCTCCGAGGAGTTGAGAGCCCCTATAAGTAGAGTAAGTTTCAGGGAAAAGGTTACAGATTTTGTCGGCCCCCGCGGGACGTAACCGATGCCGCTTCCAGGACTCTATTGTAGTGGAAAAGAACTGGGGCGAACTCCCCCGCCGCGATGCGACCGCATGAAAACGCCACTCTCCCGGAGGGAATCTTTATGCCCAACACAAGCCGTCCGGAGCCGGCCGTCAGGCCCGCTCTCTCGACGAGGAAAGTGATCTCAACAATGATCCTGCTGCTCGCAAGCGTGACGAGTTTATGGATCATAACCGGCGGCGGGCTGGCGCAGCAAGAAGCCTTAGTCGGGCAGCAGTCCGAGAGGCACAGAAAGCCCGAAGATTCGGTGACCGCCAATGCGGAAGAGATGCTGCAGGAAGGCAGAAGAATCTTTCGACACGATACGTTCGGCGACGAAGCTTTCTGGGGCGGGGCGCTGGAATTACATGAGGCGATTGCGGGGACTCGCTCCGGAGGGACAGGTCCCGGCCTCAGCCCCAAAGCCGCGCTGGCTGTCGGCTTAAAAGTTGACTCGGAAGCGCTGCCCCGACCCCTGGAGCAGGACTTAAGCAAGGGGAAGGTCAATCTTGACGACCCGGCGACCACGATCGCGTTACTCCGGATCGACGCTGTGGTCGGAGTCAAGGGCTTCTTCAGGCCCGACGGAAGCCTGCGCTCGATGGGGATCACCTGCGCCCTCTGCCACTCGACGGTCGACGACTCCCTCGCGCCCGGGATCGGCAGAAGACTGGACGGCTGGGCCAATCGTGATTTGAACATCGGGGCGATCGCCGCGCTCGCGCCGAATCTCAGGCCGGTGGCCGGACTTCTGGGGACGGACGAAGCGACGGTGAGATCGGCGCTCACTTCATGGGGGCCGGGCAAGTTTGACGCGGAGCTCCTCCTGGACGGGAAAGCCTTCCGCCCTGACGGGAAAACCGCCGCCACGCTGATCCCGCCGGCCTTCGGTCTCGCCGGCGTCAATCTTCATACCTGGACCGGTTGGGGGTCAGTCACCCACTGGAATGCTTTCGTCGCCAACCTGGAAATGCATGGCCAAGGGACATTCTACGACCCGCGACTGAACGACGCGGCGAAGTTTCCGATCGCGGCCAGGAATGGCTTTGGCAACGTGCGCGGCACCCCCGACCTGACCACCTCAAAGCTCGCCCCTCTCCACTTCTATCAGCTCGCCATCCCTGCCCCGGCGGCGCCGCAGAGGAGCTTCGACGCGAGGGCCGCCGCCCGGGGGGCCACCGTCTTCAACGGCAAAGCGCAATGCGCCACCTGTCACGTCCCGCCGCTCTTCACCGAGCCCGGGTGGAACATGCATCAAGCCTCCGAAATCGGCATTGATGACTTTCAGGCCAAGCGCTCGCCGGACGAAGCCTACCGCACGGCCCCACTCAAAGGGCTGTGGACGCATCAGAAGGGCGGCTTCTACCACGACGGACGTTTCGCCACCCTCCGCGACGTCGTCGAACACTACAACGGCTTTTTCAGCCTCTCGCTGACCGAGCAGGAAAAGGGAGACTTGATCGACTACCTGAAGTCGCTCTAAATCGTGTCACCGCGGGCCGTCAAAAGACATAAGCGACGCCCAGGTTGTAGTGGTTATTGGTCCGACGCGCCGCGGCGTAGTCGGTCCAGAGGCGGCGGTATTCGAGCGCGACGAGGAAGCTCGGCCGGAGTTGGTAGATCAAGTTGGCCGAGGCGACTTGATTGCGGAAGCGCGTCGCCGAGGTGAAGAGCCCGGCGCGAATGTCGCGGTCGCTCGGGTCTTCCTGGCCGTAGGCGAAGTTGAGCTCGAGGTCGCGCCGCGCCTGGAAGCTGAGCTGCGCCCAGCCGCCGGTCGAGTCGATCCCGCGGACACTGGTTGCCGGGTCGTCGACCGGGCCTGAGAAGGCGAAGTGGCGGTCGATCCGCGCCCCGCTCGTCTCGCTCAAGCTGACGCTCCGCCCATGGTAGAGCTCGCCGCTCAGCTCGACCCGCCCCCCAAGCGGGACGAGCCAGTCGCCGCTGACAATATAAGCGTCGACGTCACGGCCGAAGCCGAACGACCGGCGGCCGTAGTGCCCGCCAGCGCCAACCTCCAGCACGCGGTCTGTGGCCGGCCCGCGGCGCAGTGCGACGCGCGCCTCATAAGCCGGCCGCCCGGCCAGCGAGATGCCCCCGACCGACTCGCCGAAGGGCGGCATGACGCTCCCCTGGAGGACCAACTCCGTCGTCTCAGTGACCCGCGGCCGGTGCTCGACGATGACCTGAGGGCGCCACTGCCAGAGGTTGCCCGCGCTCGAGAGCGGCGCGAACCAGACGGCGGCGAGCGAGGTGGGGTTGCGCGGCGAGATGACCGGGGCCTCCTGGCCGACGACGAGCGCGGTGCGCTCCCAGTCGAGCCGCGCCGCCGCCGTCCGCAGCCGCAGCGCCCCGAGGACGTCGCCGTCCTGCTGCGCCACCGTGCCGCCGTAAAAATCCATGTCGAGGTCGGCGCTCAGCCGCGCGCCGCCGACGCGTGGCCCGTCGACGTGCAGCCCGAGCACGGTCTGGCGGAAGGTCGAGCCGAAGGTGCCGCGCGTGACGGCTTCCGGCGAGGTCGGCGGCGGCGCGACGAGCGGCGTCGTCCGCTGCGTGTCGTCGCTGCTGTGATACATGTTGGCGAGGACCATCCCCGAGAGCCGCACCCGGAACTTCGATTCGCTCTCGACCTTGGTCTGGGCGTGCTCGCGGATCTGCGCCGTGTTGACCTCGACTTGTTCCTCGACCTTCGTCAGGCGGTCGACCGGGTCCGGGGCCGGCGCCCCCCCGTCGCGCCGGCGGCCGAGTTCCTCGATGACCCGGGTGAGTTGGCGCTGCAGGTCTTCGGCCTTCTCGCGGGCGAGCCGGGCCTCGGCCTGGGCCTCGCGGATGGCTTCGAGCAATTCGGCGTTGGTCGGCTGCTGCGCGGCCACCGCCGACGGCGCGAGCAGAAGTGACATGACAAAGGCGGGTAAGATTTTCATGGGACTTCTCCATGCGAGTCAGAGTCGAGGGAGTCGAGGGGGAGTTCGAAGTAAAAGGCCGCGCCGCCGCCGGCCGCGGCGTCCAGGCCGATCTCGCCGCCGTGCGCCTCGACGATGCTCCGGGCGATGGCCAGCCCGAGCCCCGTCCCGCCCGGCTTGCCGTGGCTGATGAAGGGCTCGAAGAGGTGCTCGCGGATCGCCGCCGGCACGCCCGGCCCCGTGTCGCGGACCTCGACCCGCGCCCGCGCCCCGCGCGTCCCGGCGGACACCGCCAGCCTGCCGCCGCCGGGCATGGCTTGGAGCGCGTTGGCGCACAGATTCTCGAGCACCCGCCGCAGGCGCCCGACGTCGACCTGCACCGGCAGCCCGGCCTCGATCCGCGCCTCAACCTCGACGAGCGCGGCGGCTGCCGCCGGCCCCTGCTCTTCGAGGACGCGCGCGACGAGCGCGGCGAGTGAGTGAGGCTCGCGCTTGAGAGAGTAGCTGCCGCGCGAGAACTCGAGCAACTCTTTGAGCATGGCGCTCATGCGCTGCGAGGCGCGGGCCTGACTGCGGAGCAGTGCCACGCGCCGCGCGGGCTCCAGCCCGTCGCGGCCGAGCATCTCGGCCGCAGTCTCGATCGCCGCGAGCGGGTTGCGCAGGTCGTGGATGATCGAGCTCGCCATCTGCCCGATCGTCGCCAGGCGCTCGCGCTTGAGCAGCTCCGACTGCGTCTCCCTGAGCGACCGGCGCATCTGGTCGAAGGCGCGCGCTAGCTGGCCGATCTCGTCGCGCGCGTCGGCCGGGAGCCGGTAATCGTAGTTGCCGCGCCCCAGCTCGCGCGCCCCGGCGGCGAGCGCTTCGATCGGGCGCGTGATCCGCCGGGCGACGAAGTAGCTCAGCAGGAAGGCCGCCCCGATGCTCAGCGTCCAGAGCAGCAGCAACAGGTTGGAGATGTTGCGGAAGAGGCGGTTCGCGTCGGCGAGCGAGCGCAGCAGGACGACTTCGCCGAGGCGCGCCCCGTCGAAGCCCAGGAGTGGGCGCGCGAAGGCGAAGCTCGGCGCTCCACCGGCCCGCACCTCGACCGGCTCTTCGGGGGCGGCCCGGCCGGGGGGGCGCTCCGAGAGCGCCGCGCACAGCCCGGCCTCTGCCTCCGGCGCGAGCGATGAGGCCGAGCAGCGGCCGCCGACCCGGAAGACGACGTCGCTGCCCGCGCGCTGCCGAATCTCGCGCGCGATCTCGCGGTTGAGCTCGGCGCCGGTCCCGAGCACGGCGAGCGTGTAATTTTGCCCCGCGCTCCCTGAGTGGAGCACGACCGGCGTGAGGACCATTTGGAAGGGACGCCCGCCGAGCAGCGCGCAGCCCTGCTTCTGCGTTTGCCCGAGGGCGGCGTCGCGCGCCGCGGCCAACTCCCCGACCTCCAGGGTCGCCCCCCCGTCCAGCTCGGCGAAAAGCACCTTCCCCGCCCCGTCGCAGATGACGATCAGGTCGACGCGCGCCGAGAGCTCGGGGCCGAAGCCGGCGACCAGCTCGCGGATCGTCTCGCGATCGCGCGAGGCGCGCGGATCGCCGAAGATCGTTTTGACGACCGGCGAGTCGGCCATAGTGCGGCCGAGCGTCGCCAGGCCGCGAGCGTGCTCGTCCCAGACCGCCTCGTAGACCGGGAGCAGCGCCTTGACCTCCGCCCGCACCTGCTCGCGCGCCTGCGCCACGACCTGGTCGTTGATCACCCACGCGGCGATAACCAGGATCGTGCTCGCGAGCAGCGCCGAGCCCAGGAAGAGCTTGCCCCGCAACTTCAGCCAGGCCCGGGCGGGCCGATTGTCTCCGCGGTCTCGGGTCATGGGTCAGCGGTCAGCTTTCAGCGCGCGTCGAAAATTTGACCTAGAGCCCCGCAGGGGCGAGATGTAACAGCCCGGGGCAGCACCCCGAGTACAGGGCGAGCGCCAGGTCGAGCCCCGCAGGGGCGCCATAACCGCGGTGTCTATTTCGCCCCTGCGGGGCTGATCCGCCCGCCGATCTCCTCACCCGGGGCGCTGCCCCGGGCTATTGTCTAGCGCCCCTGCGGGGCTCCGGGCTAAACTGCGAGCAACTCGCTCTGAGAACCGAATGCCTCATGGTTTTCCGTACCCCGGCCGGCCCCGCTCGCGGCGGTACTCTGCGCCGTGTTTGTCGAGGTGCGGACGCACGATGTAGTCCGCTTCGCTGAGGCGGATGGCGCCCAGGTCAACGCCCGCGCCCTCGACCCGCACGGCACGCGACTGCGCCGAGAGCTGCTCCGGGTCGCTGCGCTCGTGCCAGATGCCGAGCCGGTAACTCCCCTCCGGCACGTCGGCGATCGCGAATCCGCCGTCCGGGCCGCTGACAGCGAAGTAAGGCGTCTCGAGCGTGACGACCACCGCGCTCATCTGCGGGTGGATGTTGCAGAAGATGAACGAAACCCCGGGCCGGTTGAAGAGCACCGGCCGCGTCTCGCCGCTCGCATAGAGCCCGAGGTCGAAGCGCTTCCCGTTGTAGACCGAGAAGACGTTGTGGAAGAAGGGGTCCTCGTTGGGGAAGTCGACCTCGGTGCCGAGCCCGATGGCCATGACGTGCGGCGCGAAGCGTTTCTCGCGTTGGGTCAGCGTCCGCCGCACCCGCCCCGGGCGCGCACCCCCCTCGCCCACGAGCCAGACGACCACCCCGCTGGCGTCGGCCCGCCCGTCGCGCGCCTTGGCCTTCGCGTTGAGCAGTTCGACCCGCCCCCGCACCGCCGCCAGGAGCGGGGCCGGGCGCGAGCCGGCGCGGCCCGGGAGCAGCAGCAGGCCGCCGAGCAGCAGAGCACAGAGGGTGGCGAGTACGGAACGCGGGCGTGACCCAGGGCTGGCGCCCTGGGCGAGATGCTTTCGCCCGCTCCGCGGGCTCAGACTCAGCTCTCGTTTGATGCGCACTCTTCGATTATCTCTTGGCCCGCACCTCGAGGGCGTCGAGGTCGATGCCCAGACGCTCCGCCTTCCGGTAGAGCGAGTAGCGGCCGATCCCGAGCAGCTCGGCCGCGCGCAGCTTGTTGCCGCGCGTGTAGCGGAGCGTGGCGAGGATGTGCGCGCGCTCGACCTCCTCGAGCGTCCGCGGCAGCTCGCAGACCCAGGCGTCCTCGGAGCGCAACGGGGAGGCGCCCTCCTCGAGCTCGTCCTCGCCGAAGCTCGCGCGCGGCGGCAGGACGAGCGGCATCGGCTGGAATTGCGTGAAGTCGTCGGGCAGCAGCCGCCCGCCCGCGTTGAGCGTCACCGCGCGCTCGACGGCGTTCTCCAGTTCGCGCACGTTGCCCGGCCAGTCGAGCGCCGTCAGCCAGGCGACCGTCTCAGGCGGCGCGACCACCTGCCGCCCGAGCTTCGCCGCGGACCGCCGCAGGAAGTGCTCGGCCAGCAGCGGGATGTCCTCGCGGCGCTCGCGCAGCGGCGGCAGCTCGATGTTGATCACGCTCAGGCGGTAGAGCAGGTCCCGCCGGAAGTCGCCCGCGCCAAGCAGGTCGTGAATCCGGCGGTTGGTCGCGGCGACGACGCGGACGTCAACGCGCCGTGCCTCGCTCGCGCCGACGGGCCGGACCTCCTGCTCCTGGAGCACGCGCAGGAGCTTGACCTGGAAGGCCGGCGAGGTCTCCGAGATCTCGTCGAGGAAGATCGTCCCGCCGCTCGCCGTCTCGAAAATCCCCCGGTGCGCGCCCGAGGCCCCGGTGAAGGCCCCGCGGACGTGGCCGAAGAGCTCGCTCTCGAGGAGCGTCTCGGTGAAGGCCCCGCAATTGACCGGGACGAACGGCCGCTTGTTGCGCGGCGAGTTGTGGTGCAGCGCGCGCGCAATGAGTTCCTTACCCGTCCCCGACTCGCCGCTCAGGAGCACGGTCGAGTCAGTCGCCGCGACGCGCGCGATGACGCGGTAGACCGCAACCATGACCGCGCTTTTGCCGACGATTGAGGCCGGCGCGGCCGCGACGTCCGGCTCGGGCCCGCCCGCGCCCGCCCGCCGCCGCGCCCCCCACTCCAGCGCCCGCCCGAGCACCGCGACCAGCTCCGCCGCGCGGAACGGCTTGCCTAAGTAATCGAAGGCCGCTGCTCGCTCGGCCTCGGCGGCCGACTCCATCGAGCCATGCGCCGTGACGACGATCACCGGCAGGTCCGGCGCCAGCGCCCTCAGCTCGCGCAGCACCGCCAGCCCCGAGGTGTCGCCGAGCATGAGGTCGAGCAGCACCGCGTCGAACCGCTCCTCGCGGCAGCGCCGCACGGCCTCGGCCCCGCTCGCGGCGAGCGCCGTCGCGTGGCCCTCCAGCTCGACGAGGTTTTGCGCGACGAGGCCGAACTCCGGGTCGTCGTCGACAATCAGAATCTTGCTTGACCTCTCCGACGTCATGGGCGTGACCGCCGCGGCCCTAATTAACCGCGGAGGATTAGGACACCTGTAGGGGCAGGGCTAGTCCCTGCCCGCGGTCACAGGCCACGAAACCCGGGCAGGGACAAGCCCTGCCCCTACGTTCTTGTCAATTCAATGCGGTGTCCCGACCTTGTGTGGCCTGATTCAGCTCAGGCCCTTAAGCGAGACGAGCATGTTCTTCAGGTTGCGCGTCGCGTCGAGCACCGCCGTCGGCTCGAACCCGCAGTGCACCATGCAGTCCCGGCACTTCGGGTTGCCGCTCCCGTGGCCGTACTTCTCCCACGCCGTCGTCTCGAGGAGTTTGCGGTAGCTCGCGGTATACCCCTCGTTGAGCAGGTAGCACGGCTTCTGCCAGCCGAAGACGTTGTAGTTGGGGCTCCCCCATGGCGTACAGTCGTAGTCGATCTCGCCCATGAGGAATTTGAGGTAGAAGGCCGACTGATTGAACTGCCAGCGGCGGCCGCGCCAGGTCCGGGCCGGCCCGAGCACGTCCCGGAAGAGCGCCCGCGTCTGCTCGCGCTTGAGGAAGTGCTCCTGGTCCGGCGCCCAGGCGTAGCTGTAACCGGGCGCGACCGTCATGCCGTCGACACCGAGCTCGGCGAGGTAGTCGAACATCTCGTGCAGCTCCTCGGGCCGCTCGCCGTCGAAGACCGTCGTGTTGGTCGTCACCCGGAAGCCGCGCGCCTTGGCCGCCTTGATCGCGCGCACGGCGACCTCGAAGACCCCCTGGCGGTCGACCAGCTGGTCATGCCGCTCCCGCATCCCGTCGATGTGCACGCTGAAGGTCAGGTAGCGCGACGGCTCGAAGCGGTCGAGACTCTTCTCGAGCAGGATCGCGTTCGTGCAGAGGTAGACGAACTTCTTGCGCGCGACCATCCCCCGCGCGATGACATCGATCTCGGGGTGCATGAGCGGCTCGCCGCCAGCGATCGTGACCACCGGGGCGCCGCACTCCTCAGCCGCCCGGAAGCACTCCTCCGGCGCCATGTTCCGCTTGAGGATCTCGCCTGGGTGCTGGATCTTGCCGCACCCGACGCAGGCCAGGTTGCAGCGGAAGAGCGGCTCGAGCATGAGGACCAGCGGGTAGCGCGCCTCGCCCCGCAGCTTCTTCCCCATGACGTAGGCCCCGATCTTGACCGCCTGGTGAAAAGAAATCCCCATGTCCCCTCTTTGTTGAATGTCCGGATGCGCAGAGATCCTAGCACAAAAGCCGTGGCAGGGGCAGGGGGGGGAGACCGGGAAGGAAATGAGGGCGGCCTTCGCGCCCCGTGCCTCTTGGCGCCTCGGCGTGAGACCCCGAACCGGGTTTCACGGCCAAGGCGCCGAGGGGCTGGGCGCGCGCCCTTAGCGCGCCGCCTGCTGCGGGCCGCCCGGGAGCGGCTTACGCGGCAGCTTCTCGTTACGCATGGCGGCGTGGTAGACGAAGGAGGCCATAATCACCGATGCCTGCTGCATGTCGTCGGCCTGGATGCGCTCGTAGGTGTCCATGTTCGAGTGGTGGGTCCGCGTGTCGTACTCGACCGGGTCCTGAATGAACTGGAAGCCGGGTAGCCCGGCCGCGTCGAACGAGAGGTGGTCGGTCCCCCCCGTGTTGCTGCTCGTCAGCGTCCCCGCTCCGAGGTCGCCGAAGGGGGCGAGCCAGGCGCGGAAGATCGGGCGCACCGCCTCGTTGCTCTGGAGGTAGACGCCGCGGACCTTGCCCGTCCCGTTGTCGAGGTTGAAGTAAGCGGCGAACTTCGCATGGTCCGGCTTGAGCGTCAGCGGCCCCGCGGGCTGCTGTCCCGGGTAGCCCGGCTGCTGGCCCGGCGCCGCCGCCGGGGGGGCCGGGCGCGAGGCGAAGTGCTCGCTGACGTAGGCGCGCGAGCCGATGAGCCCCTGCTCCTCGCCGCCCCAGAGCCCGATCCGGATCGTGCGGCGAGGCTTGACGCCGAGCGCCGTCAGGATGCGCACCGCCTCCATGCAGACGGCGCTCCCGGCGGCGTTGTCGGTCGCCCCCGTCCCGCCGTGCCAGCCGTCGAGGTGCGCCCCGAGCATGACCACCTCGTCCTTGAGGTCGGTCCCCGGGATCTCGGCGATCGTGTTGTAGGCCAGCGGATCCTCGTCGTGGAACTGCGCCTCGACGTTCATCTCGAGCTTGACCTTCTTGCCCATCCCGAGCAGCCGGGCGATCCGCCCGTAGTGCTCCGCGGTGACGACGATCGAAGGCAGCGCCTGCGGCGCGGTCTTGTCGCGCGGCCCGCCGCCCTGGACGAAGAGCGTCCCGCCGTCGCCGGCGCGGCTCAGGTCGACGAGCGCCGCCACGCCCTCGGCGCGGTAGAACTCGAGCTTCTTCGGCTCGATCGTCATGCGCGCGCGCATGGCGCGCATCTGCTCCTCACTGTACTGGCGCCCGCCGCCGCGCCGTTCGTCGTTGGCCATCTTGAGCAACTCTTCGTCGCTCAGCCGCGCCCCCGGGGCCTTGAACCACGCCTTGACCTCGCGCGTCGGAGACGTCAGGACGAAAGCCCCCTTGAGCTTGCCGCGGTACTTCTCGAAGTCGGCCTCGGACTGAATTTCGGTGAGCACTGCCTCGCCGCTGAGTGTCCCGTTGGTCCCCGGCGTCCAGGCCTTTGGGAGGGCGATGAGCGGGAAGGCGACCGGCTCGACGACGTGCGCCGAGAAGCGCCGCAGCGACCAGCCGCGCCCGAACTGGAAGCCCTCGAGGTGGGCGTTCTGCAAGCCCCACTCGGTCAGCCGCGCCTTGGTCCACTCGTTGGCCGCTTTGAGCTGCGGCGAGCCCGAGAGCCGCCCGCCGAACTCGTCCGTCAGATGGCTGATGGTCTCCATGACTTTCGAGCGCTCCATCCCCTCGGCTTTGATCTTGGCGACCATGTCGAGGTCAACCTTCTCGGCCGGCGCCACCTGTGCGCCCGCCACCAGGCTCAAGGCCAGCAGGGCCGCGACCGGCGCGGTCGCCCGCTTGAGACCCCGCTCGAAATGACGATGCAACATTAGTCCTCCTGAAGTTTGTCCCACCCAGATTTGAAAATCGGGCGCAGCGCTCGGTAAAGCGGCGCGTAGGCCTCTACGTAGAGTCGGTCGTACCGGTTGCGCCAAATTTCCCGCGGGCGGTGGCCGCGCCACGCCAGTCCGGTCGCCGCCGCGGCCCCCCCTGCGTCCTGGAAATCACCCGCCCCGAGCCCCGCAAGCAGTGCCGCGCCGAGCGCCGCCGTCTCCCCGCCGAGCGCGACCTGGGTCTCGACGTCCACGACGTCGGCCTTGAGCTGCCCCATCAGCGGGTGCTCGTTCGCCCCGCCCGTGAGGCGCAACAGCTGCAGCGGAGCGCCGGCGACCCCTGAGAGCGCCTCGGTGTTGGCGCGCGCCCAGCAGGCCAGCCCCTCGCACAGCGCCCGCGCCAGGTGCGCCCGCGTGTGCTCGGGCGCCAGCCCGGTGATGCTCCCGCGCGCTTGCTCGTCGCGGTGCGGCGTGCCGCTGCCGCGGAAGAACGGCAGCCAGACCACGCCGCCGGCCCCCGGCGGCGTCCCCGCCGCCTCGTCGAGCAACTCCTCGACGCTGACCCCGGTCAGCCCCGCCAGCCAGGCCAGCCCGCTCCCGGCCGCGCTCAAGCCCCCCTGAATGACGTAGACCCCGGGGG
>Ga0075421_100009678_pt1 | contig 11884 bp, 11 predicted proteins | sample SoiMetdeltSBSDD5_FD_75292 | JGI IMG/M metagenome (GOLD analysis project Ga0075421, IMG submission 75292) | Bulk soil microbial communities from a Populus tree surrounding site in Tennessee, USA - Soil MetaG P. deltoides SBSDD5 | ecosystem: Environmental > Terrestrial > Soil > Tree plantation...
ATTCCCGGCATCTCGGAGAAAATGCTCACGGCCGCGCTCGCCGATCTTCGAGCCGCCGGGTTCGTCGAGCGAACAGAGGTGCGGCAGCGGCCGCTCGAAGTGCGCTATGCGGTTACCGACGATGGCAGCAGAATCAGCGTTGCTATGGCGATTCTGCGCGAATGGGGCGTGGCGCACGCGCGGCACCATGGATTGACGATTGGCTGATGACAGCAACCGCGCGCCCGAGCCCGGCACCGTCAGGGCAGGCTCGGCACGTTCACCGGGGTGTCACAGCCCCGCTCGCGTGCCGTCTCTAATGAAGCCACCGAGAGCACGGAGCCGCCCATGGTCGAATCGTCGAAGGACGTTAGGCAGCGAGAGAAGTGAACCGAGAAGTACCAATGTGTCCGGACCAAGTCGATCTGATCAGTAGGCATGCGCTCGGTCCGAATGAGCCGGCGCCTGTCGACGAACGGCAGCGATACGCTGCCTGGAAGTTCTACTGCACGGTGTTGGGCGGCCGGGAGGTGCGGCCCTTCGGGGCCGCACGAGACAACGGGACGCTGTCGTTCGAGGTCGGCAACGTCGTCATCGAAACCGGTCCACAGTTCCGGGACGCTCGCGTTCGCATGGTCTTCGCCGCGGAAGTCGTCGAAGATGTGGCCATACGATGCTGGGACGCCGGATTCAGCGTGCTGGTGCGCGAACATCGCCGTGGACCGCCGTCACTCGCACTGATCGATCCATTCGGTCGCCGGATCGATCTCGTGCCCAGCGACCAGGATCTGCCATGAACGCGAGTCCTGGGCGACTCACCGCAACAACAGGCCAGCGACTCGTCAGGGGCCAGTGTCGTCGCGCCTAACGTGAGAGGCCGGGACCCATCCGGGAGCGCCGTCCGGCGCGACGACATAGAGCCAGCCGCCGCGCTCATCGAGCACGGTCAGACGCGTCCCCTGCTGAACCGTCAACTCATGGAATCTGCTTGGCTGAGGCGATGAACTGCGGTTAGGCCTTCCGCGGCAGCCTTCGCTTCGTCGCGATGCGCTCGGCAACGCCGACACGCGCTGGTGGCCCGTGCCGCGCATCATACGCGGCACGCGCGGAATCGACTTCATCGAGGTGCGCCCCCGCCCACGCCACCAGGCCACGGATGAGCTGACGCAGCGTACCGCCAAGGCGAGTGAGCGCGTACTCGACGCGCGGCGGAACCTCAGGGTACACCGTTCGCGAGACCAGCCCGTCACGCTCCAGCCCGCGCAACGTCACGGTCAGCATGCGCTGGCTGATACCATCCACCTGCCTTCGCAGCTCGTTGAACCGCAACGTTCGCGCATCGCCGAGCACGTGAATGATGTAGACCGACCAGGTATCGCCAACGCGCGCCAGTACGTCGCGTGCGTGACAGTTCGTCGGTGTGTACTCGAGCTCCGCCGGTCGCTTCGGTCCGGTATTGCCCATTGGTTACTCCGATGTTTCTCGGGCACGTTTTCGTGCCTTCTTCCGTCCCCTGCGCGTTCCCGCTAGTTACTAACGGTAACTGGCAACGACAGAGGGGTGAACCATGTACGCCGACACGCTCTCTCGGGAGACGCTGAGCCTCGGACTTCTGCTGGCGCGAGTCGTCATCGGGCTCGTCATGGCGGCGCACGGCGCGCAGAAACTGTTCGGCTGGTTCGGAGGCTACGGGCTGAACAAAACCGGAGAATTCTTCGTCCATCTCGGATTTCACCCCGGCCGTACATTGGCGGCGGCGGCGTCTCTCGCCGAGATCGTCGGCGGACTGCTCGTCGCGCTTGGCTTGCTCGGCCCCATTGGTCCGGCGCTCATCATCTCGGACATGATCGTCGCGATGATCACCGTTCACTGGGAGCACGGACTGTTCGCGAGCGACAACGGCATCGAGGTACCACTCCTGTACATGACGGCCGCCCTGGCCTTCGTCCTCACGGGATACGGTCGGTACTCGGTCGACGCCTGGCTGGGCATCGCGGATCGCTGGACGCCGGCACTTACATGGCTCGTCGTGGGCGCGGGAATACTCGGCGGTTTCGCGAACGTCGCAATGCGTCGTCGCCCGACGACGACTGCGGGCGCTTGATGGTGTCGATGTTTTCGGGTGCTGCGGAGTGAGCTCGCAAAACGTTAGGCACGCGGGTGTCGTGTCCGAGGCGGAGCCAGGCGGGCATCCGTTAGAATGGCCGTCGCTCTCGCTCGACGAATGGCTCCCGACGTACGAGACGCTCCATCGGTGGACGCAGATCGTCGGCAAGACGCGACTCGCGCTGGCGCCGTTCGAGAACCACTGGTGGCACTGCACGCTCTACGTGACCCCTCGCGGGCTGACCACGTCCGCGATCCCGTACAACGCCGCACTTGTCGAGATCGAGTTCGACTTTCTCGACCACGTCCTGCTCGCACGGCACAGCCGCGGCGACACGCGCCGCATGAGGCTCGAGAGCAAGTCCGTGGCCGACTTCTACCACGATTACCGCGCGATGCTCGCGACACTCGGTGTCGAGTTCCGGATGACGCCGACGCCTAACGAAGTCCTCGACGCGACGCCCTTTCCCGACGATCAGGTACACGCGACGTACGATGCCGATGCCGCGCGACGGTGCTGGCGAGCGCTCATCCAGGCGAATCGTGCGCTGCAGCGGTTTCGCGGCGGCTTTGCCGGGAAGTGCAGCCCAACGCACTTCTGGTGGGGCGGCTTCGACCTCGCGTGCACCCGATTCTCGGGCCGGCCGGCTCCGCTGTATCAGGGCAAGATTCCGAACTGTCCGTCGTACGTGATGGAGGAGGCGTACTCCCACGAGTGCATCAGCGCGGGTTGGTGGCCGGGCTCGGCGGATTGGCCGGTCCATGAACCCGCGTTCTATGCCTATTCCTATCCGGAGCCACCTGGCTGCAGCAGCGCGTCGATCGGCCCGGAAGCCGCGTTCTACCACGAGGAAATGCACGAGTGGATCCTGCCGTACGACGCGGTTCGTACCGCCAGCCGCCCCGACGCGATGGTCGCGGAGTTCCTCGAGAGCACATACGACACCGCAGCGGTGCTCGGCGGATGGGACGTCGCTGCGCTACGCTCCTCCCGCGCCCGCGCTGTCTAGGGCGCGCGCCGCGCGGTAATGCCTAACAAGTCGCCCAGCAGCGGACCCGGGCTCAACGGGGTGAGGTTTGGCAAGCGCACAATTCCTCGCGTGGTCATCAGAGTGCAACGGAACGGTCCGCCTGAACAAACGCAAGCCACGCGAGATCGCAGTCGGTTGGCACCGACGATCGATACTTAAGTATCGATCGATACCATCGTGTAATAGGGTGATTGGCGCGCCCTAAAAAGATTCTGTCCGTGTTTTGGCGCATTCGCATCGTCGCAACGAATGCAACCACGGACAAGCTGGTTTGCGTGGAGGCGCGCATGACGACTCTGGACCCCGCGACCGCCGACGCCGCGAGCAGTGCTTGGCCAACCAGACACAGCGCGGCTCGCCTCCTTCGCAGTTGCGCGTTCAGCGTCACGATCTGCACCGCGATCCCGGTGCTCGCGCACGCTCAGGCTGCAAGCGCGAGCGGCGAGGACGCAGCACCGCGGGACTCGTCCATCCGACCGTTCAAGGTGCACGTTCCGGACGAAGCCCTCGCCGATCTCCGCCGGCGGATTCAGGCAACGCGCTGGCCCGACAAGGAGACCGTCGCCGATAACTCGCAAGGCGTGCCACTCGCGACGCTTCAGGAGCTCGCGCGCTACTGGGCGACGGGCTACGACTGGCGCAAGGTGGAAGCGAAGCTGAACGCCCTGCCGCAGTTCGTGACGAACATCGACGGCGTGGACATCCATTTCATTCACGTCCGCTCGAAGCACCCTAACGCGCTGCCGATCATCGTGACGCACGGATGGCCGGGCTCGGTCATCGAACAGTTGAAGATCATCGATCCGCTGACCAATCCCACCGCGCATGGCGCCCGAGCCGAGGATGCCTTCGACGTCGTAATTCCGTCGATTCCAGGCTACGGGTTTTCAGAGAGGCCGAAGACCACGGGATGGAATCCTGCCCGCGTCGCGCGTGCCTGGGCCGTGCTGATGAAGCGCCTCGGTTACACGCGTTTTGTGGCGCAAGGCGGCGACATCGGTGCGGTTGTCACCACTGCGATGGCGGAACAGGCGCCCCCGGGCTTGGTCGCTATCCACACCAACTTCCCGGCTGTCATTCCAGCCGATGTCGCGAAGCAGCTTGGCGGCGCTGCGCCAGAGGGTCTCTCGGCTGACGAACGGCGCATGTTCGACCAGTTGAAGGCCTTCCGCACGAAAAACGGCGCCTACGCAGCGATGATGACGACGCGGCCGCAAACACTGTACGGACTCGCCGATTCACCGATCACCTTGGCGGCCTGGATCATCGATCACGGGGACGGGTGGGACCAGCCGGCAGCGTCGATCATCTCGGCGCTGGCCGGTCACACGATCAATGGTCACCCCGCGGGCGACCTGACCCGAGACGACGTCCTCGACGACATCACGCTCTACTGGCTGACCAATACCGGGGTGTCCGCGGCTCGCATCTACTGGGAGAGCATGGGCACCGGGTTGAACGGCGCCAACGTCTCCATCCCGACCGCCGTGACGATCTTTCCCGGCGAGATCTATCTCGCGCCGCGGAGCTGGACGGAGGGCGCCTACCACAAGCTCATCTACTTCAACCAGGTCGACAAAGGGGGCCACTACGCCGCCTGGGAACAGCCCGCGCTGTTTTCGGCGGAGCTCCGCGCGGCGTTCAAGACACTGCGCAACGCGCAGGCGGGGCAAAAGTAAGTCGCTGCCTAACGATCTGGCTCACCCGTCGCGTGGAGGCCATCGGCTATGTACCCGTCATACGCTCTTAGCCTGACGCTCTGTGCGTCGCTGTGGGCGCTCCTGCATGCCCAAGCTGCCACCGCGAGCCGTGATGGTCGTGTGACACTCGATCGGAGGACCACAATGACAGACCTCAGCACGATGGACGTGACGCTCCAGGCGCCGGCGCAGGGGGCGGCAGCGGGAGACACGACCATTCGACCATTCAAGGTGCTCGTGCCAGACGAGGCACTGGCCGATCTCCGCAAACGCATCCACGCGACCCGATGGCCGGACAAGGAAACCGTCGCCGACAGGTCGCAGGGCGCGCAACTGGCCAGCCTGCAGGCGCTCGTCAGGTACTGGGGCACCGGCTACGACTGGCGCAAGGTCGAAGCGAAGCTCAACGCCTTGCCGCAATTCACGACGAACATCGATGGCGTGGACATTCACTTCATTCACGTCCGCTCGAAGCACAAGAACGCGCTTCCCATGATCATCTCGCACGGCTGGCCGGGGTCCGTGATCGAGCAGCTCAAGATCATCGGCCCGCTCACGGATCCAACGGCGCACGGCGGGAGCGCCGAGGACGCGTTCGATGTCGTGATCCCATCGCTGCCGGGGTACGGATTCTCGGGCAAGCCGACCGATACCGGCTGGGGCCCCGACCGCATCGCGCGAGCCTGGGCAGTACTGATGAAGCGCCTCGGCTACACCCGCTACGTCGCGCAGGGTGGTGATTGGGGCTCTGCCGTGTCGATCGAGATGGCGCACCAGGCGCCGGCAGGATTGCTTGGAGTCCACACCAACCTGCCGCCAGCGATTCCGGCCGAGGTCGCGGCGGCGCTCGCCATGGGCGGCCCCGCGCCCGCGGGACTCTCCGAGCAGGAGCGCGCTACGTTCGACGGGAGCATCGCCGGCGCCAAGGCGGGTCGCCTGGCCTACTTCGCGATGTTGACCGCACAGCCGCAGGCCGTGGGGTACGGCATGACGGATTCCCCCGTTGGTCTCGCCGCGTTCGTGCTCGTGCATCCCGGGTTCGCGAAGTGGAACTTCGGCAACGATCCACAACAGACGCTGACGAAAGACGACGTGCTGGACGACATCACGCTGTATTGGCTGACCAACAGCGCAACGTCGGCGGGCCGGCTGTACTGGGAGAACCACGGCAAAAGCATCGTCGTAGCGCCTCTCTGGAAAACCACCGAGATCTCGATCCCCGTCGCGATCACGCTCTTCGGGGAGGACGCCTATCTCCCGCCCGAGACCTGGGTCCGGCGGGCGTATCCCAAACTGATCTACTTCCATCAGGTCGAGAAGGGCGGCCACTTCGCCGCATGGGAGCAGCCGGAGCTCTTCGCGTCCGAGATGCGTGCGGCGTTCAAGTCGCTGCGGTAGTGGAGTGGTAGGCGGCCGAGGCCTGACCGGTCGTCAGACACACCATCATGCCCGGTTGTCGCGCCGCAGTCCCGGCGCGACGCAGTGGCGCACCTAACGAGCTTGACCTCGAGTCAGCTCGACTGCTCCCACGCAACCGACGACTAGTCTACCAATACCAAGGTATCGACGATACCAACGTTCAATAGGGTGGCGGTACGCGCGCGCGAAAGATTGTCCTCCGCAACTCCTCGGATCGGAGCACCGCCATGACGAGCGGCGGATGCGGGCAGGACGGTGGGGGCGCGGCGGGGGCGGTCTCCAGCGGGACTAGGCGTCGCCTTGGGCCTGCTGGTGCTTGGCGCGGCCGCTCGTTAGGCTGCACCATGAATCGCCTTGGACGGGAGGGACACGATGCGAGCTTATCGACTAGTGGCAGCACAGACCGAGCCGGAGTTTCAGGACGTCCCGGACCCGCACGCGGGACCTGGCCAGGTGGTCGTCAAAGTCGCCGGCTCCGGGCTATGCCATACCGACTTCATCGTCAAATCCCGGGACCGAGCCTACTGGAAAGACACCCCGCCACCCTTCACGCTCGGCCACGAGGTCGCCGGGTGGGTGGAAGAGCTGGGCACCGGAGTGAAGGGCTTCCAGCGTGGCGACGCCGTCGCGATCAACCCGTCGTGGGCAAGCTGCGGGCACTGTCACATGTGCCGCTCAGGGGAAGAGAACCACTGTCTCCATCAGACGGCCATCCGTGCTCCCGGAGTCGGTTTCGATGGCGGACACGCGCCATACATCCTCGTCCCCGACGCGCGGTTTCTGGTGCCGATTGGCGACTTCGATCCAATCAAGGCTGCGCCGCTTACGGATGCGGGCATCACGACGTACTCGGCGATCAAGCCGGCGCTCCCTGGGATCTGGCCGGGCAGCACCGTGGTCGTGATCGGCGTCGGCGGATTGGGCCTGTACGGCGTTCAATTCCTCCGCCAGCTCACGAGCGCACGAGTCGTCGCCGTCGACACGACCGACGCGAGACTCAAGCTGGCTCGCGAGCACGGTGCCGACGACGTCGTCGCGAGCGGACCTAACGCGGCGGCCCAGATTCGCGAGCTCACTGGCGGAGTCGGGGCAACGTTCGTCCTGGATTGCGTGGGGATCAACCCCACTCTGGCCACAGGTGTTGCCGCACTGTCGTGGCGGGGCCGCCTAACGATGGTGGGCGCCGGCGGTGGCTCTATCCCGTTCGACTTCTTCAAGGTGCCGCCGGGCGCACAGCTGACGACGAGCCTGAACGGCGGCAGCATCGCACTCATGGAAGTTGTCGAGATGGCACGCCTGGGTCGGCTCAAGGTTCTGGCGGACACCTATCCCCTCAGCGCGGCGAAGCAGGCCTACGACGATTTCGAGCACGGGCGTCTGGTCGGCCGGGCGGTGCTCCTTCCCGCGGTCGAAGCACAAGCCGCGACAACGGACTCGTCGCGCGTCGCGGTCGCCGCCGGCGTGTGAGATCCGCCAACTGCATTTCGTGATACGAGACAGGAGATGACGATGGCTACGACGACGACACCAGAGGTGAAGACAGGATCCGAACAATCCGCGGACGTCGAGCGGAAGATCGAGAAGATGCGCGAGCTCTTCGCCGACGCGCCGGAGGTCGGGAAAGCCGCGCTGAGGAACGTGCTCCAAAGGCTCAAGTCGGACGCGTCCATGAAGCCACCGCCGCCGGTGCAGAGCGCCGGCCGGGCCGGCAGCCGGCTGGGCAAGGTTTCGGAACTGACGATCATCGTCCCCTTCGCGCCGGGCGGAGCCGAGCGGCTGCGCGCGTTCCTACAGCTGTTCGGCGGCAACCTCGCCGGCGCGGACGACGTCGGCACCGTCCACGATATGCGGTTCGTGTTTCTGGACAACGACACGAGGATGCTCTTCGCCACCGCCTACGACGGCGACTGGGACGCCTACATCGACGACTTCGCGACGAAGATCCCGGACTTCCTGGACATCATCGACTCCGCCTGGGCGGGCTGGCCGGGCATCCGCAGCCCGGAGGCGAAGAATTACCTCGCGAAGCATCAGGTCACGGCGGAAGGCTGGTACGTCGCCAATGACCTGACGGTCGCGGAGACTCGGCGCCTAACGCGGATCGGCAAGGCCGTGGAAGAATTCCTGGACAAGGTCGGCGACGAGTAATCGAAATCTCGCGGAAACAAGCTCGATCGAGCAGAAGGAGCGCTGACACATGCCACCGGATTTCGTTCGTTACACGCCCGAGATCGAGACGATCGATCCGGATCTCGATCGGCTTCTGGAACAGATCATCGCCTTCTGGGAAAAGAAGGTTCGTGAATCACCGGTGGTCGAGGGGAGTGGACGTGCCGTTCGCGGCGCGCACGCGAAGACATTCGGCGTGGTCAAAGCGGAGGTCCAGATCCTCCACAACGTGCCGCCGGCATACGCGCAGGGGATTTACGCCAAGCCAGGCCGCCACGGTGCGCTGATCCGGTTCTCCAGCGCGTCCAACCATCTGGGGGCGGACGCCACGTTAGGCGGCGTTCTGGGATGTGCCCTGAAGATCTTCGCCGTTCCCGGAGCGAAGCTGGTCGAGGAGGAGCCGGACTCGGCCACCTTCGACCTCGTGCTCAAGAACAATCCGGTATTCATCGCCAACACGGCGAAGCACTATCTGATGCTCCAGCAGATCGGCGTCAACGCGCCTCACTACCTGGCGCGTGGTAAGACGGGCTTCCACGAGCTGCTCACGGACTTTGTCACCGGCAAGGGCACGTTCGAGCGGTCCGACTGGGCGTGGGACGAGCTGTTCGCGTTCGTCAAAGCCGCGCAGACGCCAGTACGCAACCCGCTGGTGAGCACGTTCTGGAGCATGGCTGCGGTGCGTCACGGTGACTACGTCGCGAAGATCCGCGTCGCGCCGACCACGGAAAACACCACACGTGTGATCCATCGTGAGCTCGACCTCCGCGGTCGGCCCGACGTGTTCTATCCGACGCTGGTGGACGAATTTCAAGCCAGCGCCTTCGATTTCGACCTCCAGGTCCAGCTGTGCACCAATCTCGAGGCGATGCCGGTCAACGACACAACGGTCGAATGGCCGGAGAAGCTCTCGCCCTTCGTGACGGTCGGACGGGTCCATATCCCGCGCCAGGACATTTCGCGGACCGAGAATCTCGAGAAGGGCGATGCGCTCGCGTTCAACCAGTGGCGGGTCACCGAGGAGCACCGGCCGTTAGGCGAAATCATGCAGGTGCGACGGATCTACACCGCGTCGGCCAAGATGCGCCGGACGATCAATCAGCAGCCGCAAACGGAGCCCGCAAGTGCAGATGAGGTGCTGCCGTACCCGGTGGGCCTGGATCTCGGCTCGACCGATGGCGCCTCACTACCCGCAAACGTCAGAGCCGGCGTGTGAGATCCACCCGCTCGATTCAGATTTACGAGACAGGAGGTCACGATGGTTACGACTGCAACACCGACAAAGGTAAAAGGATCGGGAAAGTCCGCGAGCGCTCAGCAGAAGATCCAGGAGTTGCGTGATCTGTACGCCGACGCGCCGGAGTTGAGCAGAAAGGCACTCGAGAACGTCCTCCAGGAACTGACAGACCAGGTTGCGCAAACACCGCCACCGCCCGTGGAGAGTGCTGGCCGGGCCGGCAGCCGTCTTGGAAAAGTCTCGGAGTTGACCCTCATCGTTCCGCTCGCGCCCGGAGGCGCCAAGCGGCTGCGCACGTTCCTTCGGTTGCTGGGTGGCAATCTGAACGGCGCGGACAAAGTCGGCACCGTCCACGACATGCGGTTCGTGTTCCTGGACAACGACACGAAGCTGCTCTTCGCCACCGCCTACGACGGCGACTGGGACGCGTACATCGACGACTTCGCGACGAGGATTCCCGACTACCTGGACGTCCTGAATGCCGGGTGGGAGGGCTGGCCGGGGATTCGAAGCCCTCAAGCGAAAGACTACCTCGCCAAGCATCAAGTGACGGCTGAAGGCTGGTACGTCGCGAATGACCTGACTGTGGCCGAGACACGACGGTTGGAGCGCGTCGGCAAAGCCGTGGACGAGCTCCTCGATAAGATCGGATGACCGCAGGGGCCAATCGTTAGGCTAATCCGGGCCGATCGGCCCCGCACGTGGGAGAGAATGCGACCATGTCGCCCGTCACAGAATCCGTCGGCGAGATTGTTTCAACGCACGTACCGAGGCTCGACCTGCACGAGATCCAGGCGACGGTCCTTCGACAGCGGCCGGCGCCGTACTTCGGCACGCACCTCGTTTTGCGCATCAACGAGCCCCAGGCCGGCCGCGCGTTTCTCCGCCGCCTGACACCGTATGTCGATTCTGCCGCAGGCTGGCGGATCGCAGCCAACGCCTGGCTGGCGGTCGCCATCAGCTATACGGGCCTCGAAGCGCTCGGAGTTCCCGCGGAGTCGCTGCAAAGCTTTCCCGAAGCGTTCCGCGTCGGAATGGCCGCGTGTGCGCGAGAGCTTCACGACGAAGGTGTCAACGATCCGAAGAATTGGGCTCCGCCATTCGGTACTGGCCAAATCCACATCGGCGTAAGCGCATTCAGCGATTCCGAGGAAAAGCGCCGCCGAGCGCTCGCCATCGCTCGCGATCAGTCCGAAGGTTTCTCGGGCGTCAGCGTCTTGAGCACTCAGGACTTCGGCGCGCAGCCGGGAGACCTCAATCCGCTGGGCTACAAGGATGGCATCGATCAGCCGGCGATCGAGGGCAGCGGCGGCGAGCCGCTACCCGGCCAGGGCCCGTTGATCAAGGCGGGAGAGTTCATCCTTGGATACCCGGGCGAGAGTGGAGTCCCGCTGCCGATGCCGTCGCCCGACATCCTCGGTCGCAACGGCACCTACGTGGGGCTGCGCAAATACCAGACACGCGTCGGCGCGTTCAATCGATTTCTGCACGCGAATGGAAGCACCGAAGAAGAACGCGAGTTGGTCGCAGCGAAGTTGGTCGGCCGTTGGCGCAGCGGCGCTCCGCTCACGTTGGCGCCTAACGTCGACAACCCGGCCCTCGGCGCAGACCCGCGGCGGAACAACGACTTCCATTACGCGACTGACTCGCACGGCCGGCAGGTGCCGTTCGGAAGCCACATCCGGCGCATGAACCCGCGGGATACGGCGCTTACCCGTCTGACCGACGTGAACATCCATCGCCTCATAAGGCGCGGCACGACCTATGGGCCGCCGTACGATCCGAACGCGGTATCGGAGGCGGATGACGAAGTGCCGCGCGGCGCCTATTTCCTGTTCATCAGCGCGAAGGCGATGGCGACGATGGAATTCCTGCAAAAAGAGTGGGTCAACGACGGCAACTTCATCGGGGCAGGCAGCGAGCGCGACCCGATTGTCGGGCTGCAAGAGAAAGAGGCAACGTTCACGATTCCACAGGAGCCCGTTAGGCGGCGCATCCACGGCATCGAAACGTTCAACGTGCTTCGCGGCGGCGAGTACTTCTTCATGCCGAGCATCACCGCATTGAACTGGCTCGGAAATCTGGGATGATGCTTGGAGAGGCCCCTGGTGCGACACGCTATCGCACCGTCGACGTGGGTGGGCTGAAGATCTCGCCCACCTGTCGGAGCTGATGGAGGCGCTGATCGAGAAGCTCGGGGTCGCACGTTGCGCTTCCACCGGGTCACGGTCGCCGGACGTTCG
>Ga0075421_100009679_pt1 | contig 11883 bp, 8 predicted proteins | sample SoiMetdeltSBSDD5_FD_75292 | JGI IMG/M metagenome (GOLD analysis project Ga0075421, IMG submission 75292) | Bulk soil microbial communities from a Populus tree surrounding site in Tennessee, USA - Soil MetaG P. deltoides SBSDD5 | ecosystem: Environmental > Terrestrial > Soil > Tree plantation...
CCCGGCCAGGTGCAGCCTCCGCAGCGGGATCGGGGGCGCGCCCTCCGTAACCGCCTGCTGGCCTTCGCGCTGATCGTGATCGCGCTGGCGGCGGTCGTAATCGTGGTCCTGACGATCCGCGGGAGATGAGCGGATGACCCTTCGCAACCGCGAGCTGCTCAACCTCGTCGTCGTCGGGACGCTGACCGCCCTCGGCTTCGCCAGCGTTTACATTGCGCGGCAGTCGGTCATCTCGACCGCCTCGCTCTCCTACGCGGCGTTCTTCTTCGGCCTCTACCTCGTGGCGCACCTCGTCGCGCGCTACGCGGTGCCGTACGCCGACCCTTACCTGCTCCCGCTGGCCGCACTGCTGACAGCGATCGGCATCACCGAGATCTACCGGATCAACCCCGACGACGCGTTCCGGCAGGGGGTCTGGATCATCATCGCCGTCGCGGTCTTCGCCGGGACGCTGCTGGCCCTGCGACGCGACTACCGGCGCCTGGAGAGCTACAAGTACATCTTCGGCCTGACGGCGATCGGCCTGCTGGTGCTGCCGGCCTTACCGGGCCTCGGTACGACGGTGAACGGCGCCCGCCTCTGGATCCACTTCGGCTCCCTCCAGTTCCAGCCTGGCGAGCTCGCCAAGCTCTGCCTGATCGTCTTCCTGGCGGGCTACCTACGCGAGAAGCGCGAGGTCTTGGCTCAGGGGAGGCTCAAGGATTTCGGCCCGCTGCTGGTGATCTGGGGCGGCGCGATGCTCGTCCTGGTCGAGACGAACGACCTCGGCTCCGCGCTCCTCTACTACGGAATCTTCCTGGCGATGCTGTACGTGGCCACGGGACGGCTGCTCTACACGACGATCGGCCTCGCCCTCTTCGTCGGCGGGTCCTACTTCGTCTACACGCAGATCGCGCACGTGCACGACCGCGTGACGATCTGGCTGCATCCGTGGACCGACCAGAAGGTCTACTGCGCGCTGAACGGGCAAATGACACTGCGCCAGGACTGCGCGAGCTTCCAGCTCGTGAAGTCGCTCTACTCGATCTCCGCCGGCGGCTTCGGCGGCACCGGGCTCGGCAAGGAAACGATCTCGACCTCCGGCGGGCACCAGCTGATCCCGTCCCTGAACACGGACTTCATCTACTCCGCGCTGGCGCAGGGCCTCGGCCTGATCGGCATCTCGGCGGTCGTGCTCGTCTTCATGGTCTTCGTGCTGCGGGGGATGCGCACCGCGCTGCTCGCCGATGACGGCTTTTCGAAGCTCCTCGCCGCGGGCCTCACGTTCGGCTTCGCGCTGCAGACGTTCATCATCGTCGGCGGCGTCCTGCGGATCATTCCGCTGACCGGGATCACGCTCCCGTTCGTCTCCTATGGCGGCTCCAGCGTGGTCGCGAACTTCGTCCTGCTCGCAGGATTGCTCCTCGTCTCCAACCGCGCCAACGCGCCCAGAGGAACGTGAACCGCCAGATCACCAAGCTCGCCGTCGCCTCGCTGATCCTGCTCGCGGCGCTGATCGTCGGGACGACCTACTGGCAGACCTGGGCCTCCGCGGGCCTCGCGGAGAAGCAGGACAACGCGATCCAGCGGGTCGCGCAGTTCCGGATCAAGCGCGGCGTGATCCGCGCGGCCGACGGGACCCTGCTCGCGACCAACGTGCGCCGAAAGGTCGGCGGGCAGACGCTCTACTTCCGGCGCTATCCGACCGGCCGGCTCTTCGCACAGCTGGTCGGCTACTCGACGCAGGTTCGCTCCCGCGCGGGTCTCGAGCAGTCCCAAAACGCCTACCTGACCTCTTCGAACGCGAACCTCGGGACGCTCCTCAACAAGACCATCGACAAGCTCAAGGGCGTCACGATCACCGGCAACGACCTTGTCCTGAGCGTCCGCCCCGGCCTCCAGCGGATCGCGATGGCGCAGCTGGCCGGCAAATGCGGCGCGGCGGTGGTCATGAACCCGAAGACCGGCAAGGTCTACGCGATCGCTTCGCAGCCGACCTACGACCCCAACCTGGTCGAGCGCCATTTCAACAAGATCCAGGCGATCCGGGGTCCCTGTCAGCCGGCGGCGCCGCTCCTGAACCGGGCCACGAACGGCCTGTTCACGCCGGGCTCGACGTTCAAGGTCGTCACGGCGACCGCTGCTCTCAACTCCCACAGATTCACTCCGGACTCGACCTTCGAGGACCCCGGCTACTGCACCGAGTACGGCAAGAGGGTCTCGAACGCGGCCAGCCCGGACGGACCAGCCGAAGCCTTCGGCACCGTTACCTTCGCCGAGGGGCTTCAGCACTCGATCAACTCGGTCTTCTGCAACATCGGCAAGTCGATCGGCGCCGGAATGGTCCTGAACTACATGAAGAGGTTCGGCTTCTACGAGGACCCGGCGCTGGAGACTCCGAGCGACGAGAAGGCGCCGAGCGGGCTCTACAACAACGGCAGGCTCTTCTTCCCGAGCCATCCGTCGACCCAGGTCGATCCCGGCCGGATGGCGTTCGGGCAGGAGCGCCTCGCGGTTACGCCGCTGCAGATGGCGATGGTCGCCTCGACGGTCGCGAACGGCGGCGTCGCAATGCAGCCGTCGGTGCTGAACCGGGTGGTCGACGCTAAGGGCAAGACCATCGTCCGCGTCGAGCCGAAGAAGCTCGGCCGCGTGATGTCGCCGACGACGGCGCACGAGATCAACGCGATGATGGTCTCCGCGGTTCAGTCGGGCACCGGCACGGCCGCTCAGATCCCGGGGATCCAGGTCGCGGGGAAGACGGGAACGGCGGAGACGGGTAACAGCGGCATCAACACGACCTGGTTCATCACCTTCGCCCCGGCCGACAATCCGAAGGTCGCTGTCGCGGTCACGCTCGAGAACCAGCACGGTTTCGGCGGCACGACCGCGGCGCCGATCGCAAAGGTGCTCTTGCAGGCCGCCCTCAACCAGGGGTCGAAGAAGAAGTAAGGCAATGACGGTAACGGGCGACACGCTTATCGACTCCGTCTTCGACGGCCGCTACCGGATCATCCGGAAGCTCGGCGCGGGCGGGATGGCGAACGTCTACCTCGCCGAGGACCAGGAGCTCGGCCGCCAGGTCGCGATCAAGATCCTCGACGGCCGCCACGCCGCGGACAACTCGTTCATCGAGCGGTTTCGGCGCGAGGCGAAGAACGCCGCCGGCCTCTCACACCCGAACATCGTCTCGATCTACGACCGCGGCGAGGCCGAGGGCACCTACTACATCGCGATGGAGTACCTCTCCGGACGGTCCCTGAAGGAGCTGATCGTCAGCCGCGGCCCCACCCCGATCAAGATCGCCGTCGACTACACGAGGCAGATCCTCGCCGCGCTCAGCTTCGCCCACCGAAACGGGATCGTCCACCGCGACATCAAGCCCCACAACGTCGTCGTCGACTCGGACGGGCGGCTGAAGGTGACGGACTTCGGGATCGCACGCTCGGGCGCGAGCCAGATGACGGAGGTCGGCTCGATCATCGGAACCGCGCAGTACCTCTCACCCGAACAGGCTCGCGGCGCGCCGGTCGACCAGCGCTCGGACGTCTACTCGGTCGGAATCGTCCTCTACGAGATGCTGACCGGGAAGGTGCCGTTCACCGGGGACACGCCGCTCGAGATCGCGATGAAGCACCTCTCCGAGGTTCCGGTCCCGCCCTCCGAGAAGCGGTCTGACGTGCCCGAGGACCTGGACAACGTCGTTCTGCGGGCGCTCGCCAAGGATCCGGAGGATCGCTACCAGTCCGCCGAGGACATGGCAGCCGACCTGGCGCGCGTACAGCGCGGCCTACCGGTGTCGAGCGAGACCGCGGACGCGGCGACGGCCGTGCTTGCCGGCGCTGGGATCTCCGGCGCGCCGACGATCATCGCCCCGCGCCCTGCCGCGCCGCCGACGGCGCCGCCGCGGACGCCGCCCGCCGGCTACTACGGCTACGAGGGCCCGCCGCGGCGGTCGCGTTCGGCATGGCCGTGGATCCTCGTCCTGATCCTGCTCGCCGCCGCCGGCGTCGCGGCCTGGCTTGCCTACGGCAAGATCACCGACGAGCTGAACGCGAACAAGCCGGTCGCCGTCCCCTACGTCGAGGGCCTGGCGCAGGCGCAGGCGGTCAAGAAGATCAAGGACAAGGGCCTGAAGGCCCACGTCGTCCCCGGGTTCAGCCAGACGGATCCGAAAGGAACTGTGATGGCCCAGGACCCCGCGGGCGGCGAAAAGACGGACAAGGGCAACATCGTCACCCTCCGGATCTCCCAGGGACGGGCCAAGGTGAGCGTTCCCGACGTGGTTGGAAAGTCCCAGAGCGACGCGGTGGCGAAGCTCACGGCTGCTCATCTGAAGGTGTCCGTCTTCCACGTCTACTCCTCACAGGCCACCGACACGGTCACCGCTCAGGATCCGCCGGCCTCCAGCCGCGTGTTCTGGAACACGACCGTGCACATCAACGTCTCGCAGGGGGCGAAGCAGATCGCGATCCCCGACGTCGTCGGGCAGTCGTATGCGAGCGCGCGCTCGGCCCTGCTCGCGGCGGGTCTCCAGGTCGCCCGCAGCGATGTCGACTCGAATCAGCCAAAGGACACCGTGGTCGGAGAGTCACCCGCCGCGGGCACGAAGGTGGGCGCCGGGACAACGGTGACGCTCAGCATCTCGCGCGGCTCGACAGCGCAGACGCCGGTACCCGACGTCACCAACCAGGACGAGCCGACGGCGAGGTCGATCCTGAGCGGCTCCGGCTTCAAGGTGAAGACGGTCAAGCAGCCGGTCACGGACCCGAGCGAACAGGGCATCGTCCTGCAGCAGACCCCGCTCGGCGGCTCGAACGCGCCCGCGGGCTCGAGGGTGACGATCACCGTCGGCGACTACAACGGCACGACAACGGGCCCGGTGCCGTGAGGCCGCGGGTCCGCGTCGCCGTGCAGCCCCTTTCTTCTTCTGAGTTCGGCCCGCCAAGCGCGCATTTCCGGTGGGGAACCTCCCGGTTCCCCAGACCCCTCCCCGCGCCCGCCCACGGTTGCGGGTTCGAGAGATCGTGACTAAACCCATTCGTATCGCGGTGCTAATGGGCGGCCGCTCGAGCGAGCACGAGATCTCGGTCGCCTCGGCCCAGTCCGTGCTGGAGTCGCTGGACCCGGAGCGCTACGAGGCGGTCACGGTCGAGATCGACCGCGAGGGCAAGTGGCAGCTCGAATCCGGCCAGTCTCGCGCCCTCGAGCCGAGCGCAGCAGGCGAGCTCGACGAGGGCGAAGGCCGCACCGCCGTCGAGACCCTTCCGGTGCCGACCGAGAGCGTGCCGGCGACCCTCGCCGACGTCGACGTCGTGATACCCGTGCTGCACGGCCCCTTCGGCGAGGACGGCACCGTCCAGGGCCTGCTCGAGCTCGCCAACGTCCCTTACGTCGGCGCGGGCGTGCTCGGCTCGGCGCTCGCGATGGACAAAGACCTGTTCAAGGCGATCATGCGCGACGCGAACATCCCGGTGACGCGGAACATCACGCTCCGGCTCGGCGACGAGCCACGCAACCCGTTCGGCTACCCCGTCTTCGTGAAGCCCGCCCGGCTCGGCTCATCGGTCGGCGTCTCGAAGGTGCGCGCAGAGGAGGAGCTGGGGGCCGCGGTCGAGCTCGCCTTCCGCCACGACGAGAAGGTGCTCGTCGAGGAGTTTGTCGCCGGCGTGGAGGTCGAGTGCGGAGTGCTGGGCTCGAACCGCAGCCCGATCGCATCGCTGCCGGGCGAAATCGTCTCCCACGGCTTCGACGCCCCGGACTGGTACGACTACTCCGCCAAGTACGACGAGGGCGGGATGGACCTGATCGTGCCGCCGCGAATCCCGCAGGAGCAGGTCGACCGCGTCCAGCGGCTCGCCGTCGAGAGCTTCGTCGTCGCCGAATGCGATGGCATGGCCCGCGTCGACTTCTTCGTCCGGGAAGACGGCGAGGTGCTCGTGAACGAGCTGAACACGATTCCCGGCTTCACCGCGACGAGCGTCTACGCAAAGCTGTTCGAGGCCTCCGGGATCCCGTACCCGGAGCTGCTCGACCGCCTGGTCGAGCTCGCGATCGAACGCCACGAGCGGCGCTCAGGCCTCAGCTTTTAGCGCGACACTGTGCGGGTGCAGCCCGAGACCCGCTACGCGAAGAGCGGAGACATAAACATCGCCTACCAGGTGCTCGGCGACGGTCCTCCAGACCTCGTCGCCGTGGAGGTGATCTCACATATCGAGCTGGATTGGGAGGATCCTTCCGAGAATCGGTTCTTGACCCGGCTCGCCGCCATCTCCCGGCTGGTCCGGATCAACCAACGCGGGACGGGCATGTCCGATCGCGACGCGTTCGTACCCACGCTGGAGACCCGCATGGACGACATCCGCGCGGTGCTCGACGCGGTCGGGTCGGAGCGTGCGGCGCTCTTCGGGCTCGGCGACGCTTCTCCGCTCTCCGTCTTGTTCGCGGCGACCTACCCCGAGCGAACCTCTGGCCTGATCTTGATGAATTCATCGCCGCGCTTCGTGCGAAGTCCCAATCTCCCCTGGCTTCCGAGCCGGGAAGCGACCCAGCGACAGGCTGAAGAGGCCGAGCGGCGCTGGGGCGACCCCGCGTTCGCATACGAATTCCTCAAGTCGGCCAACCCGAGCGCGACTGATGAGGAGCTGCGTGCGGCTGCGCGCGTCCTTCGACTCAGTGTGAGCCCGGGTGCGGCGGCCGCCTACATCCGGATGAACATCGAGGTGGACGTATGCGACCTGCTTCCCTTGATTCGCGTCCCGACTCTGATCATGCATCGGAAGGACGAGGGAGCATGGGACATCCGCAGCGGGCGCTACCTCGCCGATCACATTCCAGGTTCCCGATTCGTGGAGTTGCCCGGCGCGGACTTCTCGCCTTCGCGAGGCGATCAGGAGAAGCTCTTCGAGGAGCTGGAGAACTTTCTCGCCGACGTCGCCGCTGGCAAGCACCCCGAGGTCGAGCCGGACCGCGTCCTCGCGACCGTGCTCTTCTCGGACATTGTGGGCTCAAGCGAGAAGGCGGCGTCATTGGGCGACCGCGCCTGGCGCGAGCTACTCGAGCGCCATCACGAGCTGGTGCGCCGCGAGTTGGCGCGCTTCCGCGGCCAGGAGGTGGACACGGCGGGAGACGGCTTCCTCGCCGCGTTCGACGGACCGGCCCGAGCCATCCGCTGCGGCTGCGCGATCGCCGAATCGATGCCGGAGCTCGGCCTCGACGTGCGCGTTGGCCTGCACACGGGGGAGTGCGAGCTGGTGGACGGCAAGGTGGCAGGGATCGCGGTGCACACGGGGGCGCGGGTGGCGGCATTGGCGCTGCCCGGCGAGGTTCTGGTCTCCTCGACGGTCAAGGATCTCGTCGCCGGCTCGGGGCTGGCTTTCCAGGACCGCGGCGCGCACACGCTGAAGGGGATCCCCGGCCGATGGCAGCTGTACGCCGTGGAGCGCTCAGCTCCGAGCCCGTAGCTTCCGCGTCTCGCTTGCGTGCCAGGCGAGGTTCATGGCCTCGAAGCGCTCGATGGCGCGTTCGAGCAGCGTCTCGTCCTCCTCGACGAGCGTCTCTTATCGCGCGGTGATCTCGTCGATCGCGACCTGGACGTTGCCCCCGAGACTCGTGATCCAGACCAGGAAGTAACGCCCGCCGCCGGTCAGGTCGAAGCTCACGGGCGATCCGTTCACGGTCTTGGAGCTCGAGACCCCGTGGAACGGCCCGTCGGACGAGTCGCCGGCCTTGATCTGCGCCGTGAACCCGGGCGTGTCGGTTTCGATCGTCAGCGTCTTCGGCGAAACAGCGCTGTCGGTGCCGACGACCAGCCCCACGCCCGGCTTCGTGAAGCTCTGATAGTGCTCGGTCTCCCAGGCGGTGTCCGGATTCGAGTCGATCGCCTTGTTGACGTCCTGGTCGTGTTCCTGGCGATCCCCGAAGGGGTCGTAGGCCGCGGCGGTCGTGAAATGCACGGGCCCTGACGGCCTCGGAGGGGTCCCACCGGAACTGCCGCTCCCGTTGTCGTGGAGCAGGAGCGCGCCCGCGAGGCCGCCGATCAGCGCCGCCAGGCCTACCCCGAGCAGGACGAACGGCAGGACGCGCGAGCGGCGGCGGCGCTCCCGCCGGGCGCGAGGCGCACGCGCTGGTCGCCGCGGCGGGACGACCACGGTCGCGCCTTCGGCTCCGTCGAGCTCGGCGTAGCAGGCCTCGAGCTCGGCCGCGAACTCGGACATCGAGGCGAACCGATCGTCGTTGTCCTTGGCCATAGCGCACCGGATCGCCCAGTCGAGATGCGGCGGGACGTCGGGCCGCGCCTCGCCGACGGTCGGAACCGGATCGTTCACGTGTCGCATCGCGACGGCGACGAAGTTGTCTCCGTCGAACGGCACCTCGCCCGTCAGGAGCTCGTAGAGGACGCAGCCGAGCGAGTAGATGTCGGACTGCTCGTCGACGGGCTCGCCGCGAGCCTGCTCGGGCGCGATGTAGTTGCTCGATCCCATGATCGTGCCGGTGATCGTCATCCCGTCGACGTCGAGCGCGTGGGCGATGCCGAAGTCGGTCACCTTCGCCCGCCCGTCGCCGTCGATCAGGACATTCTGGGGCTTGACGTCGCGGTGGACGAGCCCGTTCTCGTGCGCGAACGAGAGCCCGCGGGCGACCTGGAGTGCGAGCTCGATCGCTTCGCGCGGTTCGAACGGCCCCTCCTGGTCGAGGAGCTCCTTCAGGTTCATGCCGTCGACGTATTCGAAGACGATGAACTGCCGACCGTCCTGCTCGCCGCGGTCGATCACGGTGACGATGTTCGGATGAGCGAGCTGCGCGACCGCGCGAGCCTCGCGGCGGAAGCGCTCGACGTAGGCGTCGTCGCGCGTGAACTGCTCGTGGAGGATCTTCAGCGCAACTGTGCGTTCGAGCAGCTTGTCGTGCGCCCGATAGACGCTCGACATGCCGCCCGAGCCGACGAGCTCCTCGAGCTCGTACCGGCCCGCGATCAGTTCGCCGACCACGCGTGGAAGGATGCCCGGACCGGTCGGCTCACAGCTTGAGAGCGCGCCAGGTCCGACCGCCGTCGCGGGTGATCCTGGGGTTGCCGCGGAAGTCGGATGCGACGGCGACTCTCGCATCGAGCGCCGTCGGCGCGTAGAGCTTGTATGCGAGACCGTGGCGCTTCCAGTGCAGGCCGCCGTCGACGGTCACGTTCGCGGTCGGCCGCGCGCCTTCGGTGAGCAGCCAGACGGTGTTTGCCGAGACAGCGCTCACCGTGAACTGCGGGTAGATGTACGGCTCGGAGCCGGGCAACCTCGCAAGCAGGTGCCAGCTCCGTCCGGCATCCCTTGTTCGATAGAAGCCGATCACGTGGCGGCGCCCGTAGTACTCGCCGGCGACGAACCCGGTCCGTCCGAAGAAGCGCACGTTCGACAGCAGGAGCAGCCGGCCTCGGTAGCCGCGCGGCGCCGGCAAGGGGGCACGCGACCAGTGCCGACCGCCGTCGACCGTGTGGAAGAGTCGCCCGCCCGCGAGCCAGCCGCGGCTGTTACCGACGAACGTGACGGCCCCGATGTCGGGCAGATTCTCATTGACGACGTGCCAGGACCGGCCCCCGTCGATCGTTCGGTGGAGGCTTGCGAACGAGCCGGCCGGCTCGTTCCGGACCACCCACCCTCGCCGAGCGTCGAGCGCGTCGAGCAGGAAGTTCGAGCCCGCGGAGCACGAGTGGGCGAAGTCGAACGCATGCCTGGTCCACGTCCGACCGCCGTCGTTCGTGCGGTACGTAAACCCGTTCGAGCCGCAGACGCTCGCGAGCAACCAGCCGTCGCGCGCCCCCTCGAAGGCGACGTTGTCGATCGATGTCGGCGGCTTGATCTCCCGCGGCGTGACGTTCCGCCAGTCCCTCCCGTTCGTCGTCACGAAGACCCTGCTCCCGAGCCAGAGCGCGGATGTCTTGCGCGGCGCCGCGGCCGCGCCGGCGGCAAGCACGGCGCAAGCCGTGGCCGCTGCGGCCATGCGAGTGAACATGAGCGACGTTCTAGCTGAGAACCGAGTCGAGCGCTTCTTCCCAGACCGCCAGAGCCTCGTCGAGCTCCGCGTCGGTGAGGATGAGCGGCGCCAGCACGCGGATGCAATTCGCGTAGATGCCCGATTTCAGGAGCAGCAGCCCGCGCTCGGCCGCGGCCTCGACGACCGCGCTCGCCGTGTCGGCGTCCGGCTCCTTGGTGGCCGGATCCGAGACGAGCTCGATCGCGAGCATCGCCCCCAGGCCGCGCACGTCGCCGATCCTGGGCCAACGCTCCTGCCACGACTCCATGCGGGCTCGGATCGTCTCCCCGACCTGCGCGGCGCGCTCGCAGACGCCCTCGTCCTCGATCACGTCGAGGACGGCGAGTGCCGCGGCCTGCGCCACAGGGTTACCGACGTAGGTCCCACCGATCGCGGAGTCGCCCGGGGCGTCCATGATCTCGGCCTTCCCGATCACACCCGAGAGCGGGAGGCCGGCGGCAATCGACTTCGCGATGGTGATCAGGTCGGGCTCGATGCCGTAGTGCTCGATCGCGAACAGCTTGCCGGTACGCCCGAAGCCGGTCTGCACCTCGTCGACGACCATGACGATCCCGTGCTCGTCGCAGATCCGGCGCACGCCTTCGAGGAATGGCTTCGGCGCGACCACGAAGCCGCCCTCGCCCTGCACCGGCTCGATCACGATCGCCGCGACCGTCTCGGCCGCGACCTGGGTGATCAGCGCGCGCTCGAGCGCCGCGAGCGCGTCGTCCGCGCTCGGCCCGCGGTACTCGTTCGCGAAAGGCACGCGGTAGACCTCGGGCGCGAAGGGCCCAAGACCGGCCTTGTACGGGTGCGTCTTCGACGTCAGCGAGAGGGACAGCAGCGTCCGGCCGTGAAAGCCGCCCTCGAAGCCGATCACTGCCGGACGTCCCGTGTACGAGCGCGCGAACTTGATCGCGTTCTCGACAGCCTCGGTGCCGGCATTGAAGAACGCCGCCTTGGCGGGCGAGCGGAACGGCGCGGCGGCGATCAGGCGCTCCGCCAGGGTCACGTAGACCTCGTACGGGACGATCGTGAAGTCGGTGTGGGAGAACTTCGTCAGCTGCTCCTGCGCCGCCTCGACGACGCGCGGGTGCGAGTGGCCGACGTTCAGACAGCCGACGCCGCCCGTGAAGTCGATGAAGGTGTTTCCGTCGACGTCGGTGAGCGTCGCGCCGCGTGCTTCCTCGATCACAACCGGAAGGAAGACCGAGAGCGGGTCCGCTACCACTCGCTCCTTCCGGGCCAGAATCTCCCGCGATTTCGGCCCCGGAACGGCCGTCTTGAGCTCGATCGTCCGCGTCATAGCCATGGCCCCGACGATACAGCAGCAGGCGGTCGCCGTGAATAGCTGAATAAGCCCCATTCATTGGGAATAGGCCTTGCGCAGCCTCGTTGGGAGTCCGTATGGTGGCCGGCTTATGACCGCGCTCGCACGTTTCGTACTGCGACACAAGCTCGCGATCGTTCTCGCGTGGATCGCGCTGACGGTGCTCGGCGCGTGGTCCGCGAGCGCGGTCTCGAAGCGGTGGCTCGAGCAGTTCTCGATCCCGGGCTATTCGGCGTACGAGGCCAACCAGCGGACGCTGAAGACGTTCGGGACGGGCGAGAACGCGCCGCTCACAGCCGTCTTTCACTCCGACGGCGACGTCACGAAAGTCACTGCCATCAAGGGCGCCATCGCGGCCGCCGCGGCGCAGAACCCCGGCTCTCGGGTCAGCTCCTTCTTCTCGACGGGCAACGACGCATACGTTTCGAAGGACCGGCACACGACCTTCGCGCTGCTCTACCCGCCCGGCAACCAGGGCTTCAACGGCGTCGTCCACATCGGCGAGGCGCGAGACGCTCTGCACCAGGCGACCCCCGCCGGAGTCAAGTCCTACC
>Ga0075421_100009682_pt1 | contig 11879 bp, 13 predicted proteins | sample SoiMetdeltSBSDD5_FD_75292 | JGI IMG/M metagenome (GOLD analysis project Ga0075421, IMG submission 75292) | Bulk soil microbial communities from a Populus tree surrounding site in Tennessee, USA - Soil MetaG P. deltoides SBSDD5 | ecosystem: Environmental > Terrestrial > Soil > Tree plantation...
GAGGCTGAAGCCGCTAAGTGACAAGCCTTCGTTCGGAAGCCTGCGCGAGCTGACGCGTATCGTCGGCAGCGATTGCGCGATCGAGGTCGATACCAACAGCTACTCAGTGCCATGGCGTCTTATCGGCGAACGCGTCGCTGTGACTGTTGCGACCGGCAAGGTGCGTATCCGGCACGGGCGCCATGAGGTCGTCGCTGTGCACGCCCAGGCGCAAGGTCGACGCCAGCGCATCATCGATCGTGCCCATCTCGACGGCATCGCGGGCTGTGGCGCCTCAGCGCGCCGAACGCATAGTATCGAGCCAGTCCTTCCTCCCGCGCCGGCCCTGTTACGACCACTATCGGAGTATGAGGCGGTTATTGGAGGGAGCTTCTGATGCCACGTGCCAAGACGCTGCCCGACATTCCGACGGATCGGCTCGACGAGATGCTGGTAAGGCTCAAGCTCTCGGGCATCCGCGACCAGCTCGACAGCGTAAACCCGCGCTTCCTTTGTGCGCGCTCGCGGGGGTCATGCGAGTGCGGCGTTGGTTCGTGCGTCAACAGGGATCGTTGGACCCGTTGATCCATATCGATGAAATTCAAGCCCGCTTGCGAAGCAGACTGTCGCTGGACGTAAACGGTTGGTTGCGTCTCTCGTTGTCGACCTTAGCTACATATCCAGCCCAATGCTGCATCAGGAGCCGTCTGTCATCGAGGAAATGAGTGCGCAAGTAAGCTGCTCGAACTTTGTCTGGGATCTTGTGCGCCAGGGCGGTCTCTGAGACCTCGTCGGGCACCCTTGCGACCTCTGCGCACCAGTCCTTGAAGCTCGACCGAAATCCGTGGGCTGTTGCTTTGCCGTTGAGTCCTGCATCGCGAACTACCTTGGTCAACGTCATGTCAGATAGGGGCAGGCCGGGCTTGGTGCCGGGGAAGATGAACTCACTCCGGGGATACGCGGCGCGGGCTTCACGCAGAACCGCGACCGCGCGAGGCGCCAACGGGACGGAATGTTCGACGCGAGCCTTCATGCGCTCTGCGGGGACGGTCCAGAGCGCAGCATCGAGATCGATCTCGTCCCAGGTCGCCAGGCGAACTTCTCCACTGCGGGAGGCAGTGAGGATGAGGAACTCGAAGGCAAGGCGCGTAGCGGCCCAGCCTGGCAGACCTCGAAGGTGCGACACGAATGCCGGCACATCGGCGTAGGGCATTGCAGGATGATGCTGAGGCTTTCGTTTTCGCGAGCCGAGCACAGTCGCGACGCCGATTGTGGGTGATGCCTTGTCGCGCTCACCACGCACGATTGCGGCCTCAAACACGGCGCGCATGCGCTGCAACAGCCGCCTAGCGGTTTCGCGCTTCGTGTTCCAGATGGGTTTCAAGATGTCGATGACTTCGGCCGCGGTGATTTCGCCTATGGGACGCTTACCGATCACCGGAAACACGTAGGCCTGCATGGTCGAGCGCCACTGGGCTTTATGCTTGTCGTTGGAGAGTTCCTGTTGCTTCATCTCGAAATATCCGTCGAAGGCAACTCGGAACGTAACCGAACGCGGAGGTGCGGCAGCCATTTCCTCTGACCGCTTCCGCTCTAGCACCATGTCGCGACCTACGCTGGCGCCAATGCGGATCTGTGTCGCTTTGCTGCGTGCGGCATCGAGCGATACGGCTGGATAGACACCGAGACCCAACTGCCGCCTACGGCCGCAGATAGCAATCCGAAGCTCCCACTTCTTCGTGTCGGCGTCGGTGACGATCAGGCTGAGACCACCTCCGTCTGCGTAGACTCCGGGCACGGTCTGCTTCTCTACGGCGAGCGCCTTCAATCGATTTCGGGTTCGAACTCCAGTCATCGGCTGGGCCCTTTCAACCCACCATCCAACCCACCATATTGCGTCTAGATTGAGATGTAAGCTGACGGAGGTCCATGGACAAGTCCTAGCCGAACTGTCGACCGCTGAGGGCAAGCTTGCAGTCAATATTTCTCAGCAAAACAGGCAATTCGAGAGGTCCAGAGCGATCCGACGAACGCCGAGAAGGACCGACGACGTGCTCGCTACGGCTGAGAAGAAATCAGGCATATTGGCGGAGAGGGTGGGATTCGAACCCACGATACCCTTGCGAGTATGCCGCATTTCGAGTGCGGTGCCTTCAACCACTCGACCACCTCTCCGGACCGGTGAAAATCGGGGCACTCGCACAATCTGCAAAAGCCCGTCGCTCGGCCCATCGCTAGCTGAGTGGAAGTCAGCGAGGGTGTCGGTCGGCGCGGGGGTGATAGCAACCACTGCCCGGGGGCGCAAGCGAGGTAACGCCTTCACAACCAAACAAATCCCCTCCGGTCGCCCCACTCATACGTGGACCAACCCGACCGGGCGCGCGTCCGTGCCCGAAATGGCCGGCTCCCGCTAGTGCGTTGACTTTGGGGGCCATGTCGAGGATATTGCCGCGCAACTGGGCGCGGCGCATACCTCGGCCAGCGCGCGTGTCTGCTTTTCCCAAGCGGCGCCGAGGCAGAATTCTCTAAGGAAATCAAAGATGTACGCTGTCATCAAGACCGGCGGCAAGCAGTATCGTGTGGCAGCCGACGATGTCCTGACGGTCGAGAAGGTCGCCGGCGATGCGGGCTCCACGGTCGAGTTCACCGACGTGCTGATGCTGGCCGGCGCCGGCGATCCGAAGGTCGGCATGCCCCTCCTGTCCGGCGCCAAGGTCACCGCCGAGGTGGTCGAGCAGGGCCGCGGCCCCAAGCTGATTGCCATCAAGAAGCGCCGGCGCAAGAACTCGAGGCGCAAGCGCGGTCACCGGCAAGAGCTGACCACCATCCGCATCAAGGAAATTATCGGCGCCTAAGGCTGCCGTCTCTAGTCTGCAAGGACCAAGCACATGGCACACAAAAAGGCAGGCGGCTCGTCTCGCAACGGCCGCGATACCGCGGGCCGGCGCCTCGGCATCAAGAAATACGGCGGCGAGCACGTGCTATCCGGCAATATCCTGGCGCGTCAGCGCGGCACCAAGTGGCACCCCGGCGCCAATGTCGGCATGGGCACGGATCACACGCTGTTTGCCACGACTGAGGGCCACGTCGAGTTCGCCACCAAGCGTGACGGCCGTGTCTATATCTCCGTGAAGCCAGCGGCGGCCAAAGCAGCTGCCGAGTAGCGCAGCGTGCGCCTGCTGATGAGCATGTCGAGGAGATGGAAATCCCATCTCCTCATTTTGTTTTTGCACGCGAGGGATTGACGAGGTGTCCGACCTCGGCACAGCTTGTGCTATGGCAACTCTCGAGACCGAACGGCTGACCCTGCGCCTGCTGCGACGCACCGATGCGCCTGAGTTCGCGCGACTGGCCGGCGACTGGGCCGTGGCCTCGATGACGAGCGACATCCCCTATCCCTTTAGCGAGCGGCAGGCACTGGGTTGGCTGACCCCGGTTCGTGGCGAGGTGCGCTTTGGCATCGAGCGCGAGGGGCGCCTGATCGGAGGGGTCGGCTTCTACCGGCGCGCGTCCGGCACAGCCGAGCTTGGCTTCTGGCTCGGCCGCCCATGGTGGGGACGCGGCTATACCACGGAGGCGGCCCGGGCCGTCGTGCAGCACGGCTTCAAGGCCCAGCGTGTACCGGGCTTCACGTCGGCGCACTTCATCGACAATCCGGCTTCCGGGCGCGTACTGGCCAAGCTCGGCTTTGAACCTGTCGGACGCGGTTGGATCGGCTGCGCTGCGCGCGGCCATGACGTACAGGTGCTGACCTTCTGGCTCGACCGCAAGCGTGCGACGCTTTCCATCCCGGCCATGGTGGCCCGTCAGCCGGTGCATGCGCGCTGGCGCGCCTGGCTCACTCGCCTCGGCGCGACCTCCTGAGCTGCTGCAGGGATGCGCTTGCCCGCGTAGCGGCGTGCTAGAATAGATCATGAAGTTTCTCGACCAAGCCAAGATCTATATTCGTTCTGGCGACGGCGGCGCCGGCGCGGTGTCGTTCCGTCGCGAGAAGTTCATCGAGTTCGGTGGACCCGACGGCGGCGACGGCGGCAAAGGAGGTGACGTCTGGGTGGAGTGCGTCGCCAACCTGAATACCCTGATCGATTACCGCTATCAGCAGCACTTCAAGGCCAAGAACGGGACGCCCGGCATGGGCAAGAACCGCTCCGGGCCCGGCGGAGACGATGCCGTCATTGCCGTGCCCCCGGGCACGCAGGTGTTTGCCGAGGATCAGGAGGCCCTGCTCGCCGAACTGCTCAAGCCGGGTGACCGTGTGCGGCTCGCCAAGGGCGGCAACGGCGGGTTCGGCAATGCCCATTTCAAGTCGTCGACCAACCAGGCACCGCGACGGGCCAATCCCGGCGAGCCCGGCCAGGAGCTGACCATCTGGCTGCGGCTCAAGCTGATTGCGGATGCCGGCATCATCGGCCTTCCCAACGCCGGCAAGTCCACGTTCCTGGCCACCGTCAGCGCCGCCAAGCCCAAGATCGCCGACTACCCGTTCACGACGCTGCACCCCAACCTCGGCGTCGTTCGCACCCCGGGGCTCGACTTCGTGTTGGCCGATATTCCGGGCCTGATCGAAGGCGCCCACGAGGGCGCCGGCCTCGGCACACGCTTCCTCGGTCATGTCGAGCGCTGCCGCGCATTACTGCATCTGGTGGACGCAACGGGAGAGGATATCGCCGGCGCCTACCGAACCGTGCGCGCCGAGCTCAAGGCGTATGGCGCGGGCCTCGCCAAGAAGAAGGAGATCGTGGCCCTGAGCAAGTGCGATGCGCTGGACGCCGAGACAATCGCAGCCAAGAGCGCGCAGCTGAAGGCCGTGGCGCGCAAGAAGCCGTTGATCGTCTCGGCAGTGTCCGGCGCCGGCGTGAAGGAGCTGCTGGCGGCGCTGGCCCGCGAGATCGGCAAGGGTCAGCAGGGCCAACAAGCGCAAACCGGCGAGCCGCGTCCGCGCTGGCAGCCGTGACCCGCAACGGCGTTACTTGGCAGGGTCCGCAGCAGGCTTGGCAACCTTCTTGACCTTGTCCTTGGTTGTCGGCAACGCGGCGCTTGCGACCTGCGGATATTTCTTGGCGCAGCCCCGCTCGATGAACTTGTTCATCGACTTGATCATCTTGCGATGGAACAGACCGACGCTGTCGGCAAGGCGCGCCACCGTCCAGATGGTGGCCTTGATGGACACCGGCCCATCGACATCCTTGAGGTTGATCCAGACCTTGTCGGCCTTGCCGTTCTTGAAGATGATCTTGGGCGCCAGCTTCGCGGTCACGTTGGTGACTTGACCGTCTTGCTCGACCACGCAGTGGGCCGTGTGTTTCGGGATCTCGTAGGTGAATTCCTCACTGGTCATGGCGGAGACGATCGCCGCGCGCGTGAGGTTAACATCGACCGAGCAGCGTGCGTCGCCGTAGCCCCACTTTACCGTGCTGCTCTCCGCTTCCTTGATGGTCGACTGCTGCCAAGTCTTGGTGAGTTGGCATTTGAGGTCGCCGCCGGCCGGCTTCCTTTGCAGGAGCATCGTGCAAAGCTGCTTCTCGCATGCTTCGATGGCCTTGGTCTCGCCGGCCTGCTCGTCGAGCGCGAGGGCCGGCATGGTGCCGAGTGTGAGCTGCATCGCGGCGCCAGCCGCCGCAAGCAGCAGCGCACCGCTTCGGGGTGCCTGCACCGGCTTGGTGATCATCGCTCCGTGGTCTCCAGCAAAAGCGAAAACTACCCGGCAGTCACATCGAGATAACAGGACTTTCAGCCCGAAGCGAGGCAGGGGCACGGCTTGCATCAAACTCGTAAGACCCATGCATGCATTTGATAAGAAGCCATATTTTCGAATGCACCAAAAAGTTCAAACCCCGCCCCCTAGCCTCCTGGCCGAGTAGAAGGGAGGGCCCTGCCCCATGTCCGATTGCAGCAATCAGGTTTGCGTTAACCGCCGCGGCGTGCTCGGGCTTGTCGGGTTGGGCATGGCCGCCGCGGTGGCGGCTCCCGGCCTTGGCTCGACCGTTGCCATCGCGGCACCAGCAACGGCATTGACGTCCGAGCAAGCCCTTGAGGCTCTGAAGGAGGGCAACAGGCGCTTTGTTGCGCCGCCGCAGCTCTGCTCCATCGACCTCGCCAAGCAACGCGCGAGTGTCGCGGCACATCAGGCGCCATGGGCGATAATCATCGGCTGCGCCGACAGTCGCAGCCCGCCTGAGCTGCTGTTTGGCGGACTAGGCGTTGGCCAGCTGTTTGTGGCGCGCAACGCCGGCAACCTGGTCGATCCCGCGGTGGTCGGTACGGTCGAGTTCGGCGTCGGCGTGCTCGGTGCACCCTTGATCGTCGTGCTTGGCCATCAGCGCTGCGGAGCGGTTGCAGCGGCGTGCGACGTGGTCGCCAAGAGCGCGACTTTTCCCGGCTCGATCGGACCGATGATCGACCCGATCCTGCCCGCCGCCATTGCCATGCGCGGCAAATCCGGCGACTTCGTCGACAATACCATCCGCGAAAGCGCCAGACGTGGCACCACCCGCCTGACAACGGCAAGCCCGATGCTGGCCGAGGCAGTCAAGAGCGGCAAGCTCAAGATCGTCGCTGCCCACTACGACCTGGATCGCGGCAACGTGGAGTTCCTGACGTAAGGTGAGCCATCGGCGCAGGGCGTAGACGACTAGACGGCCTCAACCTGCAGGGCGTCGCGGCGCACGCCGGTGACCTTGACGCGGGTGCCGGCGGGAAGCTCGGCGCCTTCGGCGAGCCACAAGGTGTCGCCGACGCGCACCTTGCCGCGGCCGCCTTCGATGGCCTCCTCGAGCACCAGCACGCGGCCGATCAGCTGTTCGGCGCGGCGGTTGAGGTCGGGCTGGTCGCTTTTGCTGACCGAGGGGTGGGCCCAGACGAAGTCGATCACGACATCGGCGATCAGCATGCAGGTGCCTGCGCCGACCAACCACCAGCCGGACCGCTCGCCCTGCGCGATCTGCCATGCGCCGACCAGGCCCGCGCCGATGCCGACCCAGGGCAAGGCCAGACTGATCAGCGCCACAAGCCAGGCAAGGGCACTCGGGCCATCGTTACGCGGCAGCACGCTCCACCACCAGGACGTTGCCCCTGGCTTCCTTGACGGTCACGCGGGCGCCGGCCGGCGAGTCGGGGCCCTCGGCAGTCCACAAGGTGTCGCCAACGCGCACCTTGCCGCGGCCGTTCTGGATCGCCTGCTCGACGATCAGCGAGCGGCCGATGTACTGGTTGGCGCGCACATTTAGATCGGGCAGATCGCTTTGTGCCGCTTCGGCGCGATAGAATCGGCGCACCCAAAACACGGTCAGTACCGAGATGACGCCGAAGGCGACCAGCTGCCAAGGCCAGGCAATGCCGGTCACCACGGACAGCATTCCGACCACGACGGCGGCTAGGCCAAACCAGAGAAAGTGCACGCCCGGAACGACGGTCTCCAGGATGAACAGCAGCACGGCCAGGATGAACCAGTTCCAGAAGCCGAGGCTGGACAGCATCGGAAACATCGACTGCATGGACATCAGCTCCCCAACACTAAGACGGCAGGCGTGATCAGGCGCTTGGAACGCTACCCTGACGAGGACGCGCGCTGGGCTTCGGGGACGGATCGCCACCGGCGCCGTTCCGGCCGAACGCTTCGCTGGTGATCTCGGCGAGGCCGGCGAGCGAGCCGATCACCGAGGAGGCGTCGAGCGGCATCATCAGCACCTTCTGGTTCGGCGAGCGAGCCAGCGACTCGAGGGCCTTCACGTAGTTGTTGGCGACGAAATAGTTGATGGCCTGCACGTTGCCGTTGGCAATCGCCTGGCTGACCATCTCGGTGGCCTTGGCTTCGGCCTGGGCGGCGCGCTCACGCGCTTCGGCATCGCGGAAGGCGGCTTCCTTGCGACCCTCCGCGGCGAGCATGACCGCCTGCTTCTCGCCTTCGGCTCTTAGAACCGCGGCCTGACGCAGGCCCTCGGCCTCGAGGATCTGGGCGCGTTTGTCGCGCTCGGCCTTCATTTGGCGGGCCATGCTGTCGACCAGGTCGCGTGGCGGCGCGATGTCCTTGATCTCGATGCGGGTCACCTTGACACCCCACGCTTCGGTGGCGGCATCAACAACCTGGAGCAGCTTGGCGTTGATGGTGTCGCGGTTGGACAGCAGTTCGTCCAAGTCCATCGAGCCCATCACGGTACGGATGTTGGTCATCGTCAGGTTGACGATGGCGCCTTCCAGGCGGTCGACCTCATAGGCCGCCTTGGCCGCGTTCAGGACCTGGTAGAAGTTCACGCCATCGACGGTGACCATGGCGTTGTCCTTGGTGATGATGTCCTGCGAGGGAATATCGATCACCTGTTCCTTCATGTTCATCTTGGCGCCGATGCGCTCCATCACCGGAATGAGGATGTGCAGTCCGGGGTTGAGCGTGCGCGTGTAACGGCCGAAGCTCTCGACCGTGTAGTTGTAGCCCTGTGGAATGATCTTGACCGTTGACCACAGCGCGGCTGCGGCCAAAGCAATCAGTAGGAGACCGAAGATCTCAAAGCCGCCAAAAATGTTCATAGGTGCACCCGTTGTGAACTGCAGCGACATGCCAGATATGGCAACGCCAGCCCGTCCGTTTTAGGGCAGGAGCACAAAGGTTTGGTAAATCAGAGATTTCCAGAGAGTGAAGAGAGCCTGAACGACGCTTCCGAGCCTATTACAGCCAACCCATCAGTTCGCGGCGCACCACGCTGGCGATGACACCGACGCCGGCATCGCTGTCGTTCAGGCAGGGCACATATGCAAAGCGCTCGCCGCCGTTCGCTAGGAAGGCGTTGCGGTTCTCCATGTCCAGCTCTTCGAGTGTCTCCAGACAATCGGCGGAGAAGCCCGGTGCAACGATAACCAGACGCTTGGTGCCCGACCTTGCCAGGCGCTCGACCGTATCGATGGTGTAAGGCTGCAACCAGGGATCGCTGCCAAACTGCGACTGGAAGGTTGTAAGCCACCGCTCGGCAGGCAAGCCGAGCGTCTCGCGCAGCAGCCGCGAGGTCTTCTGGCACTGGCAGTGGTAGGGATCGCCGGCCTCCAGATACTTTTGCGGCATGCCGTGGAAGGAGGCCAGGATGGTGTCGGGCGCAAAGTCGAGCGTGGCGAGGTGTGTGCGAACCGAGCCGCCGATCGCCTCGATGTAGGCTGCATCTTCGAAGTAGGCCGGTGCCACCCTGACGGCGGGCTGCCAGCGCATGCGCATCAAGGCGCGGAACGCGTGGTCGCAGGCGGTGGCCGTCGTAGCTGCGGCGTACTGCGGATAGAGGGGCACAAGCAGGATGCGCTCGCAGCCTTGCGCCTGCAGCCAGGCGAGGCGTTCCGCGGTGGTCGGCTTGGCGTAACGCATGGCCCAGTCGACGACGATGCGCTCGTTGTCGAGCAACTGCGTGAGCTTTTCGGCCTGCGAGCGGGTGATGGTCTTGAGCGGCCCCTCGTTGCGCTGATTGTTCCAGATCTTGGCGTAGTCCTTGCCCTTGCGGCCGGGGCGCACCGTCAGGATGATGCCGTTGAGGATCGGCCACCACTTCCAGCGCGGCTCCTCGATCACGCGCCGGTCGGACAGAAACTCCTTGAGATAGCGGCGCATCGACCAGTAGTCGGTGGCGTCCGGTGTGCCGAGATTGAGCAAAAGCACGCCAATGCGGCCGTGCTGGACCGCCGGGTGGCTGTCGGGGAGAGGGCGCAGGTCGGGCAAGCTGTCCGGCATATTGTTCCGTGAGCACTTCGTGGCGGCTGGGTAGTCGCCTGCAGAGGTCGGGTCAAGCGCAGGCAGAACCAACACCAAATCCGTGGCGGCAAATGGCCTCGTGTTGGGTCGCCAACCTGCTCGACGCACCCCGACCCTGCCGGGCTCTGACGTTAGCCGGCGGCATCAACCTTGGGTCGGCCGACGCTGACGTAGCTGAACCCAAGCCGCGCCATCTCCTCGGGTTGGTAGATGTTGCGCAGGTCGGCGACAACGGGCTTGCGCAGCAGCGACTTGACGCGCTGAAGATCGAGTTTCCTAAAGGCATCCCATTCGGTGATGATGACCAGCGCGTCAGCGCCCTCCATGCAGGAGTAGGCATCGTTAGCGCACTCGATATCGCCCAGGATGGAGCGGGCATGCTTCATGCCTTCGGGATCGAAGGCGCGGATCTTGGCGCCGGAATCCCGCAAGGCAGTGATGATGGACACCGATGGCGCCTCGCGCATATCGTCCGTGTCCGGCTTGAAGGTAAGGCCCAGCACCGCGATGGTGCTGCCGCGCACGTTGCCGCCGCACAGTGCGATCACCTTGCGCGCCATGGCGCGCTTGCGCTGCTCGTTGATGGAAATGATGGTCTCGATCGAGCGGATCGGCACACCGAAATCGAGGCCGGTGCGGAGCAGGGCCAGCAGATCCTTGGGGAAGCAAGAGCCACCGTAGCCGGGCCCGGCATTGAGGAACTTGGGCCCGATGCGGTTGTCGAGGCCGATGCCGCGTGCCACCTCCTGCACGTTGGCGCCCGCCTGCTCGCAAAGGTCGGCGATTTCGTTGATGAAGGTGATCTTGGTGGCGAGGAAGGCATTGGCAGCGTACTTGATCAGTTCGGCCCCGCGCCGCTCCGTGAACACCATTGGCGCGTTGTCAATCAGCGGCCGGTACAGCTCGCCCATCACGTCTTTGGCGCGGGCGTCGTCGGTGCCGATCACAACCCGATCGGGGCGCATGAAATCGCTGATGGCCGCGCCCTCGCGCAGAAACTCGGGGTTCGACACCACCGCGAAGTCGGCCGCAGGCCGCAGCTCCCTGACGATGCGCGCGATCTCATCGCCGGTGCCGACGGGTACGGTCGACTTGGTGACGATCAGCTTGTAGCCGTCGAGGTGGGACGCGAGTTCGCGCGCCGCTTGATAAACGTAGGTGAGATCGGCGAGACCATCGGCCGGGCGCGAGGGCGTACCGACGGCGATGAAGATGGCATCGGCTGTCCGGGCTGCCGGCCCCAGCTCGGTGGTGAAGGACAAGCGTTGTGCGCCGACGTTGCTGGCCACCAGTTCGGCCAAACCCGGCTCAAAGATCGGCATCTCGCCGCGCTTTAGCGCATCAACCTTGGCTGGATCGTTGTCGATACAGCTCACTATGTGGCCGAACTCAGCAAAGCATGCGCCGGTCACCAGTCCCACGTAACCTGCGCCAATCATCGCAACATGCATGGTCGCGTCTCTCCGCAGCCGCTGCTGCCTTGCCCGAACGAAGCCGAGGGCGGCCACGATCGTGTCACACAACTGTCATGCTCGCAGGTGCGACGTCCTTGGCCTGCAAGGCATTTCGCCGGGAATCCGAGTAGCCCCGATGCACGCCTTTATGGCGCGAGGATTGGCGGCCGGCAAGGCAGGGCCGCTCAGGGTGCTGACACTTTGCGGCGACGCGAGCGGCGTTTGGCCGTCGCGGGCTTGTGTCGGGGGGCAGGCTGCTCCTCGGGGCGGTTGCATGCGGCAAGACGGCCGGCCGAGGACCAATAGGCCTCGATCCTGCGTCGCAGGCCTTCGGCAGGCTCGGCGAACAGGCGGGCGCCGCGCGGCTCGGCCATGTGCCGGATCTCGGCCTGCCAGGATCGGCACAGGCCGCCAATTGCGGCCACGTCAGCGCGGGTCAGGTCCTCAGGTGCACACTCGGCGACCTTGGCGAGCAGGACGGCGAGGTCGTGATCCTCGCCCAACAGGCGCGACAGCTCCTTGGCCTCGTCGGCGCGGGCCGACACGACCTCGGGCCAGGCGCGCGCGATGAGCTGCATGTGTCGCCAGTGCCGTTGCACGCACTTTCGCCAGGCATGAAAGGACTCGTCCGATGGCTTGCGGTATGCGTCACGGAAGCCCCGGCGGCCCTTGCGATAGCAGCGCTCCAGGCCCTCGGCGAGAGATTCGAACGAGACCCCGTC
>Ga0075421_100009684_pt1 | contig 11878 bp, 13 predicted proteins | sample SoiMetdeltSBSDD5_FD_75292 | JGI IMG/M metagenome (GOLD analysis project Ga0075421, IMG submission 75292) | Bulk soil microbial communities from a Populus tree surrounding site in Tennessee, USA - Soil MetaG P. deltoides SBSDD5 | ecosystem: Environmental > Terrestrial > Soil > Tree plantation...
AACACTTTGCCCCCGTACAGCCCTTCCATGTCCTTGCGCGCGTCGGTCGACAGGCGCTTGAGCATCGCGCCGCCCTTGCCCAGCACGATCGGCTTGTGACTGTCGCGCTCCACCCAGAGGGTCGCCTCGATGCGCCGCAGGCGCCCCTCCTCGCGGAAGCTGTCGACGATCACGTCGCAGCGGTACGGCAGTTCCTCGCCGAGCAGGCGGAAGATCTTCTCGCGCAGCAGCTCCGCGGCGAAGAAGCGTTCGTCGCGGTCGGTCAGCTGCTCCGCGGGGTAATGCGCTGGTCCCTCCGGCAACTGCTCGCGCAGCACGCGCAGCAGCTCCGGCAGGTTGCGGCCCGTGGCCGCCGACACCGGGACGATGGCGGCGAACTCGCGCTCCTGCGCCAGGCGCTGCAGGAACGGCAGCAGCCGGGCGGCGGGCCGCACCAGATCGACCTTGTTGACGACCGCGACCACCGGGTGGCCCGCGGGAACCCGCGCCAGGGCGGCGCGGTCCGCGCCGTCCAGCCGCAGGGCTTCCAGCACGAATGCCGCCACGTCGACGTCGCGCGCCACCTCCCCTGCCCGGCGGTTGAGCGAGCGGTTGAGCAGGTTGCGGTGGCGCGTCTGGAAGCCGGGCGAATCGATGAATGCGATCTGGCAATCGGCGGTATTGAGGATGCCGGTGAGCAGGTGGCGCGTGGTCTGCTCGCGCGGCGACACGATCGCCAGCTTCTGCCCCACCAGGCGGTTGAGCAGGCTGGACTTTCCCGTGTTCGGCCGGCCGACGAAGCCGACGCTGCCGCTGCGGAACGCGCTCATCGCTCGAGCAGGCCGAGCAGCGCGGCCGCCGCTTCCTGCTCGGCGGCGCGGCGCGAACCGCCCTTGCCGCGCGCGCGCAGGCCGAGCTCCTCGGCGACGCACTCCACTTCGAAGGTCTGCTGGTGCGCCGCGCCGAGCGTGGCGACGACGGCGTAGCGGGGCAGGCCGTGGCGGCGCGCCTGCAGCGCCTCCTGCAGGCGCGTCTTGGCGTCCTTCGCCGCGCCGCCCTCGCCCGCACCCTCGAGCGCCGCGCCCAGCGTGCCGAGCACTGCGCGCCGCGCGCCGTCGTAGCCGGCATCCAGGAACACCGCGCCGTACAGCGCTTCGAGCGCATCGGCGAGGATCGAGGGCCGCTGCGCGCCGCCGCTCGCGCTTTCGCCCTGTCCCAGCCGCAGCTGCGCCGCCAGCCCGAGCTCGCCGGCGAGCGCCGCCAGCGACTCCTCGCGCACCAGGCTGGCGCGCAGGCGCGACAGTTCGCCTTCGCTCATCGCGGGGTGGCGCGCCAGCAGGGCTTCGGCCACCACGCAGCCCAGCACGCCGTCACCGAGAAACTCCAGCCGCTCGTTGTGCGGCGATCCGTGGCTGCGGTGGGTCAGCGCCTGCTCGAGAAGCTCGCGGCGGGCAAAACGATGGCCGAGGCGATCCTCGAGGGTGGCGGTGCGGGACAAGCGGCGCGCGCGGCCCCTGCTAGTTGCTGCTGGTGGCGGTGAAATCGATGTACACCCCGATGTTGTGGAACAGGTGCACTTCCTTGCGGTAGGCGGCGGTCACCGTGAAGCCGTCGCCTTCCTTGTTGATCTCCAGGTCGCTCGCCTTGACGGCCGTGAAATCGTCGATCGCGGCGCGCGCGTCGAAAGCGCGACGCAGGTCGCTGACCGCGCTGCCGCGGCCGCGGCTTTCCAGCGTGATGCCGTTGACCGCCTTCTTGATGGCGAAGTACTCGATGTACGCAGGCAGCAGCTTCATCGCAAGCAGCGCCGCGAACAGCACCACCACCGAGCCGATGAGCAGCCCCATCAGGGTAATCCCGCGTTGCCTGTTGCGCATAGCCAACCTCCTGTCGGAACCGGCGCTCAGCGGAAGGCGCCGAAGCGCCCCAGCTCGCTGAAATTGAGCCAGATGAAGAACGCCTTGCCGACGATGTTCTCGTCGGGTACGAAGCCCCACACGCGGCTGTCGCTGGAATTGTCCCGGTTGTCGCCCATCACGAAATAGTGGCCGGGCGGCACGGTGCACGCCAGGCCCGACATATTGTAGTTGCAATTGCCGGAATAGGGGAACGCGCGCGCCTGCGGCACGAACACCGGCGCGTCGTCCTCGATCATGACCTGGTGCTCGGTGCCGTTCAGCGTCTCCAGGTAGCGGCGCGAGTACTGCATGCGCTCGCGCGACAAGTAGTCCTCGATCTGCTTCACCGGCACCGCCTGGCCGTTGATGGTCAGGCGCTTGTTGCGGTACTCGACGCGGTCCCCGGGCAGGCCGACCACGCGCTTGATGTAGTCGAGCGAGCTGTCGTCCGGGTAGCGGAACACCATCACGTCGCCGCGCTGCGGGTCGCCGATCTGGATCAGCTTGCGGTTCGCCACCGGCAGGCGGATGCCGTAGGCGAACTTGTTGACCAGGATGAAGTCGCCGACCAGCAGCGTGGGGATCATGGAGCCCGAGGGAATCTTGAACGGTTCCACCAGGAAGGAGCGCAGCAGGAACACGATCAGGATCACCGGGAAGAAGCTCACCGAGTACTCGACCCACCAGGGCTGCCTCGCCTCGGCCGGGCGGCGCCGCGCCAGCCAGGCGGCCTCCGCCGCCCACACGCCGCCGGTGACCAGCAGCAGGACCAGCAGGAACAGGGCGAAGTTCATGCCTAGTCCGCGTCCCGCTGCAGCACCGCCAGGAAGGCCTCCTGCGGGATCTCCACCGAGCCCACCTGCTTCATGCGCTTCTTGCCCGCCTTCTGCTTCTCCAGCAGCTTGCGTTTGCGCGTGACGTCGCCGCCGTAGCACTTGGCCAGCACGTTCTTGCGCAGCGCCTTCACGTTCTCGCGCGCGATGATGTTGGCGCCGATCGCCGCCTGGATGGCGACGTCGAACATCTGCCGCGGGATCAGGCCGCGCAGGCGCGCCGCCAGTTCGCGGCCGCGGCGCTGCGCGACTTCGCGGTGCACCATGCTGGAGAGCGCATCCACGCGTTCGCCGTTGACCAGCACGTCGAGGCGGATCACGTCCGCCGGACGGTAGGCCTTGAACTCGTAGTCCATCGAGCCGAAGCCGCGCGTCAGCGATTTCAGGCGGTCGAAGAAATCCAGCACCACCTCGTTCAGCGGCAAGTCGTAGGACAGGACCACGTGGCGCGCCGAGTAGTGCAGGTTGGTCTGCGTGCCGCGCTTCTCGGTGCACAGGGTCATCACCGGCCCGACGTACTCCTGCGGCACGAACAAGGTGGTGGCGATCATCGGCTCGCGGATCTCGGCGATCAGCGACGGGTCGGGCAGCTTGGCCGGGTTGGACACCAGTTGCACGCCGCCGTCGCGCAGGTGCACTTCGTACACCACCGAGGGGGCCGTGGTGACCAGTTCCATGCCGTACTCGCGTTCCAGGCGTTCCTGCACGATGTCCATGTGCAGCAAGCCGAGGAAACCGCAGCGGAAGCCGAAGCCGAGCGCCTGCGACACTTCCGGCTCGTAGTGGAAAGAGGCGTCGTTCAGATGCAGTTTCTCCAGCGCGTCGCGCAGCGCCTCATACTGGTTGGATTCCACCGGGTAGAGCCCGGCGAACACCTGCGGCTTGATCTCCTTGAATCCCGGCAGCGGCGCCGCGGCCGGCCTGTCGCCGCGGGTGATCGTGTCGCCGATCTTCGCTTCGCGCAGCTCCTTCACGCCGGCGACCACGAACCCGACCTCCCCCGCGACCAGTTCCTCCCGCGGCTGCGACTTGGGCGTGAACACCCCGACCTGTTCGCACAGGTGGGCGGCGCCGGTGCTCATCAGGAGCACCTTGTCCTTGGGGCGCAGCCTGCCCTGCATCATGCGCACCAGCATCACCACGCCGACATAGTTGTCGAACCAGGAGTCGATCACCAGCGCCTGCAGGCGCGCGTCGGGATCCCCTTTGGGCGGCGGAATGCGCGCGATCACCGCCTCGAGGATCTCCGGCACGCCGTCGCCGGTCTTGGCGCTGGCGCGCAGGGCGCCCTGCGCGCGGATGCCGATGACGTCCTCGATTTCCTGGATCGCCTTTTCCGGGTCGGCCGATGGCAGGTCGATCTTGTTCAGCACCGGCACCACCTCGACGCCCTGCTCGATCGCGGTGTAGCAGTTGGCCACGGTTTGCGCCTCGACGCCCTGCGCCGCGTCCACCACCAGCAGCGCGCCTTCGCAGGCGGCGAGCGAGCGGCTCACCTCGTAGGAGAAATCGACGTGCCCCGGCGTGTCGATCAGGTTGAGCAGGTAGCGCTCGCCGTCGCGCGCCTGGTACTGCAGCGCCGCCGTCTGCGCCTTGATGGTGATGCCGCGCTCGCGCTCCAGATCCATCGAATCGAGCACCTGCTCGGCCATCTCGCGTTCCGCCAGGCCGCCGCACAGCTGGATGATGCGGTCGGCCAGCGTGGACTTGCCGTGGTCGATGTGCGCGATGATGGAGAAGTTGCGGATGCGGCTCTGCGGGGTCACAAAAAAAAGGTGCCGGCGGCACCCTTGTGCGAAGCGGCCGCTATCTTACCGCAACCCGGGCCCGCAGCGCCGCCTCGTCGAGGTGGTAATGGCAGATTTCCACGCCCGCGGCATCGGCCAGCAGCGGCACCAGCTCGCCGTAGCGCGCCTCCAGCTCGGGGTCGGCGTCGACGTCGAATTCCGCGAACGCCACGCCGAGGGCGCGCAGTGCGCGCGCCATGTCATCGCACAGGTGGCAGTACTTGCGCCCGTAGAGCCGGAGAATCGCCTAGCCCTTGTCCGCCAGGCCGGTGACCGTGACGAAGGCGGTGCTCTCGCCGCGGCGCACCTGCAGCGTGATCACTGCGTTCTTGTCCATGCCGGCGAGCAGCCGGTTGAGCTGCTCGTTCGACTTGAGGTCCGTGTGCTGTCCGTTGTGCACCATCTTGAGCAGAATGTCGCCGCGGCGCACTTCGGCGCGCGCGTCGGGACGCACGTCGGTCACCATCAGCCCGTGCCCCAGCTTCAGCTCGCGTTTCTGCTCGGCGGTCAGCTCGCTCACCGCGATGCCGAGGCGGTTGGCGGCGAGCTCGGCCGGTTTGCGCTCGCGCGGCGCGCTGCGCGCCGCCACCTTGTCTTCCTGCAGCTCGCCCACCGTGAGCGACAGCGTGCGCGCCGCCGCCTTGCGCCACACCTCCACCGGCACGCTGGTGCCCGGGCGCGTGGCGCCGACCAGGCGCGGCAGGTCGCTCGAGGACTCGACCAGCTTGCCGTCGAAGCGCGTGATGATGTCGGTGGCCTCGATGCCGCCGCGGTCCGCCGGGCTGCCCTTCTCCACCGCATTCACCAGCGCGCCGCGCGGCCGGTCCAGCCCGAAGGACACCGCCAGGTCCTTGGTCACCTCCTGGATCACCACGCCGATGCGGCCGCGCGACACGCGGCCCTTGTCGCGCAGCTGCTTCTGGATATCGAGCGCCACGTCGATCGGGATGGCGAACGACAGGCCCATGAAGCCGCCGGTGCGGCTGTAGATCTGCGAGTTGACCCCGACCACCTCGCCCTTCATGTTGAACAGCGGCCCGCCGGAATTGCCCGGGTTGATGGCCACGTCCGTCTGGATGAAGGGCACGAAGTTCTCCTGCGGCAGCGAGCGGCCCTTGGCGCTGACGATGCCGGCGGTCACCGTGTTCTCGAAGCCGAAGGGCGAGCCGATCGCCACCACCCACTCGCCCACCTTGAGCTTGGCCGGGTCGCCCAGGCGCACCGCCGGCAGGTTGGCGGCGTCGATCTTGATCAGCGCCACGTCGGTGCGCTTGTCCGCCCCGATCACCTTCGCCTTGTACTCGCGCTTGTCGGTGAGCTTGACGTTGATCTCGTCGGCGGCGTCGATGACGTGCGCATTGGTCAGGATGTAGCCGTCGGCGCTGATGAGGAAGCCCGAGCCGAGCGAGCGGCTCTCGGGGCGCGCGCCGGGCCCGGGCTGGCGCGGGATGAAGCGGCGGAAGAACTCCAGCATCTCCTCGTCCTCCAGGTTCGGCAGCTGCGGCACGTTGGCGCCGCGCCGCGGCGCCTGGGTGGTGCTGATGTTCACCACCGCGGCGCCCTGCTCGTCCACCAGGCGCGTGAAATCGGGCAGCTCGCGCCCCTGGGCGGCGGCCAGAGTGGTGCAGGCGGCGAGCGCCAGCGCGGCGCCCAGTCTGATCAGGTGCATGGAGAATCCTCTCGTGTGTGCCGGGACGGCGTGGATGCCTACTGCGGGCGGTGGTACTCGACCGTATTGCCGATGCGCTGCACGCTGCCGGCCGGGGCCTCGCCCACCACGGTCACCAGGTGGTCGGCGACTTCCCGCGTGTAGACGTTCAGCGCGCCCATGGTGGCCAGGCCCAGGCGCGCGGCTTCGCTGCGTCCGGCGAGCGGCTCGATGAACACCGACACGGCCGCCAGGCCGTCGGAATACACGACCTGGCCGACCGGCTGCGCGTCGCGCAGCATGCGGCGGATTTCGACGATCTTGCGGAATCCGGGCAGGTCCGCGCTCATCGACCAGCCGGAGCGCGACAGGTCCGCCGGCGCCACGCCGGCCTGCTCGACGCGCCAGCCGCGCGCTGCACGGCTCGGCCGCAGCCGCCCGCGCGGCACGCTGCCGATGTCCAGCTGCGTGAAGGTGAATTGCTCCACGGTCTCGCCCTTGGCGTCGAAGGCCCGCGCCTTGAGCAGCATGCCGGTGCGCAGATCGGCCCACAGCTGGTAGCCGTAGCGCAGGTTGTCGCGCGGCGTCAACTGCAGCACCTGGCAGTCATAGCCGGCGATGCGCTGCACCCCGCCCGTGTCGATCGCATAGTGCTCGGCGAGGGCGTTCACCTGCTCGGGCAGCAGCGAAGGAAAGCCGCGCTGGTCGCGGCGCTGATCGACCTTCACCACCTGGCTCTCCGGCAGGTAGCAGCGGATCTCGTCCTGCGTGCGCAGGATCTCGCGCGGCGTGCCGTCGAGCACCTCCAGCTTCTCCGCGCCGCCGCCGGCATCGGCCCGGCGCGTGATGCGCGAGGTCTCGGTGCGGCCGCCCTGCTGGTAGACGAACACGCCCGTGTACGACAGTTTCTGCGTCGCCTGGTGGATCTTGCGCAGCCACTCCAGCGCCTCGGGCGCGGCCTGCGCCTGGGCCAGCCCTGACGCGGCGCACAGCAGCAACGCGCCCAGGGCGCGGCTCACGGCTTCTTCGCCCCCGCGTCGCTGGAAACCGAGCGCACGTAGGGCGCCATGCCGAGCAGCCCGTTGCGCGGCGAGAAGGCCTGGTGGGCCAGCAGGTAGTCGCGCGACGCGCTGGTGAGCGGCACGCGCGCCGGCTCCTGCGCTCGCTCGGCCTGCGCGACCACCGGCGCCGGGGCCCTGGCGAGCGGCGCCGGCGCGTTGCCCGCCGGGGGCGCGAACGCCACCCAGCCGACCAGGGCCACCGCGGCGAGGCTGGCCGCCAGCGCCGAGGGCACGAACCAGCGCGCCCGCTCCGGCGGGCGCACCGCCGCGGGCTGCGCCGCCACCGGCACGGGCTCCTGCGCCAGCCGGGCGGCGACGCGCGACAGGCAATCGGTGCGCACCAGGGCGCGGCCCTGCAGCGCATCGCTGATCAGGTGGTAGGTGCGCCAGGCATCGCGCGCGCCCGGATCCTGGTGCAGCGCGGAGAGCGGCTCGTGCAGCTCGCCGGCGTCGAGTTCGCCGTCCATCAACGCCGAGATCTTGGATTTCATCCTGCTACCACCTCTGGTCCTTGGGCGAATCGAGCAGCGGCCGCAGGCGCTCCGCGATCGCCTCGCGCGCCCTGAAAATGCGCGAGCGCACCGTGCCGATCGGGCAATCCATGATGCGCGCGATGTCCTCGTAGCTCATGCCCTCGATCTCGCGCAGCTGGATCGCCGTGCGCAGCTCTTCGGGCAGCTGTTCGATGGTCGCATTCACGGTCTGCGCAATCTCCTTGGACAGCAACATGCTCTCGGGCGTGTTGATGTCGCGCAACTGCTCGCCTTCCTCGTACCCTTCGGCGTCTTCCGCCTCCACCTCGGTGGAGGTCGGCGCCCGCCGCCCCAGCGCCATCAAGTAATTCTTGGCGGTGTTGATGCCGATGCGGTACAGCCACGTGTAGAACGCGCTGTCGCCGCGAAACGCCGGCAGCGCCCGGTACGCCTTGATGAACGCTTCCTGCGTCACGTCTTCCACTTCCGCGGGGTCGCGGATGAATCTCGCCAGCAGCCGCCCCAGCTTGCGCTGGTACTTCTCCACCAGCAGCTCGAACGCGTGCTTGTCGCCCCGCTGCGCCCGCTCCACCAGCTGACGGTCGATATCCCGCTCAGACACTCGACCACCCGCCGGACCCGCGCAGCATACTCGCGCCGCACCGGACCGCAACACCCCTGTGCCACAGACACGCGGCCCCGGAAATAGTTCGGCTCATGCCCGGCCGCCGCGCGCCACCCTGCCCCAGAGCGCCCACAGGCGCAGCTGGCGGAAAGCGGCGGGCGCCAGCATGTCCGCCGCCACCAGTACGCTGCGGTGCGGCGAGCCGCGCAGGGGCAGCGTCACCCAGAGGCGGGACACGTGCCGGCGGCCGTGCACGCGGCCGGCCAGGCGCCTGCCATCCGCCAATTCCAGCGCCGCCGCGCCCTCCCCGCCCAGCTCGATGGCGCGCACCGCGCCGCCGCCACGCAGCAGGGCACGGTCGCGGATCGTCGCCGCGCCCAGCCCGAGGAGCAGCGCCGCCAGCGCCGGGCCGGCGGTGCCCGCTCCCGCGACGACCAGCACGCAGGCCGCGCCGGCGGCATGCACCAGGCCCAGGACGACGGCCAGCGCGCGCGAAGGGCGTAATTCGAGGCGCAGGAGCGGCCCGCGGCTCAAACGCGGGCGAACACCAGAGTGCCGTTGGTGCCGCCGAAGCCGAAGTTGTTCTTGACGGCGCAGTCGATCTTCATGTCCCGCGCCGTGTTGGCGCAGTAGTCCAGGTCGCACTCCGGGTCCTGGTTGAAGATGTTGATGGTGGGCGGCGACACCTGCCGCTGCACCGCCAGGGCGGTGAACACCGATTCGATGCCCCCGGCGCCGCCCAGCAGGTGGCCGGTCATCGACTTGGTGGAGTTCACCACCAGCCGGTGCGCATGTCCGCCGAACGTGCGCTTGATGGCCTCGGTCTCGTTCTTGTCGCCCAGGGGGGTCGAGGTGCCGTGCGCGTTCAGGTACTGCACGCGGTCCGGCGCGATGCGCGCATTGGCCAATGCCGCCTGCATGCAGCGCCGGGGCCCGTCCTGGTCCGGCGCCGTCATGTGAAAAGCGTCCGCGCTCATGCCGAAGCCGGTCAGCTCGCAATAGATCTTCGCGCCCCGCGCCCGGGCGTGCTCGTATTCCTCCAGCACCAGCGCGCCGGCCCCCTCCCCCAGGACGAAGCCGTCGCGGTCGCGGTCCCAGGGGCGGCTGGCGGTGGGCGGGTCGTCGTTGCGCGTCGACAGGGCGCGCGCCGCGGCGAAGCCGCCGACGCCCAGGGGCGAGATGGTCGCCTCGGCGCCGCCGGCCACCATCACGTCGGCGTCGCCGTACTCGATCGTGCGCGCGGACAGGCCGATCGCGTGCAATCCGGTGGTGCAGGCGGTCACCACGGCGAGGTTCGGTCCCTTCATGCCGTGCAGGATCGACATGTGGCCGGAAATCATGTTGATGATCGAAGCCGGCACGAAGAACGGCGAGATGCGGCGCGGGCCGCGCTGCGTCAGTTCGCCGTGCGTGTCCTCGATGCGCGGCAGGCCGCCGATGCCCGAGCCGATGTTCACGCCGATGCGCTCGGCGTTTTGCTCGGTGACCTGCAGGCCGCAGTCCTTCCACGCCTGGATGGCTGCCGCCAGTCCGTAGTGGATGAAGGCGTCCATGTGGCGCGCGTCCTTCGCCGGCAGGTAGGCGGAGACGTCGAAGCCCTTCACCTCGCCGGCGATGCGGCAGCTGAACGGCGCCGCGTCAAAGCGCGTGATCGGGCCGATCCCGGGCCGGCCCGCGACCAGGTTGCGCCACGCTTCCTCCACGGTATTGCCGACCGGGCAGACGATGCCCAGCCCGGTGACGGCGACTCTGCGGCGCGACACTTAGCGCTTGGAGCTACGACTTCGCGTGCGACTTGACGTAGTCGATCGCCTGCTGGACGGTGGTGATCTTCTCGGCTTCCTCGTCGGGAATCTCGGTCTCGAATTCCTCCTCCAGCGCCATCACCAGCTCCACCGTGTCGAGCGAGTCGGCCCCCAGGTCGTCGACGAAGGAGGACTCGTTCTTGATCTCGCCCTCGTTCACCCCGAGTTGCTCGGCGACGATCTTCCTGACGCGTTGTTCGACGTTCTCCATGTTCTGCTCCTTCCCTGTTGGGGCCAAGCGGCGGCCCGGATTTTACCAAATCGGCGCGCGCGGCCTCAGGCCATGTACATGCCGCCGTTCACGTGTAGCACGCATCCGGTGACGTAGGCGGCCGCCGGCGACGCCAGATAGGCCACTGCTGCCGCGACATCCTCCGGCGCTCCCAGCCGTCCCAGCGGAATCTGGCCGAGTAGCGCGGTGCGCTGCGCCTCGGTCAGCGCGCGCGTCATGTCGGTATCGATGAACCCCGGCGCCACGCTGTTGACGGTGATGCCGCGGCCGCCCAGCTCGCGCGCCAGCGACTTGGTCATGCCGACCACCCCCGCCTTGGCGGCGGCATAGTTGGACTGGCCGGCGTTGCCGGCCGCGCCGACCACCGACGTGATGTTGATGATGCGGCCCCAGCGCGCCTTCATCATGCCGCGCATCACCGCGCGCGACAGCCGGAACACGGCTTTCAGGTTGGTGTCGATCACCTCGTCCCATTCCGCGTCCTTCATGCGCAGCGCCAGGTTGTCGCGCGTGATGCCGGCGTTGTTCACCAGGATCAGGATGTCGCCGAAATCCTTCTGCAGCGAATCGATCAGCGCATCGCATGCCGCGGCATCCCGGACGTCGAGCACGCGGCCGGTCCCGGGGATCTTCCCTGCGCCTGCCTCCGTGGTCGCCGTGCCGATCACCGTCGCGCCCTGCCTGGCCAGCTCGGCGGCGATCGCCTGTCCGATGCCCCGGCTGGCGCCCGTGACCAGGGCGAGCTTGCCCTGCAGCGTCATGCAGCCGCCTGCAGCGCGGCGAGCGCCTGCTCGAGCGACGCCTTGTCGGCGAGCGCATGGCTCTGCAGCCCGGCGTCGATGCGCTTCACCATTCCGGCCAGCACCTTGCCGGGGCCGCACTCCAGGACATGCGTCACGCCCAGCTGCCGCATCCGGCGGATGGTCTCGACCCAGCGCACCGGCGCCGCCGCCTGCCGCACCAGCGCGTCCTTGATGGCGGCGGGCTGCGTCTCGATGCCGACGTCCACGTTGTTGATCAGTTGCAAGTTGGGGACCGACAGCTTCACGTCGGCGAGGTAGCTGCGCAGGCGCTCCGCCGCGGGGCGCATCAGGCTGGAATGGAACGGCGCGCTCACCGGCAGCGGCAGCGCGCGCTTGGCGCCGCGCGCCTTGCAGGCCTCCATGCCGCGCGCCACCGCGTCGCGGTGGCCGGCGATCACCACCTGCGCCGGCGCGTTGAAATTCACCGCCTGCACCACCTCGCCCTGCGCGGCCTCGGCGCAGGCCGCGCGCACCGCGTCGTCCTCCAGGCCGAGGATCGCGGCCATCGCGCCCATCCCCTCCGGCACCGCCTCCTGCATGGCTTGCGCGCGGTAGCGCACCAGCGGCAGGCAATCGCGGAATTCGAGCGCGCCGGCGGCCACCAGCGCGGTGTATTCCCCGAGGCTGTGCCCCGCCACCACTTCAGGCTCAGGCCCGCCCAGCGCGCGCCACGCGCGGTAGGCGGCGTAGCCGGCGCTGACCATGGCGGGCTGCGTATTCAACGTCAGGCCGAG
>Ga0075421_100009685_pt1 | contig 11877 bp, 11 predicted proteins | sample SoiMetdeltSBSDD5_FD_75292 | JGI IMG/M metagenome (GOLD analysis project Ga0075421, IMG submission 75292) | Bulk soil microbial communities from a Populus tree surrounding site in Tennessee, USA - Soil MetaG P. deltoides SBSDD5 | ecosystem: Environmental > Terrestrial > Soil > Tree plantation...
GAGTGTGCGAAGACGTGAAACACGATCGCGCCGGGGGGCGTGAGCGGGTCCGTCGGCGTCGGGTGGGAGTTGACCGTCAAACGTGCTCCGGAAGCGTCGGGGCGGACGGGTGCGGAGGTGGGAGGCGTGAAGTTGACGAATATATACGAGTAGGGAAAACCGGAGGCAATTAAGGGCGCTGTCATTCTGGGCGACGGCGCGCCTGCTCTGACGAGCGCAGAGCGACGGGTGCCCACGGCGGGCAGATGGGGAGTCCTCGGCGTCCCGTGAGAAACCCTTAGTGTTACCTTCCGCCCATGTCCTGGACCACGGCGATCGCCCGGTTCGCGGCGCTCATGGCCGCCGTGGTGACCCTTGCGCCAATCGCCGTGACGGCCTGCGCGCGGCCTCGTCCGGAAGTTCGGCCCGCGATGGGGGCCCCCCCACTGCCCCCGGTTCCGCTCGTGGACGGCGCGCTGTCGCTTCGCGTCATCTACCCGGCATCGGGCGCGCTCATCCAGGCTCGCGATTCCAACTTCATTTTCGGCAATGTCGGCACCGGAGGCGCGACTCTCACCATCAACGGCGCGAGTGTGCCGGTCCTCCCTAACGGGAGCTTTCTCGCGTTTCTCCCGTTGCCACGGTACGACGCTCCACAGTACACACTCGTTGCCCGTCGCGGTTCGGACAGCGCGACCGTCGTGCATCCGGTCCGGTTGCCTGCGCCTCGACTGGTGCTTGCGGACACGGGCCGGCTCATGGTCGACTCGGCGAGCGTGTCGCCGCGCGGCGTTCGACTTGCGCGGCCTGACGAGCGCATTCGCGTGAGCGTCCGCGCGCCGCAAAACGCGGAAGTCACCTTGCGCCTCGCGGACCGATCGGAGCGTGCGCTGGTGAACACGGCTCGCGTCAATCAAGCGATAAATGCGAGTAGCACCGGTGGCGACGGCGATCCATTCGCGTGGGCGACCGAGGCGCCGGCATCGATGCTCGGGGGCGGGTCCGAACTGGTCGTGTCGCGCGGGAGCGACACTGTGCGGTTCGCCATCCGTGACGTCAGCGTCGACGAGCCCGGGCGCGTGCGGTGGGTCCGCCTCACTGGTGGCGCCGCGGTCCCGGACACGGATCGCGTCGTCATTCTGCGACCGGTGCCTAACGGGACATACAAGTGGCTGCTCCTTCCGGGGACCGTGCTCGAGCAAACGGGCCGCGTGGGCGACATGGTTCGCGTGCGCCTCGACGGGACGCTCGAGGCGTGGGCGGCCGCGGGCGACATCAGCGAGCTGCCCCCTGGGGCCGCCGGCCCGCGCCGCATTGCAGGAAACGCGCGTGTCGCGTCCACGCCTGAGTGGGCGGACCTCGTGATCCCAACTGGCGAGCGGCCGGCCTTCGAAGTCCGGGAGAATGGCACGCGCCTCGTTCTGGTGCTCTATGGCGTGCAGGCCAACACGGACATCGTGGGCTACACGGGCGACGACTCACTCGTACGCCGGGTCAGGTGGTACCAGGAGACGAGCGACCGCGCACGGTACGAGATCGACCTCGCGCGCGTGGCGTTCGGCTACCTGCCGATGTGGGACGGCGGCGTTTTCAAGCTCCGCATTCGGAGAACTCCGGCAATCGATTCCGCGGAGCCGTTGCGGGGCCTCACCATCGCGGTGAACGCGGGACACCCGCCTGCGGGCTCGACCGGGCCGACGGGACTATACGAGGCCGTGCCGACCCTTGCGATCAGCCAGCGGCTCGAGGCGATTCTCCGGGCGCGAGGCGCGCGGGTGGTGATGACGCGGACGACGTCCGAACCCCTGGCGCTCGCGATTCGTCCGGTCCTGGCGCGTCAGGCCGGCGCGCACGCCTTCGTTTCGATCCATCTCAACGCGCTTCCCGACGGCGTGAACCCCTTCACTGCACACGGCACCGGGAGCTATTACTTTCACCCCTCGTCCGAGCCGCTTGCGCGCGCCGTGCAGCGTGGCATGCTCCGCCGCATGGGACTGCGGGACCTCGGGATCTTCTACGACAACCTCTCCGACCTCCGCCATCCGTGGATGCCGTCCGTGCTCTGTGAGGGAGCGTTCATCATGATCCCGGAGCAGGAGGCCGCGGTGCGCACGGCGGAGTTCCAGGAGCGATACGCGTTAGGCGTGGCCGATGGGCTGGAAGCCTACTTCCGCGACTTGGGCCGCACTCCATGACCATCCATCCCGCCGCGTTCATCCATCCGGGGGCCTTCGTCTGCGGCGACGTGACACTCGGTGCGGGCGCATCGGTCTGGCCCTCCGCCGTGATCCGGGGCGACAGTGCGCCGATCGTGATTGGCGAGTCGACAAACGTGCAGGATGGCGTGGTGATTCACGTCGACCCGGGACTGCCCTGCACGATTGGCGCGCGTGTCACCATCGGACATCGGGCGATCGTGCACGGTGCGACCGTCGCCGACGATTGCCTGATCGCGATGGGCGCGATCGTGTTGAATCGCGTGGTAATCGGAACCGGATCCATTGTCGGTGCCGGGGCCGTTTGCAGTGAGGGCATGGTCATCCCACCCAACTCCCTGGTCCTCGGCGTCCCGGGACGTGTCGTACGCGCGACGGATGAGGGTCTTCGCAGCCGGATCGTGTCGGGCGCGGCCGCGTACGCGGCGCTTGCGGAGCGTCACCGGCGTGATGAGTTCCCGCCGCATCGGACGGGTGGGTAGCTGAGGTCGGCGGTACTGGCGGACTCAACATAAGTCGTTGGGATTGTTGGGCCTACGCGTGATCGCGGCACGGCGCGTGCACGTGATTCCAGGCAACGTCAGCCGCCAAGCCCGGTCGAGCCGATCCAGTGCGCCCGGCGGATCCCGACTGGGGAGCGCCCCACACGCCTCAATTATCCGGACGGTTCATCTGCGTAAGTGATTGTCGCGACAATCGTTCCTGTAAAATGCATCGTTAGGCTCGTGAGAGTCGAACGGAAACACAGTCAAGGGGACGCGTTCGTGAGAGCCGCATAATCCGAGCTCACGTGGAAATTCGCTGGTCACGGATATTCGTGATGTGTGTTGCGTAAGTATTAGTTTTAAAGGCACTTACATCCGGACTGGCGCGGTTTCACGAACGCCCATAAACTGCGCCCCTCTTCGCTCGGCACGTTGCCTCGCTTTTGGGACGAGCATCCGGCAGGCTCGTTCGCGAACTAGGTCGCCCGCTACGTTTCACCAGGGAGAGAAGTCGACATGCCCTTACCCTCGAAGCCCCCTTCCGGCCCCGTGGCTCTCAGCCAGAACGCGCGCACCGTCCTCGAGAAGCGCTATCTGGTAAAGGATGCCAGCGGTAAGCCGACCGAGACCCCCGAGGACATGTTCTGGCGGGTGGCGACGGTCGTCGCGGAAGCGGATCGGCGGTACGGAGCAAGCGAGGCGGGTGTCACTGAGGTCGCAGAGCAGTTCTACGGCCTGATGACCCAGCGCCGGTTCGAGCCCAACTCGCCGACGCTCATGAACGCCGGGCGCCCGCTCGGTCAGCTGTCTGCGTGCTTCGTCCTGCCGGTAGAGGACTCCCTGTCCAACGGCCGGAACGGCATCTACGACACCCTCCGCGCAATGGCGCTCATTCACCAGAGCGGCGGCGGTACCGGCTTCTCGTTCTCACGGCTCCGCCCGAAGGGCTCGATGGTGCGATCCACCACGGGCGTCGCGAGCGGGCCGGTGTCGTTCATGAAACTCTACGACGCGTCCACCGATGCTGTGAAGCAGGGCGGCACGCGCCGCGGCGCGAACATGGGCATCCTGCGCGTCGATCATCCCGACATCCTCGAGTTCATCACGTGTAAGGAAGACCTCACGCAGGTGACGAACTTCAACATCTCCGTCGCCGTGACGACGAAGTTCATGGAGGCGGTCAAGGCCGGCACAAGCTACGACCTCGTCGACCCCGGCACCAAGCAGGTGGTCGGGCAGCTCGACGCCCAGATGGTCTGGAACAAGATGATCGACGGGGCGTGGCGCACCGGCGAGCCGGGATGCTTCTTCATCGACGAGGCGAACCGTTACAACCCCGTCCCACACCTCGGCGCCTACGAGGCCACGAATCCGTGCGGCGAGCAGCCGCTCCTCGGCTACGACGTGTGCAACCTCGGCTCCATCAACGTCGGGTACTACGTGCGCGACGGCAAGATGGACTGGGACGCGTTCGCGGCCGACATCGCGCTCTCGACCCACTTCCTCGACAACATCATCGACGTCAACAGGTTCCCGCTGCCGGAGATCGACGCGCTCTCCAAGCGCATCCGACGCATCGGGCTCGGCGTCATGGGCTTCGCCGATGCGCTCGTTAGGCTCGGGATTGCCTACGACTCGCCCGAGGCCGTGGAATTCGGCCGCACGATCATGCAGTTCGTGGACGTCGAGTCCAAGAAAGAGAGTGAGCGGCTCGCGAACGAGCGCGGCGCGTTCCCGGAGTGGGCGCGGTCCATCTGGGGGCCCGACGAAACGTGCGCTCGGGACGGTGGAGGCAAGCGTATTCGCCCGATGCAGCTGCTCCGCAACTGCAACGTGACGACGGTCGCTCCCACGGGCACGATCTCCATCATCGCCGGCTGCTCATCGGGCCTCGAGCCGCTGTTCGCCGTGGCGTTCATGCGCAATCAAGCCGGCGTGATGATGCCGGACGTGAACGAGGACTTCGTCGCTATCGCGAAGCGCGAACGGTGGTACAGCCCCGAGCTGATGGAGCGTATCGCGCGTGAGGGGCGTGTCGACTTCCCGGAGGTCCCGGAGCGCTGGCAGCGCGTCTTCGTCACCGCGAACGCCATTGCACCAGACTGGCACATGCGTATGCAGGCGTCCTTCCAGGAGCATTGCGACTCAGCCATCTCGAAGACCACGAACTTCGCACACACCGCCACCGTTGCCGACGTCCGCGCCATCTACGAGCTCGCGTACGACCTCAAGTGCAAGGGCGTGACGGTCTACCGCGACGGCTCGCGTGACAACCAGGTGCTCTCGACCGGCGCGACTGAGAAGGCCAAGTCCGAGCGCGACGGCGCTCCGACCGACAAGCGGGAGCTGGCCGAGCTCAAGGGCACGATCGCGGAGCTGGACGCGGAGATCGAGCGGCTCAAGAAGGCGCTCTACGACGCCGAGGCCGAGAACCTCCAGCGTCGCCAGAAGCGCTCGCGTCCGGACAAGCTCCGCGGCACGTCCATCCGGAAGGAAACGCCGTTAGGCACGATGTTCGTCCACGTCACCGAGGACGACCGCGGACAGCCGTTCGAAGTGTTCATCAACCTCGGGAAGGCCGGCGGGTCGGCCATGGCGGACGCCGAGGCGATGGGCCGACTGATCTCACTCGCGCTGCGCTCGGGGATCCCGCTCATGGAGATCCACAAGCAGCTGCGCGGCATCTCGTCGGATCGCGCGGTGGGCCTCGGACCGAACAAGGTGCTCTCGGTGCCGGACGCCATCGGTATCGCGCTCTACGATTGGTACCAGGAGAAGCAGCTCGGCGTGCAGCAGGACCTGCTGCGCGAGACGCGCGCACCGACAGCACCCGCGCCTATTCTCGAGCAAGTCACGCTTGCCCGAACGACGCCCACGGGCGAGCAGGCCCAGCTGAGCTTCGACTCGGGTGCCGAGTCGTTCATCGGGACCTGTCCGGACTGTGGCTCGCAGCTCGAGTACGCCGAGGGGTGCGTCAAGTGCCACGTCTGTGGCTTCAGCGAGTGCGGCTGATCCAGCCCGAGTAAGTCAAGGTCGGCCAGCGCCGAGTGGTGGTGACGCCGCCGGTCCCGAGGCTCGGGACCGGCGGCGTGTCGTTTGGTGCCCAAGCAACGATGCGCTCGGCCGATGGTGTCTAGGATTTGAGGTGGACCGAAGGATTCTTTCGGTGCGCCGGTACCCGAAGCCCGGAGCCCAAAATGCGACGCCTGATCCATGGATTGCTGGTGTTTCCCGTCTTGGCGGGAGAAGTCGGAAGCGCGGCGAACGACCTGGGCGCGGCGGCTCGGGGAATCGAGGGATTGGCGCCACGAGTGGCGGCTGATGCGCGTGTCACGCAGCAACAGAACGAGACGACGCTTCGACGGCTCGACTCGCTCTGGGCTCGAATGTACGAACGACACGACACGCTCACAGCCGTGCAGCTGTACGCCGACGACCTGGTATTTCAGAGCGCGAACGGACGACGAAAGACCAAGGCCGAAGAGATCGGCGACGTGCGGCCCGCGGCGGGGCTCGTCATGGAGTTCTTCCGGACGGAGCCTACGAGCGTTCGTGCCACGGCCGACTCCGGGCACGTCACAGGTGTTGCGTCGTGGCGCTTTACCATGAACGGCCAGGCCCGCGAAGTTCGTCGCACCTATAATGCGACGTATGCGCGGGGCGGCCCGCTCGGATGGCAGATCGTGTTCGTACGCATGGGCAACACGCCGTGACGGGTGCTCCCGCGGCTCACGGAGGGATGAAAAGCGCCAGGGGAATGTTGGTGACGCCCGGTCTGGCTGAAGCGTATCCCCAGGGGCATTCCCGACTCGAGACCCCGCCGCTACTTTCTGCCCAGTTCCCCAGCACGCGTCGGGGACACGTGCACGCGTCGCTTACCGGGAAACGGCATGAGCGAGCCCCACATCGTACGTACCGACACGCCCCAGTTCCCGCAGCCGGCGCTCGACGGCAAGTATGTCTACTGCATCATCCGGCTCGATAAGTCGCGCGACTTCGGGCGCGTCGGCATCGGTGGCGGGCAGCGCGTCTACACGGTCCACTATCGGGACCTCGCAGCGATCGTGAGCGATACCCCGCTCGTCATCTATGATCCGACGCGTGAGCACGTCCTCGCGCACGAGTTCGTGAACGAGACGGTCATGCGCGAGTTCACCGTGATCCCGATGTCGTTCGGCACGGTGTTCCGCTCCGAGGATGACGTCACGGAGCTGCTGCGCTCCACGTACCAGGCGTTCAGCGACGTCCTCGACAAGATGCAGGACAAGATCGAGTTCGGTCTCAAGGTCCTGTGGGAGCGCGAAAAGGTCATCGCGAACCTCGAGCGCGAGAACGACGAGATCCGGCGACTCAAGGACGAGATCAGCCGCAACACGGCATCGTCCACGTACTTCGCCCGCATGCAGCTGGGCCGACTCGTCGAGTCGGCGCTCGAGGGCGTGCAGAGCCGCTACGTCGCTGATATCCACGAGGCCCTCAAGCCCGTGGCCGTCGCTAGCCGCAGCAACAAGGTCATCGGCGACCGGATGATCCTGAACGCTGCCTTCCTCGTGGAGCGCACGCAGGAGCGCGCGTTCGACGACAAGGTGAAGGATGTGAGCCGGCGCTACGAAGAGCTCCTGACGTTCAAATACACGGGCCCGTGGCCGCCGTACAACTTCGTCAATATCAAACTCAAGCTCGAGAAGGCGAATTGATCGCCGAATGGGGCTACTGACCAAACTCCTCTTCTTCCCCATCGCCGGTCCCGTCGCCGGCATCCGCTGGTCGTTAGGCAAGGTCCAGCGCGTCGTGGAGGAGGAGCTCGTCGACGACGCGCCGGTGAAGCAGGAGCTCATGGAGCTGCAGATGCTCCTCGAGCTCGGCGACATCGACGATGCCGAGTACGCTCGGCGCGAAGCGGTGCTCATGCAGCGCCTGCGTGAGGTCCGGGAGTGGCGCGAACGTCTCGGAATGGCAACGGCCGGCGGCCCGGTGCGGGTGGCCCGGGAGGCCGACGACGACGAATGAGCGGGATCGACGCGCTCCTCGCGTCGCTCCCACCGTGGACGCTCGTCGGTGGCAAGGGAGGGGTTGGCAAGACGACGTGCGCCGCCGCCCTCGCCGTCCACAGCGCGCGCCAGGGCACCAGAACGCTGGTCCTCTCGACGGATCCCGCCGGCGCCCTGAGCGACGTGCTTGGGGCCCGGGTGACCGGCGAGCCGACCCCGTTCGAACCTGTGCCCAATCTCTTCGCGAGTCAGCTCGACGCCACCGCCGCCCGAGCTGCGTTTCTCGCGGAGTCCGGCGACGTCCTCGGCACCATCATCGACCGGGGAACATACCTCGACCGCGAGGACATTGACGGGCTCGTCGCCGCGGCGATGCCGGGCGTGGACGAGACAATGGCACTGCTCGCGCTCGCGGATCTTGCCGACCGCGGCGAGTGGACTCGCGTCATTCTCGATACGGCGCCGACGGGCCACACCCTCCGACTTCTGTCGTTGCCCGACACGTTCCGTGCGATTGTCGACCTGCTCGACACGATGCAGGCCAAGCATCGCTTCATGGTGACGGCACTGCTGCGGCGGTACCGATCCGACGAGGCGGATGAGTTCATCGCCGAGTTGCGGCGCAAGCTGTCACGGCTGCGAAGTCTGCTGACCGATCGAGAGCGCACCGGGGTTGCCCTCGTGACGCGGCCCGAGCCGGTCGTGATGGCCGAGACGGCGCGGTACGCGGCCGCGTTAGGTGAGCGCGGGCTCTGTGTACGCGCGGTGGTGGTGAACGCCGTTGGCTCCGCGGAGCGCACCGCGGCAGCCGAGGCGGCCGACGTCATCCGCGGCATCGTACCCACGTCGGCAGCGTTCGTCGTTCCCCTGCTACCTTCGCTCGATGGCGGGATCGACGGCCTGACCCGTTGGGGGAACGGTGTTAGGCACCTCGGTGCGGTGCGACGGGACGAGGATCGCGAAACGACACCGCGCCGTACGCCGAAAAAAAGACAACCGACGCGGACGCTCGAGTCGTTGTCGCCGGCCGACGGACTGCTGGACGACCTTCCGCCCGTCCTCATCATCGGCGGGAAGGGTGGGGTGGGGAAGACTTCGGTGTCGTGCGCCCTCGCGCTCGATCGTGCTCGGTCCGGGGCCCGAACCTTCCTCGTCTCGACGGACCCGGCGCCATCGATCGCCGATGCGCTCGCGCAGCCAGTCGGTGACGTGGATCATCTCGTTGCCGGTAGCTTCGGGCTCGTGGCCCGTCAGATGGATGCGAGCGCCGCGTTTGCGCGGTGGCGCACGGAGTACCAGACGCGCGTCGATGCCGCGTTCGATGCCCTGCTCGGGCCTGGGCTGGATGCGCAGCACGACCGGGCGGTCGCGCGAGACTTGTTCGCACTTGCCCCGCCCGGGATCGACGAGCTCTATGCCCTCGTCTGGCTCGGCGACATGGTGGCGGAAGGGACTTACGATCGACTCATCATCGACCCGGCGCCGACGGGCCACCTCATTCGCTTGTTGGAGATGCCCGCGCTCGCGCTGGACTGGTCGCACCGGCTGCTGCGGCTCATGCTCAAGTACCGCGAGCTCGCCGGCGGGGGCGAAACGTCGGCCGAGCTGCTGACGTTCGCTCGCCGCACACGCGCGGTCGGCGAGATGCTTCGCGATCCGACCCGCGCGGGCGTCGTCGTCGTCTCGCTCGACGAGGCCATCGTCCGGCGCGAGTCGGCGCGAGTGGTGGACCGCGTGGGAGCGCTTGGCAACAACGTACCTGCCATCATCTGGAATCGTGCCGACCACGTGCCGGCCCCTCTTCCTGTGAGCGCCCCCGTCCGGCAGTTTGTGGCGCCCGAGGTCGCACCGCCGCCGGTAGGTCCGACGCGCCTGCTCGAATGGCTCGACGGCTGGACCGTACTCTCACCCGATGCCTGACCTACTGTACGTCTACGCAGTCGTTCCACTCGGCGCGCAACTCGACGGCGCGCCGCTGGGCGTCGACGGCGCTTCGCTTACGCGGATTCCCGAGGGCGACCTCGCCGCCATCGTGAGCCGTGTCGATGCATCGTATGGTGAGGGGTTGGACGACCGGCTGGCCGATGTCGGCTGGCTCGGGCCTCGCGCCACTGCGCATGATGTCGTGCTGACATGGGCAAGCGACACCGGGCCTGTCGTACCGTTGCCCCTGCTCTCGTTGTTCCGCTCGGACGAAGCCGTCCGGCGGATGCTTCGCGAGCGGAGCACGGAGCTCGCCGCGGTGCTCGCGTACGTCGCGCAGGGCCGAGAGTACGGCGTTCGTGTGTTCCGCGTAGACGCCGAGCTCCGCGACGCACTCGCGGGGCTCAGTCCAACGGTCGCTCGACTCGCGGGCGACGTTACGGCTGCAACGTCGCCCGGACAGGCCTACCTCCTCGGGCGCAAGCTCGAGGCAGCTCGGAAAGACGAGCTGCAGCGTGTCTCACGAGAGGTCGCCGCTCTCACGTTCGATCGGCTCTCTGGCAGCTCCGTGGCGGCTGTCGAGGAGCCGTTACCGACACCGAGCGGCGACCACGCGGGCGTCGCGGTGCTGAACGCGGCGTTCCTCGTGGCGCAGGCACGGCTCGACGAATTTCGTGCGGTCGTGACGGACCTCATGCGCGACTACGGAGACCGCGGGTTTCGCATCGAGTTCACGGGCCCGTGGCCGCCATATCACTTCACACGGAGTGGAGCGGCCGGAGACTTTCGTCAGGCAAGGGTGACATCGTGAGCGGCGAATCGATCGACAACGCTCCGCTCGAGCTGGCTGACCTCATAAACCGTGTGCTGGACAAGGGAGCGGTCATCGCGGGCAGCGTCACGATCTCCGTCGCGGACATCGATCTCATCCAGTTGGACCTGACGATCGTCCTCACCGCCATCGAAACGGCCCGTAGGAACGAGCAGCGACGTCGAGCGCTCGAGGCGGCGGAGTGACGGAGGCTGGCGATGGCGACGTACCTTTATTGCATTCGCAACGATCCCCATGCCGTTCCGGCCGCGCTGACTGGGATCGACGGGCTGCCCGTCAGGGGGCTTTACGCCAGTGGCCTGACGGCGTGGGTCAGCGACGTTGAAGACAGTCCCGTGAGGCCGACGGTGGAACGGGCGAGGGCGCATGATGCGGTCTGTGCCGCCGCCCTTGCGGCGGGCGAGACGCCGCTGCCTGTGCGATTCGGCCAGACGTTTACCGACGACGCTGCGGCTGCTGGTGCCATCGCAGCCCGCCTACCGGCGCTTCGAGAACGCTTGGGACGCGTGGCCGGGTGCGTGGAGTTGCGCGTGGTCGTAACGCGCGGGCGCGAACCGAGTGACCGAGCCAACGCGTTGGCCGGTGAGGACGCCGCTACGCCGGCAGGCGGCACGCGCGGCCGGGGCACGGCGTTCCTCCGGCGTTTGGCGCAGCAGGGACGGGCCGAGCTCGCACGCGAGGTGGAGTGCGAGGAGCTCCGCCATGCCGTCCGAGCGGCCGCGGCTGGGTACATCGTCGAGCAGCAGCGTTGCGAAGCCGCACGCGGGGTGTCGTACTTCCCGGTCCTCGTCCGGAAGTCAGAGCTTGGGACAAGCCGAGCGGTCATCGCCGCGAGCTTGCCATCCCAAGGAATCGAGGCGGCGCTGCTGGGCCCCTTTCCGCCATATTCCTTCGCCGGCGATGTCTGACCGGCGCATCGGACCGGGGCAAGAGGACGCCGACGCCGCCGCGCGCCAGGAGCTCGAAGCACGGCTCATCGATGTGGCGCGTGCGTTGCCCGATCGCATCAATGCCGATCCGGAGCGTGTGGAGCAAGGACTCGCGCGTCTCGTCTTGACCGTGATCGAGGTGGTACGTAAGGTCTTGGAGCATCAAGCCGTCAGGCGAATGGATGGCGGCGGCTTGAGCGACGAGGAGATCGAGCGGCTGGGGCTGGCGCTGCTCAAGTTGGACGAACGCATGGGGCAACTGAAAGAGGTCTTCGGGCTTTCAGACGAAGACCTGCAGATCGATTTGGGCCCGTTAGGTCGCTTACGCTAACAACGGCTGCCGGGTGGCCGTCGGAGTGTTCCCGCTTGGCCGATCTCGTTACGCCATCGCGCGGGCATGGATTGGTCGAGATCCTCGACCGCGTGCTGGACAAGGGCTTGGTGATCGCCGGTGACATCAAGATCAACCTCGCGAACGTGGAGCTGCTCACCATCCAGGTGCGGCTGCTCGTCTGCTCCATC
>Ga0075421_100009686_pt1 | contig 11877 bp, 15 predicted proteins | sample SoiMetdeltSBSDD5_FD_75292 | JGI IMG/M metagenome (GOLD analysis project Ga0075421, IMG submission 75292) | Bulk soil microbial communities from a Populus tree surrounding site in Tennessee, USA - Soil MetaG P. deltoides SBSDD5 | ecosystem: Environmental > Terrestrial > Soil > Tree plantation...
TGGCTCGAAGGGATTTATGTCTTTCCCTTGCCGGAAACCGCTGCGGTCGATCACCTTCGCATGCATGTCGGCGAACGCATCATTGAAGGTGTGATCAAGGAGCGATCGGAGGCCAAGAAAACCTACCAACAGGCAAAACAGGAGGGCAAGCGGACGAGCCTCGTTGAACAAGAACGGCCGAATATCTTCACCACTTCCGTCGCCAATATCGGACCGGGCGAACACATCACTGTCGAAATCGAGTACCAGGAAACCATTCGCTCCGATAATGGCCGGTTCCAACTCCGCTTTCCCATGGCGGTGGGCCAGCGTTATATCCCGGGAACTCCGGTGATCATTGAAAACCAAGCACCGAAGGGAACCGGAACGATCTTGGATACCGATCGCGTTCCTGATGCTTCCAGGATTACGCCTCCTGTACAAGCCCCCAGCCGAGGCCCAATCAATCCCTTGAGCCTGTCACTGACCTTACATCCGGGCTTTCCGGTGTCCAAGGTGGAGTCTCCCTACCACCCGATTATCGTGGTTCCAGATGCGGATGGCGGATTCCAAATTAGCTTAAAGGCGGATGCTGTGCCGGGCGATCGGGATTTCCAACTTATCTGGTATCCGGCACCGCGAACCGAACCGTTGGCGACGATTTTTACCGAACAGAAGAATGGCGAGACCTATGCACTCCTCATGCTTGCGCCGCCAACGCACCACGATGACAAGGTTGCCAGCATTCCGCGGGATCTGACATTCATCATCGATACGTCAGGGTCGATGGCCGGCCCGTCGATCGAGCAGGCAAAATCTTCGTTGGCAGCAGCGCTCACGCGATTGACCACCCGTGACCGGTTCAACATCATTCAGTTCAACAACACGGTCCGGTCCCTCTTCCCTTCGCTGGAACCGGTTACAGCCTCGAGCATCCGCAAGGCGATCCGATATACCGAAACGTTATCGGCCGACGGCGGAACTGAAATCGTTTCTGCGGTGAGACAGGCGCTCAAGAGCCCGCAGGACAAGGCTCGTCTTCAGCAGATCGTGCTTCTCACAGATGGTCAGGTTGGCAACGAGGAAGAGCTGTTTGAAATGGTACATCTTCGCTTGGGGACGAGACGGCTTTTTACGATCGGGATCGGGCCCACACCCAACAGCCACCTGATGAGGAAAACCGCAGAGATCGGAAGAGGCACCTTTACCTACATCGGCAATGTGACCGAGGTGAAAGACAACCTCGACCTGCTGTTCAGGAAACTCGAACGTCCCGTGCTCAACGACATCGCATTCGATTCGTCCTGGCCCGCGGTGGAACAATATCCGCTGCAGATCGCCGACCTCTACGAGGGCGAACCGATCGTGGTCGCCGTTAAAGCGGGGGCACTTCCGCAACAAGCAACGTTGAAGGGTTTCGCGGCAAACCAACCGTGGTCTATGCCGGTTTCGTTCAAGCACGCATCTTCACGTGGAGGGCTTTCCGTCTACTGGGCAAGGGAAAAGATTTCAGCGCTGATGGACGAAACCTATAAAGGTAGCGTGGAAGAGGCTATACGAAAAGCGGTACTCGATGTGGCATTGGCCCACCATCTCGTCAGCAAGTATACAAGCCTTGTCGCCGTCGATGTGACGCCGGCGCGACCAACGAATACGGCCACGGAGCCAGAGCAGCCGGCAAGCGCGAAGATGGATGAGAGCATCTCAATCAATGAGCTAGCAAAAGGGGCGACGAGCGGACAACTGCAACTCTTGATGGGGTTAGCGACCCTCACATTGGCGTGGTTAGTGTGGGGCTTTTGGAAACGGGTCGCATGATCCCCATCCGCCCCACTTCCCGCACTCTCCTCATCCTGCCGGTGTGCCTCATCGCCGTCGGGCTTTGGCAGATCGGGGAAGGATCGTGGATCTATGCGAAGGCCAGGCTTGCACAGTATCTGCTGCAGCGAGCCTGGTCCCGCACGCTGGCCGGCGAGACAGCCGTCAAACCGTGGCCCTGGGCCGATACATTTCCGGTTGCAAAGCTGATAGTGCCTTCAATGCACATCGATCTGATCGTGTTGAACGGCGCCTACGGCCGAACACTGGCCTTCGGTCCCGGCTATTCGGAACCGAGCGCATTTCCTGGATCGCCAGGCACGACGATCTTGACCGGTCATCGAGACACCCATTTTCGTTTCTTGAGGCGGCTGAGGCAGCAGGACGAGATCGTGATCGAAACGGTTCACCAAAGGCCGCAGCGATACATAGTGCAACGCAGTCAGATCGTCGATGCGCGGACCGCATCGATCCGTCTGACCGAGGGGAAGGATCAGCTCACCCTGGTAACCTGCTATCCCTTCGACACCGTGTTTACCGGCAGTCCCTTGCGGTATGTGGTGACGGCGATTCGCGTTCCCTCGTCTCCCCTACGCTCCATCGATAGGGCCAGCCCATAGAGAATGGGAAGCACGAGAAGACTCAACGCCGCCGATGTGAGCATGTCCTCGACGACGACCACGAGGTCGCAGGTGGGTTGTGTTGCAATCCGATCGATCTATCGGTTGAGTCCAGGCGGCGTCCTTGAGAGACCGTGAGATGAATCGCGTCCTGAGGAGGTGACGGTGAGGGCATCGAACCACTGGGATTGGGCCACTTTGTGTCCGCAATAGGTGCAGATGAAGTTGCCCGTGAAGTACCCCCTGGCGTTCTGCTCAAGCATGAAGTGACAGATATGTGTGCCGTCTCTAGTAGCCATGCTCCTCACTATAGTGCAGGAACCGTATACGTCAATCTAGCATCGACCCCAGAATTCCCATTAGTTTCTACCCAGTTATGTTCAATTTTCAGGCCCACCGCCTACAGGCTTGTACGGAGGATTCGTAAAGTCGAGAGGGTTCGTAAACAGAGTGTTGTCATTTCTCTGTCGTGCGAGTTCGTCAAGGTTCGGCATCTGTCTGTCGAGAAGTAGCCCGAATTCAAGCCCTCTGGCCCACCTGACAGTGCCCTGCACTACAATAATGTCGGTCGGATTGTCGGTCGGCCAGATGCAGAGGCGAAGATGCGTGCCGACTTCGACTGGCATGCGGCCGGTGATGCGGCAGCCGGTCTCATGGACGTCCACGATGCTGCCTTGTCCCACGAGCTCTCCGCCGCCATAGAAGACACGCCATATCAGCGCGCGGCGAGATTGACGGCGAGCATGCTGGCGTCGGGTCATATGCGCGTTCTCCAAGGTCCCATTAAAAGTGTACGGGCTGTGCTTCCATACCGCCTTCCTCGTTCAGGGGGATCGCCATCCCTCCTTTGGGGAATGCGCTTCGATCGGCCGCTGCTAGAGTTAAAACAAGGGGTTTCGCGAACGGCTTTGATCAGAGACACGAAGGTAAGGGATATGCGGGTTGCGGTCGTCATTAGTGCGCTGGCACTCACTGCGTTTTCCGCATGTGGGACACTGTCCCCATCGGAACACCTGCCCCAGGTGTCCGACAGTGGCAGGCTCGAACCCATGGGCGCTCAGTCGGCTGTGCAATCGCTTCAGCGGCAGGTACGCGAGCGCGATCGGCGCATCGCAGAGCTCACGTTTCAATTGGAAGCATTAAAGACGATCGACCGCGAGGCAGAAGCTCGAAGGCACCAGGGTCGCTTTCCTGGTACTCGTGACCGCTAGATCTTGGGCACTTTTGCTGACATGACATCGGGCGTCTGCGGTGCCTCGGCCGGTTGAGCCGCGCCCGCCTGTTCCACGGATGCCGGTGGCGGTTCCTGGAGAATGAGAATGGGCTGAATGGCAGCCGTCGCTCTCTGGATGGCGCTGTACAACTCATCGACGGCCCTGTCTTTCGTGATCACGTCAAATGCTCCCGCTTTCAACATCGCATCGACGTGATAGCTCGGGGCGTTGACCGATAACCCGAGCACCGCGATCTCTGGATATTGCGTTTTGATCAGCCGTGTCGCGCCGATACCATCGAGGCTCGGCATGCCGATGTCCATCACCACAATGGTGGGCTGAAGTTTCGGCACGCTCGAGATCGCCTCTTCTCCATTTCCCGCTTCGCCCACCACATCGATGTTCGGGTAGGACTGCAGAACGGCACGCAGTCCCTGCCGCACCATGACATGGTCGTCCACGATGAGGACACGAATCTTCTGTGCAGCGGTCATGGGTGAAGCCGTGTGACTCACGAATCCGCATCCATCCGGCAGCGTTCATTCGCCGCTGGCCTTGCTGAGATTCCGTCGTTTCCAAGTGCTGTAGTTATCCAAGAGCGAACTCATCCGTGGCGGCGCACAGCACCGTCCTCCACCACGATGGCGATGAACTGTAATACCTACTCTGCCACCTTGTCTATCAGGGATGGCCTACAGCCTTGTAGGCGGATAGGGCGTCGTCCTCGGCATAAGCAGCGGCCCAAGATTTCATTGCTCGGAGAAACGACAACTCAGCAAATAGCAAACCGAGACATCGTCGGCTAGGCTGGAAACTCACGATCGAGGATTTCTCGCTCAGCATCCAGCCAATCCTCCTGGGCATGGCCCTCACGGGAACCACGCTGGAGATATAGATCATATGCCCGAAGGCTGATACGAACGTGTAAGTCCTCGAAGGCCGGTTTCTTTCGTTGCGTGGATTCGTTGGTCACCGACGATGAACCATCCGGTGCTGCGATAATCACTCTGGATTTCTTCTCGTCCTTCTGCTTGGCCGATGGTACCTTCATCCCTGCCTCCATGACGAAACGATTATAGGTTGAAGCGCGATGCTTCCCACTCTTTGTCCGTAGGGAAAGCCCGTATCCACTAAGATCTGCAATAAAGACGAACGTCAACTCGGAGGATAAGAGGGCAACGGCGGACAAAGGATAGGATGATGCGCAGCCGAAAGCAAGTCTCCAGTTATCTATCCTCAAATGAAGATATCGGCTCACCCTCAATGAACACCGTCCCCAGCTTCGCCTTGACCTTGCTGGATGATGCCCTCATAGATGCGGCTCCTAATGCCCTGCATGGTCTCGACCCCGACGGCTTGCACGCCTTCGCTGATAAGTCGCTGGAAGTCCTCTTTGACTGACACACCTGATTGTTGCTCAAGCAAAAGCACGAGAGCATTGACTTGTATTTGCATCAGGGCGAGAGAAGTGGATACTGCTGTGATGGCCTTATCGTCCATGTCGTCCTCCTGAATTCGTTAGAAACCGCCCGACACATTTCAGAGATCCCTAGCCGCTTGGACTTCCCCACTCTTTCGCACAGTGCGAACCGTGCGGAATCGCGCGATCCTCGATTGCCACAGGACTAAACAAACGGAAATTCCGCAGTCCTCTGACAGGTATCTGCCTTGCTTATATGAAGAGTTCGGAAGGAGTTCACCCGTGCATGACCTATTGAGCCGTTGTGGAGACAGAGAGTTACTGTGGGCCCTGATGGCCTTGGTCGGCGTGGTCGTGGTTGTCATCAATAGCTGACCTGAGTCCATGCGGTCTCCCTCTCCGGATTTACTCCACCGATCAATCTTCTCCGTCACGCTGAGCGCGACGCCCACCTCGGCTTCTACACATTCAGCCAAGCTCCGATCAACAGAATTCTGCACGCCATCCCGCCTGTAACCAGTTTCACGGAGGCTAGCAATTGTCGGTAAGGCTGCCAGCCAGGTAGACACCCAGGCAGGGGAATCGTGGGCCCGGAGCTCTATGCGAACCGAAAAGCGACGGCTTTTCGATGGCTCGAACAAAATCATCGTCCGAGGTCCGGACTGCATTACCGGCCGAATCATGCCAAGCCCACCAGGTAATTTTACTAGCGCCCCTCCTCCTCGTTCCCTCCAATTTGGAAAAGCAATGCTATTCTTGAGGAGGCAGCTTTTACCGAGAGAGCCATGCTCAGGGGAGGGTTAGCATCATCACCCGGCTTCTGGGAAGGCCGAATGCGACATCAGATTCAGCAGAAACGCTCAGCGGTCGGAGGCGTCAACGATCACATGAAGCCGCGCTACAAACCACGCATTCGACTGCGGTTCCCCGTCACATTTATATCGGGGGCTCGGGTTGGAAAGGGACAGGTATTGGACCTGACGTTGCCAGGCTGTCTCATCGAAAGTCCGGTGGAGATTGAAGACGGACAGTCGCTGCAGCTCGAACTGTTTTTGCCGGGGCTCAGGTTTCCGGTCTCGGTCACACTGGGAGTGGTCCGCTGGACGCAAGGGAAGCGCTTCGGCGTGGAGTTCATCAAGATGCATGAGTCGCAACAACGGATCTTGCAGCGATTCGTCGTTCAGCATTGTGCTGATGGCTCGACAAGTAAGAACAGCATGCCGAGTTAGACCTGTCTCCACTTCTCATCAGCGCCAAGCATCTATCGCGACCCGACCCGCCCGAGTATGACCTTTCGGAACAAACTGGCGATGCGTCGATGTCCCTCCTTTGTCGGATGAAAACCATCTTCATCAACGGCAAAATCATCAGGGGATGATTCCTCGAAGATGTTCACAATTGAAGCGTTCACATACGGCGCTTCCACTTCGATGGCGAGGTTAAAGGCTTTTACCCGTGCCAGGGTCACAGCCGGATTAGCCATGGCGCGAAAGGCCGGAAGTTGCGTCAAGTCGGGAAGATTCGCGATCACCACAGTGGTCGATACCGAACTCTGCAGTCTCCGGAGGAGCTGTCTGAGGTCGGTTTGAAAGCGGGACGGGTCACCCCCCTGGACAAGATCGTTCGCCCCGACCCATACAGTCGCCAAATCGGCTTCACCGTGGAAGTGCTTGGCCAGGCGAACCTGTTCGTTCAGTGCATCAATGCGCGCGCCTGGAAGACCAAGGTTGATGAGAAACGTGCCGGGAATGCGCTGCTGCAGGTCCTGATTGATCAGGTAGACATAGCCTTCAGTGAGCGGCGTTGCGCCGAGTCCAATGACGTCGCTTGTCCCAAGCGCCAGATAAATAAATTCAATCTTTCTTTCCTGGTCGACATGGCCACAGGCCGACATGAACAGTGACGCGAGACACACGCTCACTAGAGATATCGTTATAGGTATCTTCCTCATCGCGGCATACTGAAGAGAACAACAGCCAGTACGCAAATCCCTAAGCCCAAATACCACTGCTGATGATAAGGCGTCTCTCCAAAAGGAGGGTTGGATTAACCGAGAAGGAGGCTCACCGGGAGCGCCAAAGTTGCGAATGTATCCTTTGGCGGGAAGGTCTAGATACTAGGGGTTTCACCAGGTGGGTGTATTTATCATGACGACTTCTACAGACGCGTGAGTTGGCTTCGGGGACACATGATTGTTTTCTCGCTGAATCGAAGAGAGGGTTGAGAAGCAAAAGAAGAAAGAAAAATCGGCACCAGTGGAGACATTTGCCAAACGAGGGCTCTCTCCGTACAATCGCTGCCTCACGCACAATTTTTTATGAAAACTTCTGATTTAATGGCCACGCTGGACGACATTGCAGATGCAGTGGTGCGGCTCGATGGACAAGGAAAGTGTGTGACGCTAAACCAGGCGGCAGTGCAAATCTTCCGTCGCTTAGGGTGTGACCCGGGGAGAACGATCGGGAAGTCAGTCTGGGAATTGTTCCCTGATCTGAAAGGCACAGTGGCCGAGCAGCAACTGCGACGCGCGCTCGAGGATCAGAGGCCGATCCAGCACGAACTCTATTCGCCCGTAGACCAACGGTGGTATGACACTCAAGGCTTTCCTTCCTCCCCAGGAGTCGTGCTGATTTTCCGAGATATCACCGAGTGGAAGACCGGACACTCCTCAGAGCCAAATCACACCCGCTGAGCTCTTTGGGCCATCGCAGACGATATATCCCATTCACGCGAATTTTCACGCGAATTCACGAGAACAGCCGCGCAAAGAGACCACAAGCCGAACGAGCCGCACTGCGCCTGGCTGTGAAGAAGACGTTTCCTTTCCAGTGCCCGTATTGATCACAATACATTGACTGCGCCGATAGGGTCCTGTATGCTCACGTCAGCTGTTCCCTCGTATTAGTCCGGCAGGGAACATCCAGCACAGCACGGACTTCGCGATCGCATCGCGACCAGGTCCAGTCTGGAGCGGCACCCTTCCTGGTTGTTTCTCCCCTCGGTTCTCTGATTTCGTCATCATGCGATCACACTGAAAGGATTTGTAGTGGATACGTCTCTCCAAGTTAATTTTCGCGACCTTGGTGTGTCCGAAGCTTTGGTCAAGGATCTTGCCATGGCAGGGCTCTCTTCTCCCACTCCGATACAAACACAGGCGATTCCTCTGGCCCTGACTGGGCGCGACGTGATCGGCTGTGCCCAAACGGGAACGGGAAAAACCGCCGCATTTGTCATTCCGATCATTGAGCGGTTGGCCCAACTTCCGAAAACCGAGCCGCAAGTCTTGATTCTGGCTCCTACCCGAGAGCTTGCGGTCCAGATACTCAGTACGATCGAAACACTGGGTCGCCGTCGCGGGATTTTTGCGACCGTCCTTGTGGGAGGGGCAGACATGCAGGCCCAGGTACGGGGTCTCCGCCAGCGACCAGACATTCTTGTCGCGACGCCTGGACGCCTGCTCGATCACATGTGGAACGGAACCGTCAATCTGCTCCCCATAAAGATCCTGGTGCTCGATGAGGCCGACCGAATGCTGGACATGGGATTTGCACCACAGATTAAGCAGATTCTTACTGCACTGCCGGAGGAACGACAGACGCTGTTGTTCTCCGCCACGCTGCCGTCCGATCTCACACAGGTTATTGAAGCCAACGTCAACAACCCGGTTCGAGTGATGGTGACGCCCTCGGCCACCACCGCGGACGGCGTCATGCAAGCGCTGCACTATACGACGCATACCGGCAAGCCAAATTTGCTCCTCTCCTTATTGAAGGACGAGCAGGAGACCGTCCTCATCTTTACCCGGACCAAGCATCGGGCGGATCATGTGGGAGGTGTGCTCAGCCGTGCGGGATATCGAGTAGGCGTCCTGCATGGCGATCGAAGTTTTTCGCAGCGTCGAAGTGCACTGGATGGCTTTAAGCGTGGTGTCTTTCGCATGCTCGTGGCGACGGACATTGCCGCTCGAGGCATCGATGTCGCCAACATTGGTCACGTCATCAACTTCGATTTGCCGTATTGCCCTGAGGACTATGTCCATCGAATCGGACGGACGGCTCGAATGAAGGCGACCGGTCGGGCCACCAGTTTTATCACCGCTGAAGATCCAGAGCAGCTGCACGCCATCGAACGTCTCCTCGGCCATGCGGTGCCATGGGCCCCCGGCAGCCAACAGCCTTCATTTGGTCACCCGATGCGGGTGAGATCTCAGCGGCGACATGACGTGCGTTCATCTGGATGGAAAGCACAAAGCGGCCGACACGGTGGTGGTGACCATCGCCTTGCGACGCCAGAGCGATCATAATCCTGTCAAGGCCGCGTCTTCGGTAGTACATGGCCCATCAGTGAAAGGAGTATCATGACACATCCTCAGACCGGATCCGTTCACCAGAGCACAACACAGACCTGGAGAAGATTACCCGACGGCATCAAGGTCCGTCTCCGGGAGAACAATAGGGAAGGCGTGATCTGCGGACTTACGGAACTAGTGATCGGACCAGGTAGAAATCCTGACGGCCGGACCCAATATCGGGTGAATTTCGGTGATCCTGGCCGGACACTCGTGGCCGAAGACGCGCTCCTCATTGTGATCGATGCCGAAGGGTTGGTCTCGATGTTGAAGCAGCACGTCGATTACCGGCGCCTCGTGACAGCACAGTTGCGTGGTGGATTTTCTGATGACAGATTTGTCTGTTCAGCCTAGGTAAGCTTGAGGGACTCTGGTAAGCAAGACCAAGAGTCATGGATAAGACCGATCTCAGCCGCATCCTCAGTTTGATTATCAGCGTCTTAACGGATCCCTACGATCAGTTCATTGACAGACTACGTGCCGAAGGCAGAATCACCGAGGAGGAAGTTCAGCAGCTTCGCTCAGCCTTGAGTGAGCAAATTCCAAAATTATCCAAACTCATCAAGCCGCCTCCCGACCAATCGTCAGATACCTAAAATCGGTTATTCATCGTTCGCGAGAGCGCACCATCCCTTCCGCGCCATGCAGCGAAGCCATGTGCCGCTCGACACTCCCTCAATGAGACCGTACACCGGCTTATTTGAGGTAGCGAGAACTGAATGGGCGGAGGGACTATTGAGCCAGCTTCTCGGAGAGACGAAAAATCATCTCTTGCACCAAGAACGGAGGCCGTTGGGATGTGTCAATGGAAGAAGTGCAGTATGGACTGTTCAGGAAGCACCGTCGTCAAGGAAATGTGGACGGGCGTGGGGCTTGGCCAGGCATGCATGGATTCCAGGGCTTACATGGTTCTCGAGACATTGTGACAGGATAAACGCTGGAAATAGTGGAGGCGCCGAGCGGAGTTGAACCGCCGATCACAGCGTTGCAAGCTGTGCCCTTAGCCGCTTAGGTACGGCGCCGGACCCTACCTTAAAGATTGTAGACACAGGTTGATACTAGGTGATGCCCCTGGCGGAGAAATCGCCAACCGGCTGATCACGGATAGTCGCAGTGTATGGCAATACTTCTCTGTAAGGTTTAGAGTAGGGCCCCTGCGACGAGCCTTGAAACATTTTTATTAGGTTTTGTGTGCGCGCCCATCTCCTCTTGAGTCGACCGTACATCCTAGCCGCTCTCACGGTCTGCCTTGCGTTTGCCGTCAAATCGATCATCCAGCCGTATATCAGCACCTCGCCCCCCTTTATTACGTTTCTCGTCGCTATCATGTTCACCGCATGGAAGTGGGGATTTCTGCCCGCTGTGTTTGCCACTCTTTGTTCTGCGATTGTCATCGACTATTGGTTGATTCCCCCTGGAAATAGTTTTGAGCTTGGTCCCGCTGATTTGGGCACGCTTCTCATGTTTTCCTTCGTAGGAACGGCAATGGCGTATTTTATCCATCAGCAAGAATATGAGCGGTGTCAAGCGGTGACGTTTCACTCGCAGTTACAGCGCTTGCACAAACTGAGCACGCGTCTCTTGGGAGAAGAAACCTTCGAGGCAGTGTTGCAGCGTGCGCTTATGGCGGCGGTGGAATTGCCGAAGGCGACAAAAGGGACCCTTCAGCTCTATGACCCGACAACCAATGCGTTGCACATGGTGGCCCAGGTCGGCTTTGATGACAACTTTCTGCATGACTTTCAACACATGCCGCTGGATGTAGCCACCTGTGGTGCGGCCTATCAACGTCAGTGCCGAGTCATTGTCGAACATGTCGCGACCGACACAGAATTTTCGAAGCTGGCTCCCCTCTATGCCAGGTACCACGTCGTCTCTGCTCAATCAACGCCGCTCTTCGCCGGCGATTGTCGTGTTCTTGGAGTTCTCACGACCTATTCCACTGATGCGGGTAAGCCGACTGACGAACAACTTCGCATTCTGGATTTATACGCCGACCAGGCCGCGCGCATTATCGAAGTCAAACAGAGTGAAATGGCATTACGGCTCAGCAAGCTGGATTTGGAAACCCAGGTTATTGATGGTGAGCAGAAGCTTCGGGACATCGCTGCCGAACTGGTGACTGTGGAGGAGCGTGAACGTCGTACATTGGCGTCTGAACTGCACGACTACCTCGCACAGCTGCTCACATTAGCGCATATCAAATTAAAATTGGCACAACAATTCCTGGGTACCTCTCCACGCCAAAGCGAGCGCTACATGCGCGAGACGGCGGAAGCGCTGCAACATTCCATAACATACGCGCGAACCCTAATGGCCGAACTCGTGCCACCCGAACTTCATCAATCAGGATTACCAGCCGCGATACGTTGGCTTGCAGACAATATGGCAAAACAACACGGGCTGACCGTTGATCTCCGCCTCGATCCAGCACCGCTCAATCTTTCTCAGCAGCAGGCCATCTTCCTGTATCGGTGC
>Ga0075421_100009688_pt1 | contig 11876 bp, 6 predicted proteins | sample SoiMetdeltSBSDD5_FD_75292 | JGI IMG/M metagenome (GOLD analysis project Ga0075421, IMG submission 75292) | Bulk soil microbial communities from a Populus tree surrounding site in Tennessee, USA - Soil MetaG P. deltoides SBSDD5 | ecosystem: Environmental > Terrestrial > Soil > Tree plantation...
GGTCGGCCACGCGGCAGTGACGGACGACGGCGACCGTGCCACCGACGAGCGCGATGCCATCGCCGCCCGAGTCCCGGACCCTGCACTTCTCGAGCGTCGTGTGCGAGCCGGACACGACGAAGCCCCGGCCGGTGACGTCCTTCACGCGGCAGCCGCGGACGAGCGCGTCGGTGCCGCTGATCACGATGCCGTCGGTGCCGCCGATGACCCTCAGACCGATCACCTGCAGGTCCTGGCCGTCCACCGTGAGGGCCGGCCCGAGGCCCGTGGCATCGATGCGCACGTTGCCCTTGGCCCGGATGGTGACGTTCGCGGGCAGCGACGCCGTGACCGACTCGGCGTAGACGCCACCCTCGATGCGCACCTCGTCGCCGGCGGCCGCGGCGTCGAGCGCCGCCTGGATCGTCGGGAACTCCTGCGGGACGAGCAGCGTCTCGCCCTGCGCCCGGGCCACGACGAGCACAGACATCAGCGTGATGGCCAGGCACGTGCGCAGCATGCAGCCCTCCCGGGGCCTCGCGAGAAGCGCACCAGACTACTGCGCTTCAGCGAGGCGCGACAGGGGCGGGCTGCTGCGCACGCGACGGCGAGCGTCCACGGCGAGGGACGGGCAGCGAGCCGCAACGCCGCCCGGCACGCAGACCACGGCGAAGAGTCCCGGAATCTTCATCGCCGGTTCATCGACGTTCGGGCCTGCGGGCGTCGTCGTCGCCCCCTCGTCGTGGCGCCGGGAGAGCTGCCTGCCGCGGATGCTCGCGCCGGCGGGACCGTCACGGTCGACTGGTACCCTGTCACCCGTCTCGCGGAGCAACGCCATGTCCGGCCCGAACACGCTGATGCGACCTGCCGAGCTCCCGGGCGCGATCTCCGAGGACGAGCTGCGCGGGCTCGACGCCCTCTGGCGCGCCGCGAACTACCTCTCGGTCGGCCAGATCTACCTGCTCGACAACCCGCTGCTGCGCACGCCGCTCCGGCGCGAGCACGTCAAGCCGCGTCTGCTCGGGCACTGGGGCACCACGCCCGGGCTGAACTTCCTGTACGCGCACCTCAACCGCGCGATCCGGAAGGACGACCTGGACATGATCTACGTGATCGGCCCGGGGCACGGCGGTCCGGCGCTCGTCGCTCAGGCCTGGCTCGAAGGCACCTACAGCGAGGTGTACTCCGCCGTCAGCCAGGACGAGGAGGGCATGCAGCGGCTGTTCCGGCAGTTCAGCTTCCCGGGCGGCATCCCCAGCCACGTCGCGCCCGAGACGCCCGGGTCGATCCACGAGGGCGGCGAGCTGGGCTACGCGCTGTCGCATGCCTTCGGCGCGGCCTTCGACAACCCGGACCTCATCGTGGCCTGCGTGGTCGGCGACGGCGAGGCCGAGACCGGCCCGCTCGCGACCGGCTGGCACGGCAACAAGTTCCTGAACCCCGCGCGCGACGGCTGCGTGCTGCCCATCCTGCACCTGAACGGCTACAAGATCGCCAACCCCTGCTTCCTGGCGCGCATCCCGAAGGAGGAGCTGCAGAAGCTGCTCGAGGGCTACGGCTACACGCCGTACTTCGTGGAGGGCGAGGAGCCCGCCGCGATGCACCGGGCCATGGCCGCGACCATGGACCGCGCCGTCGCGGACATCCAGCGCATCCGCAAGGACGCGCGCGAGCGCGGCGTCACGCGGCGACCGGCGTGGCCGATGATCGTGCTGCGCACGCCCAAGGGCTGGACCTGTCCGCGCGAGATCGATGGCAAGCTCTGCGAGGGCTCGTGGCGCAGCCACCAGGTGCCCATGGGCGACATGGACAAGCCCGGGCACGTGGAGATCCTCGAGCAGTGGCTGCGGAGCTATCGGCCGGAGGAGCTGTTCGACGCGCACGGCCGGCTGCAGCCCGAGCTGGCCGCGCTGGCTCCGAAGGGCACGCGCCGCATGAGCGCCAACCCGCACGCCAACGGCGGCCTGCTCCTGCGCGACCTGCGCCTGCCGGACTTCACCGACTACGCCGTGGAGGTCGGGGCACCGGGCGCGGTGCAGGCCGAGTCCACGCGCGTGCAGGGCACGTACCTGCGCGACGTCATGAAGCTGAACCTCGACCACCGGAACTTCCGCCTGTTCAGCCCGGACGAGAACAACTCCAACCGCTGGCAGGACGTGCTCGACGTCACCAACCGCTGCTACGTGGCCGAGATCCTGCCCGGGGACGACCACCTGTCGCCCGACGGCCGCGTCATGGAAGTGCTCAGCGAGCACCAGTGCCAGGGCTGGCTGGAGGGCTACCTGCTGACCGGCCGGCACGGCTTCTTCAGCTGCTACGAGGCCTTCATCCACATCATCGACTCGATGTTCAACCAGCACGCCAAGTGGCTCAAGGTGTGCCACGAGATCCCGTGGCGCCGGCCGATCGCCTCGCTCAACTACCTGCTGAGCTCGCACGTCTGGCGCCAGGACCACAATGGCTTCAGCCACCAGGATCCGGGCTTCATCGACCACGTGGTGAACAAGAAGGCCGAGGTCATCCGCGTGTGGCTGCCGCCCGACGCGAACACGCTGCTGTGCGTCACCGACGAGTGCCTGCGCAGCCGCAACAAGGTGAACGTCGTCGTGGCCGGCAAGCAGCCCGCGCCGCAGTGGCTGACGATGGACCAGGCGATCAAGCACTGCTCCGCCGGCATCGGCATCTGGGAGTGGGCCAGCAACGACCAGGGCGGCGAGCCCGACGTGGTCATGGCCTGCTGCGGCGACGTGCCCACGCTGGAAACGCTGGCCGCCGTGAAGCTGCTGCGCCGCCACCTGCCGGAGCTGAAGGTGCGCGTCATCAACGTGGTCGACCTGATGCGGCTGCAACAGCCCAAGGAGCACCCGCACGGCCTGTCCGACGCCGAGTTCGACGTGCTGTTCACGAAGGACAAGCCGATCATCTTCGCCTTCCACGGCTACCCGTGGCTGATCCACCGCCTCACCTACCGGCGCACCAACCACGGCAACCTCCACGTGCGCGGCTACAAGGAGGAGGGCACCACGACCACGCCCTTCGACATGGTGGTGCTGAACGACCTCGACCGCTTCCACCTCGTGGAGGACGTGATCGACCGCGTGCCGCAGCTCGGCGCGCGCGCGGCCTACTTCAAGCAGGCCATCCGCGACCGGCTGCTCGACCACAAGCGCTACATCGAGGAGCACGGCGAGGACATGCCGGCCATCAGCAACTGGCGCTGGGACGACGGCGCGCCGGGCGGCTCCGTGGGCAGCTCCACCGAGGCCGACAACGTCTGACGCCGGCCCCGCGCGCCCGCCAGGAACCGGCATGCACGTGCTCCTGCTCAACGCCGGATCGAGCAGCCTCAAAGCCTCGCTGCTCGACGCCGGGTCGGGCGCGGTCGCGGGCCGGGCCTCGGCCGACTGGGCCGGCGTGGCGACGCGCTACGAGCGCCCCGGCCCGGGCGGCCGCCCGGCCAGCGACGAGGTCGCGTGGCGCGGCCACGACGAAGCCGTGCGGCGCGCGCTGGCCGACCTGCTGGCGCTGCCGGGCGTCGACCGGCCCGCGGCCGTCGGGCACCGCATCGTGCACGGCGGCGAGTTCCACGACTCCGTGCGCATCACGCCCGCGGTGCGCGCGCGCATCGCGGCGCTCGCGGAGCTCGCGCCGCTGCACAACCCGCCCGGCCTGCAGGCGCTGGCGGCGGCCGAGGCGCTGCTGCCCGATGTGCCCCACGTCGCGACGTTCGACACGGCCTTCCATGCCAGCCTGCCGCAGGAGGTGCGCACCTACCCGCTGCCCGACGCCTGGACGCGCGCCTGGGGCCTGCGCCGCTACGGCTTCCACGGCCTCTCCCACGCCTACGCCGCCGCGCGCGCGGCCGCGATGCTGGCACGGCCGGCCGAGGGCCTGCGCCTCGTCACCTGCCACCTCGGTCACGGCTGCTCGGCGGCCGCGGTGCTGGGCGGCCGCTGCATCGACACGACCATGGGCTTCACGCCGCTCGACGGGCTGATGATGGCCACGCGCAGCGGCGCGGTGGACCCGGGCCTGCTGCTGCACGTGCAGATCCGGCACGGCCTGTCGGCCGCGGAGGTGGAGCGCGCCCTCTACCACGAGGCGGGACTGCTGGGCGTCAGCGGCGTGTCGGCGGACATGCGCGAGGTGCTGGCGGCCGCCGGCGCGGGCCACGAGCGCGCGCGGCTGGCGCTCGACGTCTACGCGCACCGCGTGCGCCAGGCCATCGGCGCGCTGGCGGCCACGCTGGGCGGGCTGGACGCGCTCGTCTTCACCGGCGGCGTGGGCGAGAACGCGGCCGCCGTCCGGGCCGCGAGCTGCGGCCGCCTGCAGTTCCTGGGGCTGGAGCTCGACGAGGACGCAAACGCGCGCGCGCGACCGGACGCGGACGTGGCAACGCGCGGCTCCGCGGCGCGCATCCTGCTCATCGCGGCGCGCGAGGACCTGACGATGCTCGACGAGGTGAGGCGCGTGGTCGCCTTGGACGACCGGCACGCCGAGCGCAAGAAGAACACGACCCGAAGGATGCACCGATGAGCACGACGATCCACGACGAGCGCGACGACCTGCAGGCGCTGCTCTCCCTCTACGGCTGCGGCCCGATCCCGCTCACGGGCAGCGACGAAGCGCTTTACGAGCGCCACCTCACCTTCGACGACGTGGTGGCCGTGGAGGACGCCGGCCCGCGCGTGCGCTACGAGGCCTTTGCACGCTCCGTCCGCGACGTGCTCTCGCAGCGCTGGATCGCCACCGGGAAGACCTATGACCGTCGCAATCCCAAGCGCGTGTATTACCTCTCGCTCGAGTACCTCATCGGCCGCTCGCTCTCGAACAACATCGTCAGCCTGCTGCTCGAGGAGCACGTCGCACGCCGCGCGGAGGCCCGCCACCTGGACTGGCGAAACCTGCTGGAGTCGGAGCCCGACGCAGGCCTGGGGAACGGCGGCCTCGGGCGCCTCGCGGCGTGCTTCCCGGACTCGATGGCGACGCTGGCGCTAAGGCAAGCCGAACCGGACTCGCGAATCGACTCCATCGTAACGCCCCGCGAGGGTCGCGAGTCGACGATGATGCTTGACTTCACGAGCTCTCCGTGGGCCTCGCGTCAGGCACCGGCCGACCGCCACCCGCGGCACGCGCCTGGCTCGGCCGCGGCGAGCTCGGTCACTCCCTTCTCGACCTCCGCGCCGCCCGGCGCCGGTGTGCGCGCACCTTGGCGCGATTGCCGCAGACGCTCATGTCGCACCAGCGCCGATGGCCGTTCCTGGTGTTGTCGTGGAAGAGCCACAGGCACACCTCGCTGGCGCAGCGCCGGATCCGGTCATGTCCGGGCGACACCAGGAGCTCGGCCGCCGAGAGCGCGACGGGCCACAGGGGAGCGTCGAGCTCGTCGCTGCCGCTCCAGCCGAGGGCGTAGCCCGCGTCCGCCGGTCTGACGCAGCGGTGGGCGAGGGCGCGCTGCAGTTCGGCGTTGAGCAGTTCCAGGTCGTCCGACGGCGGGCGCCTGCGCTCCGCCAGCGCCAGGAAGATCCCGAAGCAGGCCTCGCGCAGGGCCCGCGCCCGGGCCAGCACGGCCGCGGCCGCGCGCGAGTCGCGCGCACGGGCCAGGGCCCGCAGCCGGGCGCGCGGCAGGGAAGCTGCTTCCTCGCTCCAGCGGCACAGGTCGGCGTAGCTCGTCAGCGTCTCGACCACCGCCTGGCCGACCGTGCGGTCGACCGAGTCCACGAAGTCCAGGCACAGGGCGCCGCCCAGGGCCTGGTAGCGGGTGACGGAAGCCGTAACCATGGATTAGCATCTTGACAGGTTACGCTGCCCGGGTCAAGCTGTAACCTGTGAATGTGGCCTTGGACGGTTGCGGGTTCCGGGGTGGGACGCGGCTCGGCCCGTCGCTGCTCGAGCGCTACCGGCCGCTGCGCCTGCTGGGCACGGGCGCGATGGGCACGGTGGTGCTGGCGCGCGAGCTCGAGCTCGGGCGGCTGGTGGCGCTCAAGCTGCTGCGCGAGAACTGCGCCGTGTTCCAGCAGCGCTTGCGGCGCGAGGCGCGCGTCATGGCGCGCCTGGCGCACCCGGCGATCGTTGCGGTGTACGGCTTCGAGGGCGGCGAGCGGCCCTGCCTGGTACTGCGCTACGTGCGTGGCGGCAGCTTGGCGCTGTCGCGCCTCGAGCCGAGACAGCTCGCGCGCACGCTGCGTGCCGTGGTGGATGCGCTCGCCTTCGCTCACGGCCACGGCATCGTGCACCGCGACGTGAAGCCCGAGAATGTGCTGCTCGAGAGCGACGGCCGCGCGCTGCTCGGCGACTTCGGCCTCGCGCTGGAGCCGCCCGAGCGCGCCGGCCCGGCGATCCTGCCGGCAGCCGGGACGCTGCTCACGATGTCGCCCGAGCAGGTGCGGGGCGAGCGCGTCGGCCCGCCCAGCGACCAGTTCTCGCTGGGCGTGACCCTCTACCGCCAGCTCACCGGCGAGTGGCCCTTCCGGGGGCGCAGCACGGCCGACGTGATCGCCGCGATCGAGCACGAGCCGGCCGTGCCACCGCACGTGCTCAACCCCGCCGTGCCGCCCGCGCTCAACCGGATCGTGCTGCGCTGCCTCGCCAAGGACCCCGCGCAGCGCTTCCCCTCGATGCTCGAACTCGGCGCGGAGCTCGACCGGTACCTGGCGCGCAAGGCGCCGCTCGCGCGCCTGGTCGGCCTGCTGCGCCCGCGCGCACGGCGCTCGAGGCGCGCCGCGCAGGCCGCGGCCGGCAAGCGTCTGCATCCGCCGTCCACCCCTTCACTGCTCCCCATTCCCGAGGATCCTCCATGAACGAACGACAGGCCCTGCTCGAGCAGATCCACGGCGTCGGCAGCCACGTCGGCTTCCTCCCGGCCCTCGAGAGCCTCGCTCCGCACGCGGCCGGCAGGCTCGTGCCCGGCGCGCCTCACACGATCTTTCAGATCCTCCATCACATGGTCTATTGGCAGGACATCACGCTCGCACGGCTGCACAGGCAGTCGCCCCCGTCGCCGAAGAGCGCCGACCTCGGCTGGCAGACACCCGCTGCGCCGGAGGATGAGAGCGACTGGGAAGCGGCCGTGGCCCAACTGGCCGAGGGGCTGCGCGGCTACGAGGCGCTCCTCGCGGACCCCTCCCTCGACCTCGGCGCCACGCTCGACCCGAAACGCGGCACGAGCGCGCGAGAGGAACTGCTGATGATCCAGGGCCACAACAGCTACCACCTCGGCCAGATCGTCAGCCTGCGCCAGTTGCTCGGCGCCTGGCCGCCGCCGCGCGGCGGGTGCACGTGGTGAGCGCCTGTCTGCGCGCCTGGGCGCCCTGCGCTGCTGCGAAGCGCGACAGGTTCAGGTCGTGGCCGGCGACAGCTGGATCTTCATCTCCAGTTCATGGGACGTCCGCGACGAGCGCATTGCTGAGCGCGACGCCCTTCGCGGCTGCGGTGTCCTGGATGGCGGCCTGGAAGAACAGGCTCAACCCGGACAGCCCCGGCGGCCAGGCGGCCCATGGAACGAGGCACTCGCCGAGTGCATCGGTCGGAACGGACAGCGCCAGTTCGAACGGCAGGGGCATCAGTGTGCCGCCCTTGAAGGGCGTCGCCGCAACGGTCGTGGAAATGAACAGCAGCGCCGGCGCCGACGGAGCGGCCGACGAGAGCTGGAGGGAGCCCGTCGTCCCGGCCTGCAGCGTGCCGGTGCCGTGCAGGTGCGGCGCGCCGGACACGCCAGGCAGGGCGAAGCCGAGGTCGATCCAGGGAACGGGCTCGGCGTTCACCTGCATCACCATGGGGCCTCCATCGAATGTCGTCCAGCTTGCGCCGGCGTCCTCGCTGTATCCCCAGGTGTGCTGGAAGCCGACGCCGGTGCCGGTGTTGTCCATCGCCCAGTACCAATTGTAGTACTCTCCGCCCAGCGTTGATCTCAAGACCACCCAGTACGTCGCGGAAGGGCTCAGCAGGATGCCCGTGGCAGTGAATGTCACATTCGACTTCCCAACGGGCTCGCTGACAGGCAGTTCCAGGATCCCGACAAGGGATCCCGGCTGCCCCACGCCCGCGCCTGCACTCGTGTAGATCTCGACCGCCGCGTTGCTGACGGGCCCGCCGCCCATCAGGAGCACGACGCTGGTGAGTTCGTAGGCCTGCGCGTCCGTCCCGAAGCTCGCAGCGACCCAGTAGTTCGCGCCGGCACCCTCGGAGAAGAACGAGACGGCTCCGAGATTGTCGGACAGCACCGTGGCGTGCGTCGTCGAGGCTGAGGCGAGCCACGCGGTCGCGACGAGGACTGCCTTGAGCCTGCTTGTCATCGTGATCCCCCCTGTCAAAGGCCAGCTGGGCGGCGCGCCTAGCTTGGCGGCATCCTACCGCTTCCGGCCCCACGTGCGCTCGAGTCGGGATGGCCGCGACGTCGGCGCGCGACTACGATGCGGGCGTGCCCGCCACCCCTTCGGACTCCGGCCGCTGGGAACGCATCCGTGAGCTGTTCGGGGAAGCACTCGAACGGGCACCCGCCGAGCGCGAGGCCTGGTTGCTGCAGGCGGCTGCCGGCGATGCGACGCTGCTGGCCGAAGTGCGCTCGCTGCTCGAGCACAGCGACGAGGCGGATGCCGCCGACGAGCGACGGGAACAACAGCGCGGTCGCGACACAACGGCCGCTCCGGGGAGCAGGGGCCCGACGCATCCGCTGCCGCCGGGCCATCCCGCGCAGATCGGCGCCTACCGGATCCTCTCGCTGCTGGGCGAGGGCGGCATGGGCGCGGTGTACGAGGCCGAGCAGGTCAATCCCCGGCGCCACGTCGCGCTGAAGGTCCTGCGCGTCGCGCTGGCCTCCGACGAGGTGCGCCGGCGCTTCGCGCTGGAGGGCGAGGTGCTCGGGCGCCTGCGCCACCCCGCTGTCGCGCAGGTCTACGAGATGGGCACGGGAGCCATCGCGGCCGGCGTCGACGTGCCCTACCTCGCGATGGAGTACATCCGGGGCGCCCGCACGCTGGTGCAGTGGGCGCGCGAGACGCCGCGCCCGCTCGAGCAGCGGCTGGAGCTGTTCTGCCAGGTGGTCGACGGCGTCGAGCACGCCCACCAGCAGGGCATCGTGCACCGCGACATCAAGCCCGCGAACATCCTGATCGACGCCGAGGATCGCCCCAAGGTGATCGACTTCGGCCTCGCGCGCGCCGTCGGCGAGGACAGCGACCTGCTGTCCATGCACACCGGCACCGGGCAGATCATGGGCACTCCCACGTACATGAGCCCCGAGCAGTTCGAAGGTCGGCCCGACGCCGTCGGGCTGCCCACGGACATCTGGTCGCTGGGCGTGGTGCTCTACGAGCTGGTGGCGGGCCGGCTGCCCCACGACCTCCTCGGCCGCTCGATGCCGGAGATGGCGCGCACCGTGCGCGAGGAGCCGCCGCGCCGGCTCAGCGAGTCCACCGGCACGCGCCTGCACGACGACCTGGACACGATCGTCGGCAAGGCGCTCGAGAAGCTGTCCGAGCGTCGCTACGAGACAGCCGCGGCGCTGGCGGCCGACGTGCGCCGCTACCTGCGCAAGGAGCCGATCCTGGCGCGACCGGCCAGCGTGATGTACCGCACGCTGCTCTTCGCGCGGCGCCACCGCGTGCTGGTGGCCAGCCTGGCCGTCGTGCTGCTGGTGTCCGTCGCGGCTGCGATCGTCAGCCTGCAGTTCGCCTTCGACGCGCGCCGGCGCGCCGACGAAGCCGACCGGTCCGCGTACCGCGCCCAGATCCTCGGCGCCGAGTCCGCGATCGAGGGACAGCACTTCGTCGAGGCGTCCGAGCTGCTCGCGGCCACGCCGGAGCGCCTGCGCGGCTGGGAGCACCGGCACCTGGCCAGCCGCGTCGATCGGACCCTGCCCTCACCCTGGCCTGCGCAGTGGATCGTCTCCTCGATCACGACCACGGGCGACTCCACGCTGGCCGTGGTGGCGCGGCCTCGGGCGGGCGGTGGAAAGGAATGCGCGGTCGTCGACCTGGTATCAGGATCCGATCGGCTCGTGCTCCGCGACGAGGACGCGGGTCGGGCCACGCTGAGCGGGGACGGCCAGCAGCTTGCCGTCGTCGGAGCCGGTCCCGACGGGACACTCACCGTCAAGGTGCTGGACGTCGCGTCCGGTCGGCAGACGTCCGTCACGGCTCCCGTGAAGGAGCGCGATTCCGAATTCACCGGGTTCGCCTGGCATGCGTCGGGCGATCGGTTCCTGTTCTCCTTGTCCACGGGCTTCCGGGTCTACGCTTCGGGCACGGGCGCGCTGCTCGGGTCGCGCGACGCCGCGAACAGCAGGGCCACCTTCACCGCCGACGGTCGCTGGATCGTCCAGCTGGCCGCCGGACTGGGGGGACCCGGAAGCGGGTATGCCGCCTGCCTCGTCGACGCGAGTTCCCTGGAGCTCCGGCCGGAGCTCCTGCCGCTCGAATCCACGGGCAGGATGTCCCCCGCTCCGTCGGGTTCGCTGGTCGCCGTGCTGATCGGGAGCGGCGCGGCGAGATTGCTGGGGGTCGTCGACGGACAGCTGACCCTCGTCCGGCTGCTCGTCACCAATGGCGAATCGAACGGGAGCAGTGCCTGGTCGCCCGACGGGCGGCTGCTCGCCGCCGGCACGCTGGACGGGCACATCCGGGTCTGGGACACGGCCACGGGCGCGGTGCAGCACGACTTCGCGTCGAGCCGCGTGGACTACTCGGCCGCCATCGTGCAGCTCAACTTCCTGCCGGAGAGCGGCGACCTTTTCAGCCGGACGTGGACGGGCGAGATACGCGTCTGGCCGGTGGCCAGCGGCGCGCCGGACGTGCTCAGCGGGCACACGAGCTACGTCTACCCGGTCAGCCTTTCGGCGGATGGCAGCCTGCTGCTCTCGGGCGGCTGGGACGGCGAGGCGGGGAATCCCGGCGCCGTCAAGCTCTGGGACGCCCGCACCGGGTTGCTGGTCACGGAGTTCGGGCAGGTTGGCGAACGCTGCGAGGCGGGAGTTCTCACCCCGGACGGACGCCACGCGGTGGTCGGTCTCTGGGGCGGGCCTCGGCGTACGTCGCACCTCGAAGTGCACGACCTCCTGGAGGGAAGCGTCCGCGCCCTGGTGGCGCCCATGGTTGCGGGGGATATCGCCATTCACCCCGATGGCAGGCGGCTGTTCCATGCGGGCGGATTCTGGGATCTGCTCACCGGCGACTGCCTGACGCCGGCCGCACCGAGCCGCGTCAACGGGATGTTCTCGCCGGACGGGCGGCTGCTCGCCGTCTCTGGCCCGGAGCGGGGCCTGATGCGCATCGAGGATGTCGCGAGCGGGACCGAGCTCTGTCGCTGGACCAACCCGGACGGGAAGCAGAGCTGGAGGAGTGTCTTCAGCCCCGACAGCCGCTGGATCCTCAACGGCTGGCTCGACGGCGGCGTGACCATCCGGGAGGCCACCACGGGCCGCGTGGTCGCGGAGCTGCCTGACACCGGGGCGGAGGTCATCGCGGTGGCCATGAGCCCGGACGGCACGCGCATCGCGACCGGCGGCCGCGACAACATCGTGCGCCTCTGGGACTCGACGCTCTTCGACCTCGTCGCGCAGCTCGACGGGCACACGCGCTATGTCTTCAGCCTGGCCTGGAGTCCCGACGGCGAGCGGCTCTACTCGGGCTCGGGTGACGGCACCGTGCGCCTGTGGGACACGCGCACGCTGGCCGAGCAGGTCGCGGCGCGCCGGGCGCGCGAGGCGGCGATGCCGGGGATCGAGCGGCGCGTCGGCCGGGCGCTCGCCGATCCCGACGACCCCCAGGGCGCACTCGACGCCCTGCTCGGCGCCAAGGACCTCGACACGCGCGAGCGCGAACTGGTGGCGCAGGCGGCGATGGCCTTCCTGGTTCCGCGCGCCGAGGCCGAGCAGCACCGCGCGACCGAGGGCCCCCACG
>Ga0075421_100009690_pt1 | contig 11875 bp, 3 predicted proteins | sample SoiMetdeltSBSDD5_FD_75292 | JGI IMG/M metagenome (GOLD analysis project Ga0075421, IMG submission 75292) | Bulk soil microbial communities from a Populus tree surrounding site in Tennessee, USA - Soil MetaG P. deltoides SBSDD5 | ecosystem: Environmental > Terrestrial > Soil > Tree plantation...
GATGACGCGGCCCGGTCGGTCGGTCGCGACGCGCAGCCGGGCCGACTTGCGTCCGGCCGGCGGTGGGTCGAGGGTCAGGAAGTAACTCGCGCGGAGGCGGACGACGAGCCCCGCGAGCGAGGGCTTGATCTCGTCGGCCGTGCGGCAGAAGACGGCCGCGCCGCCCGAGTTGGAGGCGATGCGCTCGAGCCCGCTCTGGTAAGCCAGGTTGAGCGCGTCGCCGCGCCGCTCGAGGTGGAGGACGAAGAGCGGGACGGTGAAGGCGGCAAGCGACTCGGCCAGCCGGCTCGTCCGCTCCTGCACGGCGCGGTCCGAGAAGCGCCGGCTGAGGTCCCCCGCGTCGCTCGCGTTGATCACCGGGTTAAGGTAATCGGCGCGGTAATGGCCAATCCCGCCGTCGGTGATGTAGAGGACCGAGAGGCGCACGGCCGCCTTCTGGAGGATGCCGGCCGCCAGGCGCGAGGCCGGCTCGAGCGTGTCGAGCAGCCCGGCCTTGCCGCTCACCTGAATCGCCCGCATCTTCTCGCCGAGCGCCGCCCGGTCCGCGGTCGGCTCCTGGAGCACCGTCAGCCCGTCCTGCGCGCGCAGCAGGCCGATCCAGTAGTTCTCGCCCAAGCCCTTGAGCGCCTCGCCGAGTGCCGCGCGCGCTTCGTCCACCCGCGCCGGGTCGGCCACCGTGTCGAAGACGACCAGCATGACCGCGCCGCTGCGCGTGTCCTGGAAGCCCCGGATCGGCGTCTCCTTCTCGTCGAGGAAGACCTTGAAAGATTGCCGCTTCCCTTCCCGCCAAAAGCCCCCGTCGGCCTCCTCGACCCAGACCGGAAACTTGACGGGCGCGCGCGCCGGCGCTTCGGCCTTCTTCTGCGCGAGCGCGGGCGCAGCGGCAGCCAGGGCGATCACGGCGAGGAGCAGTCGGACGAAGCGCATGGGCTAGAACAAGACCCTGATCCCGAGTTGCATGACGCGCCCGCCGGTCGAGCCGATGATCCGGCCGGCGTTGAGGTTCGGGCTCGAGGCGGGGCCGATCCGCGTGTCGGGGTCGTTGAGGTTGGCGTGGTTCGGGAAGTTGAAGGCCTCGGTCACCAGCTCGAGCGAGGCGTCCGAGCTGAGCTGGACGCGCTTGGTCAGCGACAAATGATGAAACTGCTCGCCGGGGCCGCGCAGTTGCGGGTGCGTCCGCGCGGCGTCGCCGAGCGTGAAGTCGTCCGGCTGCGCGAAGGCCTCGGGGTTGAACCAGAGGTCGGGCGTCGGCTCGTCGACGCCCGGGTCGACGCCGGGCACGACGTTGACCCGCAAGTTACTGACGACCCCGCCGGTGCGGTTGAAGAGCGGCCGGAGTTGGAGCGGCTGCCCGCCGCGCAGCGTCGTCAGCCCGCTCAGGCTCCACCCGCCGAGCACGCGGCCGAGCAACTCGCCGTGGTTGAGCAGCGGCTTGCCTTTGCCGAAGGGCAGCTCGTAGGTGTAGCTCACCTGCAGGCTGTGGGTCACGTCCAAGGGCGAGTGCGAGATCTCGGCGCGGAGGTCGTCCGGGTCCTGCGGCGCGGGCGAAGAAACATTATCGAGTTGCTTGCTCAGGCGGTAGGTCGCGCGGCCGTAGAGCCCGCCTGCGAGCCGCTTGTCGAGCGTCACCGCAAGCGCGTGCCCCCGCACGTCGCCGCCCGGGTAGACGCCACCGAGCTCCAGATTACGGTACTGTGGGTAGGGGCGCAGCGAGTTGCGGAGATTGTCGTCGTAGAGCTCGTCACGCAAGTCCAGGTGCTCGACCCCGACCGCGTTGAGCCGCGCGAGGCCGTCGACGAACTGGTGCGTCCCGCGCCAGCCGCTGTAGCGCAGCTCGACCGCGAGGGCCTGCGGCAGCTCGCGCTGCAAGCTCAGGTACCACTGCTGCGTTGCCGGCAGCAGCCCCGAGTCGTCCACGTAGTCGGCGTCGGTCCCGTTGGCCGCCGTCGCCTCGAGCTGCGGCGGCAGCAGGAAATCGACCGGCATCCCGTCGCTCAGGTCGAAGGCCGGCTGCAACTGGTCGTTGAGCGAGCTGAAGACCGGCGCGGCGTTGAAGCCCTGCGTGCCGAAGTGGCGGCCGTAGAGCGGGTAGTCGTCATAGCTCAGGCCGTAGCCCAGCCGGACGACTGTCTCGCGGTCGTTCCACGGGTTGACGACCAGCCCGACGTTCGGCTCCAGGCGCAGGGTCGTCGGCTGCAGCCCGCGTCCGGCGCCGTCGCGGCCCGCGAAGACGAGCGCCCCCGGAAGCCCGTTGGCCGGATTGATCTCGTCGAGCGAGACCGTCGACTGGCGGTCGTACTTCTCGACGCGCGGCGTCGCCACCTCGAGGCTCAGCCCGAAGCTCGCCGTCAGCCCGGGCCGCACGCGGTAGTCATCGCCGGCGTTGAGCTCGAAGAAATTCTTGCGGTAGTAGGACGGGTGGAGCACGACCGACTCCTCGGCGCGCGTCACCTGCCCGAGCAGGAACTGCGCGAACGCGTTCCCCGTGTTGGCGACGCCCGGCAGCCCCGTCAGCGCCCGGCCGAAGGTGAACATCCCGGCCGGGGCCCAAGGGTTGAGCGTGTTGACGAAGCTCCGCCGGGCCTGCGCCGAGAATTTCAGCATGTGCGCCTGCCGGCTGATCGAGACGCCGGCCGAGCCGTTGAACGAATAATTACTGTCGCGGAAGACGGCGTTCGGGCGCGGCCCGAGCGCGAGGTAGTTGCCGAATGAGAAGCGAGGGAAGCTCCGGGAGAACAAGCCGCCCAGCCCCAGCTCGCCCGGGTGGTCGCGCCCGTCTTCGCCCGCCCCGAGCGAGTCGGCCAGGTTGTGGGCGGCCGCGAGGCGAAAGGTCCAGATGGTGTGTGGCGAGGCGGTGTAGGTCTCCTGGAGCGTCAGGCTGCGGTTATCGAAGTCGTAGCTCGGGGCGCCGGAGTTGGCCGGCCCGGGAATGACCTCCGGCGCCTTGCGCAGTCCGCGCGACGTGCTCAGGCTGAGGCTCAGCTGGTGCTTCTCGGCCGGCGTGTGGTCGAGCTTCGCGATTACCCCATTGGCCCGGTTCTCGAAGGGCGAGTTGACCCAGTAGTTGTTGAGCAGGAACGGGCCGACCGCCGTGTTCGGCCCGGGATAGTGCGCCAGCAGCCGGCGCGCGACCGGGTCCGTGCGCCCGGCCGGGATGACATTGCCCGGGAAGGCGTCGCGCAGGTACTGCAAATTGGCCGCCGAGACGGGCTGCGCCGGGTCGTAGCTCGGGTTCGGCCGCGTCGTCGCCGGGTCATAGATCTGGACGGGCTGCCCGGCGTCATCGACCAGGTCGGAGAAGTCGCCGAGGCGTTGCCGCGCGGTCGGGACGGTGAAGAGAGCGCTCTGCGCGATCCGCTCACGCGTGGCCTCGAAGGAGACCGAGAAGAACGTCCGGCCGCGCCCGTCGAAGAGGTGCGGGACGCGCACCGGCCCGTTGAGGTTGAAGCCGAACTGATGGCGGCGGAGGAGCGACTTGTCGCCGCCGCGCTGCCGGACTTCGTGCGGGACGGCGTCGAATGTGTCGTTGCGCAGATATTCGTAGAGGCGCCCGGTGAGCGCATTCTGGCGGCCGCCGCCGCCTCTGACCTTGCCACCGCCCGGCGTCAGCTGTCCCGTTTGGACGCGGAATTCCTGAAGCGCCTTCTGCAGCTCGCTCGGGGCAGGCTTGGGCGTGGGCAAGGGCTGAGGCGGGGTTTGGCCACGCGCCGGCAGATTGACTGCGAACGTTAGTAAAGTCAGACAAATGATGGCTCTCATATAGGACAACGATCAGTCAAACCTTGATTATATCCAAATCGCCGCCGGGGCTCAACCGGAATGGCCCACGGATGACACGGATTGGACGGATTGGCACGGATCAAATCCGTGCGGCTTGTCTTACACTGGCTCGGGAATTATTCTGGCGAACTCAAAGGAGCAAACTATGCGATTGAAGTGTCTCAAGCTAGTCCTCTGTCTTCTCCTTGCGGCGGCGCCCGCCCTCGGGCAGAACCGGCGCGGCGTGGCGCGCGCCAGCAACCCGAACAAGAAGGTCCGGCTCATCGTCGGGATCGTCATCGACCAGTTCCGCGCCGACTACCTGACGCGGTTCGAGGACCTCTTCGGCGAGGGCGGGTTCCGCCGGCTGCTGCGCGGCGGGGCGGTCTTCACCAACGCCCGCTACATCCACACGCCGACCTACACCGCGTGCGGCCACGCGACTTTCATGAGCGGCGCGACCCCGGCGCTCAACGGGATCGTCGGCAACGAGTGGTACGAGCGCGAGACCGACAAGCGGGTGACCAGCGTCCTGGACGCGGGCGTCAAGCCGCTCGGCTCTCGCGCAGAGGCGGCCGGGGCCTCGCCCGCGCGGCTCCTCGGCTCGACGCTCGGCGACGAGCTGCGCCTTGCGAGCCAGAGCCAGTCGAAGGTCGTTGGGATTGCGCTCAAGGACCGCTCGGCGATCCTGCCCGCGGGCAAGCGGCCGAACGGGGCCTACTGGTACGACAGCCAGGTCGGCGCATTCGTCTCGAGCACTTACTACTTCAGCGATCTGCCGGAGTGGGTCAAGAAGTTCAACCGCGAGCAGCGGCCCGACCGCTATTTCGGCGCGACCTGGGACCGGCTGCTGCCCGAGGCCGCCTACCGCCGCTCGCTGCCGGACGACTCGGCTTACGAGAAGTCCTCGCTCGGCGGCAACAAGTTCCCCTACCGGGTCACGGGCGGCGAGGCGGCGCCCGGCCCGAAATTCTACAGCCAGTTCGAGCTCACGCCCTTCGCCAACGAGTACACCGTGGCCTTCGCGCGGGCCGCGATCGAGGCCGAAGGGCTCGGGGCCGACGACCAGACCGATCTGCTGACGGTGAGCTTCTCGGCCAACGACATCCTCGGACACGCCTACGGGCCGTACAGCCAGGAGGTCGAGGACATGACGGTGCGGACCGACCGCGTCTTCGCCGACTTTTTCAATTACCTCGACCAGCGGATTGGGCTCGAGAACACGCTCATCGCCCTCACCGCTGACCACGGCGTAGCCCCGGTGCCGGAGCAGGCGCGCGACCTCGGGATCGGCGGTCGGCTCGACCCCAAGGCCGTGACGGACGCGATCGAGGGGGCGCTCGACGGTCGCTTCGGCGAGGAGAAGTGGGTCCTCAGCTTCGTCAACAGCAACGTCTACCTCGACCAGGAGGCGGTCGCGCGCCGGAAGCTCGACCGCGCCGACGTCGAGCGCGAGGCGGGCGAGGCCGTGCTCCGGCTGCCGGGCATCGCCTACTGCTACACGCGCGCGCAGATCATGGCGGGGCAGATTCCGCCGACGCCCGTGGCGCGCAGCGTGGCCCACGGCTTCTTCGCGCAGCGCAACGGCGACCTGGTGGTCGTGCCGGCGCCCTTCTTCATGTTCGGCGAGGGGCTGGCGACGACGCACGGGACGCCCTACGGCTACGATGCGCACGTCCCGGTGATCTTCTTCGGCGCGGGCGTCGCGGCGGGCCACTACGCGGTCGAGGCGAGCCCGGCCGACATCGCGCCGACCCTCGCGGCCCTGCTCAAGGTCGAGCCGCCGAGCAACGCCGTCGGCCGCATTCTGACCGACGCGCTCAAGCCCAATCCGTAGGCCACGAGGCACGGGGAGCGCAGAGCGAGATCAACCATCTTCCCTGTGGTCCCTGTGCCCCTCGGGTCGCTCATGCTATGGTCTTAACTCTCCTCGCCCTGTGGCTGCAGATTCAGATCGGCACCATCAATGGGGTCATCACCGACCCGACGGGCGCGCGGCTCGCGGGCGCGCAGGTCAGCCTGCGCCACCCGGTGAGTGGCGCGAGCGAGCGGCGCGTGACCGACGACCGCGGCGTGTTCGCCTTCAACAACGTCGCCTTCGGTGCGTACCTGCTCGAAGTGGAGGCCGCGGGCTTCCGGCCCGCGGCCGAGGGTGTGAGCGTGCGCGCCAACGTCCCGCTCGCGCTCGAGCTGAGGCTGCAGGTGGCCGGGGCGAGCGAGGCTGAGGCGATCACCGGGCTGCTCGCCGCCGACACCCCGGGCACCGAGGTGGAGCTGCCCGAGAGCTTCATCCGCCGCGTCCCCGGGCCGACGCCGAGCCGCGGGCTGCAGCGGCTGATCGCGACTACCCCCGGGTGGACGACGCAGAACAACGGCCTGCTTCACGTCCGGGGCGTCGACGACGGCATTCTCTATGTGGTCGACGGCATCCCGACGGTCGACCGGCTCGACGCCATCTCGGCGAGCAACTTCGACACCGAGATGATCGAGACGCTCCACGTGCTCACCGGCAACCTCCCGGCCGAGTTCGGCGGCCGCTCGGGGGCCGTAGTCACGATCGAGCCGCGGTCGGGGATTGATTCGCCGCTCGCCGGCAGTCTCGGCGCGGGCGGCGGAACGTTGCGCGCGGGCGAGGTCGCCGCGACGCTCGGCGGGAAGGTCAGCCGGCGGTTCGGCTTCTTCGTCGCGGGCGCGGCGAGCCGCTCGGACCGCTTCCTCGACCCGGTGGACGAGGGAAATTTTCACAACCGCGGTGGGACGCTCAAGTTCAACGCGCGCGCCGACTGGCACCCTTCGGCGCGCGACATCCTGCTCTTCAATATCGCGGCCAACGGGACCGACTTCCAGGTCCCGAACCGGGAGGAGCAGGACCTGGCCGGGCAGCGCCAGCGCCAGGAGCTGCGCGACAACGCGCAGTCGGTAAGCTGGCAGCGCCTCTGGTCGCCGGCGACCGTGACCAACGCCGCATACTTCCGCCGCGACTACACGGCGCGCCTCAACGGGAGCGAGTTCGACACCCCGCTCTACGCCGCCCAGGACCGCCGCCACGTGCGCCAGGGCGTGATCGCCAGCCTGACCCACCTCCGCGGCGGCCACACGCTCAAGACCGGGGTCGAGGCCTCGCGCGTCACGCCGCGCGAGTTCTTCAGTTTCGCGATCACCGACCCCGAGGAAGCCGAGGAGCAGGGGGTGAGCGAGGCGGCGCTCGCCTTCGACCGCGACAATCCTTTCGTCTTCCGTGGCCGGCGCGTCGGGCACCAGTTCTCCTGGTACGCCCAGGACTCGTTCGCGCCGCTCCGGGACTTGACGCTGAACGTCGGGCTGCGCTATGACCGCTCGAAGCTGCCCGTCGTCGACCACCAGCTCAGCCCGCGCGCGGGCGCGGTCTACTACCTGCGCCGGACGCGGACGGCGCTGCGCGCCTCGTTCAACCGGCTCTACATGCCGCCGCAGGTCGAGAATCTGCTGCTCGCCGACAGCGAGGAGGCGCGCTCTCTCTCGCCGTTCGTCTCGGAGACGGGCGGGGGCGAAGTCATCCGGCCCGAGAAGATCTCGGCCTACGAGGCCGGGGTGGCACAGGACGTGGGGGGCTGGTTCCGGCTCGACGCGGCTTACTGGTGGCGGAACTTCCGGAACTTTGACGACCCGAACGTCTTCTTCAACACGACAGTGATCTTCCCGAACAGCGTCGCCTCGGGGTTCGCGCGCGGGCTCGACGTGCGGCTTGACGTGCCGCCGCGCCGGGGGTGGTCGGGCTACCTGAGCTACACCAACGCGCGCATCCTCCAGATGGGGCCGATCAACGGGGGGCTCTTTCTGACCGACGAGTTTTTGGAGATCGGCCCCGGAACGCGCTTCCTCCCGGACCACGACCAGCGGAATGTCGGGGCCTTCGGCGTGACCTACGCGCGTGGCGCCTGGTGGGCGACGCTCGCCGGGCGGCACGAGAGCGGGGTCCCGCTCGAGGTCGATGACGAGCGGCTCGAGGAGCTAGAGCGGGAGCCGGGCGCGGACCTGGTGGATTTCGAGCGGCGGCGCGTGCGGCCGTGGACGACTTTCGACTTCTCGGCCGGCGTGGATCTTCTGGGGTCCGAGCGGGCGCAAATCAGCCTGCAGTTCGACATTCAGAACTTCGCCGGCCGGCGCTTCGCCTATAACTTCGGGAATCCGTTCGAGGGCACCCACTTCGGCCACCCGCGGATGTTGAGTGGGCGCGTCAAAGTGACTTTCCGCTAGCCGACGAGATGAGAGCCGCATTGCTCGCGGGGGCGGCTCTAAAAAGTTTGTCTCCCGAGACCGTCACTGCCTCTCACGAAATCTGGCGAGCGGAGACTTTCTCGCTTGTCTTGACCGCGCCGAACCAATATAGTGTTGGACGCTGGGAATCGTCAACACATACACCAAAGAATCATCGATCATTGTCGATGACAGGACTTAAGGGCCGCTTGCTGGCAGCATCGAACCAAGCCATCGAGTCATGACATTCGGGCGGGTATCGATGCCCCTCTGGCCATCATAAATTGTCGATCAACTTCCACTTTCCGGTAAGGCTTCGTCGCCTGGGCGACATTTCTCACTTGAGTTAATGCTTTCCCAAATATTTCTTTTTCCTGGGGAAAGCGCCGAGAAAGTGACGGACGAAGGGCTGACGCTCGCGGGCGGCGGCTGAAGTACCGCGCCCACACTGATATGGGAGTCGACCCGTCGTGGCCGACCCAACAGGGCGGGGTGCGCGGTGAGTCGAGCCCTTGGCGGCAGTTTGCCGAAACCCCCAACCATCAGAGGAGTCATGACGATGACGAAGAGACGTGTGGTATTTCTCAGTGCTGTGCTTGCCTTGCTTCTCGGGATGGCAGGCACGTCGACGGCGCAGACGGCGACCGGACAAATCACCGGCACGGTGCAGGACGCGAGCGGGGCCGTGCTGGCTAAGGTCAAAGTCACGGCCAGTCACCAGCTCACCAACCAGAGTCGGGAGACGACGACCAGCGACAGCGGCACGTATGTCTTCCCGCTGCTGCCCATCGGGGTCTACTCGGTGACGGCGGAGCATCAGGGCTTCCGCACCGCCAAACAGTCCAACATACAGCTCAGCGTGGATCAGGTCGTGCGGGTTGACATGGATCTCACGGTCGGGGAGGTGACCGATGTGGTCGAAGTGCAATCGGGCGCGGTGACGCTTGACACCGAGACCGCCTCCATGGGACAGATCGTCTCCCAGCGGCAGGTGACACAATTGCCCCTCAACGGGCGCAACTTTCTGCAACTTTTGTTTCTTAACGGCGGCACCGTCGAAACCAACGGTGAACAAGGAGGGATGCGACAGGGCGCCGGGAACGCGATCAGCATCAACGGGGCGAGACCGACCTCGAACAACTACTTGATCGACGGGACCTCGAACACCGACACCGCGCTGGGCACTCCGAGCGCTATTTTGTCAATTGATGCCATTCAGGAGTTCAAGGAACAGACCGGGACCTACTCGGCCGAGTACGGCTTCAGCGCCAACCAGGTCAACGTCGTCAGCAAGACCGGCACCAACGACCTGCACGGGGCGGCCTTCTGGTTCGGCCGCAACGACGCGTTCGACGCCAACACCTTTTTCAATAATCTCGCCGGGACGGCGAAAAACAAGTTGCGGCAAAATCAGTTCGGCTTTGTCGCCGGAGGGCCGGCCTACATCCCCAAGCTCTATGACGGGCGCAACAAGACATTCTGGCTGGTGAACTACGAAGGCCGGCGAACGATCTCGGGATTCCAGGACTTTCTCACCATCCCGACCCCGGACCAACTGGCAGGCCGGTTCACGTCGGTGATCATTGACCCCCTGACCGGCCGGCCTTTCCCGAACAACACGATCCCGACCAGCCGTTTCTCGCGCCTGGCGCAACTCGCGACCGCCAAATTTTTCCCCGCCCCGAATTTCACCGGGACGCAGGGCAACTATATTCGGCGGCGGAATATCCCGAACGACACGGATCAGTACACCATCCGTGGCGACCAGCAACTCGGTCGCTTCGGCACCGTCTTCGGTCGTTTCACCAATTCCGACTATACGAACATCAGCGTGCAGAACACGACGGAGCTGGGGGATGTCTTCTTCGTGCAAAAAACGCGGAACTGGCAGGTCTCCCATTCGCTGCCCGTCGGCGCGACTCTCGTCAATCAGTTTCGCTTCGGTTACGTCGGGGCCACGGCCAACCAGCATGGATTCCCGGCGCCTCAGTCCGACATCGACCCGCTCGGGCTGACCGGGGTCTTCACAGACATTCCCGACGACCAGCGATCGTACCCGGCGGTCGGCTTCGGCGGGGTGGGGACGGGGCTTTCCGGCGGCGGGAGCGCGGTCAATGACTTCCAGGCGAGCTATCAACCCATGTGGGACGTGAGTAACACCACCACCTGGATTCGCGGCCGCCACACGCTGAACTTCGGCGCCAACTTCCGCAAATGGTCGCTCCAGCGGGACCTGGCCAACGATTTCCTGGGTCAATTCACCTTCAGCGGCTTTTTCACCGGCAACACGACCAGAGATCATGCGGTGGCCGACTTTCTGCTCGGGTACTTCTCGGGCGCCAGCGTCTTCCAACCGGCGGGCTTCGGCGTCGAGGGCAAGACGGGGAATCCGCGCCAGTTCAACTTCTGGTATCTGGCGCCGTATATTCAGGATGACTGGAAAGTAAACTCGCGTCTGACCTTGAACCTGGGTCTGCGCTGGGACTTCCGGACCGTCCCCAACGAAAGCAACGACCGGATGGGCTGGCGCGACCTGTCCAACCCGCGCGGCGGTCTGCTGGTGGCGGACCAGACTTTGGTGGACGAGGGCATTGTCGGTGACGGCAGCTACTACAAATTCGCCGGTCGCCGGAACCCCTACGATGCCTCGAAGCGGGTCTTCGCCCCTCGCCTCGGTTTCGCATTCCGGCCCTTCAGCGACGACAAGACGGTAGTCCGTGGCGGCTACGGGGTCTTCTTCGATTCCGCCGAAGGGCGCGAGATCGACGGGGCCTCGGACATCTACCCCTACGTCAGCCGCGGGAATTATATCCAGAGTCTGGGCCAGACCAACTTGAGGACAACGGACAATATGTTCCCCAACTTTGCCGGCGGGGGCGCCGCCTCGCCCGCGGCCAACACCTTCCTGGCGGTGAGCATGTCGCCGCAGCCGCGGAACCCTTACGTGCAGCAGTGGTCTCTCGGAATCCAGCGCGCGCTCGGCGGGAGCACCACCCTCGAAGTCAACTACATCGGCTCGAAGGGGACGCATCTGCTCATGCGGCGCAACATCGCGCAGGCCCTGCCGCCTGCCAACCCGGCCCTCTGCGCGGCCACCCCGACCGTCGGTGACTGCCCGGTGCTCGCCCGGCGTCCGTTCCCCAATTTCGCGACTTACATTGACAGCGACTGGTCAGGGAACTCCAGCTACAACGCGTTCAACGCCAAGGTGGAGCATCGCACCAACTCGCTGCTCTTCACCGCAGTCTATACCTTTGCCAAGAGCATCGACAGCAAATCCGCCGCCGCCGGGATTGGTAACGACGTCGCCGGTTGGCAAGGATTTTTGAACAACAACGACATCAGGCGCGATCGCGGGCGTTCGGAGTTCGACGTCGATCACCGTCTGGTGAGCAGCTTTGTTTACGAACTGCCCTTCGGACACGGCAAGAGGTTCGGCAACAACCTGCCCAAAGTCGCCGATGTCCTGATCGGCGGCTGGCAGGTGAACGGCATCGTCACCTTCCAAAGTGGATTCCCCATGACGATCTCGGCGGCGGATGTCGGGGGCCTGAACGACACCTCCGGCACCAACCGGGCCGACCTCGTCGGGGACCCGGACCCGAGCGGTTTCGAGCCAACCATTGCCAAGTGGTTCAACACCGACGCTTTCAGGCAGCCCGCGGCGGGGTTCCTCGGGACCTCCGGCCGTGGCATTCTGAGGTTGCCCGGGATTAACAACTGGGACACCGGGCTGTTCAAGAACTTCAAAATTACGGAGCAGGTCAGCTTCCAGTTCCGGTTCGAGTCGTTTAACGCCTTTAACCACACCCAGTGGGGGGGGCCGATCCGGAACGTGGCTGACACACGGTTCGGGCGGGTCTTGAGCACACGGCCGGCG
>Ga0075421_100009691_pt1 | contig 11873 bp, 9 predicted proteins | sample SoiMetdeltSBSDD5_FD_75292 | JGI IMG/M metagenome (GOLD analysis project Ga0075421, IMG submission 75292) | Bulk soil microbial communities from a Populus tree surrounding site in Tennessee, USA - Soil MetaG P. deltoides SBSDD5 | ecosystem: Environmental > Terrestrial > Soil > Tree plantation...
TGCGAGGCCAGCCACGAGCCGCCGAGCGGCATGCTAGCGCGGAAGGACGTGACCAACGACCGTGGCGGCGCGAGCGTCGCTAGCGACATCGTTGCGGCGGCACGCGGAACCACGGTCGAGCGGCTCCGCCGGCAGTTACACGGCGATCTCGACGCGATGGTCATGATGGCGCTGCGCAAGGAGCCGCGGCTGCGGTACGGATCGGCCGAGCTGATGCGCGAGGACATCGCTCGTTACCTCGATGGTCGGCCGGTGGCGGCGCAGCGGCCGAGCCGCGCGTACCACCTCCGTAAGTTCATCGCCCGCCATCGCGTCGCCGTCGCCGCGGGCATGCTCGCCACGGCATCACTCGCCGCTGGAGCCGCCGTTGCCCTGCGGCAGGCGGCGGCGGCCAATCGGGAACGCGACCGGGCGACCAGTGCTCTCGCGCGCGTCGAGGAGACGCTCGAGGAGTCGGAGCAGATGACCGGGTTCCTGGTCGGCCTGTTCGACGCCAACGCGTTCACGCCGTTAGGCGGGTCGCCCGGGACCATGGAAGACCTGCTTCGCCGCGGATCTCTCCAGGTGGAGCGATCTGCGTCGCAACCGCTCGTCCAGGCGCGCATGCTCGATGGCATGGGGCGTGTGTACCGCGCCATCGGACGCTTCCCCGATGCGCGGGCCGCGCTCGAGCGCGCGGTGACGCTCCGGCGGGCCAACGGCGGCGAAACTGCCGAGTTGGCGAATAGCATGGTGCAGCTCGCGGACGTGTTGCGCCTCCTGGGTGGGTATCCGGCGGCGGAGGCTACGTCCCGTGCAGCGTTGGAGATACGCCAGCGCGCGCTGGGGCCTTTGCATCCTGCGGTAGCCGATGTCGTCTCGCAGCTTGCTGGACTGGCAGTGTATCGAGGCGCGCTCGTCGAGGCCGAATCGCTCGCGCGACACACGCTCGCGCTCCGGCGCTCGACGCTCGGTGTTGACGATCCACGGATCGCGGCCGGGCTCGAGCTGCTCAGTGCTACGCTGCGCCGGCGCGGCGAGCTGGGCGAAGCAGAGCTCCGCCTGGAGGAGGCGATCGGACTGTACGAACGACGGCTCGGGCCCGACGATCCGACGCTGACGACGCCGCTGCTCCGACTCGCCGAAATGCGCAGCGTCGCCGGTCGGCTTGCCCAAGCCGAGCCGCTCTACCTGCGAGTGCTTCGTATCCGCGAACGGGCGCTCGGGCTCAATCACCCCCAAACGGCGTATGCGCTCGGCAGTCTCGCGGCATTCCGGTCGGAGCAAGGTCGCCACGACGAGGCGATACGGCTCGCGACTCGCGCCGTGGGCATCCATCGCGCGGCGATGGGCCCGAGGCATCTCAATTTCGCCGACGCCACGGCGGTGCTGGCGCGCATGTATCTGCGTGCGGGCCGGCTGTCTGAAGCAGAGCGCACGCAACGGGAAGCGCTCCAGGTCGCCGAGGGCGCGCTCGGCCGACAGCACTCGTACTATGCCGGGACCCTCACCGGCCTCGGTGGCATCCTGGTGGCGGAAGGGCGACTGGATGAGGCCGAGGCAACCTTCCGGCAAGCCATCGACGTCCGGCGGCGCGCTCTCGGTGGCGAGATCGGCGTGATCGCGCAGGAGATCGCCGGATTGGGCGACGTTCACGCGCGCCGAAACGACTTCGCGACCGCGGACTCGCTCTATCGCCGTGCCGTGAACATCCTCACGGCCAACGGGAATCCAATGCAACCCGACAGACGGGACGTTTACCGTCGATTGGCCGAACTGTACGCGGCGCACGGTCGTGCCGCGGACGCGGCGCGCTATCGCATGCTCGCGGAGGGAAGAACCGAACTGCGCTAGCCCGCGCCGTGTCCGGCGCTGGGCCGCGATTGCGTAGACCCTTGGTGAGACCCGATTTGAGACGACCTCACCATGGCCCGCATGCCCCTCCACGCGATGTTCCACGCGCCGACGCCACCCGCGATCGACGCAGCGTCGGAGGAGCTCGCGTACGTCGCCTTGCAGTCCGCGGGCGGCGACGACCGTCCTGACGCACTCGGCGTCGTCGACACGAACCCTGCCTCATCGACCTACGGGCAACTCGTCGGTCGCGTGGAGTTCCCGACCGGCGGTAACGAGCTGCACCACGTCGGATGGAACGCGTGCGGCTCCCGTCACTGCTCGTGCGCGCCTAACGCGCGCGGGGAACGGCGGTACCTCATTGTCCCCGGCGTCCAATCATCGCGGATCCACGTCGTTGACACGATGCCCGACCCGCGTCGGCCGCGGCTCGTGCGCGTGATCGACGGCGAGGACGTGGCTCGCAAGACGGGCTATGCCATGCCGCATGCGGTGCGCTGTGGCCCTGACGGCATCTACGTGAACGCGCTCGGCACCGCGGACGGGCGTGGGCCGGGCGGCGTTTTCCTCCTCGACTACGATACGTTCGACGTGAAGGGGGCTGGGGAGCGGGACGGGGGGCCGCAGCACCAGGCCTCGGACTTCGCCTGGCATGTCGGCCAGCACACGCTGCTGACGAGCGAGTGGGGCAGGCCCAACATGGTGCGTGATGGGCTCGTCCCGGAACTGCTCGTCGAACGCAGGTACGGCCACGTACTTCACGTGTGGGATCCGCGCGAGCGGCGCCACGTCAAGACCCTCGACCTCGGCACCGAACATCAGATGGTGCTCGAACTGCGGCCAGCGCACAACCCGACGCGCGCCTATGGCTTTGCGGGGGTGGTGCTGTCGCTCGCCGACCTGTCCTCGTCGGTGTTTCTGTGGTACCTGGATCGGAGCAATGGCTGCAATGCGGGCGAGTGGAAAGCGAGAAAGATCATCAGGATCCCGGCGGAGCCGGCGGATCCGTCACTGTTGCCTCCGATCCTCTCTGGGTCGGCCGCCGTCCCGCCCTTCATCGCGGCGATCAACCTGTCCGCGGACGACCGCTTTCTCTACGTCTCCTGTTGGGGAACGGGCGAGCTTCGCCAGTATGACGTAAGCGACCCATTCAACCCGGCGCTCACCGCCGTGGTGCGGCTCGGGGGTATCGCCCGCTGCTCGCCACACCCCCGAGCGCCACGCGTGGCACTCAACGGCGGTCCACACGCGGTAGAGGTGAGTCGCGACGGTCGGCGCGTGTACGTCACGAACTCGCTGCACGCTTCCTGGGACGCGCAGTTTTATCCTGACGGCATTCGTGGCTGGCTCGCGAAGCTCGACGTCGGCCGCACGGGCGGCCTTTCATTCGACCCCCGCTTCTTTCTCGAGTTCGACCACGGCATCCGTCCGCACCAGGTCCGACTCCTCGGCGGCGACGCGTCGGACGGGTGCTAGAGCAGCCAGCACGTACTAGGCGTCGCCTCGTTCTTTTGCCTTCGCGTACGCTCGCACGAGTGTGAACAGGATGCCACCGTAGCCGAGCACCACGCCGCCCCGCCAGGCGATCTCGCCGAGGTCCTGATCACTCGTGTGGAGCCCCCACGCCATACATGCGAGGCCGGCGCCCGACCACGCCACGCACGCGAGCGCCGTGCGCACGTGCGCCCAGAATGCATCGCGCTCCGCGCGTCGATGCTCCTCGGCGCGCTTCAGCTCCATCTCTTCGCGAATCTGCTGCGGCAGGGGCATGGGGGCCTATTTCTTCGTGATGATCTGAATTACCCCGCCCATGTGCCCGGTTCCCCACAGCGTCGTCGCGTCGCGCGAGTTCACGAAGCGGATCTCTCGAATCTGGCTCGCGTTTACGTTCTGCAGGTAGGAGAGACCACCGTATTCGGTGTTGTCGACGTACACCCTGGGCTGCGCCGACTCCCCGTTCCGATCCGTCGGCCCCCGCGAGCGCAGCATCTGCGGACGGAGCTTCTGAACCACCTGCAATGCGTTAGACGCATCGGCAGCTCGCGACGAGATCTCGGACTCCAGAATCAGGTCGCGGTCGGTGTGCGCGGCGGCCGTTCCAGAGGAGCCTTTGCTGGCACACGCGACTGTAACGGCGAGCATGGCCGCGAACGCAACCGCCGACAAGCGGTCGAGCATAGACGACCCTCCGAGCGGAAAAGGACTCCGCCGTCAGGCGACGGCAGACACGGCATCACGCTCGTCGCTGGTACGCCGGCGCGCAAGGCCGCTGCTCACAGGCTGTGTCACGCGAGGCATGAGGTCCCGCTCGAAGAAGCTGGTGCCGTCGAGCCCTGACGGCACGCTCAAGCCGAGTCCAACGAGCGCACTCGGCATCACATCCGCCGTCCTCCGGGGACGAATCGCAGTCGGGCGGTTCGTGAGCAATGGAACGCGCATGTGGTCGCCGTGGAGCGCACCGTGCGAGGACACGTGCGGAATGGGCTCGTAGTGTGCGCGAAAGTCCCAGTCACGCGCCGCGGAGAGGATCATCTCGCCCGAGCGAGGCGAGCTCGCGAGCCGCGAGACTTGCACGAGCGCGTCCGGATAGTCCGACGCGGCGCAGACTTCGTGCGCTTCGGCATCCGCGAGCATCTCGTGCGCGTCAATACCAAATGGGTCCCCCGTCAGAGGACGGTAGCTCAATCCATCAGCGCTCTCGACGATTTGCGCTGTCCCTCGCGACCGAGTCCGGACCTCTACGGTATTTGGCCCACACGGCAGCATGAGCAGGTCGACCGACGCCCGATCGAGAAGCGCCGAGGCGAGGTCGGACCAGCGTTCGCGGAGGACGGGCCACCAGGGGCGCGTTCGGCGATCGAGCTCGAGGTAGATGTGCGCCATCGCGTTGCCGCTCACCATCACGGCGGCGTCTCGCCCGCCGGTGAACGTCCACGGGTGTGCGATCGTGGCGTATCCAAACGATCGCATCAGCGTCGCCAGGTCGTCATGCGACGCGACTGGCGAATGGCCGTGGTCACTCGCGACCCACAGGTGCATCGAGTTCCACCGTCCCGCGCGCTCCGCGTCGTGACGGATCTCGGCGACCGTCTCGTCGACGATGCGCATTGCGTCGCGCACCGCGCCGGACGCATGACCGCTGGCATGCGACGCCTTGTCGATCCCCATGAACGCGGCGAACACGAATCGCGGCCTGGTCAGCCGGATCCGGCGGGCGACCTCGGTCCCGACATGGCGATCGATGCTGAGCCAGCCCGCCACATTCCCCGTGAAATGCGTGCGGCCGGCGCGGGCCGCGAACGCCATGCCGCGCCCGATCCGGTCACGCGTCCGCAACCCGCGTCGAATCACGGTCAGCGCCCCGAGCGACGACGTGGCGAGCTCGAACAACGTTGGTGCGCCAGGGTCGAGGTCCGCGTCGACGTGCTTCATCTCCAGACCGACGTAGCTGCGGCAGTTCCCGAACCCGCGGGCCGTCTTCCGCGTCCGATCGAACCACCGCAATCCGGGAAGACCGATCGGTCCCGGATAGCGTCCCATCAGGAACGGCGTGTACGCCGGACCGGTGACCGACGGGAACACGCTCGTGACGGTCGAAAAGGACCCCTCGTCGCGAAGTCGTGCGAGCGCAGGCAAAGTGCCAGCGTCCATGGCGTCCGCAAGCGTATCGGCGCGCGCCCCATCGGCCAGCAGGATGACGACGGATGTATCGTTCACATGCTCTTCGACGAAGTACGAATGGTGCGGCACGGCGCACGCACCGCGACGTCGCATTCCCTCGGTGCCAGGCTCGATAGTAGCTGGGAATGCTTGGAGTCATTCCAGTGCATGACGCTGGCCACGCCCCCCGGAAACGCCCCGTCAGTGGCGCGCGGCATCCTGCGCCAGATAAACTCATTCGCCTGGCGCGCGATGCGCCGGCGCATCCGCAGCCCAGGACCAATGGCAAAACGAAAACCGCGTACGGCGACCAGGGAGCGCGCGCCCGGTCTCCGACCGATCCCGAGCGAGTCGCCCGCACGCTCACCGCGCACGAAAGGCCAGGGTGCGCCGCGAGGTCCGCGAACCGCATCGGGAAAGAAGGCCGACGCAACGACACTCGCGGACGCTGCGCAGAACGCACTCGAGGGGCTGCGCGAGCGGACTGAGGAAGGGCACCTGAAGGCGGGCCGCACACCGCCGTCCCAAACCCCGGCGCTCCGCAGCTCCGGCGCGACGCGCGAAGTGGACGATGCGATCAGGAGTCCGTACGCCACCGTCACCGAAGACGAGAAACTCCTGCAGCAACCGGGACGGTTCGACGACTTCACGCGCACGGACACGTGGCGCGTCCTGCGCATCACGAGCGAATTCATCGAGGGATTCGACACGCTCGCGTCGGTGCAGAAGGCCGTGACTGTTTTCGGATCGGCACGAACCGGCCCCGACGACCCGCAGTATCAGTGCGCTCAGGAAGTCGGTCGGCTCCTCGCCGAAGCCGGCTTCGCCGTCATCACCGGCGCCGGGCCCGGGATCATGGAGGCGGCGAACAAGGGCGCGCGGCTCGGCCAGGGGCGCTCGATCGGTTGCAACATCGAGTTGCCGTTCGAGCAGGGCGCCAACCCGTACGTCGATACGCTCGTGAACTTCCGCTACTTCTTCGTGCGGAAGACGATGTTCATCAAGTACTCCGTGGCGTTCATCATTTTTCCTGGCGGATTCGGAACGCTCGACGAGCTGTTCGAGGCGCTCACGCTCATTCAGACCGGCAAGATCTTCCAGTTCCCTGTGATCCTGTTTGGCCGCCACTACTGGGCCGGACTCGTGCGCTGGCTGCAGACGCGCGTGCTTGGCGAGGGAAAGATCTCGCCGGGCGATCTCGATCTGATGTTGCTGACCGACGATCCCGCCGAAGCGACGCAGGCGGTGATCAACGCATACGACGCACAGCTCCACACATCGCGCTCGCGCCTGGAGGGCGAATGAAGAAGAAGGGAAAGGGAGGGGGAAACACGGCGCCCGAATCGCGCTCGCGTGGGTTCAAGACGTCTCGACCGGGCAAGACGATCGAGCGCTCGTCGGCTGCCGGCCCGAAGGCAGAGCAGAAGCGGGCCGCCGAAGAGCGGGAACGTGCGGGCGCTCAGCACACGTCTCACGAGGGGAGTCGCTTCCTCCGCGGCCAGCGCATCGACCCGCGCCGGATCGATGGGACGGAGACGGTGCAGGAGCTGATCGAGGGGACGTTCCTCGCGTACAACGCCGCACGGCTCCGCGAGGCCTGTCAGCTCTTCACGCAGAAGATGTTGGAGCCGGACGTGACAGTGGGGATGACGCTCACCGGCGCGCTCACGCCGGCCGGCTTGGGGATGGCTGCGCTCATCCCGCTCATCGAGGCGGGTTTCGTGGACTGGATCATCTCCACGGGCGCGAATCTCTACCACGACACGCACTTCGGCCTGGGGCTCCCGATGCATCGCGGGAACGCGCAAGAATCGGACGTCGTGCTGCGCGAGGAGGGTGTCGTGCGCATCTACGACATCTTCTTCGACTACGACGTCCTGCTCTCGACCGACGCGTTCTTCCGCAAGATCATCCAGAGACCGGAGTTCCAGCACGCGATGTCGAGCGCGGAGTTCCACCACCTGTGTGGCAAGTACGTCCGCGAGCGCGAGAAAGCGCTGGGCATCGGCCAGAAGTCGCTGCTGTCGGCAGCCTACACGTGCGGTGTGCCGATCTACACATCCTCCCCGGGCGACTCGTCGATCGGCATGAACATCGCCGCGCTGTCCCTCGACGGGAACCGATGTGTCATCGATCCTAACGCCGACGTGAACGAGACGGCGTCGATCGTGCTTGGCGCCAAACGTCAGGGTGGCCGCAGCGGCGTTCTCATCGCCGGCGGCGGGAGCCCGAAGAACTTCATGCTGCAGACGGAACCCCAGATCCAGGAAGTGCTCGGGATTGACGAAAAGGGTCATGACTTCTTCCTCCAGATCACCGACGCCCGTCCGGATACGGGCGGACTCTCCGGCGCAACGCCGGCCGAGGCGGTGAGCTGGGGCAAGATCGATCCGGATCGGTTGCCTGACGCGGTGGTATGCTACCTCGATTCGACTGTCGCTCTGCCGCTGCTGACGTCATATGCGCTCGCGGTGCGCGGGAAGCGTTCTCTTCGCCGACTCTATGATCGGCGCGAGGAGCTGATGGATCGCTTGCGCACCGAGTACGAGCGAGCAGGCGGCGAGCCGGCGGCGGCTGAGGATGTGGAGGCCTTGCTGCCCATGCATCGTTAGGAAAGACAACGCAGCTGTCACTTCACGATCCCCCGCCTCACCGCGCGTACGAAATTCGCTCTCGAGTAATCCCCACCAGAGAGGTATCCCGGCAACGATTCGCCGCCGAAAAGATCGCGGACGATCGATGCGTCCGACGCGCCAGCGTGAATCCGCTGCTCGATTGCTGCCACCGTCTCGTCGACCCAGTCCGCCTTCGCGCGTAACAGCGGTGCGGAGTCGGGAACGTACCCCCGATGCGCGTCGAACAGGCGCCCCGGGGATAGCGCGGCGAGCGCGCGCAGCGTCTGCGCCAGGAGCCGCGGATCCTCCCCGGGGTGCGCGATGCGCACCTTCACGCCGAGGTACAGGTCGCCGCCGAACAACGTGCCGGTCGCCGCGTCCCACACTACGTGGTGGTCGCGCGAGTGCCCGGGGGCGGCGATCAGCTCGAGATCATCGGGCTCGAACCGGACGACGTCCGTCCGGAGCGGCGGCGTCGAACCCCAGGTGAGTCGCCGGTACAGTCGAATCGGCTCCGGATCACGAAGGGCGGCGAGGGTGGTCGCCCCAGCCGCGATCGGTATCCCCGCCCGTGCGACGAGCTCTGCGTTCCCCGCGTGATCCTCGTGGTGATGCGTGATGACGACGCCGCGCGGCCGCTCGCGGTCGAGCAGCTGCGCGACGTCCGCGCGCACCGCGGAGAACCCACAGTCGATCAGCGCGCCCCGCACCAGGTAGGCGCTCGCCGAGTACCCCATGAGGCGACTCACCGGACTGGCCATCTCGAACCGGGTCACGTCCCCGTACCGCTCGGTCCGGATCACGCCCACCTCGCCATGGTTTGTTGCCTGCCAACGCGGTGCGGCTTAGCTTTGGTCAGGCGCAGCGCCCGGCTCGAAAAGCCGGGCGCTCCACTTTTTGTGTCTATGCGGTCAGTGGAGCCCCGATGATCGAAGAGCTGAAGCAGAAACTCGGTGCCGAGGTCGAGAAGCTTCGACACGAGCTGAACGTCGTGCTACCCGGCGAAATCCGGAAGGCCGTCGAGCTCGGTGACCTTCGCGAAAACAGCGAATACAAAGCCGCCCTGGAGCGCCAGCAGTTCGTTCAGGCACGGCTCGGGCAGCTCAGGCAGCGTCTCAGCAAGCTCGCGCAAATCGACATGAGCCAGATCCCGGCCGACAAAGTCGGGCTCGGGTCGCGCGTCGTCGTCGAGGACAACGATACCAAAACGCTCGAGACCTATAACCTCGTCTTCGGGGACTCCGTCGAGTTCGAGGAGGGCCACGTGAGCATGGGCTCGCCCATCGGCCGCGCGCTCGTGGGGAAGGGCGTGGGTGATGAAATCGTGCTCAAGCTGCCGGCGAAGACCCGACGATTTAGAATCGTCGAGCTGGTCACCATCCATCAGGGCGCGGCCGACTGACGAGCACCGCTCATTGGCGGCCGACTTGTCCGGTCCGTCAGCTCCCGAAGCTCCGCTCCACCTCCGCATCGTAGCGCGCGAGCTCGACCTTCGTCCGCGAACCGTCCCAGCCGAGCCGCCCGGCAAGCACCGCCGCGACCACTCGTGCTGCTGACCGGCCATGGTCCGCAGTCTCGTATGCGATGTGGAGACGCCTGACGAGCACGTCCGCGAGCGTCATCGCCATCTCACGCTCGACGGCGTGAACGACTTCCGCGAGAAGGTACGGGAGCTCGCGTGCGATGCGTCGCGCGAGCGCGGGTTCCGACGCGGTGAGCGCGGCGACCTCGCGCCATCGCCCGCCGTATGCCTCAATGAGGCGCTTCGCGACCACGGCATCGCCTACCTCCAGCTCCGCCGCGCGCAGTGCTTCGTTCAGCGTTCGGATCTCGCCGCCCGGCAGCGGTTCGCGGTTCGTGCGTTCGCGCGTCGGCTTCCTGCCGAGCGCACGCTCCACCGCGTCAACAACCTCCGCAGACATGGCGCGGTAGGTGGTCAACTTCCCACCGGTCACCGAGATGAGTCCCGATCCGCTTCGGTCGATGCGGTGCTCGCGGGAGGCACTCGCCGGGTCCCTCGCGAACCCGGACGCAATGAGCGGTCGGATGCCCGCCCACGCCGCGATCACGTCGCCGGCGCCGAGTTTGGCTGACGGGAAGAACGCGTTGGCCGTGGCCAGCAGGTACTCGACGTCCTCACGGGATGCCCGCACCTCCTCGGGCCGCTCGTCGGTTGGCGTGTCGGTAGTCCCGATGATCGTCGTCGCCAGCGAGGGCAGTACGAACATCACGCGGCCATCGATGGGTGAGAGAAGCGTGAGTGCACCCTTCGGTGCCAATCGCTCTCGTGGGATGGCGACGTGGACCCCCTTCGTGGCGCGAACGCTCACCCGCGCGCCTCGATCGTCCAGCGCGCGTACGTCGTCACTCCACGGCCCGGCGGCATTGACCACGGTCGTCGCCCGCACCTCGATCTCGAGTTGCTCTTCCCCGGCACGAACCGCTGCGCCGACGATCTGCTCCCCGTCACGAAGAAAGCGGACGGCCCCGGCGTGATTCACCACGGTGGCGCCGTGCTCGTCGGCCGCCATCGCATTGACCAGGGTCAGGCGGGAATCGTCGGTCGCGGCGTCGTAGTACTGTGCCCCGCCAACGAGCCCTTCGCGTTCCAAAAGCGGCTCACACGCCGCCACCTCCGATGCGTCGAGCGCGCGATGATTCGCGACGTTGCGGAACGCCGCGAGCGCATCGTACATGAAGAGTCCCGCGAGCAGCTTCCATCGCCTGACCCGCGCACCACGATATACCGGCCAGGTGAACCGCAGCGGACGGACGAGGTGCGGCGCGATTCGCATCAGCGTGCGACGCTCGCGGCTCGACTCGAACACCAGATGGAGATGCCCATGCTCGAGGTATCGGACCCCGCCGTGAATGAGTCGAGAGGACCGACTCGACGTGCCGCTGCCGAAGTCGTCCCGCTCGACGAGCGCCGTCCGCAAGCCTCGCATCGAGGCGTCGCGCGCAATGCCCGCCCCGTTGATGCCACCGCCGATCACGAGCAGGTCGAACCGCTCGCTCGCGAGACGCGCGAGTCGACCGGCGCGCGCCTGCGTCGCCGTCGTCGCCGACGGATCGGTGAGGGCGGTCCGATCGAGCTCGTCGTACGCGGTCATCGATGAGTGCGGGACCTGACTCCCGGGACGATCGTGCGCACTGGGAAGCGCGATATGCCGACCGTGATGCCGACGTCGAGCGCACTGCCTCCATATGGGTCGTCGAACAATGCCTCGCACTGCCAACGGACTCCACCATCGTCGACATCGCGGGCGGGGTGGGGCGTCATGCGGTACCCATCGCGCGGGCTGGTCGAACGGTCATCGTCGTGGACTTCGTGTACACCGCCATCCGCACGGCGACCCAACGCGACCCACGAATCCTCGGCGCCGCCGCCGATGTGCGCGCGTTGCCCATACGTATCGACTCGGTCGACGCCATCCTCTGCGTCAACTTTCTGGACCGGGGGGTCCTCCCGACGCTCGTACGCCTGCTCCGCCCTGGGGGCGCCCTCGTCTACGAGACATTCACGCGTCGGCACCTGGAGCTCGTTCGTGCTGGTCGCGCACGCGGTCCACGGAACCCGGCGTATCTGCTCGACGACGGCGAGCTGCGCGCGCTTGTCGCACCGCTCGTCGTTCGCGAGTATGCGGAAGGGCTCGTAATGGACGACGTCGGTGAGAGACACGTAGCTCGCGTAGTCGCGGTGAAGGCTTCCGGTAGCGGCGTCGCGCCACGAAAGACAGTGTCGCCTAAGTTCCCGCCGGGATG
>Ga0075421_100009692_pt1 | contig 11872 bp, 8 predicted proteins | sample SoiMetdeltSBSDD5_FD_75292 | JGI IMG/M metagenome (GOLD analysis project Ga0075421, IMG submission 75292) | Bulk soil microbial communities from a Populus tree surrounding site in Tennessee, USA - Soil MetaG P. deltoides SBSDD5 | ecosystem: Environmental > Terrestrial > Soil > Tree plantation...
CGCCGCGCGTGGGTGAGCACGCTCGCCGGGTAGTCGTCGACCAGCTCGACGTCGGAGACCAGCGCCGTGCGGGCGTAGACGCCCTCGAAGAGGTCGTGGGACAGGAGGGCGTTCTCGGGTACGCGGTCCTCGAGCGCCGCGGTGAAGGCGTCGACGTCGTAGAGGCCCTTGCCGGTGAAGATGCCCTCGCCGAAGAGGTCCTGATAGGTGTCCGACACCGCCGTCGTGTAGGGGTCGACACCGGTGTGCCCGGAGTAGAGCCGCGCGAAGAGCGAGCCGGCGGCGCTCGCCATGTTGACGCTCACCCGCGGTTGCAGGATGCCGTAGCCGTCGACGACCCGGCCGCTCGCCGCGTCGAGCGCGGGGCGGTTGAGCGGATGGGCGGCGACGCCGATGAGCGTCTTGGCGACGTCGCGCGGCAGGCGCGTGTCGGAGTCGAGCGTGATGACGTAGCGCACGCGCGGCAGCACCTCGAGGGCGCCGACCTGCAGCTCGATGCTGGTGTCGGTGGCGCCGCGCAGCAGCCGGTTGAGCTCCTCGAGCTTGCCGCGCTTGCGCTCCCATCCCATCCACAGACCTTCCCCCTCGTTCCACCTGCGCCCGCGGTGGAAGAGGAAGAAGCGGTCGTTCCTGCCGTCTGCGGCGCCGGCGTTGAGGCCCTCGATCGCCTCGCGCGCCGCGGCGAGGATCGCGTCGTCGCCGGGCATCCGCGGCTCCGGCGCGTCGGTGAAGTCGCCCAGGATGGCGAAGTGGATGTTGCGGTCGAGGTTGGCGAGGGCGAGCACCTCGAGGTGCTCGACGAGCTCGCGCGCGACGGCGACGGAGGAGAGAAGCGTCGGCACGACGACGAGCGTGCGCAAGTCCTCCGGCACCCCGCCGCCCAGCAAGTCGAGGCGCGGCAGGCGTCGCGGCGGCGAGAGCAGCGCCACCATGCGCTGCACCAGCGCGATGGCGAGGTCGCTCGCCGGCAGCAGCAGCAGGAGAGCGACCGCGACGATGGCCAGCGGCGAGCCCCCCTCCGCCCGCGCATAGCCCACGCCGAGGCCGACGAGCAGGGCGGTCGCCAGGGCGATGCCGCCCAGGTAGGCGGCGGTCGCGTGCCGGTAGACGAACCGTCGCAGCCGCTTGCGCAGGGGCGGGCGGAAGGCGAGGTCCACCTCGAGGTCGCTGCGGCCGTGGCCGATGAGGTGGTGGCCCACGTGCGCGGCACGGTCCGAGGTGGCGCCGGCCTGGGCCGCCTGACGAGCGCTCTCGACCGCGCGCCGGGCGACCCGCAGCTGGGCGTCGCCGTCCGGGTCGGCGAGCTCCTCCACCGCCTGGCGGTAGCGGTCGCGGCTCAGGAAGTCCATCCGCGAGTAGACGCCGGCGGGGTCCTGCACCATCACCCGCTCCACCAGGCTCACCGCCTCGAAGTAGCCGCTCCAATCGAGGGTCGAGCAGAGCCGGAGGCTGGTGATGACGTTCGCCACCGACACCTGCGCCGCCGCCTGCTCCTGGTGCTCGGCACGGATCGCGTCCTCGGCGCTCCTCTCCTCCGCCGCGAGATGCTCGTCGACGGCGGCGCGCACCGCCGCGAGCCGCGGCCCGTATTCGCGGATGCGCTCGAGGACCTGCACGATGAAGGCGGTGTGCAGCTGGCTCGGCAGCGGCGCCAGCTCGCCTGCGCCCGCGGCGTCGATATGCGCGACGTAGGCGTCGGCCTCGAGCCGCGCGGCGCGGGCCTCGAGGGTCACCGCGGCGAGCCGGCGCAGGTTCTCGATCAGCGCCAGCCGCAGCATGCTGGGCCACGCCCAGAGCTCGCCGATGGTGAGCGGCGCGACCGCCTGGAAGCTGCTCATGAAGCGCACCAGCTTCGGCCGGTCCAGCCGGCTGTCGCTGTGGCTGATGAGCTCGAGCGCCAGCGCGTAGACGCGCGCCGTGCCGGCAAGCTCGCGCACCGCGAGCTTGGGCAGCTCCCGGTAGTAGCCGCGCGGCAGGTTCCGCCGCACGTCGTGGATCTCGCCGGCGACGAGGTGGTAGTTGTCGAGGAGCCACTCCGTCGCCGGAGTGACGAACTCGCCGCGGTGGACGTCGCCGGCCAGCGTCCGGTACGCCTCCTCGAGGAAGCGGGCGTTCTCCTCCAGCCGCGGGTAGCCGAGACGGGAGGAGCGCCGGGGCTCGGGATCGACGGTGAAGCGCGCGGCCAGCGCCTTGGCGCGCTCCTCGAGCAGCTCGATGCTCAGCAGCTCGTCCCGAAGGGGCCTGTCGAGGGGAAGCGAAGGGCGGCCGAAGCGGCGCTTGCTGATCAGGACGCGGCAGCGCTCCAGCAGCAGATCGGCTCACGTTCGAGCTCGGCGATGCGCGCGAGCGCCCTCGTCCGCAGCGCGGCGGACTCGAGAGCGATCGCCGCCTCGCCGGCGCGGTGCGGCTGCGGGCGCCGGCGATCCAGCGCCGCGATGAGCTCGTGCAGGTGACCGATGGTGGTGGAGTTGCTCACGGCCCTCTTTCCGCTCGTGTGTCGTTGAGGGCTGACGGCCGAAGTGGCCGCAGAATCTCAGGAAGCAGACCGCTCGCAGTATATGCCACGCCTCGGACGGCGGTCTCGAGCGGCCGCGTCGGGGTACGACGGCTGGAGGTCGAAGGTCTTCAGTGACGAAGGGCTCATCGGCGAGAGCGCGAACCGGCGGCGGTCGAGCCCGGCCGCTCCCCCGCGCGGGATGCAGAATGCACCTGGGGGAATCCTCCCGCCCGCGGCCGTCTAACCGCTCAATGAGGCCGGAATGCCGGTGATCTGGGACTTCCTCGACGACGTCCTCGCTCTCAAGTACGTCGGCAATCCCACGACGAAGGAGCGGCAGGACGCCGTCACCGAGGCCATGGCGGACCCGGCGTTCCGGCCAGGAATGGCGCTGCTGTTCGACACGCGCTCGTCGATCTCGGCCGTGGGAACGGACGAGCTGCGCAAGCGGGTCGAGTGGGCGGTGGGGCTGACGAGCCTCGGGTTCCGGCCGCAGTTTGCGGTCGTCGCCGATCCCACGCGAGGCGGGATCGTAGAGGCAGGGGTGCGGATGATCGATGGGCGTGTCGAGGTGGGAGTCTTCGCTACGATCGCGGAAGCGCTCGCCTGGCTCGCGACGTCCGCCTGAGACCCGACCTCGGCCCGCGACCGAGGAATACTCCTGCCGTATTCCGCAGGGAGCGCAACGCTGCCGGCGGGGATGCATGGGTCGCGGATACGTCGCCATACTTAGGGCCGGGCAGCACTAAGCTCGGCGGGTGCCATTTGCCTACTACGAGCGCCTCTCGGCGCGAAGCAAGCGGATCTACCGGCAGAGCGACGCGATCGAGAAGGTGGATCTGCCGGACGCCGTCGCGTTGCGGCCGCTCGTCGGCGAGCTGGCCGAGGCGCTTGCCGACGAGGAGAGACGCGGCACGGAGTCAGCCTGCCAGAAGCTGGCCGACGCCATGCTGCGCCAGCTGAAGCTGCCGCCCGTGCGCATCTCGGTGCTCGCGGCGCGACCGAGCAAGGACTGGGGCGAGCTGCACGGCTACTACGACCCGACCCGCGAAGGCGTGCCGCCGACGATCACCCTCTGGATGCGCACCGCGCAGAAGAAGCAGGTGGTCGCGTTCCGCACCTTCCTCCGCACGTTCCTGCACGAGGTCGGGCACCACCTCGACTACGAGCTCCTGCGCCTGGCGGAGACGTTCCACACCGAGGGCTTCTACAAGCGCGAGTCGAGCCTCTTCCGGCAGCTCGTGGTGGAGGAAGGCGAGGCTCGAGGGCCCGCGAACTCGCGCTCCGGCGGCTGACGCTGTCGGCGGCTGATACGACTCGCGCTCCAGGCCCTGGCGTCGGAGTCACGGCTCCTCGCCCGCGTCGCTTCCGTGCTGTCGAGTCTTGCCAACGGTCGTCGACAAAGGCCGACACTCCGCTGGCCGATGGCGGCAGGCGGCCTCAGCGAACGAAAGCTCGCAGAGCCGCTGCGGGAGAACGCCTGCGGCTGGCCTCACCGCTCTCGAGCCCACCATCTCACCGCTCTCGAGGAGGGGGGCACGGGGGTTGCCATGGCTCGGGCCAACCATGGAGGAGAGACAGGTGAGAACGACGGTCTACACCCAGGTGCCGCGGTTCCTCGGCCTCGCGCTCGTGCTGTTCGCCGGCGTCGTGGAGCCGCCGGCTGGCGCCCAGCCCTTCGCCTACATCACCAATCTCGGCAGCGGCACCATCAGCGTCTTCGACACCAGGTCGACTTCGCCGACGCCTGTCGCCACGGTGGCGGTGGCGAGCGAGCCGGCGTCGATCGCCATCGGCCCCGGCGACGAGCGGGTCTACGTGGTCCATTTCCACGACCGCTTCACCGTGCTCGACGCGACCGCGCGCCCGCCGGTGGTGCTCGGCTCCATCTCGTTCGGCTCCGACGTCGAGATGGGCGGCGTCGACGTCACCCCGGACGGGCGTCGAGCCTACGTCGCCATCTGGGGACGCGACCAGGTGGCCGTCGTCGACGTCACCGTGAGCCCGCCGGTGGTCCTCACCACCCTCGCCGTCGGCGGCAACCCGGATGGTGTGGCGGTGAGCCCCGACGGGTCCCGTGTCTACGTCGCCAACGCCGACGACGGCCCATTCCAGCCGCCCAGCACGGTGTCGGTGATCGACAGCTCGGTGGAGCCGCCGCGCGTCATCGACAGCATCGACGTCGACAACGAGCCGCATGGCATCGCCGTGTCGCCCGACGGTCAGCACGTCTACGTGGTCTGCACCGACGACTTCAACGGTGAGTCGCTCCTGGTGATCGATACCCACGGGGATGCCAACATAGTGGTCGACAGGCTCGTGATCGGCCAGCGGCCGTACGGACTGGCCCTGTCGCCCGACGGACGGCGGGCCTACGTCTCGCGCGAGGACGACAAGGTGGCGATCGTCGACCTCACGACCCACCCGATCTCCCTGCAGGGGTACATCAAGGTGGCGACGGAGCCGATCGGACTGGCCGCGACGCCGGATGGCCGCCAGCTCTACGTCGCCCAGACGTTCTTCAACTCGGTGGCGGTCGTCGACCTGACCCGCGATCGGCCGCGAGTCGTGCGGACGTTGCCCACCGGCGACCTCCCGATCGCCTTCGGCCGCTTCATCGGCCGGGGCGGCAATCATCCGCCGGTGGCCGGAGACGACGCCGCCACGACGGCCAAGAACCTCGCGGTGCGCATCGACGTCCTGGCCAACGACCTCGACGCCGACGGCGATGTCCTGCGGATCGCCGAGCTCGGCACACCCGGGAATGGCACGGTGTCGCAACGAGGGAGGGGGAACGTGACCTACCGCCCGAAGAGGGGTTTCGTCGGCGAGGATCACTTCACGTACACCGTCAGCGACAGTCATGGCGCCACCGACACGGCGACGGTGAGCGTCTCGGTCGAGTAGCGGATCGACCCTCGATCGAATGACACCTCCATCAGTCGAGCGTGCCCGACCAGATCGCGGTGTCACCGCTCTCGAAACCGTCGGCGAAGAGGGCGTCCGAGAACACGATGTTGACAACGCCCGCGTCACTGAACCCGACGAACGTCTCGTACGGAACGCCGACCGCGAGATCGAATCCCGAGTGCCCTGCGAAGCGACCGGCGGCGAGGGCATAGCCGAAGTAGTCGCCGGGCTGGTCGGTGCCGACGGTCTGGAACCAGTGCGTCTCGGTGGCGGGGTCGAGGCCGGCGCCCATCGCGCCGTGCAGCACGTGGACGAGGCCCGTGCCGAGATCCTCGAACGGCACGCCAATGGCGAGGTCGTCGGCACCGTCGGCGTTGAAGTCTCCGGCGGTGAGCGCAATTCCGAGTCGGTCGCCGTCTTCCGGCAGCATGAAGAACTCGCCCTGCGTCAATCGCTGATAGCCGGTGACCTCCTCGACATCGAGCACCGTGATGGCACCCGCGTCGGTGGCCGAGACCCACTCTTCGAGGTTCTCGAAAGGGGTTCCGACGGCCAGCTCGTCGTCGCCGTCGCCGTTGAAGTCACCGGTGGCGAGGGTCCAACCGAACAGGTCGTTGTTCTCGGATTCCCCCGGTGCGCCGCCCGACTGCGTGAACTCGACGGAGTTGCCGACCGTGCCCGGGTTCAAGAGCAGGATCACCCGCCCGTCGCTCGTGTGGCCCGGCGAGCTCGAATAAGGCGCTCCGATCGCGAGCTCGTGCCACGCCGTGAACGAATTGAACTGGCCGGCGGCGAGCGCGAAACCGATCCGCTCGTCCTCCTGCGGCACGCCGTCCACCCCGTTGCCGCGGTAGAAGACCAGGTCACCGGTGCCGGTCAAGCCGACCCCCGCCGACCCGAACAGCACGTGCACCGCTCCCGCGTCCGACACCCCCGCGGCCTCGATATCCTCCCCGGGAACGCCGACTGCGAGATCGTCGACGCCGTCGGCGTCGAAATCGCCCACCGCCAGGCTGGCGCCAAAGTTGTCGTTCGCTTCGGGCGCGCTGCCGATGGCGCCGTCGCCCTGGCGAAAGAACGCGTTGCCGACTTCGGTCAAGCCCCCGGCGGCGCCATAGATCACCTGCAGGCCGCCGGCATTGGACGCCGAACCGATGCCCTCGCTCGGCATCCCGATCACCAGGTCGTCGCAGCCGTCATCGTCGAAGTCGCCGGCACCGAGAACTTCGCCGAAGTGGTCGAGCTCTTCCTCGGACTCGGCAGCGAGCTCCTGCTGGTCCCAGAGGTCGTGACCCGCCGCAACCAGGCCGGAGTGCGAGCCGTAGAGAACCATCACGTAGCCGACGTCGAGCACCGCGCCGCCCTCGTCGTCGTCTTCAGGCACGCCGATCGCGAGGTCGTCGATGCCGTCGCAGTCGAAGTCGCCCGAGGCGACCGCCGCACCGAAGTGCACCTCCTCCTGCAGAGAGCTCGTGAGGCCAGGGGACCCTTCGTTCCAGGACTGGGGCGCATGCGTGCCGAGCTGCGCCGAGACCGCTTGGGCGAGAGCTCCCCCAGCAAGACAAAGCGCGCGGGCAAGCTGCGTAGCAGTGGGCCGGTAGGCTCGCGATGGGCTCATGCGTTCCCCTTCGACGCCGGTCAGAGAGGCGACGTCATCCAGGGAAGTCGGAATGCGCCCTCCATCCCCGCCACTCGGGAGGCCGGACGTCGCCCGCCTCAACCGGGCGAAGGACCTCGCCGGCCTGCTCGCGGCCAGCGGTCGCACGCATGATGGGACCGAGCGCGCTTGCGAAAGGCGCGCGGCGCGGAGCGATCGCCTGCGGTTACGGCACCACGGTCTGCGGCGCTGCGATTGCGGCGGAGCTCAGGTCCCGGACTTGTGGTTCGCGGCGTAGCTCGCCAGGTTCTCTTCGTTCTCGAAGTACAGCACGCTGCCGTCGGCCTGGGCACCGATGACAGCCTTTGCCTTGTCGACCGTCTTGCCCGACAGCGGATCGACGGCGCTGCGCGACGCGGAGTCCTGGGTGAGTCGTTCCTTGCACATGTTGCAGCAGCCGTAATACGTCTTGCCTTCGACTTCGACCGGGATCTGGTCCTTGTCCATGAACTGGTTGTTGACCATGCAGACCTTGTTGGGCTCGACCCGGGTGATCGCAGCGGCAGTCGGCTCATCCACAGCCTTGCCGTCGGCGGCGAGCGCCGGGACCACGGCGGTGAGCAAGGCGGCGGCGGAAACGAGGGCGGCAAGGCGGGGTGACAGTCGGAACATGGGTGTCTCCTTTGGGACGCATCGGTGTCTCATTGGGACGATAGTCTAGCGCGCTGTCCGAGTGTGATCGTCCTTACTGACCGCGGTGGCGAGAGCTGCGAAGGTGCACGCCATGCGCGCTCGAAGTCTCTTCGCCGGCCTTCTCGTCACCGGCGCGCTGCTCGCTGGCGGTTCTCGCGCGGACGTCCCGATGCAGCTCGTGGTGGTCGACCCGACGAGCCCATCCAACCCGTGGGCCAAGCAACTCGCCGACGTCGACAACGACGGCGATCTCGACCTGGTGGTCGGTGGGGACGGGGACCAGGTGGTCTGGTATCGCAATCCGGGCTGGCAGTCCTTCGAGATCGACGACGTAGGCTCGACCGAGAGCGGTAGCGCGGCAGCCGATCTCGACGGCGACGGCGACGTCGACCTGGTCGTGGGCGCGCGCTGGTACGAGAACCCGCTCCCCAGCGGCGTTCCCACCGCGGGGCCGTGGACCGCGCGCGACTTCGAGAACGCGCCGGGGAGCCACGACGTGCGCATCGGCGACCTCGACCGGGACGGCAAGCCGGACGTGGTGATTCGGGGCGCGACCGCTTCCCTGGTCAGCCTCTATCGTCAGGTCAGCCCCAGCCAGTGGACCCGCCGCGACCTCGAGCCCGGGATCGGGCGCAACGGATTGGAGCTCGCCGACCTCGACCGCGACGGCCGGCTCGACATCGTGGTCTCCGGCCGCTGGCTGCGGGCGCCGATCGATCCCTGGGCGGGCGTCTGGACGAGCCACGACTTCGGTTCCTGGGACGCCTACGCCGCGATCGCGGCGGCCGACCTCGACCGCGACGGCTGGATCGATCTCGCGCTGACACCGTCCGAGGGCATCGGCGACATCGCCTGGTTCGAGAACCCCGGAGCTCCGACCTCGTCCTCCGCCTGGCCGGCGCATCCGATCGACGTCGGCCTCGAGCGTGCCCATGCCTTGGTCGTCGGCGATCTCGATCGCGACGGCGACCTCGATCTGGCGACCTCGGAGTTCGACGGCGCCGGCCGGCTGTTGCTCTACTTCAGTGCCGGCGGCTCGGCCACCGGCTGGGTCCGCCAGGTCGTCGCCAATCCCTTCTTGCACAACCTCGTCGGCGGCGACGTCGAGCCCGACGGCGATCTCGATCTCGCCGGCACCGGCACCTTCGGCGTCACCCACGTCCACCTCTGGCGGAGCCACCTCGCCGTCTTCGTCGACGGCTTCGAGTCCGGCGCCCTCGCGAGCTGGTCGTCGCACGTGCCCTGAGTCGCGAAGTCGCCTTGCGATCGAGGTTAAGATCGCCGTGAGCTCAGGTCGTCCATGGCTCGCGTTTCTCCGTCTCGCGTCGGCGTGGTTGCGGTCCTCGCCGCGGTGGCCGCGATCGTCTCGGTCGCGATGCCGGCGGCGCTCGCCGCGACGGCCGGCACTGCGGCGATCGACGTCGCCATCGGCCGCGACGGCAGCCGCGACACCGGTACCCTGCAAAGCTGCGTCGGCGCGACATGCCGCTTCGACGGCACCAACCTTGCCCGCGCCGAGCTCGCCTGGCTCGGCCTGGGCGTGCCGTCGAGCGCCGAGCCACCGGCGGTGGGCGGCAGTGGCGAGGCCGCGGTCCTCGCCGACGGTAGCGTGGTGGCCGGCGCGATCGAGGGAGTGAGCCTGGGCGTCGTGGTGATCGGCGGCCGCTCGCTCGACCGTAGCGACGTGCGCTGGTTGCGCTTCACCGCGGCCGGAGCGGCGCGGGACCGCGGCGCAGACGCAGCGGCCACGGAACGTCCGCCCGAGGACTCCGACACCGTCGGCGGCGATGACCGCGACGAGGACGGCGGCCACAACGACGACGACGGTGATCAGGGCGATGCCGACGACGGAAGTCGCGACGACGATGGCGGCGGCGGCGGCGAAGTGGACGACGACGGTGACCGCGACGGCCGCCGCGACGACCCGCCCCCGACGCCTCCGGGCGACACCGAGGGTGACGGCGACCGCCACGACCCCCCGCCGCGGCCGCCGAACGACGCACCGGTGACGCGCTGCCCCGCTGATCGGCCGCTGGGCGGCGAGATCGACTACCGCTACCGCTACGACGACCGCGAGTACGCAAGCTGCACCGGCACGGCGCGGCTGTGGTTCCGGCTCCATCCCGTCGGCAGCGAGTGGCCCCACGCCCTCAGCGGTGTATGGCACTCGGATGCCGTCACCTACCGCCTCGTCAACGAGGGTTGCACCGACCTCCCAGGCCAACCGGTGTGCAGCGCGCCCCAGCAGCCGGAGGTGCGCGGTCGCGTCGTGTTCGGTCCGGTCGGGCGCTTCGGGGTCGACCTGCGTGGCGCGCCGGGCGGGCCGGTCACCTTCATCCCGTTCGAACCGCAGCTGGCCATGGACACCCTCCCGGACGAGATCCGCCACCGTGTCTCGACGCCGCTCGAGTGTCACGACGACAGCGGGTCGAGCTCCGGTAGCTGGCAGCTGCCGGTGCTCGGCGGCATCTTCGCGTACCCGCTGGCCGACTGCGGCACCAACGGCGTCACCGTCTGCGTGCCGGCGACGCGCTGCAGGCACGCCACTGACCCCGATCTCCAGCGCGACTGCTTCGTACACCCCGACCGCTACGCTGTCGTCCCGTTTGCCGGCAGCGGCAGCAGCCGTTTCCGCCGCGGCGGCGTCGAGCAGGTGACCAGCTATCGCTGGAACGTCTGCTGCGGCTGCGGCGAGCCGCCCTCGGGTCCGCCGCCCGACTTCGAGCCGCGGCCGGGCGACGACCGCGACCCTTGCGCCGACGGTCCGGCGCAGCAGGCGAGCTACCTCGGGCAGCTGCGCGCCTTCCAGGAGGTCGCGGCGCGGGCGGGCCAGGAGTTCGGCTGCGCGGGCGCCCGCCGCGACGACAGCTTCGAGGCCATCTTCGGCGCCTCGGGCCCGCTCGGCCGCTGGTCGAACGCCCTCTTCGGCCTCGCCGGCGAAGCGGCGCCCGGCCAGGTGGGCACCTTGATCGGCATCCTCGCGGCGACGATCAGCACCCTGCAGACCGGCAGCGACGCCAACTTCGGCTCGCTCGTCGAGGTCTCGACCGGCGACCCGGCGACCGATCTCTTCATCCGCGAGGCGACACCCTTCCTGCGCAACGCGCGCGAGGCGGCGCTCGCGCACCTCACCAGCCACCCGGGCGATACCGCCGGCGCAACCCAGCTCTTCCTGCGCAACTTCCGGCAGAACGCCGGTCGGGTGAAGGGCGGCGCCGCCTTCCTATCGGCGCTGTCGCAGCTCAACGACTTCAAGGAGGCATCGCGCGACGTCTGCACTGCGCTCGGGCGCTGGGGCAGCTGGGCGGACGAATACGACCGCATCGAGCGCGAGCTCGGCGAGGCGCAGATGCGCGTCCGCGAGTTCACCGAGAAGCTCGCCGCGATCCGCACGCGCTGCCCCGAGCTGCCGGAGGTCGAGCTTCCACCGCCGCCGGCCCTGCCGCCCCGCCCCTGCCCCGAGGGTCCGCCCGAGGACGACGGCGAGCCCTGCTCGATCGCGATCCTCGACTCGCTGGCGGCGGCGGTGTCGCCAGGCGCGAGCGCGGCGCGAGCGGCGCCCTCGACGTCGCAGCTGGTGCGTGTCGCTTTCCGCCCTGCTCCCGGCGGCGCAGCAGCAGCGAACGCTGCGGCGGGGCACGCCGTGAGCAGCGGCACCGGTGGCAGCGATGCGCTCGCCGAGCTCATGACCCTGCTCGCCGGGGTCGACTCCCGCCTCGAGGTCGAGATCGTGCCGTGCCTGGCGCTCTTCGCCCTGGGCGAGGCCCACGACCTGCCGCCGGCCTTCGCTGCCGCCCTCCTCGACCATGCGCGTCGCCAGCTCGAGACGCTGCAGGGCGAGATCGCCCGCGCCGTGACACTGGGCCGCGAGATCGAGCGCAGAGTCGAACGCGTCCACCCCCCGGCGTGACCCTGTGCGAGGCCGGGGGTGGGCGGCCCTGGCTTGTCCGTCGCCGAGCTCAGGGTCCGTTTGTCACCAAGGAGACATGATGACAGTCAAGCGTATGGACAACGTCGGCATCGTGGTGGAGGACCTCGATGCCGCCATTGAGTTCTTCACCGAACTTGGTCTCGAGCTCGAGGGACGCGCGCCAGTCGAAGGAGACTGGGCAGACGGCGTCACTGGATTGCGCGGCATGCGCGTCGAGATTGCGATGATGCGCACCCCGGACGGT